>Ga0335085_10006707_pt1 | contig 18077 bp, 20 predicted proteins | sample Lox_Sample_45_FD_206712 | JGI IMG/M metagenome (GOLD analysis project Ga0335085, IMG submission 206712) | Soil microbial communities from Loxahatchee National Wildlife Refuge, Florida, United States - Lox_Sample_4.5 | ecosystem: Environmental > Terrestrial > Soil > Wetlands | place: USA...
GTGCTGCAACAAATACGGGCTGGTCGCGGTCGCGAGACGGTTGGCCATGTTTCGACTCTAGGCCGTGGCGATCTCACGGTCCCGACGCGCCGGCTTTGGTCAAACGGCCCGGACTCCAGAACCGCAGGCAACAGAACCCGATCGCGCCCTTCAGCCCGCAGCGTGTGATGGAGGGCGGCGTGCTCCCCGCGAATTCCCACGCTTGCCGTTACTGCAGAGCTGGCTACTACCGATCGTTCCTGGTCGAGACGGTAGGTGGTGACCTTCGACTCTGGGTTGCCACGGCTGGGGCGGCGTTGACTGTCAACCGTGCGGGTAGCAGACGATCTAAGCCTTGAGGCCTGGATCGACCTCTACTGGGTCCCGCTCGGCGCGGGCGGTAACTGTGTGCGGTTCAACGGCCGCGTCTATGAGCGCGTTGTTGCGCTGCGCGAGCGCAGGCCACCGTCCGACCTCTACCACTCCGGCCTGCAACTGCGCTTCGACGACACCACTTACGCGATTGAAATGGGTCCGGTGTGGAAGGTCGCCGATCCACACCGTGGAGTCGTTTGCCAAGGACCGGTGGGAGCGCCTTGGCTCGGCAGGTTCCGCGCCTTTAAGTACGAGGTCCGCTGCTGGCCCGGCGGCCACATCCCGGACATCACCGAGGCCGTCGACAGCCCTCGTCGAGTGACCGAGGACCGTATGCAGGTCGCCGCCGTCCTGGCCGTCCTTCGACACGTGCCGTCGCTCACCTGGGGGCGCGACGAGCTGCGCACGGGCGACATGTGGAACTCAAACAGCATCGTGTCGTGGGCACTAGCGCGCAGCGGGCACGACATGGGCACCATCCAGCCACCAGCTCACGGACGCGCCCCCGGATGGAAAGCGGGACTGACGCTGGCTGCGCGTGAGCAGCCGATCCGAGCATGAGCGGCGGCGAACTGACGGCATTGTCGCTCGCTTCGGCGTTGAACAACAGAGGCTTCGTTCCGTAACGAACCATTTTGCGCTGGCTGGCGTCTGATGGTTGTGGGCGTGCGTGTTGCGGGAGGCTTGCTGGCAGTCTGCACGATTGTGGCCTGTTCGGGGCCGGCGCCCGGTCAGTCTGCGCATCCAGCGGCCCAGGGTTCGATACATCGATCACCGCAGGAATCGGTCGGGCCGCATTCGATGTTCGCCGCGTTCGAGCCCGGCCGCCTCGACCACCTCTTGTTGGTAGATCCGGTGACAGGGCGCGTTGCGCACGCGACCCGAGCGACCAGCTCGGAAGGCTACGTCGCGAACCTGCGACGCAGCCTGTGGTATTTGCCGGTCGCTGCGGCTACTACTTGTCGAACGGCTGTCGACCGCGTGAGGTTCGGGAGCATGCGGCCTGAGCCGGGCACTGCCACGAAGATCGCCGTCGTGGACGGTGGCCCCGTCGATTCAGTCGACGCGCAACCCGCGCTGAGCGCCGATGGAACTGAACTGGCGATCGTCCTCAACACCCAGCCGACGCTGAAGGACTCCGGTGCCGGGCCAACCTGCGGCAGCACCGACACGATCGCCGTCCTCAACACGCGCACGCACAAGATCCACTACCTCATGGGCCGCGCCGGCGAGCAGGTCGATGACCTTGCCTGGGACCACGACAAGCTCATCGCGAGAGTGACCCAGATTCAGCACAGCACGACGAGTGAGGTCGAGGAACTCAACCCCACAAAGACCACGAGCTACGCCCACGGCCGCATCGTCCTTCGCGAAGCGCACGGACGACCAGGCCCCGTCTTCCGCTTCCACGGCTGCCTCGCCGTCATCACCCGTGGAACCATCGGCTGCATTCGGGGTGGCCGCATCCGCCTCTCGCATGGCCTTCATCCACTGACAGGGTTGCCGGCCGTGGTGGAGCGAGCGACCGTCGCCAGCAATGACACCGACCTGCTTGTCCAGACGCCTGACGGCGCGACCTATTGGTGGCGCGACAACACACTCCACAAGGTCCCCGTCACTGTCCAGGGACACTGGGACGAGCCAACCTGGTAAGGAGACCACGCTCATACGTGCCGACAGCGTCCGACGCTGAGACGGACGCGAAGTCTCGTTACTCATGCGTTGCGCGCCGAGTCAACGACGTGGAGTAACGGCTCTGGTTCCTGGAGGCTAGCGGCTTCCGTTCGATGGTCCGCTGGCGCATTAATTGGTGGGTGCGGCGAACTCAGGAAGAGCGCGAAGAGCTGACCATCGACAGCCTCACGCTGTTGGCCGCATTCCTCTTGCCGATCGTCGTCGCACTAATCCTCGAGCCGGTCGCCCTCTCTTTGTTCAGACTGGAAGACACCTCTGAGTCAGAGAGGTGGGTCGCCGAACGGGCAAGAGGCCGGGACTCTTCGGGAAGGCGCATACTCGAATCGTGAGCAGGGTGAACACTGACATCGCCTACGCCGACGTACCACCGGCGGACCCGGATGCTGCGGTCGATCCCAACTGGCTGAGACTGCGCGGCGATTCGCTGCTGCCGTCGCTGTACATGCCGCCGGCCATGACCGGTCACCGGCCGAAGTGGATGCGAGCGATGGCGACAGTCCTCATCGGCGTGTTCCTACTAGCGACAGCCCTGGGAGTGTGCCTGACCTTCGGTTCACCCAGCGGCGGCTGGTAATCCCGGCGATAGCAGGCAGGGCACTTCGCGTCCGTGACAGCGTCGGACGCGAGCGGCAGCTACCCGATGTCCTGCGTCGGGTCGGCTATCGACCATACGCGAGGGTTCAGACTCACCAGGCAGGTAGCGACCTTCTCGCTGAACCGCCCGTCACGCGTTGTGCCGATGATGACCGCGACACGCATCCGAGGTCACACCCCCGGAAACGTTGCGCGCAGCGCTTCGAGCAACTCGGGATCTGCGCTGACGGTCGGCGGCGTGTGATCGGGGTCCAGCCGCCCGTAGACCAACCGGACGAACGCCTCTGCGGGCAGTCGCAGCACGGGCGCCTCGTTCCCCTCCGCTGGCACCAGGTCCAACCGTGAGCCGGCTGGGTCGAGGGACAGTTCCAGTTCGTGCGCGGGATCTGTCGTCTCCACGCGCACCGTCAGCAGGGCGGAGGGTGCCGCGACGTACTGGACCATCATCGGCAAGTGCTCGATGACGAGCCCCGCGGCGTCGCCAGGCAGAACGGCAGCCACGTCGAGAACGACGGCGATGTCCCAGGTGTGCAGAACGTGTTCGGCCAGCCGCATCCGCAGCAACCCGGGCAGGTCGCGGTCAGTGCCGAACATCTGTAGCCGCCAGTCGCGTTGCTGTTGCTCCCCGAGCGCGTCGACGGCGTCGAGGAAGACGGCGTCCGCCGTCAGGGCATCGCGCACCTGCTCGTGTGCCGACTTGGCATTCCACCGGTCCCAGATCGGCTGGAACTGCTCGACGCCAGGTGCAACCGTGCCGTCACGACCCGCACCCAGGAAGAGCAGGAACGTCTCCGCGCCGGACCCAAGGTGCGATGCGACCTGCGCGACCGTCCAGTCCTTGGTGTAGGCCATGCGGCCAACATCGTCCGACGCGAACGCCGAGAGCGTATCGACGAGCCGCCGATGCGAAGCGCGGAGCGCGTCACTCAGCGCCACCTGCGCAGATCGGTCGTCGGTCACCGGCACCATCTCTCAAAATCGCGGACCATAATCACAACCCCCCGACCGGCGATTTCGATACCCGAAACCATCGAGTTGGTTGATCGTGTAACCCAACTTCTAGTGGGGCCGCGGAGAACGAGAGGTCCGTCACCGCGCCGCTCGCGTTGCTTGCGAGCTCGGTGTAACGACACTTCGCGTCCGTCTCAGCATCGAACGCTGTCGGCACCTCTCGTCTTGATGCCGGAGCCCGCGATTCGCAAGTCGAGAGTCATTCAAGCCTTTTGCGATACTCCTTAGGTGGGTGGGGTTCTCGGCTGGTTTCGGAAGAAACCGATCCAAGCGGCTTTGGTGGCTGGGCTGACGCTTCTTGTGGTGTCTGGTTGTTCGGCGTCGTCGAAACCGTCCCGCACCCACGCGGTGGCTGCGGTCGTACCACTCGCCGCGCTGCCCTTCAGCGACGCGAGTGTGAACGGGCTTCCCGTGATTACCGTTCGCATTGGTGCAGACCCACCAGTTCGCTTGCTTCTCGATACGGGCTCTGTCGGGATCAGGGTGTCAACGCACGCCTTGCCCTTCGGAGGAGATAGCGGCGTTTACGAAGGGCCGCTGCAGGTAAGCGAGGAGTTCGCGGACGGCCTTGAGTTCTTCGGCCCGGTCGACACCGCAACAGTCACCGTGGGCGGCGTGACCACCACGACCCCGATACCGCTTCAGGTGGTGAACAGGGTTCATTGCCGGAATCCGAGACTGCTTTTCTGCTCGGGCTCCACCCCCGGGGGAATCGTCGGCATCATGGGCATCGGGCTGCACAGCGTGCCAGGAGCCGAGCCTGTCAATCCGCTGGAAAACCTGCCCGCGCCCTACGACAGGACATGGTCGATCGCCCTTCACCGACATGGCTCGCTCGGCAGCGGCTCGCTGGTGCTGGGGGCCTCACTGCCGCGCCATTCGGCGCACGTGACCTTGTCCCGTCAGCCAGCGACCGTGGAGCGGACGGCCGGATGGAACGACCGTCCCCGGCTATGCATCTTCCACCTTTTCAGCTATTGCGGCCCAACGGTGATCGACACTGGCACCGTGCACATGGCGCAAAACGTCCCACATGAATCAGGGTTCCTCGGGAACCCCGTCGCCTTCTCCGGGACGCGCATCACGCTTCTAACGTCCGCATACGGAAATCCGGTCTGGACTTTCCGCGCCTCGGGTAGGCAAGGGGTCAACCAGCTAGCAATTGGTCAAATCCCGCCAAGTGTCTGGGCCGTGCCACTGTTCTACGCCAAGACTGTGACCTATGACCTCGTACACGGAGTCATCGACCTCAGCCGACAAACAAGCCAGACCTAAGACTCGAAGGCTGCACGGGATCGCCGGGACTGTGCGCTGGAGCGGCATTCACTTCGCGCCCGTCTCAGCGTCGGACGCGATCGGGCACTTCGGCGCGGTCCCCGGGGTGGCAAGGCCAGTACCTTCGACCCGTGGATTCAGCGCCGTTGATCGTGGTCACTGGGCCGCCCGCGTCAGGTAAGACGACCGTGTCTCGTCTTGTCGCGCAACGCTTCGCATCAAGGGGTGTGGTCATCGAGTCCGACTGGTGGTGGACGACGATGGTCGAAGGCCATATTCCGGCCTGGCTGCCTGAGGCTCACGATCAGAACCAAACCGTCGTGCGGTCATTCGCTGCAGCGGCCTCGGTCATGGCTCAGGGCGGATATTCGACGGTTCTCGAGGGTGTGATCGGACCGTGGATGTTGGATCTGGTCACGGCTGAGGCTGCAGCCCGGGGTCTTGCGGCTGTTCACTACGTCGTGCTGAGGCCAACGCTTGAGGCTGCCCTTCATCGTGCGGTCGGCCGCCGAGGCGAGGAGCGTGTTCCAGGGCATCCTGCGTTGACAGATGAAGGACCTATCCGGCAACTGTGGGAGGAATTCTCGGCGCTAGGCGAACTCGAGCAGCACGCGCTCGACACCACCGCTCTCGACCCGGTCCAGACAGCAGACCGCGTCTGGTCGCTCTACGACCAGGGAGCACTTCAGCTCACGACTCCCGGGGGGAATAACGGCCCTTCGCAAGACACCTAGGAGCAGATGGTGCGCCGGTGTCCGAGGACGCCCCACCCGCCGTCGAGATGTGGTGATGAGAACGCCCGCAGCTCTTGGAAGCCCACCTGCTGGTGTAGCGCGCGAGACGCGATGTTGTCTCGATTGGTGAAGTACCAGACCTCGCCAGCACGAGCCGCAACCCAATCGATCCGTGCGGCGCAGAGAGCTGCGCCTACTCCTCGACGACGACGAGGCTCGCTGACGACAATCCCCGACAGGTAATACCCGTCCGGGAGTCGAGGCTCTGCGGCCATCGGGTTCCCGAGTTGATGCTCGACGCGTCCATAACCGATGAGTTGGCCGTCGGTGACGGCAACGCTGAGATATCCGTCAGGGTTGGCCAGATGCTTGGCGAACCGCGCCAGCCAGTCAGCCGGTTCGCCACCCTCGTAGGCGGCAATCAGAGAGCAACACGCGCCGAGGTCGTCCGCCGTCGCCGGTCGCACCAGCGTCTGCATCTTCACGGTCGAGGCAGGCTATCGGCCCGCGCGTATCGGGCACCTAAGGTTGGTCTTCCGGCTCGCTCAGACTGGGCCAGTCGTGCCAGCATTTGTCGCACCCTTCGGCCCGGCAGTGCATCCAGCCGCGCTCGACGGCATCCGGCACCCATAACGTGTGTTCAGAGATCGGGTGGGGGCACTGATCGCACGTCTGCGGCGACTCCCAGGTCCGATGATTCACTCGTTGATTCTGCCCTGCCGAAGTGACTCAGAACGCCGGGACCTGTGCTCTAACGGCATCACCTATCCGACGCCGTGGTCCACGACGAGCCATGGGGCTGCACCGACGGGGTGATGACGTGCTTCATGCAGCGCAGGTAGCGAGCACGACGGGGATCAGGAACCTTTCGAACCGCGAAACCCTAGCGCCGATTCCACTCGTGCGAGCGGCCTCTCGGTTGGTCGATCGGTATGTCAGGTCGATCTTGCGTTAGACAACCGCGCTTGCCGGGACTTGGGATACACCGCCGAGAAAATGCAGGGTGATTGAGGCTGAGGGGAGGCGTTTGGGTGCCACTGAGAGAACGCTCGTCGTCGCGGCCTCGTCGCTAGTGCACGCACCACCGTGACTGCTGACAGTTACGTCCAGGGTGGTCGACCCTGTCCAATTGGCACCGGTGGGAACCGCCGGGCACGAGCCACTGCCCCAAAACGTCAGGGCAATACGAGTGCTGCCGAGTCGAACCGCAGCAGGTACGCGCTCGCCACGATGCACGGGTAGATCGACCGACGGGAGACCGCGGAAGGTGCGAACGACGACGATGCGCGAGCCCGGAGAGGCCACATTTGAGTGTCCTGGGCAGCCGGTCGCCGACGCAAGTAGCACGATCGACCCAGTTCCGAGTGCCACCTTCCCCCGCATGGCCCTCATACTCGTTCAGACGGTTGATGACGGCAACCGGTTCCGCGCGGACCGCGCGAGAACGCCGGCGACCTTCGCACGCCTCTCGTCCCGTAGTTCAACGGAGTGCGACGTTCTGGATCGACACTTCGCGTCCGTCTCAGCGTCGAACGCTATCGGCATCACGTCTGGTACGGCGAGAGGTCAACATCGGTGCAGGCTGACCTCGGTGTGGCGGGCGAGAACTTCGAAGTCCTCGTCTTGGGCCAGCACTGGCGTGTTCGCCCGGATCGCGACTGCGCCGATCAGGCAGTCGATCAGGCGCCGGACTGTCTCTCCGCCGCTCCGGCACCGGCGGTAGAGCGAGGCCGCGGCCGCGTAATCCGATGGCTCGCAGTGCAATAGCTGCGCCCGGCCGAGGAGGCCACGGAGTTCGCGTAAGTGTCTGTCGTCACGCGCGCCGGCAAGCACCTCCATCAAGATCGGATCAACGATGGCAATCTCGGCGTCGAGCAGCCGGTCGACCTCTTCACAGACCGGCGAGCCGGTGCCGCGGAGGAACTCCACCCAGGCGGAGGTGTCGACAAGGATCACAACTCAGCGGCCCGGCTGGCCCTCAGTTCGCTCAGGTCGGCGTCCCAGCCTGATCCTTTGAGTTGCCGTGCCTGCTCGACTGTGAGTTCCGAGGCGAGCTCCCGTAACGCGAAGTTCACCGCTTCTCGCTTGCTGTGCAGACCGTAGCGGCGCATCACGATCCGGCAGGCCGTGTCATCAATGTCGATGTTGGTGCGCGCCATACACCAATGTTACACCACCCCACTAGACCGCATATCGCCGGTGCTGGTCGGTGGGTTTGCCGACAGTAACCGAACAGAGCGTGATGTTCTGGATCGGCGCCTACAGTCCGGCGGCTTTGGTGATTGCCCTTGTCGCGGCGGCGAGACCGGCTTGCGCTGATGATGCTGTGCTTGGCAAACACTGTCGGCTTTCGGCGTCGTACTCGGCACCGATGATTCCCGCGTGATCACAGTCGATCAACTCGACTCTGCAGTGTTGGCGGTGTTCGGCCTCGAAGCGAAAAGCGTCAGCAAAGGGGACCACCGTGTCGTGTCGCCCATGGACAAGAACTACTGGAACATGAAGCTGGTCAAGCTTCGACGGGATCGTCCGATCGAGCGGAGACGCCTCGCGCAGGTCGGCTGCTAGCCCGATGACGAAGTCAACTGCTGGCGCGGTACGTCGATTCCTCACCAGCGACAAAGCTGCCGTTCCACCTAGCGACCACCCAACCACGCCGAACGGGACGCCTCGGCGAGTCGAAACCGCGCTGGCTTCGTCCAGAGAGTCGATGAGCCGTCCTCGGCCCATGTCGGGAGCGGACGCATCCCAATTGGGGGCAGCCGCGTGGAAGCGCGGTCCGAGCGCCCCGATGAGAGGGGCGAAGACGTGAGCTTCGTTGGCGCCACGGCCGTGCCAAAGCACGACTACCGCTTCCGGCTCAACCAGCGCCACTACGTCACGCTAGCGACGAAGTTAGCCGCACACATATCGCCGGGTACGGTCGGTTGCCCGGCGAGCCCCGAACCGCACAGAACCGTCTACTGTCGAGCGGGCACGCCCTGCAGACAGACGGAACAGACATGCGAAACCAGGGAACACGCGGCCGGCGACGGCCACATCCGGCGGCGCCACCTCGCTAACGCGCGGTTGGCTTGCAGGCTCAGGCAAACAATTCGCGGGCGTACCAGTCCGCACGGTCCGCTACGCCCGGCAGGGCGAAGAAGTAGCCACCTCCGAAGGGTTGGACGTAGTCGATCAGCGGCTCGTCGATGAGTCGGGTCTGGATGGTTTCGAACTGGCGGTGGACGTCTTGTTGGTAGGCGACGAAGACGTGTCCGGCTTGCAGATTGCCGTTGAGGTCGACCCCGAGGTCGTAGTTGTAGGAACGGCGGACGATCCGCTGGTCTGCTGTAGCGGAGGTGCGCGGGTTTGCGAGGCGGATGTGGGAGTCGAGCGGGATGACGTTTCCGTGCGGGTCGGCCCGGTAGTCCGGCGTGTCGAACTCGTTGTTTCCATCGAGCGGCGCGCCCGAGTCCCGCCGACGACCGAACATGCCTTCTTGCTCGTTGATGGAGACCCGGTCCCAGAACTCGACGAGCATTCGGATCAGCCTGATCACCTGGTAGGACCCGCCACGCGCCCACGCTGGTTCGGCAGGGTCGTTGACCCAGACGAGGCTGCTGGCGAGGTTGCCGGTGGGGTTGGCGGTGCCGTCTTTGAACCCGAGGAGGTTCCGGGGGGTGCCGGAGGGGCGGGGCGGCGAGGCGTAACCCTCGATTTTCCATCGCAGCTGCATCGCTCCCCGGGTGTGGCGAGCGATGTCGCGAATGGTGTGGTGAACGGTGTCCGGGTGATTCGCGCACAGTTGAAGCGAGAGGTCGCCGTGCAGCCATGCGGGGTCGGGTGAGTCGTTGGGGAAGACCCGCATTGGGGTGAGCCGTTTGGGTTTGAGCGCTGCGAGCCCGAAGCGGTTGCCGAACACGCTCGCGCCGAGGCCGACGGTGACGGTGAGCCCGTCGGCGGGGATCTGCGGGCCAAGGACGTCGCTGTCCGACGGCGGCTGCGAGACCCCCAGGTCCGGAGGGGTGCCACCCACGGTGAGGAACCGGGCGCGATCGGTGAGCGTCCGCATCAACGCGACAAGGTCGTCCGTACTGGTGCCGTCGACGATGTCGTAGGCGGCAAAGCAGGAGTAGGCCTGCTTCTCGAACGGCCCTGGGGTGAGGATCCCGGCCTGGTTCGGGCCGTGGAACGGGTAGGACGCCGCGACAGTCGGAGTGCCCGACGCTGGTCGGGCATCGGCACGCTCACCGCCGATGATCATGCCGCCGGTCAGCGCCGTTCCGGCGGCACCAGCGACTGCTCCGCGGAGGAAGTTGCGGCGGCTGACGTTCATCGCATGTGGCTTTCGGTCCTCGGAAAGGCGTTGGTCGGTCAGTGGCTGGGAGGGACTTCGAGCAGGTCGGGTTCGATCGACAGCGTTTGCAGCACCGCGCCGATCGCAGCGTCGACGCGCTGCCGCGTGGACAGCGAGACCGAGTTCATCGGCTGCCAGTGACCCCGGCTGCGGGTGGCGAGCAGCGCCGCCTGCAGGGCGTCGAGCTGGCGGGTGATCGTCGCGACGAGGGTCGGGATGCGGGCGGTGACGAGCGGCGCGACCTCACCGAGCACGATCCGGGTGACCTGAGTGTCGGCATAGGTCTCCGCGTACGCCATGCCGGAGCCTTCGTCGTCGATCCCGGACAGGTGGTCGCGCAGCGCGTCCTCGAGGATCTCGTGGACCCGCAGCGGAAGGTCAGTCGGGTCGCCGGCCTCGTCGTCACTGGTCAGCTTCTTGCGGACGGTGGCCAGATCCCGAACAAGCCGGGTCGCAACGGGAAGCAGCCGCGCCGCGCTCTGCCCGTGGTACAGGCCGTACTCGATCCGGTGCAGGCCGGTGAAGTGCGGGCTGTGCACGCCCCGGGCCAGTCCGTCAGGGAGTCCGTCGACCGCACGGCCCTCATCGCCGAAGCTGTCATAGGAGGCGCCGACGCGCTCCCAGTCCAACTGTGCGACCAGCCAATCGCGCCTGGCAACGGCGAGAGCGCCCGTGGCGAGCGCCCGCCGCAGCACCGCGACCCTTCCCGCGAGTCGGGCGAGGTCCCCGGCGGCGTAGGACTGGTAAGCCCCGTTGGGGCCGGTCAGGTCCTGGAGGGTCACCGGCTTGACCGCAGTGGTCGTGGTCTGTTCGCGACCGGAGACCTGCACCGGCTTGCCGCGGGTTGTGGCGCCGGCCATCCGGCAGACGAACTGGTACTGACCGGGGCCGAGGGTCGCGCTCATCGCCGCCGTCGTCGCCGGTCCGATCGTCTCGATCTCCGCGACCACATCACCAGAGGAGTCATCGAGGTTGATCTCGCCAGCCGTTCCCGACTTGTTGTCCACCTCGAAGGTCTGGGTGCCGGTGTGACCATCGCTCCACTGCTCCGCGCAGCCGGTGCCCGTGACCGTCACGGCGGTGGTCGAGGCTGCGCTCGCCGCCGGCAACACGGCAATCACCACGCCCGCGAGGAGCGCCGGCACGACGACCAGGGCGCCGGCGATCGGCCAGGTGCGCCGCGCCATCAGCCGCTCCCAGCGGGGCAGACGTTGGGCGGATGTCGACTCCACGGCCGTCGGAGCGTGCTCGGCCGCGGGGGTCCTCGTTGCTGCTTGCGGCACCGAGGCAGGCGCTCCAGCGCGCACGAACGCAGGGATCACCACAACCAGATAGGTGATCCAGGCGACCACCTGCAGCACTGTCATCCGCGGCGCGAGCTCGGTGACCCCCGAGATGATCGACACCCACCACGAGTTCGGATCCACGTGAGCCGTCAGGTCGAACGCCACCCAGCGCTGCCCCGGCAGCCACCCCGCGTCCTGCAGGTCGCCGAGCCCGTAGGCGAGGACGCCCGCGGCGATCACGATCAGCGCAATCGCGGTGCGGTTGAAGAACTTCCCGAGGTCGATCCGCACCGCCTGCTCGTACAGCAGCCAGCACACGACCACGGCTGCGGTCAGCCCCAGAGCCGCGCCGACAAGCGGCGCCACCGTCGAGCCCGAGGCCTTCACCGCCGTCCAGATGAACAGTGTCGTCTCCAAGCCTTCCCGGCCCACGGCGAGGAACGCCGTCAACGTGAGCGCCCCGGCGCCGATCGCGACCGCGCGAGCAAGCTCGCTGCGCAGGTGCGCGGACAGGGTGCGCGCGGTACGGCGCATCCAGAAGACCATCCCGGTCACGCACCCCACCGCGAGCACGCTCAACAGCCCCCCGACCGCTTCTTGGGCGCGTGAGGACAACGTGTTGGTCGAGTACGTCAGCACCGCCGCGAAACTGCCCGCGACCATGGCCGCGGCGAGCACCCCCAGCCACACCGCGGCCGGACTGATCCGCGGCCTGCCGGATTCCACCGCGGCAGCGTTCGTCCTGCGAAGCGCGGCCAGCAGGATGCTGACAACCAGGCCCGCCTCGAGACCCTCCCGCAGACCGATCAGCAGGTTCGGTACCGCGTCCGCCCATCGCACGTCTATTAAGGTAAGGCATACCTAAATATTCGGTCGAACCCCCCCGCCCACGCTGAACCGAACGCGATGTCTAAGCGAGGATCTTGCCGACGGCAAAGCAGCCGACAAGCGCCACCGCCATGATGAGCACCCACCCGTCGGTGATCCGACCGAGGACGCGTGGCGCGCTTCGCACGCCCATGAACTCCTGCATGATGATGCGGACCTTCACCAGCGCGACCAGGATTGCCGCCATCGTTACCGCGGTGTTCGCGGTGCGCCCGCCGACGTCGGCAACGTGGTCGATCAACAAGTAGCACAACGTGATCGAACACAAGATGAGCCAGACGACGAACAGCCTGAGTCCGGTCTTGGTCGGCATCCGTCACCTCACCACATAGAGCAACGCGAAGATCAGGATCCAGAGGTAGTCGAGGGTGTGCCAGTACGTCGCGCACGTCTCGACCATGATCTGTGATCGCCGCTGCGGACTGCGGAGCTGATAGACGAGCACGCCGAGAAACACAAAGCCGATCAGCAGGTGAATGAAGTGGATCGCGGTGAGGAAGTAGTAGTAGGAGAAGAAGTCGTTGGACGTGAAGGTATTGCCGGCGTGGATCTCCACCACCCACTCGCTCACCTTGAAGCCCATGAAGGCGACGCCACAGGCGGCGGTCAGGTAAGCCTTCACCAGGGCGGAGCGAAATCTCCCCGCGCGAGCCTCCTCGACGCAGCGCGCGATCACCCACGAGCTCGTCAGCAGGATGATCGTGTTGACCGCTCCGATCCACAGGTGCAGCTGGGCCTGCGCGTGCAGAAACAGCACGGGATGCTGGGTGCGATTGAACAGGTACACCCCGAGGTATGCGGTAAAGAGCAGCGTCTCGAACAAGACGAAGAACCACATGTCCGGTTGCCCGGGCACCCGCCTCGTGCTGCCCGCGCCGGTCGCGGGCAGGGCAGTCTCCGAGATGGTCATGACGCGGCGACCTCCGCCACTCGTGCCGGTCCGCTCGGCGGTCGATCGGGCAATGGTCCGGTGCCGAAGTCCTCGCGCAGGATCAGGCTCCTCAGCAGGTAGATGAACACGCCGGTGTACGCCCCGAACACGACCACATCGATCCACCATGCAATGACCCCGTTCCAGGCGAAGGCGCCGCGGTGGAAGATCCACGAGGGCGCGACAACGACCTCGGTAAGGGCATTGCAGAGGTTCAGATATCCGAACCACTTCGGGAAGACACCGTTCTTGTCGAGCAGGATCGCCAGCATCCAGATCAACGAGCCGACAAGAAACACACCCATCGTTCCGGAGAACGACAGGAACCCGAGGTCGTAGAGCCATTGCTGGGTCGCGGGACTCCGGTCCGGGCGCATCGCTCCCACCGTCATCACCACGCAGATGAACAGGAAGCCCGGGACGGCGCTGACGGCGTACAGGATGAGATAGGAGTAGGCAAAGGCACGACTGACCGACATGCGTCGAATCGAGTACGTGATCAAAGCGATCGACGTCGCGGACAGACCACCAAGAGCGAAGATCAACGCAAACCCGATGAGCAGTCCGTCGTGCCGGCCGTCGAACCAGCCGACCACCGCTTCCGGGCCGTACCACGGCTTTCCCGGAGGCTGGGTTCGGGTGAGGATAAAGAACACGATCGTGTAGATGTTGTAGAAGACGATCGTCGCGTACCAGGCGAGCCACAACTCCCGTTTCGGGTCCTCCAGCACGCTCGGCCGCTTCACAGGGCGGCCTCCGCACCTGCGTGGTCACGGTCCATCGCCCGGCCCACCACCACCGCCATGACGACGATCCAGGAGGCAATCGCAACGTTCTTCACCCAGAACGACAAGAACCCGTTCCAGGCAAACGGCCCGCTGAGCGCCAGTCCGGCGAACGCCGCGGGGATCAGCGCGACCGCGATCACCACGTTGAAGGTGGCGACCCAGCGCGCAAAGACGGGCCGGTCTTGCTGGTCGAGGCCGATCGCTACCGCAAGGAACAGGCACAACGCGACCAGGAACGGCACGCCGCAGGTGAAGGTGATCCAGGCGAGGTCGTTGTAGAGCTGGGTGAGCTCGGGAGCGCGATCCGGCCGGAAGGCCGCGCACATCCAAAAGATCGTTGCCGTGAGGAACGCGATCGGTGCGGCGCCCGAGACTCCGATCACGCAGTACCGCAGGATCGGGGTGCGGTGGGCCATGTCCCGCATCCGTTCGACGATCAACATCAGCAACGGGATCAGCGCGACACAGAACCAGTTGAACAGGATCATGCTGTACCGCACCTGCGCGGTGTGGTCGCGGTAGAAGGCGGCCACCTGCGCCGGCGATGAGCGCGGGGACATCGGAGGGGTAAAGCCAGGGAAGAGGAAGAACGCCGCCAGCCAGACAACTGCCACCGCCGGCAGCGCCCAGTAGATGATCCTCTCGCCGTCGACACGGCCCATCGACTCACGCTCCCCACGAGCTGGCATTGCTGACGAGCACCCCGGATACTAGCCGATCGGCTAGTATCCGGGGTGGAGGATCGAGCCCTAGCGAGTCACGGCCGCTTTGGCCGCCGTGGCAGCCGTCAGCGCCGCACGACGCAGATGTCGGACGTGGCGAAGGTGGCGGAGGTGGTGGAGACCAGCGATCGCGGCCGCCCCGGCCGCACCGAACACACCCACAACGATGACCCACGGAATGATCAGGATCGAGGTCTGCCCGGTTGCTACGACCTTGCCTGAGGTGACCACGACCTTGATCCGGAATCGCCCGGAACGCGGGGCGTTCCACTTCTCCGACACGTGAACCCGCGAGCCCGGCAACAGGGCGAGCAGGTGCGTGGTCGGAAATCGATGGACGACGTGGCCGGAGCGATTGACCACCTTGACGTTTGCGTTCGCGTCAAGCCGAGTGTTTCCGGTGTTGGAGACGTCGTAGGTCACGGTCGACTTCCCGCCACCGAGGAGGATGGACTGCACTCCGGAGCGATGCACCGCGACGTTGTGAACCGCCAGTCCCGGCTTGCGCGGCCCGGCCACCGTCAAATAGACCCGAACGCCGACGGCATGCTGGACGCCGAGGCTGACCTGCCCACCCGTGTTGCGGACCACTTGGGTGTCGAGCGCCACCACGCCCGCCGTGTAGTCGCCCGGGGTGGTGTGAGCCGGAACGTGGATCTTGACCGGGATCGTCGCCTCGTTCGCCGCCGGGACGGTCAGGTGCGAGGTCGCCAACGTAATCCAGCGGGTCGCCCCCACCTTCGGCGCGGTCTTCAGCCCCAGCGCAAACGCGCCGCCAATCGGCTGGTTGAACGCGTTCGCCGGGTACAGCTTGAAGCTGATGGGACTGCTCGTGGGATTTGCCAGTGTCACGGCGTCGTGAATCGTCTGCTTGTCCGCCACCTTATAGCTGATCGCTGCCCGGTTGTCCGCCCCGTGGACGGGCGCCGGCGACAACGACCAACCCTCCGGTGAACCCGTGGCAGCGGCTGATCCCATCGCGACCGTGCTCATCGCGGCTACCCCGAGCGCGCCAAGGAGTACACGACCGGCGATCCGCCGGCGAGCTTCACCGCTGAAGCCGCTCATCGCGCTCCTGTCACTGTCCGGGGCAGCGCCGAGAATCTAACGACATTGCGTAATCGAACGCAATCGACGCCTCGTTCTGACGCACCGTTGACGATGACACCAACCTGATCGCGATGTCTGCGATTCGCTCAACCTTCATCCCCCTGGCTCGCTCACGCGAGCGTCATGATCAGTCGGTTCTTGTAAGGCCCGGACACGAGCTTTCCCGGAACCTTCAGGCTGAGATGGGCGGAGACCTGGAACTGGCCACCACCACCCTCAGACGCAGCCGAAGCAAGCGTCTGCCCGGTCGTGTCGTTCGCCTTCTGGGTTGGACCGGCCACGACCTCGGACTGACGACCGGTGACAGCGGTGATTGTCGGCGTCATCGTGAGCGCGCTCGCCGAGAAGAGGTTGCGGTCACGTTGGCCGTGCGGCATCTTGTTGACGAAGTCATGAGCCAACGTCGCCGTGAGCGTCCACCCCGGCAACAGGCCGCGGGCGTCGGTCACGATCAGGTTGTCCACTTTGCCTGATCCGCTGACCGGGTGAGGCCGGAGGGTGATCGGGGTCAAGGTCACAGTCGTCGGGATTCCGCTCAGCAGCGTGTTACTCAGCTTTCCCGGCTTCACTTGAACCGAGATCGACTCGCTGACTCCCCCGGGCCTCGTAACCGCGAAGGCACACGACACGGTGACGTTGTCGGCCGTGTCGACCACGACGATTGGGTTGGACGTCTCGACCTTGTCGCTCGAGGAGACCTTGATCGAGCCGGTCAGGTCACCGACGGCGTCGACCAGTGCGGTGCCGGTGCTCGCCGGGGACCCGTCGGTGAACGACGCCGAGACGTTCGCGTTGGCCGGCCAACTGGACCCGGTCAGGTTCACCGTCGTACCCGTTGACCCGGATGCGGGGGAACACTGAAGGGTGGCGAGCGTGCTGGCCACCGTGAAAGTCACTGATTTGGTCACCGTGCCGGCCGCACTTCCGGTGGGACCGGGGTACGCCGTGGCGTTCGGCTGCACCACCGTCAACGTGTGGGTGCCGGTCGAGATCGTGCTCGACAGCGGGACGCTGAGGTCCCCCCCGAGCGCGCCGCCCGCCGTCAAGGAGTCCGATGACGCTGTCGGCCAGGTGGCGGCGCTCGTCGTCATCGCGTTCGACAGCACGCTGCCGTCGAGCTCCAGCGTGGGCGCTGCGACACCGGCCGCCGAGTCCGGTGCCCCGGTCACCGGTGCGCCGAAGAAACCCGATCCGGAGAGGACGACGGTGCCGCCGGGAGCATAGGACGCGCGGTCGGTCGTAAGGGTCGGCGTGGCCGGCGCAGGCTGGCCACTGTAAAGCAGCGAGACCGACCCGAGACTCGATCCGGTCAACGACGCAACCGCCAACGTGCAGGTCAGTCCAGCATCCGCCTGGGCCTGGGTCGGCGGACACGCACTTCCGTTCGACAGCGACTGCGACCACACCGTGTAGTTCGTGGTGAACTTGCCGCTTGAGTTCGCGGCACCGATGACCGCCTTCGAAATGTCGGTGAAGGCCTCCTGATTGGACAGGCCCGTCACCAGACTCGCACCGGCGGTCGCGATCGACGTCGCTACTGACGTGCCGGAGCCGAGCCCGGTGCAGCTGACGGCTACCTGGTCACCTGACGTCACGTTCAGAACCGGGTCCGAGACACTGTCCGCCGTCGCAGCGTGGGTCGAGTCGGTGAAGGTGCAGTCCGGGTTCGCTGCGCTTGCCGGACCCGCTGCCAGGGTGACGGTGGCCGCGATCAAGGTCGTGAGCGTGATGGCGACACAAGTCGGTCGAAGTCGCATCCGCAACGCGGTGGTTCGCAACACTGGGTACCTCCGACGGTGGGCTAGCGCCGGCCCGCGCCCTCCCGGACGCGGGTAGCAGGGAAGATGCAGTCCGGCGGGCACCCGATCCCGGTGCAGGCTGCGCACGCTGCGCTACTCGAACAAAGGTGCACGCAACCCCCCTTGGTTACGCCCGTGCCGCTGTGGAACTCCACAACCACGCATGCATCGTTATCTGGGACATCATGCCGGATGGAGCAGACCGATTGCGGCCAAGTGGACCAGTTGGCGTCCAATCGGCGGATCGAATCGGCGACTTAACACCACAGGACGGGATATCACGCCACAGGGCGGACATGCCGCCCGCTCCTGCACGTGCCGGACAGCGACTTGGTCGAATCAGGTGCAGCGGGCGCAATGGCGTGGCTAGGATCGCCGCACTCGCTCGATCAGATGACATCGCCGTCACTCGTTCGGTGACGCGCGGCATCTCGACGTACGAGAGGGATGGGGTAACCGATGCGCTTCACCGCACGAGCCGGGCTCGGTCTTGCCGCCGCCGGTGTCATGGCCGGCACCATGCTTATTCCGGCGACGCTGATTGCCACACC
>Ga0335085_10006708_pt1 | contig 18075 bp, 20 predicted proteins | sample Lox_Sample_45_FD_206712 | JGI IMG/M metagenome (GOLD analysis project Ga0335085, IMG submission 206712) | Soil microbial communities from Loxahatchee National Wildlife Refuge, Florida, United States - Lox_Sample_4.5 | ecosystem: Environmental > Terrestrial > Soil > Wetlands | place: USA...
TGGATCTGTTGAAAACGTGTTCCGCAAATGTTCAGCAGGTGAATTCGGCGATTGTGGTAAGCTATTGAAAGTAAACCCCGGAGAGGTGGCCGAGAGGCTGAAGGCGGCGGTTTGCTAAACCGTTGTAGGGGCCAAAACCTCTACCGGGGGTTCGAATCCCCCCCTCTCCGCCAGATTCTTCTAACTGCATCCAGCGTAGAGACTTGCGGACTGCTCCGCAAGAGAACTTCTACATAATTCGCGTACTTCCGAGCCTTTCCGGTTGCACAGTAGTTGCACACATCGTTTCCAGGTTCCTCATCGCATTCGCTGCATCCGTGCTTACCGTCTTGACGTAGATATTTATCGTCGTGGTGACGTTGCCGTGACGCAGGATTTGTTGGATCACCTTGTCGGAAACTCCGAGTCTGTGCAGATTGGTTGCAAGCCCGCGACGGAATGCATGCCAGCCTTGCCACTTGAGATTTTTCTTCTCGAATGCCGGGCGGACAACATCCACCGCGAGTGCTTCCAGGTTCATCGGATCGCCGAGTTCATTCGAAAAAATGAAACCCGTGCGCGGCCTGCCGGACGTTTCCCAATGCTGGTCGAGACGCAGTTTCAGTTGGGCAATAACCGGAATGGCGGCCTTGCTCTTCGGCCGCTTCGGCTCGCCTACGTGGCTCCGCCAGACGGATTTCTCAACCCGTATTTCGGAGCCGTCATAGTTCTCCCAAGTGAACCCGCGTATCTCTCCCTTGCGAGCGCCTGTGAACGCCGCCGTGGCCACGACCGTTGCTGCAGGCTCGGGGAGGATCGCCAAGATCAGGAGTTCCTCTTCGAGTGAGTATGCATACGTGTCTCCGGCTGGCCGCGCTTTGGGAATCTCGACGTCTCGCATTGGGTTGGGGTTTTCAAGCACACCCTGGCGCCGCGCATAACGAAACGTGCCGCTGAGAAAATGCTTGATGTGTCCGAGCGTTGTGCGGCTGAGGTTCTCCCGCCGGGCGATGTCTTGCAACATCTGCTCGGCCTCGTAAGTCCTCACGTCGCGCAATGCCAGTTCCGCATTTGGCTGCACATAGCGCAGCCAAATGTTCTTGTATCCGCAGTACGTGGATCGGCGCTTCTGCTCCTCCACGTACGGCAAATAGCAGTTTTCGATGAATCGGTTGAGGCTCATCGTGCTTTCTGGTTTACGGTCGCTGCGATTGATTGACCGCAGGAATTCATCGGCCAAGTCCTCCGCAGCGGCTTTCGTCCGATATTGGCCGGAGGCTTCGGAGAGCTTGTGGCACTTCTGGCGACGTTCCATTGAGCCGTCCTCCAGTTGCACATTCTCGCGATAGCGCACGTACCAATTCGAACCCTTTCGGAAAACATAACCCGTTTGGTGGTGGTGGGTTCTTGCCATGCTCCTCCTTTAACGAACCCGTTCCACACGCCTGTTGTTCCCCACCACTATACGACGGCGTATCCACAGTTCAAGTTCGGGGCTGCCCCAAAGAAAGCGCACATATTTTCCGAGGTGGACATGAGGTAAAGGATCTTCGGATCTGGCACGCACCTGGTCGCGAATCCAGGAAACAGGAACGGTGAGTCGGCGTGCCAGTTCGCTGCTGTCAATGAATTCGTAAGCCGTAAGCATTGAGGACTCCCCCTCGCTTGACGGAGCCGAGCTTCGTGCCGAAGTGGTGGGAGATTGGGTTGTGACGGCTGAGTCGCTGCTCGACATTTAGCCTCCGTATCTCTTGCGTACGTTCTGCCGCGAGAAATCTCTATTCACTGCGACTGAGGCTTGTTATCTTTTTTGGTTCTCTTTTTGAATCTAGGTCGCCCTGTGCCTTCGTGACGGTGCGCCGTGCGTAATCCAGAGGATCATGTTTGTCAGCGCCGCGGAATTCCGCGATCCGGCGAATGAGTTCTTCTGGGTCTTCTCCACGCGCCAAGGCACGCTTCGCAAAGGCCCAATCCCGTTCCGATTGACTCAGGTCAGTGCGGAGATGCGGAGAACTCTTTGCGTGTTCAAGATAGTTGTGACGCGGCGAGTCCTGAGAACCGAAATGCAGCTTGAAATCCCGGAGGTGGTAGGTTTCTGATGATTCTTGGCGTGCTTCAACGTAGAAGGGTGTTTCGTACTTCTTGTTGGCGAATCCGGGCAAGCGCAACACACGGGTGGCATCTGTAGCCGCGGGGTCTCCGCAAAATTCGCGGGCCATGGCATGCAGCAATCCCTCTGCTTCCTCCATGTTCATGCCTTCGACCTTCCAGACGATCTGGAATTTGCCAGGCGAGGTTGCAAGGACATAGTTGGGCTTGGGGAGCAGACTTGAGTCCTCGACGGATTTGAGGGTGTCTTGTCCGCCGTGATCGAGGTCCAGGTAGACATGCTTTATGGATTCGATGTCCTCCTTGGTTCGGGTCGAGGCGTCCGGGCTGAGCGGGTTCATGCCGACATAAATGTCCGACCCGTTGGCATTCTTGTAGCGCAGCCAAGCCTGAAATTCCGGGCTCGATGCTTTGTCGGCGCTGGTGATGCGTTGGATCGTCTCGGCCAAATCGCGATTCAGGACCAGGAGCGCGATTCGGTCGCTTCGCTCGAAATTGTCGAGAATATACTCGGACGGAGAGGGACCAGAATTTGCCGCTTCATTCATAGCGACTCCTTGTGGCTGTCGAAGATGAACCCGTAGTTGTATTCGTCGCGGTCGGGGTCGTAGCCGTGGATTTCCACGACCTCGGAAACGAACCGCCGGCCTGGGCGGCGTTCGAGGTGCACAACAACGTTCACAGAATCGCCCACATTTGTCTTAATGGCCCTGTACGGCAGGTCCACACCACTCTGGAGCACGCAGCTCGTGAAGCGTGCGAGCGCCTGCTTGGCCGAGGTCGCATGGACCGTGGACAGGCTCCCGGCGTGTCCGGTATTCAGAAGCTGAAGGAGATCGAAAGCTTCGCTTCCGCGAATTTCTCCCAAGATCAACCGATCGGGCCGGTGACGAAGCGAGGCTTTGAGCAGGTCGCGAATAGTGATGGCAGGCAAGCTATTCTGGGGCTGACGCGCTTCAAAACGAACCAGATTTTCCTGGCACAGATGAATCTCCGATGTGTCTTCGATGAGAACAATCCGCTCATCCGGCGGGATAAATTTGCAGAGCACATTGGCTAGTGAAGTTTTGCCAGCGCCCGTGGACCCGGCGATCAACAAGTTCTTTCGAGCGAGAACGTAGCTTTCCAGCTGGTTGGCCAGCCAACGTTCCAGGGTTCCTGCCTGGATCAGGTCTTCAATCCCGAAGTGGCGGGTGTTGAATTTTCGAATCGTCAGAGTCACGCCGCTCACACTGCAGGGGGGAATCACAGCCGCGACGCGGCTGCCGTCCGGCAGGCGTGAATCGAGGATGGGTTTCTCTTCCGAAATGTCGTCGCCCAACCGGCGTGCGATATTCTTGACCGCCACCAGTAGGGATTTCTCGCCGAGGCTGACGCCCTTCACAGGCTCAATAAATCCCGCCTTTTCAATGAAGATGTGCTCCGGCCCGTTGACCATGACCTCGCTGATGGAGTCGTCCAGAATCAGGTGCTCAATGGGCTTCAAGAAAGGCAGTATCGTCTCGAATCCATTCATCAGAGTTCTCCGTCCGCGAGCTGGCGGAAGTAGGATTTGTTGACATCGTTGTAGTAGGGCTTGAGGTAGCAGAACATGGGCGGCATAGGGTTCGTACCGTCATAGGCGATGGTGACCGACTGCGCGTTCCGCAGTTCCATGAAGATTTTTGTGTCGAAGCGGAGGTCGTGGTGCGGACTGTAGGTTTTCGACGCCGTGACGTTCGCTTTGTGCGAGAGGGCCTTTCCAGTGAGAAAGCTGACATTCGCATCATGGCCACTCTCCGAGAGGTTGTAACTCGCCTTCAGGCGATCTTCCCGCCCGCACAACTCGCTTGCGATGCGTGCCGAGAAATCGTCAGAGAGGGATAGGAATATTTTTGTGCGGAATGTCTGGAGGAGCGTGCGCCAAGCTTCACCGGGGAGGGCGGTTTTGAGCGAGCTGATGCTCTGCGTGGCGATGATCGGGATACATTTGGGCTGCCTCGACAGACTGAAGAATTTTTCATCGCCCGTGGGTTCGCTCTCGCCGACCGTAGCGAAGTGATGATACTCGTCGCAAAGAAACAGCACCTGGCGGAAGTAGGTCTCGGGATTCTTCTCCATCATGGGCACGCGATTCAGTACCGCCCGTTCGAAATCGAGTTTCAGCATGACGCCGAGGGCCTTCGCCAGGCCTGCATTCATCGCCACCGGGAAGTTCAAACTGCACAACTTGCCTTGCTCAATCAGCCATGCCAATGAGGGTAGCGGCCTTCCGAATTTGAAGTCGGCGTTGGCCTGCGGGTCATAGCACTCAGCGGGAGGACAGAACGTGCGTTTCACAACCGGGTTGTCGTCGAACAGAGAAAGAAAGACCGAAATCCCCTCGACAATGGAAGTCCTGAGTTTTGGCTCGATTCTCGACCAGTCATTAACGAACCACCTCTCAACCGCTTCGAGCTGCGCTTTTTTGTCCGCAGGAATCGGGCTCTTGCGCGAAGCGTTTTCCGCCTCCCATTGGAGATCCTTCTCTTTCAATACGGCGGCGAGACCCGGTGTCAACAGAGCGCGAAACCGGTTCGACTCTGTGTCGAGCCGAAAGCCGAAGGGGTCCAGGTCGCGTGGATGCTTCAGATACTCTTCCTCCATGAGCAAAACGGAATCGGCCTCGATCAGACGCCTCTTGGCCTCCTGAATCCTGCTTTCGAGCAACCGCGGATTGATGGCGCATTCGTAGACATCGAAGAGCGTCACGTAATCGAAGGCCACCTTGTGCAACAGGATGATGAACTTCACGAGATTGGTGTAAGCCTGCTGCCAGAACGGCTCTTTGCCGCGGCCGAACAGGTTGTTGAGCAGGGATGCGATGTTGTAGGCGAGAGCATAGGCGTCCAGGTCATTGTGCAGGGGGTTGTAGCGGAACTCGGAACCGAGACTGATTTCGACGTAGTCGTCGGCCCGCCCATGCCGTGCCAGTATTTCCCGGACCTTCGAGCAGAAATCGCCTTTGACTTCCAAGACAAGCCCGCCAATGCGGCGGTCGGGGTCGCCAGCCCGATAACCAAGAATCTGTTCGGCGAAGGGATACATCGCCGATGCGGTTTTTCCGGAGCCGACTGCGCCGACGATCGCAATGCCGGTGAAGAGGCCGCGTTCCGGGATCGCGAGCCATCGCGGTGTTTCCGAGGGGACTTGCTTGCGGGGATTGTGAATCTCGCCGATGACGAGGGACAGGTCTTGCCTTTTGCGAACGTCGGGATAGAACGGCAACTGGCCCGCGCGAATCTTCTCCTCGGTTTTGAGTGCAAAAATGTACGCCCCGGATAGCACTACGGCAAAGGCAATGTACGGGGTCGTGTAGAGGAAGAGGGTGTATGAGTACTTGAGAAACAGATAGGCATAGTGCGCCCTGAGAGCCATCACTTGCAGAAAGAGATTGGAGTCCGGGAATGGCGCGTGGAAGTACAGCGCCATTCCCGTCGCTCCCGCGAGCAGGCACGCGACGAAGTGCCTAGCCTGGAGAATCCGGCGGATCATGCACGCGCCGCCTTCGCCGCGGGTTGACCATCCTTCTTTTCCCCTGACGCCTGCAGTTGCTTGCGCCAGCGCCGGAACTCCACATCGCGCCAGATGACCATCTTCAGCGCGGAATTGACGACGTGGTCCGGCGTGCTCTGGATGAAGCTCGCATATTTTTCAACGGCTGCGGCAACCGGCTCCTGCAGTTCGTATTCGCGTTTCACCATTTCGGGCGGCTTGTTAATGATGGACATGATTTCTCCTTTTCTCGGTCTTGAACACGGGCAAACCACAAAGGAACAGAGCAGTTCCCTGGGCTGGAGCGACCGCCACGGTTTCGGTGGCAGCCTTGCGGGGTCGCTCCAGCCCAGTCCGTGGTTTTGCCCGTGTTCAAAATCAACCGTCGCGCCGTGCGCAACCTTAGTGCTCTGCACAACTTCCGTTCACCGCAGAGGTGAACGGAACGGTGAACCGGGAGGTGAACCGCCTCGATCATGCTCCGTTCACCCGCTTTCGGATTTGTTCGTCGAGGGGGGACAGTCCATTGCCCACGAGGTACGTCTCGAAATAGACGGCCCGGCCGGGATGCAGCTGCGAAAACTCAACCCGAAGCTCCCGCTCGGAGATTCCTCCGGCAATCCACGCCCGGTACAGAGTGTCGAAGCGTTCCCCATGAAACCGCTGCCGGGCTTCGTTCAAGAACTCAAAATCTGCCGCCACCGGCACCACATATTCGTGGTTCTCCCACTTGCGGCGAATTTCGAAATAACGAAGGAGTTCGCTCGATACGTCGGACTCAAGCGGCCGTTGGATCGTGGACCGGAAGCGCTCCTCCGCACGGCGAAAGGGAGCCGTGCGCGGGGCGACGTAAAGCAGCCGAAACCGCTCAAGATGCCGGAAGAGTCCCTGGTACGCGGCGAGATGCGCGACAAAACCCCACAACGTGCCGCAACCCGAATCGACGTAGGCGAAAGTGACCACAGGCGAGGTACCTGAGACGGGAGTTCCGAGAAACAGGGGAAACTTATCCACGAAATAGCGGACCGTGGGTCTACTTCCGGCGCTACCTTCGTACACCTTGGCCGGAAGAACGTCCCGTGGAATGGCTAAGGATTCGCAGAACAGGGCGATCTTCTCCGTTTCGGTTTCGAGGAAATCGAATTTCGGGTTCTCCAGAAGGAAGTCCATCTGCACCAGGCGCGTACGGATGTATTCAAAGGAGTGCCTCCGGCGGTTGCGCAGATTGTCCTTATCAATGGGTCCATAGATGAGGCGCGAAAAGACGTGGAAAACACACCCCGCTCTCAGGTAGTCCCGAACGTTGGCATGGCCGTGCTTCAGGAGTTTCTGCGCAAATGACATGGAGCGTTTCCCGCGGCTCACATCCGCGAAGGTATTGAACTGTCGCATGGTGAAGTAGCCCGAATGGGTCGCCACGATGTACAGAAAGCGCGCCTCGATTTCGGTGTAGCCGAGAGAAGCAATTCGTTCTACTTGGTCCTGGGGCATTTTCACAGGGACAAAATCTCCGCTGTCAATTCGCGCTGGTCGAGCACGCGCCGCAGATGCGCGACGTCATTGGCCTGGGCGTAAATGGAAAACCCCGCCTTGACCTTCTCGGCGAGGTTGCGGCCACGGTAGTGGCTGGTGGCGAGTTCCAGGTCCACGCGGCCACGCTCGCCATCGGGACCGTCGTACTCGATGCGAAGGTCCGGGAGCGGAATCTTGCCACGCACCACTTGAAGGCCGTGACGTTCCGCGACATTTCGCCGGCTCTCCGGCAAATTGCGCTGGGGACCGAGTTTTGCAAGGTCGTGGTACACGCGCTTCTTCAGCTCGTAGTCGAGGACAACGCGGAGATTCCGTCCGCCAGGCCGGCCGATTTTATGCGCCGCCTTCTGGTAAAGACGGTAGAGGGTGGCGTCGTGATCGGCTTCCCGCGGCTTGGCAAAGCCGAAATAGAGGGCCTGGTCTTGCCCGCCGAATCGAAGCTCTTGGAGCAGCCGGTAGCCCGGCTTGGTGAGAGCCACGAGTTGCCGGGACCCTTCCTCCTCATGAGGAACAGACTTCATCTGAACGAGTCCTTGCCGAATGAGGTTTTCGACATCCGGCTTGAGGCGGCTCCTGTCGCTCTGGTAAAGAAAGTCGCGCAGGTCCTCCACTGCCACGGCGCGAAACTTTCCGATTTCCACCATCGTTGCGATCTCGGACGATCTCAGCCGGTAGGTGCGGCTGCGAACCTCGTAAATAGTTCTGTTTTCTAGCGAACGGCCCGGGAGGGCATCGGCCTGCGAGCCTGACCCGGGAAGACGTTCTTCGGGGGTCCGCTCGCGAAGCACGCTTGCGGGGGGCGCCTGGGGAGTCGTGCGCTCGACGCTTTGCGAAGACTCCCGTCCACGGGTGAGTTCCTCGGGTTCGTAGCCACGCGCCATTTCAGTCCGTCTCCTCGTCAAACCACGGTGCCGGGACTTCCGTCTCCCCGAGGTGAAGTTGCTTGTCGAGATGAAAAAGTTTGCGGCCGGTGTCCTTGAGAAAGAACTTGCGAATCAGCGTGAGGGTCGCCGCAAAGAGATTCAGGAAGAGAACAGCGACATAGAGCAGGACGATGCGCCCGTATTCGTGAAGCAGAACGACCTTGTACGGGACGAAGAACCGCAATTCGCTCATGAGCCAAAAGCCCAGCGCGAGCAGCAGGGCAATCGTGAGGAACAGGGCGTTCGCAATCATGCCGCCTCCCGTTCCGAAAAAAGGGTTCGGGTTTTGCTTGGTCCATCTCTCTCGATAGGGAGCGGGCGGAAAGCCGTAAAGCACCGGAGGCCCTCCAGAAGCGCGCCTGGGGTATCGAGGAAGAAAATCGATGGGAAGGGCTGTGGCGTATGTTGGAAGGAAAACAAATGAGTGAAGACCGGTGTGGCGCGCGGAGGTTGGGCCGAGGATGCGAGGCGTCCGCCCGCGACCGGTCCTGGGGTGCTCGTGTTCATTTGAACGCCTGATCCTCGCGGAAGTAGGAGATCGTGAGGCCCAGCGGATTGATGGGTATCAGCTCATTCGGAACATGCGTCTGGAAGATGAACACGAAGTTCGCGGTATAAAGATCGCGCTTCAGCTCGCTGTGATCCGCGGGCGAGTAGTAAACGAGGTAAAAATCCACGCGAGCGCGGTAGGGAGGATTTTGCAGCTCTTCGAGCGCGACTTTCTTCACGTCCACGTCGATCTCCGGGGCAGCGGTGTTGGTGAGGAATTTCCGAATGATGTCGTCCTTGCGGTAGGCATCGAGGATGCCGTTCGCGAGTTTTCCATCGAGGAAATAGAGCGACTTCGCGAAGTCGTCCTGGATCGTGTAGCGATTGCGCCGGTAATAGAGCTTCGTGAACTGCGACAGGAAATACTTCGCTTCCGCATCCTGCGGTTTGTATTCGAAGTTGTGGTAGTTGATCGCCTCGGCGCGGCCAAGGTCGTCGATACGAATGACGAGCGGACGGAAGTTTTCAAAGGTGCGAATGGTGCGAAGGTCGATCAACGCGAGAGCCACAGCAAGGAGAGAGACCAGGACTAGCGCGATCTTGAGGTAGGTGTTGGTCACCATCGGGTCACCGTAGGATTCGAGATAGAGGCGCTTGGCGTCGTGGAACGTGGCATCACGGTCCATCACATCACCCGGTTGAGAATCGCGCTCGGCGCGTCCAGGAGACCGGCGGAGGAACCACCGGCCGTGCCGCTAAAGATGTGGTTGGTAAGCGACGGGACCTTGAGCAGGACGTAGATGGACGCGAGAAAGGTAATAAAGAGGACCGGGAACCAGCCAATGAGCTGGACGGTTGAGATCGTGCCCGTGCCCTGCAACGTCAGCACACCGATGATCAGGTTCCCGATGATGTAGACGACCGCGGCGGCGATTACTTCATAAAAGGCGTACTGCAAAAAGCAGCGCAGCCAACCCCAGAACAGCCATTCGAGTTTAGGAACGATGAAAAATGGGACAAATACGGGCCCCACGAGCACGCAAACCGCCGTGGCAATGAACCCGTAGGCGATTACGACAATCGAAATCGCCTGGGCCGCGGCCAGAAGAATAATCACGACCGCATACATGATCGTCCCGAGGAGATCGGTCACGCCGGGGGCGTCGATGCGGGCTTCAAAGTCGCCGATGCGATCGACAATCGTCTGCAGTTCGGTCTGATTAATCTTGCTCGCAAGGAATTGCGCCTCGTCGGTGACGAGGTTGTGGAAGCTCGCGCCAATGCCGGGAATGGGCGTGCTGTAGTAGTTGACCATAGCGAAGCCGAAGGCAATCGTGAGCAGAAGACTGGCGAAGTTGTCGAACTGGAAGGTGTGTTTTCCGCTGGCCGCGGAGAGCGCGGACTTGACGCCGAACCAGGCGATGAGAATGGTGGCGAACATGCGAAAGAGGTTCTGCCCCATGGCGTCGAAGAAGCCGAGGTTCTGCGTCAGAAGATCGTTGATCGCCTGATACATAAACTGCAGGAAATCGGTCTGCATGGTCTCGGCTCCTTCGTGCCCTCGGAGGGACGGCAGTTCACGGCATACGGAAGTTCTGCAACGAACTGCTCATCGTCCCGGTGAGTTGGGTGAGATTCGCACCCAGGCTCGACTGGCGGCTGATTTCGGCGTTGATGGCATCGGTGGTGGTTTCGCGCTGCTGCTTCGAAGCGATGGTCTGCTGCTCGAGAAGCGAAGCGAGCAGCTTGTTCGAGTCCTGAATCGACCGCAGCGTCAGGACGTTGGTTGCGTTGATCTTGTTGAGGACCGAGACTTCGCTGTTGAGGCTGGAGTCGTCGGAGAACGAATCCTGTTCGAGATTGTTCAGGTGGCTTTCAAGAGCCACGGCGTTGCCGCGGATCGCGCCGATGGTCGAGAGCGCGTTGATGTTGGCTCCATCTGCGAGTTCCACGGAGGCGTACTGGGATTTCACACGGGCCTGTTCGAAGGCAGGCATGCCATTGAGCGTGAGTGGGTTGTACTGGGTGAGTTGCGTGGTGGCGCGAAGGTATCCGTCGATGGTGTTCAAGTCGGCGTTGACGCCGCCGAGCCATCCGGAAGTGTTGCCGTAGGTGTTGGTGGCGGTGACGTTGCGCCAGTTCGAAAACAGCGCACGGTAACGCGCCGGCATGTTGTGAATGTTGCGCGACATCTGCAGCGCGAGGTTGTAGGCGGTAGCGATCTGCGTGTAGGTTTTCTGCAGCTGCGCCAGGTGCTGCTGCAGTTGGATATAGCGCAGCACGGCGTTGTGGTAGTTCGTCGGGTCATAGACGATGCCGCTCCCGAGCTGCGCGGAGGCGGTGCCGACGCATACGATGGTGACAAGCAATACGGCCAAGAGTCGTTTTCGCACGATGATTTGTTCCTTTCTTCTTTCAGAGATTTGAGGGCAGGGTGTGACTGGCGTAGTCGGGCAGCGCGAGGTCGCCCGACAGATAGACTTTGATCCGGTGCCCCTCGCGGATGGTGATGGTCGGAGGTATGTTCAGGAAGCGGTCGAGAATTTGCGCGGAAGATTGCGCGGTACTCTGGGCAAATCCCTGGCGCATGAGGTCGGAGCCGGAAGCGGTGAGAGCACCCGAGGTGCCACCCTCCGCCACAGCGCCTATTGCTCCTATGGCGAGCGAAGTGCCGAAAATGCGGAGATAGTGGTTGTTGATCTGGTCGCGCAGACCGGCATCGCCAATCTGGTTGAGCCCCTGGAAATGGTCGAGGCTGACGGAGTAGCCGTCCGGCATGATCAGCCGGTGGAAGGAAACCGCCAACCGGGTTTGCCCGAGGCTCTCAACTTTGCGGGTTTCACCCAGAAGTTTCGAGCCTGCGGGAACGAGAAGATGCTGGCGGTCATGGGAGTAGACATCGTTCGAGAGCAGACACTCGATGGGCCCGACAAACTGGCCATCGAGGCGATTGATCAAAACGGTTTCGAAGACAGTTCCTTCAAACAGGACGTAGGTTTTGCCTGACGCCGCGGCCGGTGCGCCACCCGGCGCGGCGGCAGAACTTTTCGGTTCCTCCTTTCGGTCGTTTTCCGCAGCGGAATCTTTGTGCTGTGCGGGAGCGGGAACGGCACCCGCCGCTTGGGGCTGAAGAGGTGCGAGGAGTGCCGCGAGTTGCACCGAATTCAGCTCCGATGGAGTGGTCGAAGGCACGTTCCCTTCGATTTCGTGATGCTCGGCCGCTTGAGGCGACTTGCGGTACGTGAGAGCGACGTTGGACGCGAAGAGCGCGAGATAGGCGCGCTTCTTTCGCTCGGCTTGTATCGCGTCTTCGGGCCGTTCCGACGAATTCCCGGCAGGGCCAGCGGTGCCAGAAGTCTGCAAGTCGCCGTTGGTCGCCCCCAAAACCCGGGTCTGTTGGGCCAACGCATTCTGCGCGATGGTCTGTTCGCGCTGCAGTTCCTGAATGCGGTTCTGCATTTCGATGATCTTGGCTTCGTTCACTTCAAGTGGTGCTTGCACAGCGGGAGCGGGCGGGACCCCGCGCGCCGGTGTGGCGGGCTTTTTTCCTCCGGTGAGCCACATGATGGCCACCATAACGACGGCCAGTCCGGCAAGGAGCCAGGACTGCACGTTCTTGGGAAGTAGTCCAGGAGGTTTCGGCGCTTTGTCTTGAATGGGCGATGGCGAGGTCATGGGTCCCTCCGTTACTTCGCCGCCGTCTGGCGCGTGAAGTTCAACTTCTTCTTGCCCACGGCCAGATAGCCGGAGTCCACGATCTTCGGGACGATGTACACGCCGTTTTCGAGTTGGAACGGAACGAGATTCGGTTTCCCGTCCTTGATTTCGTAGAGCGCGGGCTTCTCCCGAGCTGCGCAGCGGATGAAGGTAAAGGTTTCGTCGTGATAAATGGCCGAAAGAAGAAACGGTTCGCGGGAGAGCTTCGAATCGAACGTATAGTCAAACTGAAGTTTCGTGGCGTAGGCCGATCGGAATTGATTGATCTCCTCGGTGGCGTGAGCCTGCGCGGCCCGCACCTGGTCCGCTGCTTGGGAGCGCACCGTCTCCATTTCTTTCTTGTAGGCTTCGGCATCGGCGGCCCGCACGTATCCCCGCAGCATGCCGTTGGCGGCCGACGCTTCCTTCGGTTCGACAAACAGCTTCAAGTCGGGTTGTGCACTTGGTTCGCTGCTGATCTCCGTCAGCAGAAACGAGTAGACATGCCCGCTCGCGGTGATGAGGTTCAGGTTGCTGCGGATGCCGGCCTGGGCGGGATGCACGTAGCAGAGATTGTGGGAGCCGTTGATGATCCAAAACTCGCGGTCGCCGGTGGTGAAGTCGAGAATTTCTTCGTCATCGGGCAACACGATCAGCGTCGAGAAGCGGAGCTTGGCACGAACCTGAACAACGTCTTCCTTCGCGTACTTCACAACGCGGGCACCATCCTCGGCTGCGAAGATGGGGCCCTCATGCCCGACAGCGAGGCCGGCCAGCAAAGCGCAGCCTGCCAGTAGGTGTCTTTGTACAACGTGAAAAGGGAAAAACTTCATCGGCATTCTCCTTCTTGGGAATTGGTCGTTACGAATTCCGGTCCTCAAACCACTGGGCCAACGACTGCGCGGCGATCACGATTCCGGTGACGAGGACCGCAAACACCAGCGGAACGAGTGCAACGCCCAAGCCGAATTGTTCCCGGAGCACCGCAAGGTCGGGGATCATGCTTGCCCTCCAGCCAGAACATCGAGGCCCTTCTCGAAGCCGTAGCGGTCGAACGCTTCCTTGCGTTTCTGGTTGTCGTAGGGATCGTTGGTGTACAGCCAGTAGCTGCGGCGATCGACGTTGAGATTGGCGACCTTAGCAAGATCGGGCGTCTTAATGAGAAATTGCCGCTTCGGGATGAGCGTGGAAATCCATTCGACTTCGGTGTCGTTCAAATGGAACTGCCGGCGGTACAGATCCTGATCCATGTCGGGATTAGCGAGAAAAATTTTGGTCGCGCAACTCTCGACGATGATGTCGAGGAGATCCGAGCGCTTCAGCTCATCGAGCGACTGCGTGGAAAGGATCATTGCGGCGTTGTGTTTTCGCCAGGTCTTGAGCGCCTCGGTGACGTACTGGCGAATACTGGGATTGCGGAGAAACACCCAAGCCTCGTCGATGAAGAAGGCCTTGAACGTCGCAGAGATTTCGCGGTTGGCGATGACCTCGTTCGCCCGGTGCAGGATGTAGAAGAGCAGCGGTTCGAGCAGTTCCGGGTACCGGCTCATCTGCTGAAAGTCGAAACACTGAAACCGGGAAAACGAAACCGTGTCTTCGGCGTTGTCGAAGAGAAAGCCGAACTGACCGCCGTGAGTCCATTTGGCGAGCGCGTCGGACAGTCCCCGAGGGAGAATGTTTGCGAGGACATCCAAGGTGCGGAGGCCCGGATCGAGGGAGTACAAGTTCTCGATCTGCTCGTAGAGCGCGCGTTCGGTCGGCGGGTCGAGCGCGGCGGCCTTGCCACCCAAGAGGACTTGGACGAAGAGGGCGAGGAAATCGAGATTCGCCTTGGTCGGCGGCAAACAGAAAGGATTGATGCTGAACCGGGTGGATTCGAGCCCGACACGCAGATACGAACCCCCAAACAAGCGCGTGAGGCTTTCGAAGCTGCCGCCCAGGTCGAAGATGAACGTGAAGGGATCGTATTTCTGGAGGTTGGTGATCAGAAAATTCAGGAGAAAACTCTTTCCGCTGCCGGTGCGGCCGAGAATCATCGTGTGAGCCGTGTCGCGAAAATGGAGATTCAGGAAGTACGGTGTCCCATGGTTGGTCTCCAATACAGCGAGGTATTCGCTCCGCAGTTGGTGGTTGCGCGTCTCGCCGGAATGGAGCGTGAACAAGAACGATAGATCGGCGTAATTCGTGTTCAGGAGATAGAGGTAGCGAAGATTGAAGGCGTGGTTGCCGGGAACGGCTGCGAGAAAAGCATTCAGCAGGTTGTAACGCTCCTCATAAAGCTGCGCGTCATGTACGCTGAACACTTTGTAGAATTCGGCCGCGGCGCGTTCGACTACAGCCAGGTCGCGGTCGTAGATCACGACGGTCAGAGAAAAGAGCCCGAAGTAGTTGCCGCGCAGCTCGATCTCCTCGATTCCCTTCCCGAGTTCCCGGACCTGCGACTCCTTGGCATCGTCGAGCAGAGTGTCCTGCGCGGGCGCATCGTTCAAATTGACTTGGCTCACAAAGGACCGCTTGGTGTTGTGGAAATGCCGGCGTTTGGCCTGAATCTCCCGGCGGGTCTTTCCGGAGTCTTCTTTCTTCCACTCCGTCACGACGTGGTAGTTGGCGCGAACATTCAGAAGGCCCTTCAGTAACAAAGGGAATGTATGCGCTGAAGGCTCCTTCAGGGTCAGCACCTTCACGTAGTGATCGCCCACGCGGAGGTGCCCGCGGTGGCATTCGAGATGGGATTCGGCGAGGTAGTAGTCGAGAAAGGTGTCGTGTTTGAGTTTGGCCAAATCAATTTTGATCGGGTCGAAATTGAGCGTCTGTTTCAGAACCCCAAACGCTTCCTGCTTTCCGAGCGCTCGCACATGGACGAAGTCACTCACGTGCAGGCGAAAGTTCTCGACCTTCTGACAGAGGGCCGCTTCTGCCCGCGTGAGTTCCTGACCGTCGAGCCGCACACTCGCGGCGGAGGAAAGAAGAGCCTGAAGATCGTGCAGGGACCTGCGGGGATGTTCGGGAAACGCGAGGACCGTTGAGGCGAGCGAGTGACGCGCGGTGAGAGCAGGACAGAGCACCACAAAGTAGATGGCTAGGGAGAATAGCTCGTCCGCCTTTTGGGCGAAGTACGCTATCCGCTCGCGGATGGCGGCGTCCACAACAGGTTTCCCGCAGAAACTGTGGGGAATGGATTGCCGGTCCCGCTTGAACAACAGTTGATAGACACGAAAGTTTTCATCAAAGAGACGAAGAGCAGATTCGAGCCGCTTTGTGAGTCCGTCCACGGTGGGCGTGTCGAGGCATTCGTAGTCCACGCCCTGCACTTCCAGCACAATTCCCACTTCGCCCGATTTGGTAAGAAACACCCGGGGCCCAAGGAAGCCGAAGAGATTGACCATGGCGTTCAGCGAACCGGCTTCGTCGTAGTTCTGGAAGACCCGTCTGAGGTTCAACACTGTGCGCTCCCGCTGACCGAAATGGGAGTCAGCTTCATGGGGTCGTACTCGCGACGGAGCTTTGCCGCGCGAAGCAGCAGACGCAGGATTTGCGGGTCGGTGGCGGTGGCCCAGCGAGCCACAAAATACAAAAGCAGGAACATCAGGATGCCGCCCAACAGGCTGCCGAGCAGGTTGAAGGTCCCGGCACCCAGGCACATGGCGAAGAAGAAGAGCTTCCGCTCCGCGCCGAGTATGGTGAGCGGCCGCGAGAGCGATCGCTGAACCGGATTGATGCGCCGTTCGTAGGCCATGCGCGTCTCCTTACTTCCAGTCGGTCTCACGGGAAGAGCCAAGCCAGGAAATTGACGGCGGCGATAGCCATGCCGACGCCAAAAAGAACTCCAGCGAGAACGCGCTTCGAACCGCCTTCACCAAAGGCGAAGGTGAGACCGGACACCACAATGGCTACGAGCGAGAGCCCGCGAGCGATCGTGCTGGTGAATGCCTGCTGCAGGACATTGACGGCGTTTTCCCACGGAGAGTTCGCTTGGGCGAGCGTGGGAGCCGCGAGCACCAAGCCAAGGAAGGACATCAGAACGATGCGCGTGTTGACGTAGCTCTTGAGAAAACGACGACACAGTCTCTTCATGAACGACCTCGCTGTTGTTTGATTGAACTGTCGGGGAAATTCATGCCATCCGTATCGGTACTCTTAGTCACGATGAAACAGCAGCGGTGAAGGCCCGCGATCCGGGGTTATATGCTCTGTTTCGCCACATGACTCATTCGGCGTGAACTCCCCTCTATCAATCCTTTCTGCGAAAAGACGGAAAAATGTGTCGCAAGAGAAAATGAAAAGGCCGATCGGGACGGGGTTCAGCCGTTGCCCGCTAGGCGGCGAAGCTTTGCCAGAAGGCGCTTCATGCGTTGGCGGACGGCGTTTGACGTGATCTCGTTCGACTCCGCGATCTCTTCGCCGGTGTTTCCATCGAGCTTGATCTGGATGAGGAGATCGAGTTCAGCGTTGCCGAGAAGACTTCTAGAAGCACAATGGTGCAAAAAATGCCGGAGAAGCGCATGACGCTCCATGGACTCGTCGTCCGTGAGGTGAACTGCCGCTTTCAACTCGTCTTTTCGCGCCGGCCCGTGGACGATCCCTTCTCTCCCAGCCCATTCGAAGAGCTGCCGTTTGACGGACCGGGAGATTGCGTAGACAACGTGCGAGCGGCGCGCCTGCAGTTGCTCCGAACGCAGCACCTCTAGGAACACGCTGATTGCCTGCTGGATGATATCGGCTCGCGCAAGATGAGTTTGCTGCTTGGCAATGCGCCGCACGGTGCCGTGCAGCACAGGAACAAAAGCAACGATCATGAGGGTTTCCACGAATTGTGGGTGGATGGCACGCGCCGCAATTAGGTCGCGGTAGAGATCGTCGGCAGAGGAGTCCGCTTGATTGGCCTTCAAGTGGGAGAGGAGATGAAACGGTGAGGAAAAAGCGCGCAATCCGTTGGACGTAGTTCCGGCCAGGGTTTCGTACTCTGGAGTTGTCGTCGCGAGTTCTCTCAATAGTTCCTTTTCGATCCGGCATAGCAGACAACGGCATGTAGGTCCCGCAGTCATGGCCGCTTCCGTTCTCTTCAGGCCGCACACGAATTCTGGCGGGGAGAGCGGGGACAGGCCCTCGGCCCTGAAGGGCAGCTAGGCGTCGCGTCGGTCGCGGGAACGAAACCGGCGCTCATTTCCGCTCGGCGGGAGTCGCCGGCGGTGGAAGCGTATGCTCCACATTGCGGAGGGGCACGGCGAGAAAGTTTTGAAATTGGCAGGAAATGAAGACAAACAAAAAGCCCTCCGGCCGAGGCCGGAGGGCTCGAGAATTCAGCCAATTTCAAAACGGAACGTGTTCCGACGCCGGCTCCGGTGCCGCAGCCTGTGCAGGCGCTTCCGCTTCCGCCCGGCTCAACCGCCGGACGGAATTCGCGCGCACGCTCCAGAAGATAGCGAACTTCGCCGCCTTCGCTTTCTTGGACTTTCCGTTCTCGCGCTCGTACTTCGAGCTGACGAGTTGTCCGTCAACGAGGACATGGTCGCCCTTGTGGAGCGCGCCCGCGATGGACTCGCCGAGGCGGTTGAACGCAACGACGCGATGCCATTCGGTTTTCGACTGCCACTCGTCGTTCGAGTCCTTCCACGACTGCTGCGTGGCGACGGACAGCACGGTGAAATTCGCGCCGTTGCCGCGGACTTGCCGCTTCTCCGGGTCCTTGCCGAGGAAGCCGATGAGTTGGACGTGATTGATTATGTGGAATAGGGAGGCTGGTTCTTCGGCTGACGTAAGGTGGGTTCGGCCCCTGCGGGGCCGACCCCACGCTGGAGGAACTGATGGCCCTAGAGTTTACGATTTGCGAGCT
>Ga0335085_10006709_pt1 | contig 18075 bp, 15 predicted proteins | sample Lox_Sample_45_FD_206712 | JGI IMG/M metagenome (GOLD analysis project Ga0335085, IMG submission 206712) | Soil microbial communities from Loxahatchee National Wildlife Refuge, Florida, United States - Lox_Sample_4.5 | ecosystem: Environmental > Terrestrial > Soil > Wetlands | place: USA...
ACAGAAATCCTTACCTTTACCGAACCATATCTTTGCTTTTGAACTTCGTAGCTTGCCGTGATGAACTCTTGGGCAATTTTCTTCAAGTCTTCATATGTCAACTCGGTCTTGCCCTCAAAGGGCGCTCGGTTCAGATACGCAATTTTCGCCGCGTGAACTCTGGCCCGAAGCTGGTCGATCCGCTCCTGTTGCAAGTCCGTCTCTTGTTTCCCATCGTTCTCCATTTTCCCATTATAGGGGATGCGTTCCTCCTTGCCGACTATGCCTAAGACACTCGGCTCTGGATGGTCCATACGAAGAGCGACCGCAGCCGAACACAAAACCGTGACCGATCTGCAGCTACGCTTGAACAGACCCTGCCGATCTGATTCTCCAATCGACGAATACTTTGTAGCGGTTGGCGAGCAAGGAATCGTCGGTTGTGGAGCCGTTCGCAGACGAGGCAGTCTCGGGTATTTATACGGCCTGGTGGTCGAAAAAGCGTGGCGTCGGAGAGGGATAGGTCACGCCCTCACCCAAGCCAGACTCGACTGGTTGCAGCAGGAGAATGCAACTTCTGTCTTTGTGTTAGCCATGTTCTGGAATATAAAGTTCTTTAGAAAACATGGTTTCACTCTCATAAATAAGCGGGAGTCTACGAGGCTCAGCATGCTGCATCGCGATTTTGATGATACTTGGAGCAACCGAAGTAGTCTCTTGTTCCTCGGAATGTCATGCTCAAAAGTGCCCTCGAAAAATGCCCCCTCTCTAAAATGAACGAATCCCTCTCGAACCCCGGCAAACTCTCTTTTCTGCAAATCAGAGGTGCAGACTGGTCGAGACTAACGCCTCGAGCCAAAAAGCTCGTGGTCCTGAATGCGTTTCGTTTTTGGCGTGAGCAGGGCTTTCCCTACTACCGCCTAAGTCCCACCCAAGTGCGACGGGATTTTTCTACGCTACTCGCAAAGGATGCCGCCTCGGTCTTTCACGGAAGCGATCTTCGGACTTCAAACGCTGGTTTGCGTCTCGCAAACAGTTTTCAGCGATCCATGTGGAGCACCCGAGTCAATCGTTATAAGAGCCCCATGCAGGTGTTCCGCGATGACCGGCTCCTGAGGAAGGCCATCGAGCGAGCTTTCAGTATCTGGCCAGAGCGTTTCGGCGCTTCCGCGAGCTGCATCCGGAGAATCCTAAAGACCTATCCCGGCGCTGCCAGTGTCTCGAATTATCGTCCCATGATCGCGAAAGCCATAATGTCCAGGTACTGCCGTCCAAACGGCATGGTTGTAGACTTCGCGGCCGGCTACGGCGGACGACTCCTTGGCGCCATCGCCGCTCACAGAAACTATGTCGGCATAGAACCCAATCGCGTGCAAGTGAAGGGCTTTCTCAGGATGTCACAGGCAATCTGCGGCCAAGGCTTCGATCTGCCCGATTTGTCCTTCCACGCTGGAACAGCAGAGACCAGATTGCCTCGTATGAAACTTGCCTCGGCAGACTTGGTCTTCTCGAGTCCGCCTTTTTTTAATTGGGAGCATTACTCCCGGTCGAGTAGGCAGAGCTTCAGGCGATATCCGAAGTACGAGACATGGGTCGACCACTTCCTCAGCCCCGTGATCGCCCAGAGCTTTCGCATTCTCAACAGAGGGGGGTACCTGGCACTAAACGTCACAAACGGAAATCGGCTGCCCACTCCGGAAGAAGTGTCAAACATCGCAAAAAAAGTTGGATTCAAATCGTTGTGCGCAGTGCACGAGATGGTCTTCCCCAAGGTTCCCTATCTTCATCCGCGCGGCCTCGGCCCCGTAAAGCGAGAATTGATCTTGATTTTCCGAAAGTAGCCCCCCTTACTTGAAGCTTGGCTAATCCACAAGTTAGGGCAACGGAACGTTGGTGCCCCTCGTGTCAATTAAAGACGACCAGACCCAATAAGGAGAAGAATTCACGATGTAGCATTTGGGCTGCTGCAAACAGCCGTGGCGACCGGCTCTTTAAATGGTCATCGTATATAGGGGGTTGAAATCGGATCCCGATTGCTTACCGGCCATCCACCTCAATTCGTATACCGCCCTGGGGTCTGTGAGTCCGCCCGTGAATTTGTTTGGCAACACCTCCAGGAAGAAATGAGCGAGAAGATCCTTGTAATAATCGATATCGGGCTCGATCACGATGCAATCGATCGGGCCATTCGGACTTTGTACTGTTTTTGCGTTGTGCTGATGAAAGGTCAGTTGAACGTTTGTTACGTCGAACTGCGTCTGCTTGTAACTCAATGTAGCGCCCGGATGAAAAGTACCTGGATCTTTTTCTTCGGCGAAGGACCCCATCTTGGCCGCTTTTACAACGTCATCGACGATGGTCTTGTCGACGTAAGCGAAGAATCTGTCTTGTGACATAGGAAATAGTGGATCGTCCCAGATCGGCTGCCAGTAATAGTCCAGCGGTGTTTTCTCACTCGGTAAGATAATCTGCGACATGGCAGTAAGCAGATTCAAGAGACATGCCAGTGTGAGTCCGTCGGGCTGCTCCATGAGGTTGCTGTACCGGTCAACCGCGTTGTCGATTCCCGCGGAAAGTATCTGAGCGAAACGAGGCCGCAGACTATTAAGTGCATTCCAAGTTGCTCCCCCAAAGTTCACATGACCATCCTTGGGGAGCAACATTAGATCCACTGTCACCGGCTTCGCGGGCGAAATCTGAACTGGCATCCAACCTGCATCTTCATAGCCCTTCGCACTCACGATCACCGTATAGTTATCGAAGAAATTATTGAAGTAGCTTACGCCCTTGACCAACTCCGATGAACCGGCGCCGTCGATATTTAACATCTGCCACTCGTCCGGCGCTCGGCCATCATGAATCTTCGCTGACCATTTCACGGCATTCATAAGTGGCTGGCGCGTGCCGTCGAACAGACTGATCAGAATGCTTCCGGTCTGCGTATCTACCAAGATATCTCCTCCCGCCCGCTTCGTTTCCAAAAGTCAGTTTCGGTGGTTGAGTAAAGGTGACCGGGCTAGTCTCCTTTGGCTTCGCCGAGCTTAAAAATTTTCCTTCCAAACAATCCGCCCAGAATACCAATCAGGAGGGAGCCTACACCGTTCACGACCGGAATCTTCTGAATATCGATTCCCTCGGGCAGGGCAACCGCGCCGAAGCGAGCCAGCAAGTAACAGATCACCCCGAACGCAGTGCCGAGAATCAGACTTCGCCACCACCTCGGCGAGGAAAGCGAGCTCAAGTTGACAATCAGGGCTCCAGCCAGTCCTCCTAAGGCTGACAACCAGACGAAATAGGACGGAAACTCGGGAAATACACTGCTCTCGGCATCGGTTTTGAGACCGCTCGCTTCAGCCTGTATCTTCATAGTTCCCGGTCCTGCAGACCATTGTGTCGCTTCGCTACAAACAGCGCCGTGATGAACAGTGAGTACCGACGAAGCCAGCACACCGGGAGCCGTGAGCTTGACCGGAATATCCTCGTCGGAGAGCGTAAGAGCGCCGGACTGGTCGAGTAGACAGACCTGTACAGTCGCGCTCGCCGTTCCATTCCCGGCCAGCACCGGAGTGCCAATGGCCAAACGAAGTTGTGCCACGGGAGGTTGCAAATATACGACATCGACAGGTCCGGCGGGACCTAAGGAGGATACAGCGTCCACCGAACCCTTACCTGTATGATCCGCGGTTAGCACAACTGGATTCTGGAAGTTACCAAACTCCCCCGATCGAATGACAATGTCCGCCGTGGAAAGCTGCCCGCTGCTGGCATTTAGGTGAATGGGAACATCCCTTGAGACCGGTGCGAGCGAATCGCCATCTCCGAGCGATGCCACCGAGACCGTTGCCTTCCAGATGTGATCGACAGCATTCCCGTATACCGGCAGGGGCTCCACAAAGAGGCGGATTTTCTTTGCCAACGATCGCGCGGTATCAGAGGGTGCGGAAGAAGGCTCGGCGGCTTGCGGAACCGATGCAGCGCCAGCAATCTGAGCTCCGATTGCCGCTTCCGCGCCTAAATGCTTCTCGTTTATTCCCGAGGCCTTCTGACTTAGTCTCACGTCGGGATTCACTGCTATCGGCTTCCGGACATTCTCGCGCGCTATCGCCTGAGGAGCCACCAACACCAAGCCAGTGGCAGGGTGAAGTTTCCCAAAGCTCACCGTCATATGGCCAATGCCAGGAGTCTCGGCAAGCCACTCAAAGGTTGTCGAGCTGGTTCCCGCTGGAAGTTGAACAGTTTTTTGACCTGATGGCGTCTGGATCTCTAGCGCAAGATTGCTCGTAGCAGCGACGGTCTGGTCTCGTGCATTTTTTAGCGTCACGGTGTAGATGACCGTCGAACCTACCTTCGCTTCGGCCGTGGGTCTGTCGAGTTCCAGCCGCGTCGGGGTTGATAGAAGCTCCTTCGGAACTGACTGAGATTTGGCTCCGACGACGACACTCAAGACCAATGTAAGAAGTAAGACGACCCGAAACATCCGAGGCCTCCCTGCCGCGGGATTCAAGTGCCTGCTCCAAACCGCGGATCTACGCTTGCACTCGCTTCATCCAGCCGGCTCAGGCGCCTATTCCGCTCTCCATGGCTTTGTCCAGAAAGTCATGTCGCTGCGATACCTGAATTGACGGCAGATGAATTAGCCCTCAAGAAGCCGCCTTGCTCGGTAATCAGGATGGCTATCCAAAGAATTCTCGTTCAACACAATGAAGATCCGACGGGTCGAAATAGCGTGTCGACCAGCTATCGTTAGTGTAAAGAAACATGCCGCCCGACACTGCTGCTTGTTGAATGGAAATTGGTTGCTTTTTGACCAAAGGTTGCTTCGGGGACGAGTTCGCGGGGGAAGCTCTCCCGGCGGACTTTTTCGCGCTGGTCTTCTTCGCCGGGGCTGGCTGTTTCTTTTTCGCTTTAGAACCTTTCATCACTTACGCCCTTTCTCATTGGAGTTGTGACGCAGTACCTATTTCGTCGGCTCCGGTCGCATCTCTTGTGCTCGGGACACGCATTCACGACTTCTTTGCTTTGGGTCGAGCCTTTGCATTGGTGCGGCCTGCCTTCGGGGCCTTTGCCTTCTTCGGACTAGCGTAACGATCGAGGAAGTTGTAATGATCGACCAGTAAGAGAGCCTCGATGGCAAAAGCGGTGGCGACGTCGGCATCGTGGATTTCGAGAAGATTGTCGCCGTTCTCCTGTTCGCCCCCCGTGGCCAGATTTGACGAACCGCAATAAACCACCGGGTCGTCGCCGTTGATTCCACAAACTACGAACTTGTCGTGAATCTCATGGCCGGGCGGAATGGGCACCTGATCGAAGGGTGCGGGAAGCGTGGTCTTTCCCGGCTTTCCGGTAACGAGAACGCCGTCTTTCGATCCCGAGCTATAAAGAAACGTCCCGCTCGGTGCATCCGAAATACCGTAACTGTACACGGATTGGTTCGCGTGGAGGTTTGAGAGCGATTCGTATACGGGAGTGTTACTACCCGTAAGCTGCATGACGGCAAACAAGACATTGCCATTCTTAACGGTCGCTTCCTGCGCGATACGATTGGAAATGCCACCGAGTATCTTCGCGACATCGTTTGCCGTATGTGGGGAATACGTGATCGAGACCTTGGACACGGAAGCTGATTGATCGGTGAAAGGTTGGGTGGCTAGAGCCGTGCCGCTGAACGCTCCAGAAGCAGCGGTGCTCTTTTTTGGGTGCTGAGTAAGTATCGTCCAGCTCTGCTGAAACACTTGAGCATAGTGCTTCGCCACGGTCTCGTCATGGAATACCAAGACGTGGTTTGCGTTCACGTAGAGACCGGTAACCGAGAAGTTTGTTGAACCGGTCAACACCTGCTCGGGCGATCCGTTCTTCGAAACAATAAAAATCTTGTCGTGAGAGTAGCGGTCAAAGCAGCCGCGTAAGATCGCAGCGGGCGGTTTGGCCTGCTTATTAAAGAGATCGGTAAATTGGTCTTCGGGAGTCACGATCAACTTGCCAGTCTTCTTGTCTTTCTGACTGACATGCAGCGCGGCGTTGTCCAGGATGATCTTGATCCGCCCTTGTTTCGCAAGCGCAAGACAGATACCAACGATATCCGGTTCATTGAAATCGTAGGCAAATACATCTACCTGCAACGTGCTGTCGTTAAGGACACCGTTGAGCAGATCGAAGACCTGTTGTCGCGCGGTGGAACCCATCCAAGCATAAATCTCTGCGTAGGTGACGTCCTGTCCCAGTCCGTTCGTTCCCGCTTTTGTCGAGGTGTCAAACTGAAGTGGTTTGCCGGCAGGCTCGATCAATGTCTTGTTCCCGAAATGATGAGCAAACGCTTCCGATTGCATATAGCCGCGGGTGAAGCCCAACGCGAACGAACCCTTCTTGAAAGGCCCGACAGGCACAGTAAGGCTGGCACTTTTTGAATCATCCAGCGCCTGCATGGATTGATTCTGGTCGAAGTAGCGCGGCGTTACCGTGTAGCGGTAATTGCCGACCGCCGGGTTGAGGCCTTGGTGGTTCACCCCCGTGACGTGGGTCCATCGATACTTCTGGATCGGAGCATTGACACTCGAGTTGGGTTTCTCCGTGCCTACCTGAGCATGTTTGGACGGATCTTGGAACTGCAGTTCATTCAGCAGAAAGTACGAAGGCTGCCCCGGAGGCTGGCAAGCAATGGTGAAGCCGGCAAGATTCTTTGCCGCAGCTGCATTTGCGAAGTTGAAAGCAAGGAGAGTCTTGTTATCACCGATGTAAGCCTTCACGGTGAACTGTGCGTTGTTTGCGATTATGAATCCCATCGAAAGTCTCTTTTGCGATGAAGATCGAAGCAGTTGGATGTCTGTATACGTTTTTCTCCGATTACTGTCAAGACCTAATTCAAGTCACTCGGCAGTTACGAGCCTGTTACAGGATCGGCGAACGGGGTGGATCACGAACAGCCGAGATGGTGCTCCTTAGTCTAGTCCCTTCAACTCATAAATAGTCCAAATCACAAATTCCTCGAATTCCAGGGACAGGAGGATTCCCTCATCAACTCGCTCATCGGGGGACGCGTCACGGCGGCGGGCGAGGCCTTCGCCCACGGAACAACGAGATTCGCGGCGGCACGTATAGGCAATTCCGTGGATGTTTTTGCTGTTGCGTCCATACAACGTCAGTCTAATAGTCAGCGTCCGTGGTAACATCCGCCTTAAGCCGGGAGGGACGGTGCCCGACAAATGGCGAGCAGCAATCCTAATCCCAACACAAAAAACGATCACGATAACGCTTTGCCGTCTGCAAACGGGTCGGTTTCAGCATTCTATGGCTTCTTACAGCAGGCACTAACGTTAGGCGCTAAGAAGGTACGGCCAACGGCTCTTCCGCAACTAATTGGATTCTTGGTTTACGTAGCACTAGTCGCACTATTTGCGACAAGTTTGTTGTGGAACCGTCCGAAGGTCATGGCGGCGGCTATTGTAATGCTCATGCTGGTGGGGATTATGGCCATTCTGCTGCTGCTGAACATGGCCAAGAAGATTCACCCCGTTGTGGCAAATGCGATTCTTTTGCTTGTGGTAGCCGCGTTTCTTGCCATGAGCGCCTATGCGGTAGTGAAACTGCTCGGGGGCGATTCCCCAGAAGCCTCGGTGGCAGTACTAAAGCGAAAGTGCATGGGAGGCTCAGCGTCAGCATGTTCCGAGTTGGACAAGCGAGTTCAACTAACGTGCGGGTATGATGCTGCGTGTATAGGGCGGGCACAGTGCTGGCAGAATAAATCGCGCGCCTTGGTATTGATTGAAAACGTGTGTAACCCAAGCTTTCCGAACTACAATGCTCAGAGTTGCGCATTCCAAAGGCAAAATGTGGGTCAACAGGCGAAGGCAGATTGCGATTCTTTCTGAGGCAGATTCATTGAGACAAGCTCTTCGCCCAGCACTATATCTTCCTTGCATCGATGTGAGTGGGCACACTGAGACTTTTGGTTCCTTTGCAGCACCTCCACCGCACAACCCGATGGCCTGGCTGGCGCGGAACTGAACATCTTCGGCGGAGGAAAAACCATCATTTTCGTTTCTCTGGGAAAAGTGCAGGCATCCATCGTTCCGCCAGCCCTCGCTGCTATCCCAGACTCAGCTACATTGTGCATGGACGTGAACATCATCGGCGTAAACGGCACACCGACACTACAACCAGGTGTAACGCTGCTTGGCAGGCAGGTGTGCACGAAGGTCGACCATGGAGACAAACAGATGCTGCTTCTCAATCTCTTTCCACAGCACCTTGGCTTGCACGGGCGGTTCTTCCCCTTGGAAATGAGCAACGCGCCGCACAAGTTACGTTCCAATTGCTTCGGCTCTGAACCATACATACGCTATAGTCGCGAAATACACCATTTACGATGCTTTATAAGACTATGATGCATTACAAAGGCGATACCAGCCCCCACCGGAGCACCTGTTTTGCAAGCTCGCAAGTTGGAAGCCCGAAATGGGTACAATACGGCGAGAGCAGAAACGGCAAGCCACCAAGCTGGAGTGGTAAGAACAGTTTACTCCGTGGGCCTGTAGCTCACGAGTCTGTTGTTGATTCGGCGTTGCTTAGGTCCAATTTCAGGCCCTTCAAAACCCCGTTCTTGTACACAAGTTGTACACAAATTTCTCTCCAAAAAGTGGATTGAACCCCTCCGTTCAGAGTGCCTGGTTGGATTCTAGGTGGTCAGATCGAGGTCGTACGGTTTTGAACTCGATAATGTATTTTGTCGAGCTTAAAATTCAGTTTCTAAATGTCATTTTCAGGAAATGGACAATTTTTCCGTTTCAGTGGACAGTATTGGAATTAAGGAGGGTGAAGAACCGCGTGGCCGAAAGTCCTAATAAGACGATCACTGAGGTGACGCGCCGCGCGATCATCGATTACTTGTCTGTCGGTCGCCAATGGTCCGGCAGCCTGAACGAGGATGAATTCCTGGGACGCATTTACGATCTCAAGCGAATGCCTTCCACGGACTACCGACATGAGTACGACAACGCAGCGAAAGACATCCACAAACATCGCGTAATGAACTCCGACTGGTCTGACGACTGGGTATTCACAGACGGACGTTTCGATTTGTTGCACGGTCCCGACGAGCCCTTTCTCAAATTTCTCGGAGAAACCGTCCACCCCATCGTTCGTCCAGATACTGCGGAATCCGAAAAAATAGTAGCCGAATACAATTTGCTCCTGGCGGTCGATGGGTGGGAAATCCATCCCGTCAAGGAAATCTCTGGAAAACCCGTTTACGGCTACAGACGCGCCATCGATAGTGCGCGGCCGCATCTACGGGAAGCGGCGCGCGTTGCAGAGGCTCTCAGTGGGCACTACGTCGCGCAGCAGGTCCGTCGTATGCAGGAAGCTGTCGAGAAAGACCCCGAGCTTGCCATAGGAACAGCGAAGGAATTCCTGGAGACGCTGTGCAAGACAATATTGAGTGAACGGGGCATCGCCGTTTCCAAGAATGAGGATTTTCCCGCTCTCGTAAAAGCTACAGTTAAGAGTCTGAGCATAGTGCCCAATAGTCTGGCCGCGCAGCAGTCGGAAAAGACTGTCAGTGCACTACTGGGCAATCTTGGCGCTATCGGCCACCAACTGGCGGAAATGCGGAACCAGTCCGGCACAGGCCATGGCAAGTCCACCGAACACGTGGGCCTGGAAAAGAAACATGCGAAGCTGGCAGTCGGCGCGGCGGCAACGCTTGCAGTTTTCCTCTACGAATGCCACGAAGCTGCGAAACCCGCTTAGCGAAATTACCAGACGGACGATTTCATTGGCATACCGTCAGGGACCGAAGTTTGGATCAGTAAGCGAGGAAAGAACTGTCCGCTCCCAAATCGAGCGGAACACGAGTTCACCGTCGAGTTCAAACGTGCTTCCGAGGGGTTGTCCCCGCCGGGCAGCTTAGAGTGGTATCGTGAACCCTGTGGAGAAGCAGTTTTCACAAAGCGAACTTGAGGCTATCGCAGCGGCGTTGGGCGACACTTCAGAGGGTTTAACCGGCTCAGAGATCGGCCACATACTGGCAACCCTGAAGATGGCCGACCCGAACCCAGGCATGACCAAGTGGAAGCGTCTACACAACGCTTTCGTCGAGCGTCAGAACTATAGCCAGAACCGCCGAGCAATTCTGGAATTCATCCGCCAGGCTATGAAACCGGAAAGGTATGCCAAATGCCTCGAGCGTTTCGAGCCGATGCGAGCTAATGTCAATCGCGCCCTTGCCTTTTCTGGTTTAGCCGTCGATGCCGCAGGTCAAATCTACGCCGTGGGTCGCGCGCACACACTCTCAGAAGCGCAACGTCGCGCAGACGAACTGAGAGCCGACTTAACAACGCGGGGAGTCCATCCCGATGTATTGCGTTTTTGCCGCGCAGAACTGGTTGCCGACAACTATTTTCACGCGGTACTTGAAGCGACAAAAAGCATTGCTGACAAGCTTCGTGTGAAGTCTGGTTTGAGCGAGGACGGCGCGAAATTGGTTGACGCTACACTTTGCGGGTCAGCGCCGCGGATAGCGATCAACGATTTGGTCACCGACAGCCAGCGAAGCGAACAGAGCGGATTCGCTAATCTCGTGAAGGGAGTGTTCGGGATGTTCAGAAATCCGACTGCACACGAGGCCCGCGTTCTTTGGCGCATGAGCAAGGAGGACGCCGAAGACCTGCTTTCTATCGCGTCTCTCATACACAGGCGGATTGACGCAGCCCGGTGAGACGCGTTTGTTGTTGATGAACCACCAATCATACGGGTGCGGGATCGTGTTCGCCTCTGTACACGCACCTGACCCTGCACAAATAGATATATTACCCGCGTCCTTTGCGACCAGTCTGGCTTCCGAAGCTGTCCTCATCCACCGGTCCGAAAGATGGCCTCTCTCGCTTCGGAAAAACCGCACACCGAATGGCTCGCATCTGTTCTCATTGAATACGGTTTGACACGCACCTGTGTGCTCCGCGACCCAGTGTCCATGTGACGACGAACCGAACCTTTGTGAATTCAATAGTTTAAGATTGGTGGAAAGAGTGCATGTGAGGCTGTTGTGACACGGTCTGTCCAAGTGCGTCTGGTGGGTGCTGCGTTTATCGTGTGTGTTGCAACCACAGCACTCTGGTTCAACAGGCGCTCGATTCCCTTATTCATCGCAACCGCGGACCGCTGGCGGGTCATTCATAGCGAAAAGGTAATCGCTGAAAAGATGGGCATGCCTCCCTTGGTGTTCTGGGCTTGGGAACGGCCAGACGACTTGCGGGACCTCGATGCTAGGCGTGCAGGTGTGGCATTCCTTGCCGGAACGATCTTCATCCGTTCAATTGCACCAGATGGCGGCGGTGCTCCGGATGAGGGGGTGGTCTTGCGTCCCAGGTTGCAGCCTTTGCTGGTGCCAGAACGCATGCCACTGATGGCGGTTGTGAGGATCGAGACCCATCAAGGTTGGTCTCAATCGAGCTATCAAACAGCAAAACCAACGGAATCGGCCGAAGGCCCATACACGGAACAACAACGCAGACGAGTCGTGTCGTCCATCAGGAGACTGACCGCTCTTCCTGACGTCCGTGCGGTACAGATTGATTTCGACGCCACTCGAAGCGAGCAGGGATTCTACCGAGCACTGTTAACAGATCTGCGAAAGGCTTTGCCTTCAGGGACCCCAGTCTCGATCACCGCATTGGCCTCCTGGTGTGTTGGTGATCCGTGGCTGGCGAAGCTGCCGCCGGGAACAATCAACGAAGCAGTACCGATGCTGTTTCGGATGGGCCCAGACGGGCCCAACGTTGCGTCGTTTCTTGATGGCGGGAACGAATTCCGAGTTTCTGCATGTCGCGGGAGCATCGGCCTTTCCACGGACGAGAGCTTCTCGCAAGAAGTTCTAAGGAACGGAAGGGTTGGCAATTCCGGCTTGCAGGGAAAACGTGTGTACGTATTCCACCCCAAAATATGGAACGCAGAGGCTGTGCTGAAAACGATTGGAGCGGTTTACAAATGGCACGGAGAATCGTCAGCTTTGCATTGAGTGTGTTGCTCGTCGTGGCCCTTGTGGATTTGCAGCCAGCAAGCTCTCACACCGGGCATACAACAACTTCAGTTTTCACGTTGCGATCGCGTCCAGACTTACCTTTCGAGGGCTATGCACGCGGCCGCATGGGCATAATCCTGGCGGACTATGACGATCTATTTGCGTTTATCGCTTACAGGAATCTTGTTGGTGAACGGTTCTCCCCAGCAGAAATAAAAGTGGCGCAACGCTTGTGGCAAACCGAATTGAATGAGCGCGGGAAACAGATGCAGGAATATGAGCCCCCTGCCCTCAACAGGAACTGGAGAGTGCGCTGGTTTGCCCGGCGCGCCACAATGGAAGGAGCGGCTTTATCGCAAGAGAAGAAAGAAAATATCCTGTTCGATTGGCTGGAGATTCGCATTAAGGGCGAGTACGAGTATTTCCCCAACTGCCTCGACGATGGGTTCAGGACCGCGCTGACAACCCTTGCCAATCGAAGCAAGACGTTCGGTGCCACCTCGAGTTTGACAAAAAGTTGGGTTCGCGCCCAGGACAGGGTGTTCGAGAACTGTTCTACACGAGACCAGCCTGCCATACCGGAGCCACTAGAGGCCGGGACTGACCATTTGCTACGGGCTGACCGCGCGTACCAAATTGCCTCTGCGTATTTTTACGCTGCCCGTTATGAAGAGGCGGGCAAGCTGTTCGATTCTATTGCAAGCGATGCGAGCTCTCCATGGCACGGAATTGCCCCTTACCTGGCAGCCCGAGCGGAGATTCGCCAAGCGACGGTCTTCAGAGAAAGCGAGAAGCTCCAGGATGCGGAAAAGCGACTCTCACTCATCCTCGAAGATCCGACCCGGACGGAGTGGCACGAACCCGCGCGAAAGCTTCTACGCTTCGTAAGAATTCGCACCCATCCAGACGACGTCTTTTCGGAACTCGCAGGAAAGCTATCGAAAACGGACGGCCTCATAGGCAAGGAACAAGACCTTACAGATTACTTCTATCTCCTGGACCGCTATCGCGGAGAACTTGCGAAAACGAAGACGCCGAGCATGTCCCCGCCGCGAGAGGACATGACGCAGTGGTTGATTTCGTGGGGATCCTATACGTTGCCAGCCTTTCCAGGTGCCGACGCCAAATGGCGCCAAGCGAATTCACTCGCATGGCTCCTTTGCACTCTTCAGAAGGCGGGCAAAGATGACCCTGGCCTGTCATCCCTACTTCAGGCCGCAGCGCAGGTCTCGAAAGGCTCGCCAGCTTACTTCACTGCGCGCTTCGAGCGCGCTCGGCTCCTCACCGAGCAAGGGCGGGGTGACGAAGCACGTCGGGAACTTGACACGTTGCTGACCGACCAGACGAAACGTCCCCCTTTGTCAACCGTAAACCTCCTGCGATCTCTTCGGATGAAAAACGCCACGAGTCTTGAAGATTTTCTGAAATACGCTGTGCGTAAACCGGCTGCGCTGGTCTACACCGATGAATTCACCTTGCAGTGGCCCGCAGACGACCGGGACCCCAGGGACGCGTATCTGCGCTCTGCGCTGGCGCAGCCGCACTTCGACATCGATGCTGGAATTGTTCTGAACGCATACCTTCCCGTTTCATTACTCACAAAGGCAGCGCAGGAAAGTGCTCTGCCGGCTGACTTGCGAAAGCAAATCGCACTTGTGGCCTTCTGCCGTGCGGCCTTGCTGAAGGACCACGAGGCAGGCGCACGGGTCGCCCGCGAGCTGTTAGGACTTGCCCCAGAAATGAACGAAGAACTCAGCGCGTATGTTTCCGCAACATCGGAAAGGGCACGTGAATTCGCGGCAGTCTTTCTGATCCTGCGCTATCCGGGAATTATGCCAGTTTTGAATACAGGTGACGCACGCCCGGACCCATTGTCGAAGATAGATACCTTTCGTGACAACTGGTGGTGCAATCTGAAACCACCTGACGGCACTCGCGAGTCTGAGGCTTACTTCGAAGGCTGGTGGGAACACCCTGCGAGCCATTTGCATCCGGTCTACACGTCAGGGCGAATTCAGCCGCCAACGTTCTTATCAACTGCCGAACGCACCCTGGCACGATCGGAATGGGACAGTCTCTCAAAGACCGAGCCTGGGGTCGCGTGGTTGGGCAATACGGCTCTCAGCTGGGCCAAGGCACACCCCAATGATCCACGAGTTCCTGAGACCCTTCATCTCGTGGTGCGTGCAGATCGTTACGGACATCCCGATTCGAATTGGTCTCAGAGAGCAGTCACAGGGAACTTCAACTTCTCGAAACAGGCATTCGATCTGCTCCACCAGCACTATCCGAGCAGTGAGTGGACCAAGAAAACGCCGTATTGGTTCTGACGGAGTGATGAAATGAGAAGAATCGATCGAGCAGTTCACCTATGGCACCAATGCAGCCCCCGACGAGCGTTTTGCTCCCGTGTTTCGGTCGCCTGCGTTCTGATTCTTGCACTTCTTCTTCCGCAGCCCGCGGCGGTGGCGTGCGGTCCGTTCTTCACCGAGACGATTTTCTCGTTTCGCTTACACCCCGATTTTCCGCTCGCACGTTTCGCAGCGGGTGAACTGGGAATCGTACAACCGACCTACGCACGGTCCTATCTTGTGGTGGCTTACCGCTACATGAGCGGAAAGACGCTGAATAAAACGGAGCAAGAATCCGTCGTTGGGCTGTGGTCACGCCGCTTTAACTATCTCGCGCTTGCCGAGAGCATGCACGATCCTGCGTCGCAATGGTTGATGGCAAGGCGCAAGTACGCCGGCGGAAAGGATGCCCCATACGTTGAGCGACACCAGAGAGCGTGGGGCACAGCCCTGAGGCCTGAAACCTACTTTTATTTTGAAAACTGTCAGGCGGACGCGCTGCGCACGGCCGCCCGAACGGTACGTCAACGCGCGGAGCAATTCGGGCCCAATAGCGAATCCCTGAAATCCTGGATTGCGACGCAAGACATTGTCTTTGCATACTGCGGGAACCGATCGGAGGAGACCGAAGCAGAATTGCCTGAAGCGCTGCCAGATTCAGCGCCGGCACTGCTGAAAGCAGACCGTGCTTACCAAGTTGCGGCAATTCACTTTTACACCGCGGATTTCGACACCGCCGAAAAGGATTTTACCGCGATTGCGAAGGACCAGAGTTCACCTTGGAATGTGACTGCCGCACTGCTTGTGGCGCGCAGCCGTATTCGAAGAGCTACGCTACAGGATTCCGACGCTCAGGCTGATGTGGATCTCCGCGCAGCGGAACAACAGTTGCACAACATTCTGAAGGATGCCCACTACAGAGCAGTTCATCCGGCAGCCGAGCGACTGCTCGGGTTCATCGCCTATCGGTTGCGGCCAGAGCAACGATATGCAGAGCTTGCTACGCAATTAACCACCCGGGATCACATTGTCAACCTCGGTGATGCAATCGGAGACTACACGCTACTCCTGGATAAGCGTTTGGGCGACACGGACGACGTAGAAGCTGAGCAAAGACAAAAACTGCTCGACAGTGGTTTTGGGAAATTGCGGAAGGACCGACAACGAAGCGATCTTACCGACTGGATTGCCACCCTTCAAAGCACCGGCCCCACTGCGGAAGGACACGCCGTAACTCGATGGAAAGAGACCAAGTCCCTGCCATGGCTCTTCGCGGCTCTCAGCAAAACAAGCGGAAGTTCGCCGCACGCCCAGGCCCTTATCGAAGCAAGCGCCGAAGTTGGCGCTACCGAGCCAGCGTACCTCGGGATCGCATTCCATCGCTGCCGGCTTCTGGCCGAAGCTGGGCACGCGGACAAAGCCCGCGTTGGAGTGGACGAACTTCTCGGACTCGCTGCCAATCCTTTGCCCCGGTCAGCGATCAACCTCCTGTTGGCCCTGCGTATGACCCTCGCGGAGAACCTCGATGAATGGCTGAAATATTCTCTTCGCGTGCCCGCACTAGTGACCACGGACGAATCTGCGGAAGAGACACCAGGCGACTTCTATCTGTGGGACTTGAGCGCGAAGTCGGCGGACACTCTCCGGCGCGAGAAGCTTTCGAAAGAGGTGCAATTTGATTTCGACGCGGCAAGTACCCTTACCGAAGCAGTGCCACTCGCAACTCTGGCATCTGCCGCACAAACGGTAGCGCTCCCTGAGCCGCTGCGTCGAAATGTAGCTCAGGCCGCTTGGGTGAAAGCATTTCTGCTGAACCGACGCGATCTTGCTCTTCAGCTGATCCCAACCATGAAGGGGTTTTTCCCGCAGCGAACTCCCGAACTTGATGCCTACGTTGCAGCCACCTCCGAGGATCAACAACGCTTCGCCGGCGCGTTCTCTATCCTGAAGAGCCCGGGATGGCACCCGTATGTGGAACAGGGCGCGGGACGAGAAACCACTGATTTTGCGAAGATCGACAACTATAAAAACAATTGGTGGTGCTCCTGGCAAAAGCCCAAGAACCGGGAATGGACCGAATACAACTACTACCGCGTGCAAGGCCTGAGCGCGCCGCTTGGCACACTTTATCCGGATGGATTCGTGGAAACGCCTGCATTCCTTGGTAAGGATTCCCGAGACCAGGCGGCGCGAGAATGGCAGCAGATCGAAGCGACAGGGACGTCAATCGAAGCACTTGCCGAACCGGTGTTGACTTGGGCAAAGTCGCACTCGGATGACGCGCGAGTCCCCGAAGCGCTGCATTACGTGGTACGAGCTTACCGCTATGGGTGCGACGAGCCGTCCCGCAACTATTCCAAAATCGCCTTCAAGTTGCTGCACGACCGCTACCCCAGGACTGAGTGGGCACAAAAGACGCCCTTTTGGTTCTAGAGCCGCAAAGGTGGTCCCTATGAACTGGCAGTCCCGGCTAATAATTTTGCTTTCCATGCTTTTGTTCACTAGCTGTCCCTGTGAGAAGGTTCATGCACAACAAACCTCCGACCGGGCCGCAAGTTTCGATGAATTGCTAAAGAAAATGTCCCCTGGACCAGGAAACGCTTGCAACGGAAAGGGTGACGATTTCAGCCGCCTTGAATACTACCTATTTGAGAAGGCTGACCAAGGTGTGTTGGAAAACCTCAATAGAACCGGCCCACCCGACGATTTAACGAATTCGCCTGCGTCCGGTTCGAAAGACCGAGCCATCGAGATTTTGACTGCGCTTGAGCGCTCAAGCGCAGAGATTAACAAGGAATGGGAAGAGGGGAATCGTTTCCATTTCGAGGTGCTGAGCATTCCGCCCACTCTCGTGGTGAAAATGACATACCGAAATCGCGCCACCTTCACCGTGTTTGGCATTCCCCAGTTCTCTGATGACCAGAAGCCGAACACGGGGTGGAGGGCCATTTATGCTGCGGACGACGGACGCTTTGAGCCGCGCTCAGGATATGACTGGCTCGATCTATTTCCACTGCAAAGGGGCCCATCCCAAAAAGCCCGCTTTCTCGCCAAGTTCGGTAGCGCAGGATGCGGCAGTGGCGTTGGTGTTTCCTACTACGCCTACGAATGGAACCCAGAGAATTTCGGAGACCTCGCTGAAATCATCAAACTCGAGGGTGCTGTCAGCCAAGAAGACCCAGTTGACAAAGCTCATTCATCTAAAAAAGATCTCTCAAGCTCCTTTCCTCCGATTGGCAAGCTGGCGACAAACGGTCCGGTTATCAAGCTCCCTTATTGTCGGTTCTCACAGATCGACACTTGGGATAATCCGAGCCTCTGTGCTGTCGATTCATACGACATTTCCCGAGACCGCGTTCGCTTCCTTGGTCGAATGAACAACCGACCGGACCTCGTGCCAATTGCAAAGACAATCGAATACGGGCAAGCTCACGACTATCCCGCGGTCCGCGCGTACTGCAGCACTCCCGAGGTGGCCGAGAAGATCGTTCGAAATGTCCCTCCCTTCGTATTTGCCGGTGCCGCGCTGAAGGTGACGCGTATTACCCCTCTCAAAGAGCGAGTTGAAATCGGGGATGACCAGGTCTTCCAGTTCGACATCGAGAAGCACGGTGCTGGCTGGTTGGTGGTCAGTTTTCGCAGCCCCGACTGAATAACGCCGTCTACGGATGTGCGTGCCCCATTGCTTCTGCTACCCCCAACAAAGCGCGCTCTTTTTGACCGGGGCTTGGC
>Ga0335085_10006711_pt1 | contig 18070 bp, 16 predicted proteins | sample Lox_Sample_45_FD_206712 | JGI IMG/M metagenome (GOLD analysis project Ga0335085, IMG submission 206712) | Soil microbial communities from Loxahatchee National Wildlife Refuge, Florida, United States - Lox_Sample_4.5 | ecosystem: Environmental > Terrestrial > Soil > Wetlands | place: USA...
TCAGGCTTGCGCCCATTGTCCAATATTCCCCACTGCTGCCTCCCGTAGGAGTCTGGGCCGTGTCTCAGTCCCAGTGTGGCTGATCATCCTCTCAGACCAGCTACGGATCGTTGCCTTGGTAGGCCATTACCCCACCAACTAGCTAATCCGACGCGGGCCCCTCCAAGAGCGATAAATCTTTCACCCTCAGGTCGTATGCGGTATTAGCCGAAATTTCTCTCGGTTATCCCCCACTCCAGGGCAGGTTCCCACGCGTTACTCACCCGTGCGCCACTCCTGTATTGCTACAGGCGTTCGACTTGCATGTGTTAGGCATGCCGCCAGCGTTCGTTCTGAGCCAGGATCAAACTCTCACGTTAGCCTCGTCTGTGAATAGAAACCCACAGACAAGTCCTGGCACCATTACGTACGTTTTGCATCGGTTCGGAATTGACAAGTAGTCAATTTCCTTAGTGATGCGACGAACGATCTGGTACCGAAACGGCACCGCCGCCCGCGCATCCCTTCCTCTTCTCAACGATGTCAAAGAGCACCGCCCGTGCTGGGCGAGGCGCCGCTTTTAGGCGCCCGCTTTTGCCAAGTCAACCGAAACTTGGCGGCAATTTTTTCGCTGCTTGTTGCGGCCGGCACGAAAGCCCGCTGCAAGCGCACACAGCGCAAAAACCACCTATGCATTGGCGGAGGCCACTTCGTGAAGCGGCCGGACAAGCAATATAAAACCGGGGTCCCGGGCTGTCTAGCCCGCGGGAAGAAATTTTTACAGCAGCCCCAACTCGCGCAACTCGGCGGCCATTTTCGGCGGCAAACCCTTGGTTTTCGCGCCTTTCGGCATGTCCTTGGGCGCGTCCTTGGGCTCGAGATAGCGCCAGCCGCGGAATGGCCGGTGCGGCCGCCAATCGGTCGGGGTGAGTTTCGCCTCGAAGCTGACGAGGACCGCGGGCCGCCCCCGGCGATTGACGATCGGGCGGAAGCCCTTGATCTTCTGGCGTGCCTGGACCTGCCCTTTGACGACCCAGTAGACCGATCCGCCGTCGAGGATTTCTTCCTGTCTTTTCGGCATGTTACGGGTATAGAACGCGTAGACGCCGCGCTCCTTTTTGCGCTCTTTTTGCAGCTCCTTGAGCTCCGCCAGGTCGCTCACCCCGGCCGCGATCTTGAGCATATGCAGCGCCATCACCCTCTCCCACGCAACGCCCGATCATATGATCGAGCCCCCGCTCTGACGCAAGTTCGGCCGCTCTTGCGCTATTTAAGGATTTTCCTTACAGTCCCTATGATCGATAGAATATCGGGGGCAAAGTTGATCGTCAGTAAAATTACCAGCAAGGCACAGACCACGGTGCCGCGCTCGGTCCGCGCTGCGCTGAAACTCGGCGTCGGCGACACCATCGTCTACGCGATCGAAGGCGACCAGGTGATCATGACCAAAGCCACCGCGGCGACCGTCGATAGTCCGACGGCGGCATTCGATGAATGGAGCTCCGAGAATGACCGGCACGCTTACGCCGGCCTTTGAGCCCTGGGACGTCCTCAAGATCCCGTTCCCCTATCACGCGCGGCCGGCGGTCGAATATCGCCCGGTGTTGGTGATTGCCGGCGGACGGCTTGAATCGGCGCATGGCTTGCTCTGGGTCGTGATGATCACGAGCGCGAACAACGCGCCATGGCCCGCGGACGTACCGATCACCGATCTGCGCAGCGCCGGCTTGCCGGCACCGTCGGTCGTGCGCTGCGCAAAGGTCGCGACGATCGCCGCCAGCGACGCGCAGAAGATCGGCGTGCTGCTGCGGCCCGCCGAGCGCGCCGCGGTGGCGCGCAACATCGCCGGCGCGGTCGGACCGGCGACCGGGCGTCAAACCAACGATTGATTTGGCTAGCGACTGATCAGCGCCGCTTCGCGGCGCCGCGCGCGCTCGCCGCAATGCCGGCGAGCGCGAACGACACGAGATGTTGCGTGATCGCTTCGGCGTCGTCGAAGCCGAAGGTCGGAAAGGCCAGCTTCAGGAAACGCCGATCGCCGATCAGCAGCAGCACGCAGGGCGCGACGATGCTGAAACAGGCGCGCGCGACCACGGGATGATCCTCGGGCAATGCCATAAGCTCGGCAACGACCGGGCGCAGGATGCGGAGCTTCGGGAAGATCTCCTTGTCGCGCATCTCGCTGAAGACGCGCGACGGCGCCACCACTTCGCGGCCGATGACGCGGAAGACCCAGGATGAGGACGCCGGACCGGTGACGGCGCGCGCGAGCATGCCGACGATGGCTTCGAGCTGACTGCGGGCGTCCTGTTCGCGCGCGACCACCGCCTGCAGATGATCGACCGAGACGACGCGGTTATGCGCCAGCCGCAGCACGGCGGCATAAAGCCCTTCGATACCGCCGAAATAATAATTGATCGCGGCGACGTTGGCGCCGGCCTTGGCGCAAATCTCCTTGCCGGTGGCGCGATCGAAGCCTTTTTCCGCAAAGACGGTGCCGGCTGCTTCGATCAGCGCCTCGCGCGTCCGCTGCGGCTTTTCATCGGCAAGCCGCGGATTCGGCCTCGACCTCGGACGCGCGCGAAGCGCGGTTGGATTTCTCATGCGGCAAGAGAATACCGCACGCCAGAAGGATTTCAAATCTAAATTTCAAATTTGAATTTGACTTTTTGCGCCGGACGGGCGTAGCGTTGGATCAAGGCTGGAAAAAGATGAAACGCACCTCCCTCATCGCGGCGCTCGTCGCCGTCGTCATCGCCGGCGGTCTCGCCTATTGGCTGCTGCGACCGGCGAGCGCCCCAAAAGAGATCGTCGTCTACGGCAATGTCGATCTGCGTCAGGTCGATCTGCCCTTCAACGGCACCGAGCGCATCGCCGCGGTGCTCGTCCAGGAGGGCGATCGCGTGCAACAAGGCGAGGTTCTCGCCCGGCTCGATACGCGGCGGCTCGAGCCGCAAGTCGCGCAGGTCCAGGCACAGGTCGCTGCGCAACAAGCCGTCGTCGATCGGCTGCATAATGGCAGCCGGCCGGAAGAGATTGCGCAGGCGCGCGCCGCGCTCGATTCCGCCAAGGCCGATGCCGAGAATGCACGGCGCCAGGCCGAGCGTTTCCGCAGCCTCATCGCGGCTTCGGGCGGGCGCGCCGCGAGCCAGCAGGATCTCGACAACGCCAACGCCCAGCTCGACGTTGCCAACGCCAAGGTTGTCAGCCAGCAAAAGGCGCTCGATCTCGCCGTCGTCGGGCCGCGCAAAGAAGATGTGGCACAAGCCGAAGCGCAGCTTCAGGCGCAGCAGGCACAGCTCGCCTTGCTGAAGCAGCAATTGGCCGACGCGAACTTGCTGGCACCGTCCGATGCCGTCGTCCGCTCGCGGCTGATGGAGCCGGGCGAAATGGCCTCGCCGCAAAAGCCGGTTTTCACCCTGGCGATCACCGACCCGAAATGGGTGCGCGCCTACATCTCGGAAACCGATCTCGGCAAGATCCGCTCGGGCGAGGTCGCGAGCATTGGCGTCGACAGCTTCCCCCATCGTCGCTTCGACGGCTGGATCGGCTTCATCTCGCCGGTTGCCGAATTCACGCCGAAGACGGTTCAGACCGAAGAGCTGCGCACCAGCCTCGTCTACGAAATCCGCGTCTTCGTCAAAGACCCGGACGACCAGCTGCGCCTCGGCATGCCGGCGACGGTGTTCCTGCCGTTGACGCCGGGCCCGCCGCCCGCCGGCAAGAGCGCCTCATGAACGCTGCGAGCGATGCCGCGCCGGCGGTCCATGCGGCCGATCTCCGCAAGAGCTTTCGCCGCGAGACCGGCGAGACCGTCAAAGCGCTCGACGGCATATCGCTCGAAGTCAGATCGGCAACGCTTGCCGCCCTGGTCGGCCCCGACGGCGCCGGCAAGACGACGCTGATCCGCCTGATCGCCGGATTGATGCCCGCCGATGCCGGCACGCTGACCGTGCTCGGCACCGAGGTGGCGCGCGATCCGCAGGCGGTGCAGGACCGCATCGGCTACATGCCGCAAAAATTTGGCCTCTACGAAGATCTGAGCGTACAGGAGAATCTCGACCTCTATGCCGATCTCCACGGCATCGGCAAGGCCGAGCGCGCGCAGCGCTATCCCGAACTTTTCGCGATGACGGCGCTGAGCCCTTTCACCGCGCGCCTCGCCGGGCGGTTGTCGGGCGGCATGAAGCAGAAGCTCGGCCTCGCCTGCACGCTGATCGGCGCGCCCTCGCTGTTGCTGCTCGACGAGCCGACGGTCGGCGTCGACCCGCTGTCGCGGCGCGAATTGTGGGAAATCATTCACAGCCTCGTCGAGAAGCGGCACCTCACGGTGCTGCTCAGCACCTCCTATCTCGACGAGGCCGAGCATTGTCACGAAGCCTTCGTGCTGCGCGAAGGCAAGGTGTTGGCGCAAGGTCCGCCGGCTTCGGTGAGCGCGCTGGCCGAAGGCCATGTGTTCCGCCTTTCGCCGCCGCCCGGCCAAGCGGCGCGCGATCTTCAGGCGAAGCTCCTCGACGAGCCCGGCACGATCGACGCCGTTCCGGAAGGCGGGCGCGTACGGCTGGTGCGCGCAGGGGATCAAGCCGCCGAAGCCGGCGCAACGCCCGTCGCCGCGCGTTTCGAAGACGGGTTCATGACCTTGCTCAAGCGCAGCCAGCCGGCGTCGCCGGGCGCGGCCGCGATGAGCTTCGGGCATCGCGCCGCCGATCGCGGCGACAAGCCGGTTATCCGGGTCAAAGATTTGCTGCGCAAATTCGGCAGCTTCACCGCCGTCGATCACATCAGCTTCGAGGTCCACGCGGGGGAGATTTTCGGGCTGCTCGGACCCAACGGCGCGGGCAAAACCACGACGTTTCGCATGCTGTGCGGCCTCCTGCCCGCGACGTCGGGCACGCTCGATGTCGCGGGCTTCGATTTGCGCCGTGCGCGCGCCTCGGCGCGGCAGCGCATCGGCTACGTCGCGCAGAAATTCGCGCTCTACGGCCAGCTCACGGTGACGCAGAATCTCGAATTCTTCGCCAGCGCCTATGGACTCGAGGCCGGGCGCAAGCGCGAGCGCGTCGCCTGGGCGCTCGACCAGTTCGAGCTGCGGCCATTGATGCAACTGCCGAGCGGCCAGCTGCCGGGCGGCTACAAGCAGCGCCTCGCCATGGCGGCCGCGTTGCTGCATGAGCCCGACATCCTCTTCCTCGACGAGCCGACGAGCGGCGCCGATCCGTTGGCGCGGCGCGAGTTCTGGCGCCGCATCACCGCGCTTTCGAGCCAAGACGTCACGGTCATCGTCACCACGCATTTCATGGAAGAGGCCGAATATTGCGACCGCATCGCGATCCTCGACGGCGGCCGCATCCTGGCGCAAGGCACGCCGGCCGAGGTACGCGGCCTCGCCCCGGCCACGCCCGAGCACGAGCCCGACATGGAGGACGCCTTCATCGCCGTGGTCGCGCAGGCGCGTGATCAGGCAGGGCCGCGCGACCACGCCGCGGGCCACGCATGATTCCGGCGAGCCGCAGCGCCGCGCTGATCCGGGTCGCCGCGCTGGTGCGCAAGGAAGCCTATCAGCTGGTGCGCGATCCCAGCAGCATCGCGATCGGCGTCATCATGCCGGTGCTGCTGATCCTGCTCTTCGGCTACGCGCTGTCGCTCGACGTGAAGAGCGTGCCGGTGGCAGTGGTGCTCGAAGACACCTCGCCCGCCGCGAGCGAGCTCGCCGCGGGCTTCCGCCTCTCGCCCTATTTCGCGGCCGAGATCACCACCTCGATGCGGCACGCCGAAGAGCTGATGCTCGAGCGCCGCATCGACGGCATCATCCGCGTGCGCAGCGATTTCGCGCGGCGCCTATCGGCCGGCACGGCCGATGTGCAGATCCTCGTCCATGGCAGCGACGCGAACCGCGCCCGCATCATCGATACCTATGCGCGCGGCGCGATCGGCCAATGGGCGGAGCAGCGCACCGCCGAAGGCCGCGCGCCGGCGGTCGGCGCGGCGGCGGTCACGACCCGGATGTGGTTCAACGAGGCCGACGACAGCCACTATTTCCTCGTCCCCGGCCTCATCGTTCTCATCATGACCTTGATCGGCGCGTTCCTCACCACCCTGGTGATGGCGCGCGAATGGGAGCGCGGCACGTTCGAGGCGATGTTCGTCACGCCGGTTCGCACCGGCGAGATCCTGTTGTCGAAGATGATCCCCTATTTCGTCCTCGGCATCGGCGGGCTGGTGCTCTGCATCCTCGCGGCGAAATTCCTCTTCCAGGTGCCCTTCCGCGGCTCGGTGCTCGTCCTCGCCGGCGTGTCGACGCTTTATCTGCTGGTCTCCCTGGCGATCGGCCTGCTGGTCTCGTCGGCGACCAAGAGCCAGTTCGTCTCCAGCATGGTGACGCTCGTCGTCACCTTCCTGCCGGCGATGATGCTCTCCGGCTTCCTCTTCGATCTGCGCAGCATGCCGGACGTCATCCGCTGGATCAGCTACGTGCTGCCGGCGCGCTACTACGTCGCGCTGCTGCAGACGATCTTTCTGGCCGGCGACATCTGGAGCGTGATCTGGCCGAATGCCGGGATGTTGGCGTTGATGGCGGCGATCCTTCTCGCCGCAACGCGCGCGGTCACGCGCAAAGAGCTGGCGTGAGGCAATCGATGCTCGCATCGCTCCTGCGCATTCTCGCACTCATCCGCAAGGAGATGCTCGCGATCCTCAGCGATCCGCGCAGCCGCGCCACGATCTTCCTTCCGCCGGTGCTGCAATGCCTCGTCTTCGGCTATGCCGCGACCTACGACCTCAGCAACGTGTCTTACGCCGTGCTCGACCAGGACCACAGCGCCGCCTCGCATGAGCTCCTGGCGCGGCTCGACGGCTCGGGCGTGTTCGTACGCGTCGCCAATCTCGCCCGCGCCGCCGACATCGCGGCGGTGATCGATCAGCGCGAGGCGCTGCTGGTGATCCAGATCGGCCAGGATTTCGAGCGCCGGCTCCAGGCCGGCAGGAGCGCCGACGTTCAGGTGATCGCGGACGGGCGCAACTCCAATACCGCCGGCACCGCGCTCGGCTATGTCAATGCGATCGTCGTGTCCTTCAACGCGACGTGGGCCGAGGCGCATGGCCAGGCCGCGCCGCCGCTGCAGATCACGAGCCGCGCCTGGTACAACCCCAATCTCGAGACGCGCTGGAACATGGTGCCGGCGCTGATCGGCACGCTGACCATGCTGCAGACCTTGCTGCTCACCGCGATGTCGGTGGCGCGCGAGCGCGAGCAAGGGACGTTCGATCAATTGCTGGTCACGCCTTTCCGTCCGGTCGAGATCATGATCGGCAAGGCGATCCCTTCGATGATCATCGGCACGATCCAGGCGAGCTCGATCCTGCTCGTCGCTCAGCTCTGGTTCCAGATCCCGTTCGAGGGCTCCTATCTCACCCTCTTCACCGGCCTCGGCCTCTTCCTCCTGGCCGCCGTGGGCGTCGGGTTGCTGCTCTCCTCGGTCGTCACGACCATGCAGCAGGCGCTGCTCTACTCCTTCGTGCTGGTAATGCCGTTCACCCTGCTCTCTGGCCTGGCCGTGCCGCTCAGCAACATGCCGCCGATCTTCCAGTACCTGACCCTCGCCAATCCGCTGCGCTTCGCGATCGACATCGCGCAGCGCGTCTATCTCGAGGGCATCGGGCTCGACCGGCTCGGCCCCGACCTTCTGCCGCTCGCGATTACCGCGCTGATCACCTTGAGCGGCGCTGCCTGGATGTTCCGTCATGGAATCGAGTGACCCCATGCGTCGACGCCCCCCTCTCCTTCTCCTCGCGCTGCTGCTCTCGGGCTGCACGCTCGGCCCGGACTTCACGTCGCCGAAGCCGGATATGCCGGCAGGCTGGACGCAGGACGCGCTCCAGCCCGGAGCGAAAGCCGACCACCCCAGCAACGCCACGACGGCGCCGGTCGTCGCGCTCTGGTGGTCGAGCTTCAACGATCCGACGCTGACATCGCTCGTCGCGCGCGCCAGCGGCGCGAATCTCGATCTGAAGCAGGCGACCTTGCGCATCGCCGAGGCGCGCGAGGAACGCGATATCACCGGCGCCGCACAATTCCCGACCCTCAACGCCAGTGGCGGCTACACGCGTCAGCGGATCAGCGAGCGCACCGCCTTCACCTCGCTGATCAGCAATATCGGCGCGACCCATGGCGGGCCGAGCAGCACGCCGGCGCCGATCGGCGGCGTCCCGATGGCGATCCCCTCGCTCCCCAATCCGTTCGACCAATACCAATGGGGGTTCGATGCGTCCTGGGAGATCGATCTCTGGGGCCGCGTGCGCCGCTCGGTCGAGGCCGCCGACGCAACGACGCTGGCCTCGGTGGAAGACCGCAACGATATCCTCGTCTCGCTGCAAGGCGATGTCGCGCGGGCCTATATCGATCTGCGCGCGGCGCAGCTTCGCCGCTCCGTGCTCGAAGACGATTTGAAAAGCCAGCGCGAGATCCTCGACCTCACCCGCGACCGCGCCCGCTTCGGCATGGGCAACGACGTCGATGTCGCCAATGCTGCGGCGCAAGTCACCAGCACGGAGGCGCTCTTGCCGCAAGCGAGCGCGCAGATCAGCCAGGACATCAACCAGCTCAGCCTGTTGCTGGCGCTGCCGCCGGGCGCGCTGAACGACGAGCTCGATAGCGCCAAGCCGGTGCCGCCGGTGCCGCCCGAGGTTCCGGTCGGACTGCCGTCCGATCTCGCGCGCCGCCGCCCGGACATCCGCCGCGCCGAAGCCCAGCTTCACGCCGCGACGGCGGAGATCGGCGTTGCCGTCGCCGATCTCTTCCCGCGGCTGACCTTGAATGCCGATGCCGGCATCCAGGCTTCGCGTTTCGCCGATCTGTCGAGCTGGGCCGGCCGCTTCTTCTCGCTGGGCCCGAGCCTCGAGATTCCGATTTTTTCCGGTGGCGCGCGCCAAGCCAATGTGCGTCTGCAAGACACGAAAGCGCAGGAAGCCGCGATCGCTTATGCCGGCACGGTTCTTTCCGCCCTGCACGAGGTCGAGAACACGTTGGTTGCCTACAGCAACGAGCAGACCAGGCGCGCCTCGCTGGAAGCAACCGTGGCGCAGAACCGCACCGCGCTGACCCTCTCGCAACAACGCTATCAAAGCGGCGTCGCAGGCTTCCTCGAAGTGCTCTATGCGCAGCGCACGCTCCAACAATCGGAGTTGTCGCTGACCGATAGCACCGCGACGGTGTCGACGGATCTCGTCGCGCTCTACAAAGCGTTGGGTGGCGGCTGGCAAAAAGAGACCGCCGCCAGCGACGCCACGAAAACGGGAGCGGGCGCTACCGATTAGGCGCCCCATTACTCGGATTTAACCCCGTGTCCACCTGGCCCCGAGGGATGCATATCGATCGTCGGGCCTAGAACGAAGCAAGCCCCGAACGCGGGCTCGTTTCATCTTCCCCCTAGGAGACATCCCTTGAAGAAGCCACTTATCCTTCCCGCCGCACTCGCGCTGATCCTCGGCGCGACCGCTGTCGGCACATCAAGCTTCGCGCAGACACCGGCCCCGTCGAATCAGGCGCCCGCCGCGACGGCACCGCAACAGCACCGCGACCACGACCGCATGCAAGGTCAGCGCCGCGGCCCGCGCAACTTCGATTTCACCGCGCGCGCCGAAGCGCGCATCGCCTATGTGAAGGCGAAGCTCAAAATCACGCCGGCGCAGCAAGCAGCTTTCGACCACTATGCGCAAGTGATCCGCGACAACGCGGCCACGACGCAGAAAGCCTTCCAGGACATGCGCGCCAAGCGCGGCCAGAACAACGGCCAATCGATGAGCGCGGTCGATCGCGTCGAGCAGCGCGCGAAGATGGCGCAGATGCGCGACCAGTACGAGCAGCAATATCTCGCGGCATTCAAGCCGCTCTATGCGAGCCTGTCGGCCGATCAGAAGAAGGTCGCCGACGATCTCGCCACGCCGCATTTCGGGCATGGCTTCCGCGGCCATCGTCCCGGTGGCGGCGACGGGCCCCGCCGCGGCTAGTTCGGTCGCTTAAACAGCCAGGCAGCGCGGCGTCTCAGGATGCCGCGCTGACCTGCGCGTCATAGACCGCGACCGCGGTCATATTCAGCAAGCCACGCACCGTCGTCGACGGCGTCACGATATGCGCCGGCTGCTGCGTGCCCATGAGCATCGGACCGATCGCCAACCCGTCGCCGAGCGTGGTCAGTAAATTGAAGGCGATGTTTGCGGCATCGAGATTTGGCAGAATCAACAGGTTGGCCGCGCCTTTCAGCATCGAATTCGGAAAGATACGCTGGCGGATCTCTTCGGAGACCGCCGCGTCGCCGTGCATCTCGCCTTCGACCTCGAGCGACGGCGCGAGATCGCGCAACAATCCCAGTGCCTCGCGCACCTTCTTCGCCGAGCGTGCGTTGGAGCTGCCGAAATTCGAATGCGAAAGCAATGCGACCTTCGGCTCGACGCCGAACATGCGCACAACGGTCGCCGCGCGCAGCGTGATTTCAGCGAGCTGCGCCGCGGTCGGCTCCTCGATCACGAACGTATCGCAGAGGAAGAAGGTGCCCTTGGGCAGCACCAGCGCCGACAGCGCCGCCGGCGCGCTGGCCCCGGCTTTGAGTCCGATGATGTCGGTGATGTGCTGCAGATGGCGGTGGTATTGCCCGACGGCGCCGCAGAGCATCGCGTCCGCCTCGCCGCGCTTCACCATCAGCGCCGCGATCACCGGGTTGCGCGTGCGCACGAGGTAGCGCGCGTAATCGGGCGAGATGCCCTTGCGCTCCATGAGCTTGTGATAGAGGGCGGAGTAATCGTTGTAGCGCGGGTCGCTTTGCGGATCGACGAGCTCGACGTCCTGGTCGAGCTTGAAGCGCAGATTGAGGCGCTCGATCCGCCGCCGCGCGACCTCGCGCCGCGCGACGATGATCGGCCGCGCGATTCCTTCATCGACCGCCTGCTGCACGGCGCGCAGCACCCGCTCATCCTCGCCCTCGGCATAGACGATGCGTTTCGGATCGCTGCGGGCGCGCTGGAACACCGGCCGCATGACGAGACCGGAGCGGAAGACGAATTGCGTCAGGCGCTGCTGGTAGGCGGCGAAATCCTCGATCGGTCGGGTCGCGACGCCGCTGTCCATCGCCGCCTTCGCCACCGCCGGCGCGAGCTCGAGGATCAGGCGCGGATCGAACGGCTTCGGGATCAGATATTCGGGCCCAAAGACCAACGCTGCGTCGCCGTAAGCCGCCGCGACCACGTCGGAAGGCGGCGCTTGCGCCAGGGAAGCCAGCGCCTCGACGCAAGCGAGCTTCATTGCCTCGTTAATCGTCGTTGCCCCGACATCGAGCGCGCCGCGAAAGATGAAGGGAAAGCACAGGACGTTGTTGACCTGATTCGGATAATCGGTGCGCCCGGTCGCGATGATCGCATCCGGCTTCGCCTGCCGCGCCAGCTCGGGCAGGATTTCGGGCGTCGGATTGGCGAGCGCGAAGATCAGCGGCTTATCGGCCATCCGCGCCACCATCTCGGGCTTCAGAACACCCGCCGCGGAGAGACCGAGGAAGATGTCGGCGCCGGCGATCACGTCGCCCAGGGCGCGCGCATTCGTATCCTTGGCGTAGCGATCCTTGCGCGGATCCATCTCGTCCTTGCGCCCGCGCCACACGACGCCGTAGCGGTCGGTGACGATCGTGTTCTCGACCTTCAGCCCCATCGTCACCAGCAGGTCGAGGCAGGCGATCGCCGCCGCGCCGGCGCCCGACGCGACCAGCTTCACATCCTCGATCCGCTTGCCGACCAGCTTCAGCGCATTGCGCACGGCGGCGCCGACGATGATCGCCGTGCCGTGCTGGTCGTCATGAAAGACCGGAATTTTCATCCGCGCGCGGAGCTGCTCCTCGATGGTGAAGCATTCCGGCGCCTTCACGTCCTCGAGATTGATCGCGCCAAAGCTCGGCTCGAGCGCGGCGACGATCTCGACGAATTTGTCAGGGTCTTTCGCATCGAGCTCGATATCGAAGACGTCGATGCCGGCGAATTTCTTGAAGAGGACCGCCTTGCCTTCCATCACCGGCTTGGCGGCGAGCGGACCGATCGCGCCGAGTCCCAGGACGGCCGTGCCGTTGGTGATGACAGCGACGAGGTTGCCGCGCGCCGTGTAATTCGAGGCTTGCGCCGGATCGTCGGCAATGGCGAGGCAGGCTTCGGCGACGCCCGGCGAATAGGCGAGCGCGAGATCATGCTGATTGGCGAGCGGCTTGGTCGCGGTGATCGCGATTTTGCCGGGAACCGGGAGACGATGATATTCGAGCGCGGCGCGGCGCAGTTCGTCAGCCATCGCCTTGCCCCCGGGGCGAAGATGGTGCGGTCGAGAGAATCCAGGTCATCTGAGGTTTAACCTGCTGTTTTAAACGAGGCTTTTTGTTGAGGCGCACACGGAAGTGAGGACCGAGGAGGCCGAAGCCAAAGCCCTTTTACCCGATCCGTCCGCCACCTTACCACGTTCAGGAACGGCGACCGTTACGGAGGCCCGCGTCCCCCCTCGGGGCAGTGCGCGAAGGATGCATTGCGCTGGTAATCTGAGCAAAAAGGCCTAAACTCTCGATATCGCTGGCCCGAGCAATCCGAGCGCCAGCGGCTGACAGACCGCAATCACGGCGTTCCGCAATCGCCGATCACGCGCTGCCGCTCACGGAAAGTGGGAGCGCATGAACGAACTCATTATTCAGCGATCGCTTGCCTATGCTCAGAAGGTCGTCGAGCAAGGCGAGCGGCACCTGCTGCGCCAGCGTGAGATCGTCACGCAGTTGCGTAGCCTTGGTTGCGATCAGACCATGGCGCTGCGCCTCTTGACCGATCTGGAGGCGTGCCAGGTTCAGCACATCGAACACCGAAATAAATTGGTGTGGTGCGATGGACTCCGCAGCGCGATCGATTTGAGCCAGCGATTAATCGCAAAATCCGGGCCCGAGGGACCTCAGGACAAAGAACTGAGGACACACGCCGAGAATGCCTTGGCGCGTTCCCGCGAGCTTCTAAAAAGAAAAACCTTCGATGGTGTCGCCGTTGCCGCGATTGCCGCCCCGATGAAACAAGCGGGACGGCGGCCCGGACGGGCTCGGCGCGCAAGAACCGATCCGGCGACCGGATATCGCGCATGAACGTCATTGCCGCTCTCAGCGCCGTCGAGGAATATCTTGCAACCGCGGAAGCTCGCATTCTGCGACAAAACGAGATGATCGCTCATCTCCGGCTGATCGGCGCCGAAGCTGGTTTGGTCGAAGCGGCCGAACGGTTTCGCGACGCGATGGAAGGTCTCTTCACGGCCGCCATGGACCATCGCGCCACGATCGGTCGCGCGTCGGCGATCGATCAATGCGCCGTCCTTTGCGCCCTTCAGTCGGGCCTGCAAGCGGTTTGGCTGGAGCTCGACAACCTGCCGGATCTCATACCCCTCACCCGCGGGACACGGCGCCGACCGCGCAGGCTGAAGCCCTCGGAGGTTCGGTCGGCTGCTAGCTTTCGGCGGTTTTGGCTTCGCGCTGATGCCGCGCGGTTCAGCGCTTAACGTCGATTTAAGCGCAAAAAGTTCGGTGGTGCGGTCGAGAAGACTCGAACTTCCAAGGGGTTTCCCCCGCTAGCACCTCAAGCTAGTGCGTCTACCAATTCCGCCACGACCGCACGGAGCGGCGGTACTCAGGACCGAGCCGCCGGCGGCGATTTAGCAAACCGGCGGCGGCATCGCAAGCGAGGCGAAAAGCCTCTATCTTGGCTGAAATTATGGCGCGTACCGGAAACATCGAATGGCGCATCAGCGACGCGCTCGTGCCTTTTGAAGAGGCCGAGGCGGCGATGGAGGCGCGCGTCGCCGCGATCCGCGCCGGCACGGCGCCTGAGCAGGTCTGGCTGCTGGAGCATCCGCCGCTCTACACCGCCGGCACCTCCGCCCGCCCGCACGACCTGATCGCCCCCGATCTTCTGCCGGTCTTCCGCACCGGCCGTGGCGGCCAGTACACCTATCACGGCCCCGGCCAGCGCGTCGGCTACGTGATGCTCGACCTGCAGAAGCGCGGCGCCGATCTCCGCGCCTATGTCCGCGATCTCGAGGAATGGCTCATCCGCACGCTGCAGCGCTTCAACGTCAAAGGCGAGCGGCGCGAGGGCCGTATCGGCATCTGGATCGACGAAGGCGGCGGCAGGGATAGCAAGATCGCGGCCATCGGCGTGCGCATCCGCCACTGGGTGAGTTTCCACGGCGTCTCGCTCAATGTCGATCCCGAGCTGGCGCATTATCGCGGTATCGTGCCCTGCGGCATCAGCGAGCACGGCGTGACCTCGCTCGCGGCGCTCGGCATCACGGCGACGATGCCCGAGGTCGACGCGGCGATGAAAGCCGCTTTCGCGGAGATTTTCGCGACCGACACCGCCGCGGCTACGGCTGACTGATCACGACGACGCTGGTCGCCGGCAGCTGCTTCGCGGACGTATTGATCGCGAGGATCTGCTTGGCGAGCTCCAGCACCTGATAGGTGCGGCCGGAACGGTCCGGACCCTGGGCGAGCGCATAGGAGCTGCCGTCATAATCGACGCTGATGAAGGCATTGTTGTCGCTGCCTTGATCGACGACGAATATATCGTCGCAGTAAAACGACGCCGCAGCGCCATGCGCGGTGCCCGACGGATCGGGATCGCTCGGATAGACCAGTTCGTTGCCCCTATGGAAAGTGCGGCCGCTGTTGTCGCCATCGCACGCGACGGTGGGCATAGCGCCATCCGGCACCTGCGTCGGCACCTTGATGATGCGCGGCTGGTTCTCGGCCGGGAATTTGCCCTGCTCCGGATAGAGATGGCGGCGCGTCAACTCGCCGAGGTAATAGATGATGCCCTCGGTCGAGCGAAGCTGGATTTGGAACGAGGTGACGTGCATGTTCTCGAGCGGCGGCAGCGCTGCCTTCGGAATCCGCGATGTCGCTGCCTGCAATCGCTTGGTCAACGTCTCTTGCGCGGGCTTGCTGAGGCTCAGGTTGAAATCCGTCGTCCCGCTGGCATTCACCACGCCGGCGGAACCGGCTTCCGGCGCGCGCGGCGGGGGCTCGACCCCGGCACCGCCGGCAGGTTTGCGGCCCGGCGCTGCCGGCGGCGCGGCACCCTTTTCCGCGCCGGCCCGCGCATGGCCGCACAGCAGCGACGAGTCGATGAGCGCGGGATCGGAACTGCGGAAGCAAAACCGATAGCTCGTCGTGTTCTTTTCCAGCTGATACTCGTCGTTGTTTGCCTTGGTGAGCTTGAGGCCGGCCTGCGCCGCCGCCGCATAGGCCTGGAGCAGCGCGGCCACCTGGCGACCGTTGTCCGGGCCGCCCGGCGGCGCGAGATCCTTTGTCGCGATCGGTGGACCCAAGCGCGACGTATTCTCGACATGCTCCGTCGTCAGCCCTTCGGCGAACAGCAGATCGACAATCGCCTGGAATTGATTGAAATCGGCGTCGCTCGCGACCGAGTTGGTGTAGGTGATATCGATACAGCTCTCGTTGCCCGAAATGGCGGTGATGCCGCCGCTGCTCGTGCTTCCCGCGGCATGGGCGCAATTGGCCACGCGCGCGCCCGGATTGTTCTTCGTCCAGGTCACAACGACCTTCGAGACGAAGAGATCGAACAGCATTTCCGGCGGGAAACCCTGCTCCAGATAATAGTCGAACACCTGGAGCGAGATCGGATTGAGAATTCCTTCATAGAATTCCTGCGTGTCGAGCACCGGGACGATGAAAGTGGGCCCGCCGCTGATCGTGCCGCCGAGCGCCAGCGAATCCGCGCTCAGCGACTTCGGCGGTCGATGGCCGGGCGGACCAAAGGGGAAGGTCAGCGAGCCATTGCCCGAGACGCTGGCGTTGCCGGTGATCGATTGCAACCCGGTGAACTGCATCGGGCGGCGCAGGCTGGCGCGTACGACATTGAGGAGCATGTCCTGCTCCTGCACCTGCTCCGCCTGGAGATTGAAATCGACGGCCCGGCCGGAAAAATTGTCGACCACCGCGCATCCGACCAGCGTCCCGACAAGCAGCGGCGCCGCCGCTCGGACGCAAGTCTTCATCACCCCCCGCATGATTTCAGCCCCCCGAATCGCGGTACGAGATTTGTAAAACCCTAGCATGATCGCGGAAGCGGCGACAATCGACTCGCTCACGTCGCGGGGCCGGGCTGGCGCGGCCTCGGTCGCGTGATTAGATTGCACTGCACCATGACAGCGGCACTGACAGCACGTTCGCTCGCCCTGGGACTGGCTTTTATCCTCGCGGCAGTCGCGCCTGGCTGGGCCCAGAACCGTACACCGCCTACCAGCCGCGAGTTGATCCATCTCTCCTTCGCGCCGGTGGTGAAAAAGGTCGCCCCGGCCGTGGTCAACGTCTATTCGCGCCGCACGGTCCAGACGCGCTCGCCGTTCTTCGACGATCCGCTGTTTCGCCGCTTCTTCGGTAATCAGGAGCCCTTCGGCCTGCCGCGCGAGCGCGTTCAGCAATCCCTGGGCTCGGGCGTGATTCTCGGCGCCGATGGCATCATCGTCACCAATCACCACGTTATCAGCGGAGCGCAACAGATCACCGTGGTGCTGAATGACCGCCGCGAATTCGAGGCGAAAGCCATCCTCTCCGACGAGCATGCCGATCTCGCCGTGCTGAAGATCGACACCCATGGCGAGCGGCTGCCGGTGCTCGAGCTCGGCGACAGCGATCAGCTCGAGGTCGGCGATCTCGTCCTCGCGATCGGCGATCCCTTCGGCGTGGGCCAAACCGTCACCAGCGGCATCGTCTCCGCCCTGGCGCGTACCGGCATCGGCAGCGACGTTTCCTCTTTCATCCAGACCGACGCGGCGATCAACCCCGGCAACTCCGGCGGCGCGCTCGTCGATCTCGACGGCAAGCTGGTCGGCATCAACACGGCGATCTTCTCGCAATCGGGCGGCTCGATCGGCATCGGTTTCGCCATCCCGACGACCTTGGTGCGCACGGTCGTCCAGGCGGCACGCACCGGTGCGCCGATCCGCCACCCCTGGTTTGGCGCCACCGGCCAGGAAGTGACGGCGGACATCGCGAACGCGCTTCATCTGCCGCATCCCGGCGGCGTGCTGGTGAAAGACGTGGTCGCCGACGGCCCGGCGGCGCGCGGCGGCATCCGGATCGGCGACGTGATCACCTCGGTCGCGGGCCATGAAATCGGCGATCCCGACGATCTGCGCTACCGCATCGCGATCCTGCCACTGGGCGCGCCGACACCCGTACTGCTCTGGCGCAATGGCCAGCTCGTCACGACCTCCGTCGTGCTGACCGCGCTTCCTGACACGCCGGCACGCCAGGTCACCGCGCTTGCCGACACGACGCCGCTCGCCGGCGCCACCGTCGCCAATCTCAATCCCGCCCAGGCCGACGAGCTCGGTCTCGCGACAACCGCCCGCGGCGTGGCGGTGATCAGTGCCAAGAGCGGCAGCCTCGCCGATCGGCTCGGGCTGCAGCCGGGCGATATCATTGCCACGGTCAATCGCGTTCCGGTGCCGACCGTCACCGACCTGAAGAACGTGCTCGCCTCCGGCCAAAGCCCGTGGACCTTCGGCATCCGCCGCGGCGGACAGCTTTTCGCGGTGAGCGTGCGGTGAGCCCGGCGCGCCATCCGCGCGGCGGGCAAAGCAAGAGCCTCTTCGAGGATGCGGCGCCGCGGCCGCTCGCCGACAAGCTGCGGCCGCAAAAGCTGAGCGACGTCGTCGGCCAGGATCACCTCCTGGCGCCGGACGCGCCGATCGGCCGCATGATCGCGGCGCATCGCCTGTCCTCGATGATCCTCTGGGGTCCGCCCGGTTGCGGCAAGACCACGATCGCGCGATTGCTTGCCGAGACCACGGCGATGCATTTCGAGCCGCTCTCGGCCGTGTTCTCAGGCGTCGCCGATCTGCGCAAAGTGTTCGAGGCGGCGGCGCAGCGCCGCGTCGGTGGCCAGGGCACCTTGCTGTTCATCGACGAGATCCATCGCTTCAACCGCGCGCAGCAGGACAGCTTCCTGCCCTATGTCGAGGACGGCACGGTCGTGCTGGTCGGCGCGACGACGGAGAATCCGTCCTTCGAGCTCA
>Ga0335085_10006712_pt1 | contig 18070 bp, 22 predicted proteins | sample Lox_Sample_45_FD_206712 | JGI IMG/M metagenome (GOLD analysis project Ga0335085, IMG submission 206712) | Soil microbial communities from Loxahatchee National Wildlife Refuge, Florida, United States - Lox_Sample_4.5 | ecosystem: Environmental > Terrestrial > Soil > Wetlands | place: USA...
CCCAGAATATCGATGGTCGAATCGCCTATTGCATACACCACGACATAAGGAATGCGGCGGACGAGCCATTCACGCGTGCCGGGTATCCTGCCTGGTCGACCCATCTCGGGAAAATGGCAAAGCATTTCGAACGCCGCTCGAATCCGGCGACCGACGGCGCGCGCGGCGCCGAGTTTATCCGTAGCGATAAATGATTCGAACGACGCGATGTGACTGACCGCCCGCCGCGTGACCGGCAGCGTCAGCGGTCGAATTTGCGCCACAGGGCAGTCAATTCGTCATACGACACAAACCGCCCCTCGCGCACGTCGTCGAGCGCAAGCCACACCTCTTCCGCCTGCGCATCCGACAGAAGCGAGCGGGCCGGCTGTTCGGCGAATTCCAGCAACAATTCCGCCGCGGCATCCTGCTCGGATTCCGGCAGGTTGCGCACCCGAACGATCGCCTGATCGAGACGTTTTGTCATGACAAGTCGCATAGCAGAATTCGCCTTGATTGTCATGACCATTTGGGTGAGACCCGTCCCGATCACTTCCCGTTTCAACAATCCTTGCAAATCAGGTGGGGCAGCGCCCCGAAACCCGCGGCGGCATCGCGCGACCGCTACCCCCGCCCCGTTCGCACCATGGTCGAGCCTTTGCGGCCGGTTTGCCGTACGGCGAATTCGAGCCAGCCGTCCTTGCGGAAGTTCGCGGCCACCCATTGCAGGGCTTGCGTCGTGGAATCCACCTGATCGTCGTAGCGCAGGTTGGGAAAGCCCGTCAGCTCGCGCAGGTAGTCGTCGAGCCACGGCGCTTCGTTCGGCAGATGCACCTTGCCCTGCTCCATCGTCGCGGTCTGCCGCCACACCCGCATGTGCTTGCCGTCGGTCGGCACGAGGGGCTCAACGTAGAAGCGGCAAGCACATGGTCTATCTTGTGGGCGCGCCGGGGTCGAAGTTAAAGCTTGCAGCGTCGCTATCGAATCAATCCTGCCACGGCTCCGATAAATTTCGTCGCGATCTCCAAGGCATCCGAGGCGCGTGCGACAGGTATGACTGCATCCGCTCCCGTTTCGTAATCGGCGACGGCCTTCAAGTTGTAAACCTGCGGCAGCGCGCGTCGCAGGTCGCGGTCGAGGCCGGTCTCCGCGTTCGCCAATCGATTGAACTCTGCGTTAAGCCCGTGGTGCGTTTTTGCAGGCCTTCCCGTTCGGTCGTAAATCAGCGCCTGCGCAGCATGAAACATCGCAAGGTAGGCATTGCGCGCGGCATCGTTGCCCAGGCCAGCCGCAAGATTGGCATTCCCGTAGCGGAGGCATTGCTCCGCCTTGCGCAGATAGGCGGATACTTCCGGCGCAAATCGGGAAACACGGGCCGCCCGCTCGCGGCCGAGGACTTCGTGCGCGATCTCGAAAGACGGCTGGGCCGGCCCTTCGCCCGACGCGCGCCGGGCCGCAAGCCCAAGCCGCCTGAGCCGCCTCTGATGAGCGAAATTCGGCGTGAAGGCCGTGATTTGTGACGGCGCTCCATGCTTGCCGCTAGGCATGGGGCTTGCCGGACCCGCCCGTCAAATTTCAAACTGACCCACTACCGGCCGCCATTGCCATTTTGTTTAATCTGAGCAATAATTTCCGCTCAAAGTAATGCTATTCGCTTCGCTACAGTCGAACGATGGGGAACTGCGATGGACAACACGACCGATACTCGCCAATCGCCGACGGCCGATACGCCCAAGCCGGCCGAATCCAAGCGTTGGCATGCGCCCAAATACGTGAGCATTGATCTCAACGAAACGGCGATGGACTTCATTGCTGTAACTGATACGTCGAGCTTTTTTTCCTAGGCACTTCCAGCGCTTTCGATATTTCACCATTCCGGACCGCCGCCGTCTGCCGCGGCGATCTTCCGCAGGCGTCAGTTGCGATGGCTGGCCTTGCGCAGGAAATGCGCAACGGAAAGGCCGCGCAGCAACTTGATGCGATAGCGCCATAGGTTTTCCCTCGCCGTGAGATCGGCGGAGGCAATATCTTCGGCGCAGGTGTTCAGCACCGACGGGTCGAGTAGAGATTGCACGGCCGGATCCTCGCGGCATGTCTTCACCGTCATTGCGATGGACGATGCGCTGCGCCTCAGCCTTTCCGGCCAATCTGCCCCCTGATAACCATTTTTCTTCTGCCGCATGATCGCATCCGGCACACGACCGCGGAATGCCTGCCGGTACAGCCATTTCATCTGGCCATCGCGCAGCCACATACGGGACGGCAGCGAAAGGGAAAATTCGACGAGCCTGCGGTCGAAGACAGGGCTGCGGTGATCAATACCGTATGCGGCCAAATCGCCCTTGTTCTGCAGGGATAAGATATCGAGACGCGTCAGGCCAAATTCCGTTATTCGCCGCAAGGAGCGATGAGGGGCAAAAGACGGATCGAATTGCAGGCTGCGCAGATGCCGGCGGAATTCTTCCGTAGCCGCAAGCTTGGGGTTGACTGCAGAAAACAGGGACAGCGCCAAAACCGGCCTTCCGCTGGCCTTGCGCAGTACGCCTATGAGCCGCGGTGGGATCCACGGCCCGAAGGTTTGCCAAAGAATGCCGGCAGCGCCCATTTGATGCGTCCGGCACAGCAACACCGCCTCGCGCAACCAGGTGAACACACGTCCGGACGCCATCAGTTCATGCAGCCGTTCCGGCGCAACCCGGCTGATCGTCATGTTGCCCGCACCCGCATTCAAAAGAACAGTCGCGCCGCCGGCCCGGGCCAGCCGGTTGATCTCGTTTGCCCAAACCAGGTTGCAGATATTGAGTGCGGGAAATTCGCAATAATAAAATGAGGCGTCGAGATCGGCCCCGATCAGCCGATCGCCGGAATCGACCAGCACGTGATCGATATTGGGAAATTGCGCCGCCGTGGCCGCCGCCATCGGCCCTTCGTCAATGCACCGTCCGCCCGAATTCTCAGTCTGCCAACCCTGGTGCGGGACATGCGTGAAAGCTGCCAGACGTTTGCCCTTCGCCGCCAGCATCTCAGCGGCTGTTACGGCGACGGCCGTAGAATCGAAGCCGCCACTCAGTTGGCACGCGACAGCGCCGTTGCTGCGCAGACTGTCCGCAACCGCGCGATCGAAGATTGCACGAAACTCCTCGATGCAGGCGGTATCGTCGGTCACCACGCGCTCGGCAATGCGGCTCCAATCGTGCCAGCGCCGCGTCTCGACTCGGCCGTCCGCATGCAGAACAACCTCGCCGCCCGGCTCCACCCGCGAGATATGTTCAAAGAAGGAGTTCGGCCCACACATCGGCGCCGTGGTCAGATAATCGCGCACAGTGCCGAGATCGGGGGCGACGGGAATACCGTCCAGGGCGTGCAGGCCTTTGGCCATGCTGGCGAAAGCAAAAAAGCCGTCACCCGTATGATAAAACAAAGGCCGCTGGCCCATCGCGTCCCTGGCGAGCGTCACGGTGCGCTTCTGCGCATCCCACACCGCAAGGGCCCAATCGCCGATCAGCCTGTCCAGACAGGCGTCCTGCCATTTCTCCCACGCGGCCAGCACATAGTCGGCATCCGCCGCCTCGCGGATGCGTTCGAACGGCCAGCCCAGTTCCGCTGCCAACTCCGGCCGGTTGTCCAGCCGAACATCGCAGATCAGCACAAATCGGCCGCCGCCACCCACCAGCGGCTGGCGGTCGAAGCGATCCTCCGGAACAGTGCGGAAATGCTGGATACCGAAAGACGTGCAGCCGTCGTCCCACTGTCCGCCTCGGTGCGGGCCGTAAATCTTCAGCGCCCGCCGCATTCGGGCACAGTCCTCGTCCGCGCCGCGCCCATCGCGGTTCCACAGCCCGCAAATCGCCGTCATGGCATTTTTCCCTTATGGAATTCAGCAGCTGGCCGTGACGCACGCCTGTTCATGCAACGCAAGCGCCCTGCTCACAAGACCCGGTTGCGGCGAATACCCGGCAACATGGGGCGTTTGGTTTTGCCGCCGAAGAACAGGCCATGCCGGGAGCATCCCGCTTCAATGGGCCCCGCTTCAATGGGCATGGTGTGCCCGGTGAATGAAATGTGCGACGGACAGAGCCGTCATTGCCTTGACGAAGTAGCGTTGCTCCTGCTGCAATATTTCGGCCTCGCTGGGCAGCGGCTGGGCTGCGAATGCGGCCAGGAACGCGGCATCGACCAGCGCGCGGGCCGCGGGTTCGTCCAGAAAGCGGGCAATTTGCGCATCCAGCTGAGGCTTGCTCCGTTTCAGCCGCCCCGGGAAATCAGCAAGCAGCATGCCTTTGAGCCGACTCAGCAAAACCGCTTCAGGCACCCGACCATGAAAAGCTTGATGGTAAAGCCATTTGGTTTTGCCGTCACGCAGCCAGAAACGTAGCGGCAGTGACAACGAAAATTCGATCAATCGCCGGTCGGCGGTGGGATCGCGCACATCGACGCCGTAGGCGGCCAGCTCTCCCTTGCCCATCTCGCCGAGTTGAAGTTGTCCCAGTATCCGGACGATCAAAGCCTCCAGCGCCGTTATACCGTCCCGCAGATAGGGCCTGAATTGCGACTGCATCAATTGATTGCGGAAGGCCGGGTCCGACAGGAGCGCAGGATTGTAGGCGGCCCCGGTCTGCATAGCGTCTGACGGCTTGCCCAACAGGCGGAATATTGTGTCATGCAGCCGAGGCGGCAGCCACGGCCCGAATGTCAGATGCAACGCACGCGCCGGGCGGCACGCCCCGTGGCGGCAAAGGCTCGCCGCTTCGCGAAACCAAGAGCGGAGATGCCCGCGCCTGAACTCGTCGTACAGACGTTCCCAACCGGTCCGGGAGAGGGTTGTGTTGCCAAGGCCCCCGGTCAAAAGCACTCTTTCGCCGCGCTCGCGCATGCGCAGCAAGCAGTCGTCACGATAGGGAAGATAGGCCGGACGAAAACTCGGAATTTCCTGGTAGTAGAACACGGCGTCGAACCCGTCGCCGATCAATGTTTCGGCGGCACGGAGGCGGACGTGGTCGATGTTGGGATGATGCGCCGCCGTTGCGGCTGCCGCTGGTCCCTCGTCAGCGGATTTGCCGGGCGGAATGGGGACCGTCAGTACGGATGCCGGCGCGAAGGTATAGGCGGTCAGGCGCTTACCCTCACTCTGCAGCATTTGCGCCGCCGTGACGGTCACCGCCGTGGAATCAAGGCCACTGCTCAAGTGGCTGGCGATGCGGCCGTCGCTACGCAGCCGATCCGATACCGCGCGGTCAAAGGTGCTGCGGAATTCTTCGATGCATGCCGCGTCGTCGGTCACCTTGCGCTCACGCAGGCTGCCCCGATCGTACCAGAATCCCGTTTTAATGCGGCCGTCGGCGCAAACCACCACCTTGCCGCCCAGTTCGACGCGGGAGACATTCTTGAAGAACGATCCTGATCCCTGCTGGGGCGCCTGCGCCAAGTAGACACGCAAAGTGTCGAGGTCGGGAGCGATAGGGATTTCCGGCAAGGCATGCAGACCCTTGCCCATGCTGGCGAAGGCGAAAAAATCGCGCCCCGCGTGATAGAACAGCGGGCGCAGCCCCACCAAATCTCGCGCCAGCGTAATCGTGCGCGATTGGGCATCCCACACGGCCAGCGCCCAGTCGCCGATCAGCTTGTCGAGGCAAACGTCCTGCCATTTTTCCCATGCTGCCAGCACATAGTCGGCATCCGCCGCCTCGCGGATTCGTTCGGACGACCAGCCCAGTTCCGCCGCCAATTCCGGCCGGTTGTCCAGCCGAACGTCGGCGACCAGCACAAATCGCCCGCCGCCTCCGACCACAGGCTGATGGTCACGACAGTCCTCCGGCACCATTCGATAAAGCTGGATGCCGAAAGAAATGAACCCGCCATCCCATTGGCCCGCACGGTCGGGGCCGTAAATCGCGAGCGCCTGGCGCATCTGCGCGCAGTCTGAAGCTGCCTGTCGCCCGCTTCGATGCCAAATTCCGCAAATACCCGTCATGATTCCCCAAGCCCATCCACGACCGGTATTTTCAGGTTCCGCGTCGGGCTATCTCCGAGACGATTTCTTCGGCGCGGGCCAACGAAATCCTGCGCGCGAAGCGAACGGAATCGACAGCACCGGCGACCTTGCCGGACAGCGCAAAAATTGCCGGAGATCCCATGAGTTTCTGCCCCAGATCGCGACGATAGATATTGCGCTCCATCGCAACGAATGCGTCCACACCACGCAAGGGGGTTATTTCTTCCTGCCGCGCCTCGGGCACTTCGCCCAGATGATAGACAGCCGCCAGCGGCAGGGATTTCGCCGCGAAGGATTCATTGACCGGCAGCTGAAATTTATCCAATGCGCCGCACGTACGTTCCAATCCGTCGGTGCCGAAGGCAAAGCCGTTCATCACATCACGCCACAGTTTCAGCCGGGGAAATGCCGGCAATAGACGTGGTCCGCCGGGCGCGTCAGGCTCGATCACCGCGACATCGTCCGACACGACGGCGTAGCCGCGCTTGAAAAACGACGCCGCCATGGTCGATTTTCCGATTCCTGAAGGGCCGGCGAATGCAACCGCGCTGTCTCCGATCCGCACGCCGCTGGCATGCAGCGGCAGCAATTTGCGGCGAAAGCATACAATGGCGAACACGGTACCAAACAGTAAGGCCCGAATATCGGGCGTATCGATCGCAGCGTAAGGTTCGACCGTAATCTCGCGTCCTTCGGCATCGACTCGGAAGGCCGCCACACCGCCGACCGCCAACCGGCATTTGCCATCGGCACCGATTTGCAGCAACGGCCCGTCGTCCACCGGATCGGCCAGCGGCGGCACGGCACCCAGGCGAATAGTCAACTCCGCCCCGCGATCGTCTCCGGCCCACGTCATGAGATCGGGAAGTGGCATCTCGCTCGCCACCTTCCAGCCGCACAACGTATAGGTGGTCACTCGCCAACCTCGATCAGCCCATTGTCGGCGAGCCACTCCAGAAACGCCTGAACATCCCGCCGAATGTCCTCCACAGACCCTTCGTATTCGCTCGCAAGAGCGGCACAAAGCGCGTCGACGCTCACCGAAACCTGGATCCGATTCCAGATATCCGTTCCTATATCGTCCAACCCAAAAAACTTTCCCGCGGCTGTGTTCATCAGCACGGTTTCACCATGGACCATGGTGGACATGACTTTGGGATGGCCAACAACTACGGTGCCGGACAGTTTCCTGCGTGCAGCCTGTGTCGACGAGGTATCCACGTCCAGCCCCTCACTGTTTGAATAACAGACACCCGTTGAATACCAGGCCCGTGAGCACAAGCCGGCGTGCATCCGATCAGGCCTGCGATCATCGTCTGAGAGGGAGCCTGCATCGCCCTGTGCAGACTAGTCATGCACCGCTATTTTCACAAGTGCTGCCGCGACGATGCTTATGCTTGGCACCACTTGCGTGGCGTCCTGTCGAACAGGCGTTTGCAGACCGCCGACATTGCCATAGAAAGCAGAGGGCCCACGCATGGCTGTGTTCCTGATCCATGGTCTGGAACCCTCCCGGGAAGGACTTTGATCGAGGTGATCGGATGATCTTTTTCGCGTGGTGCGGCCGGTGGGGCGAACGCGATCAGCCATGCTCGATTTCCCACCGTGCACCGGGTGAACGGATTGAGCGATCTCATGATTGCCCGTGCTAAACAATGGCTGATCTTGGGCGAGACCTTGCTGGCCCTCCTGGCCGGCCGGGTCCTGGTCTTTGCGTTGCCGTTCCACCTGGTGGCCGGCTGGCTCGGCGGCACCACCGAACCGGCCGATGACGTTGCGCTCGAACCTGCTACGTTTCAACGCGCCAATGCAGTGGCCCGACGCGTCGCCCGCCTGGCGCGGCGGGTGCCCTGGCGTGCCACGTGTCTGGTCCAGGCACTCGCCGGCTGGCTGCTCCTGAAGCGGCGCGGCATCGTCGCGACGATCCGCTTCGGCGTCGCCAAATCCGAAGCAGGCTTGGCTGCGCATGCCTGGTTGGTTGTGGGCAGCGAGATCGTGCTCGGCGGGGAAGCGGCCCCCGATTTCAAGGCGCTCGCCGACCTTGGAGGCAAACCGCGATGAAGATCGCGGCGGCTACGTTTCGGTTCGTTTCGGGGACATGATACAGAATCCCCGAAATACGGGGACGTCTAATCAAAATCCTTGGCAAAGTTTGGCGACGATGGACGAGGCTCATCTGATTGCTGCGGTTCGGTATGTGAGCCTCAATCCCGTCAGGGCCAGGCTCGTCGCCCAGGCTCAAGATTGGCCCTGGTCGAGCGTGCGGGCCCATATTGCTCGAGCCGACGACGAACTGGTGAGCGTTGCTCCGATCCTGTCTCGCGTGCAGGATTTCGCGGCACTTGTCTCGACCGCCGCCACCGGAGACCAGCAGCTTTACGCCGGCATCCGGTCGGCCGAACGGACTGGACGGCCGCTCGGCAATCCGGACTTCATTGCAGGGCTCGAGAGGATTCTCGGCCGCCGCATTGCAAGACGCGCACCCGGTCGGAAGCGCAAGGGCAACATCGACGATCAGCCGCGCTTGCTGTAAACGGATTAGACGTCCCCGTATTCCCCATATTCCCGTTGAGGCCGGGAGCTTATGGTCGAGGCCATCAACATGGTCTTTGAACGCTACGGCAAGCGCAACCGGATCACGATCACGAGCGGCCGGAGGAACCGGGCGACCTAAAGTATTCACAGGGGAAAATCGGGAGGCGCGGGGACTTTCTCCACAGAGTGGCGCTTGGTGTCATGGCGTTAGCTTGAAGACGGTACCTCCGCCGCCTTGGCCGCCAAGAATTGTTGTGCCGTAGAGGTTCCCTTCACTGTCTTTGGTCAGGCCGGCATCGGGGTCCTGGCCGTCCGTGACGCTTTGTTGAAACGAATATAAAATTTTCTCCACGTTCGTCGCGAGGTTGATCGAGAAGACCGTGCCGCAGCCATTGACGCCGCTGTTCGTGCAGCTTCCAGTGCCGCCGCTGTATGTCGTACCGTATAGTGTGCCTTTGACGTTGATCAGGCCGCCGGCGGGGTGTTCGCCGTCGCTTCCACCCGTGAAGAAATGGAGCACCGAATAGGCGCCGGTCTTGCGGCTAACCTCAAAAACGGTGCCGCAGGTATTGTTGCAGCCTGGCCCGCCGCTGAACGTAGTGCCGTAGAGCATGTCGCCGACCATGATCAGGCCGGCTAGGGGACCAGCCCCGTCGGTTCCATATCCCTTGAAGGTATGGACCCACCCTTCGGTCCACTGCGTTTTCCCGATAGGCGGGGGCGAGAGTACGAAGACGGTGCCCAAGCCGGGAGATGGTCCGCCGGCAGTGGTTGTGCCATAGAGGTTACCCGCCTTATCCATGATTAGTCCTGCCTGCGGGACGCCCCCATCGCTTGGATAGCCCTTAAAGGTATGGAGTAACGTTTCGGTCCACCGTGTTTTGCCGCTGGCGGGCGGTGCAAGTTTGAAGACAGTGCCATAGCCACCCACCTCGCCGCCCGCGGACGTTGTGCCATAGAGGTTGCCCGCACTATCCATCATCAGGCCGGCCATAGGGCCGGAGCCATCGGCTTGACGGTTGATTATGCTTCCGCCCTTGAAATAGTGGATCACCTTTTCGGTCCACGCGGTCTCGCCTTTCGCGGGCGGCGACAACTCAAAAACCGTGCCGCAGCCGCCGCCGCTGCAAATCGTACCGCCGTAGAAGGTCGTGCCGTAGAGATTTCCCGCGCTGTCCCTGATCAATCCCGCTCGGGGGAATGCACCGTCGCTTCCGCCTATGAATGCATGGAGCACCCTTTCGGTGCCGTCTGGCGCGAGCTTGAAGACGGTGCCTCCACCGACGACCGTCGTGCCAAAGAGGTTGCCTGCCTTGTCCCTTATCAACCCAGCTTCGGGCTGAGAGCCGTCGGTTCCCCACGTCCACGAATAGAGAACCGTTTCCTTTGCCGCCTGCGCGCCGTGGAGCGGAACCACCAATCCGAGCACCAAACTGCAACCCAACATGTATTTGCCGCAGAAATTGGAAATCTTGACCAAAGTAGCCCCCTCGTCTGATCGTGTAGGCAAATATGATGCCCGCTCGGCGGGAACCTTAGCTTGTGCTCTGTGACATCTTCAAGACGCCTTAAGGAAATACGGGGACGTCTAATCAAAATCCTTGGCAAACTTTGGCGACGATTGGCGAGGCGACAAAGCGCGACAATGATTTGGCTGCCGTGCGCGAAGATCTGTCCTATGCGTTTGCCATGGCTCGGCTTGCCCGCATCGTTGTTCCCGGCTGTCCGCATCATGTCACGCAGCGTGGCAACAGGCGCGCGATAAAATCGATAAAATCGGGGCGACAGGATACGCAAATTCTCTCGACTCGTCGCGATGGGACCTAGCGACGATACAATGCGTATCCCGTCGCCGGATTAAGTGGCCCGACGCGTCGCCCGCCTGGCGCGGCGGGTGCCCTGGCGCGCCACGTGTCTGGTCCAGGCGCTCGCCGGCTGGCTGCTCTTGAAGCGGCGCGGCATCGTCGCGACGATCCGCTTCGGCGTCGCCAAATCCGAGGCAGGCTTGGCTGCGCATGCCTGGTTGGTTGTGGGCAGCGAGATCGTACTCGGCGGGGAAGCGGCCCCCGATTTCAAGGCGCTTGCCGACCTTGGAGGCAAACCGCGATGAAGATCGCGGCGGCTACGTTTCGGTTCGTTTCGGTGACATGATACAGAATCCGCGCAGGGAAATACGGGGACGTCTAATCAAAATCCTTGGCAAAGTTTGGCGACGATGGACGAAGCTCATCTGATTGCTGCGGTTCGGTATGTGAGCCTCAATCCCGTCAGGGCCAGGCTCGTCGCGCGGGCGCAGGATTGGCCCTGGTCGAGCGTGCGGGCCCATATTGCTCGAGCCGACGACGAACTGGTGAGCGTTGCTCCGATCCTGTCTCGCGTGCAGGATTTCGCGGCACTTGTCTCGACCGCCGCCGGAGACCAGCAGCTTTGCGCCGGCATCCGGTCGGCCGAACGGACTGGACGGCCGCTCGGCAATCCGGACTTCATTGCAGGGCTCGAGAGGATTCTCCGCCGCCGCATTGCAAGACGCGCACCCGCTCGGAGGCGCAAGGGCAACATCGACGATCAGCCGCGCTTGCTGTAAACGGATTAGACGTCCCCGTATTCCCTATCGTGTCGTCTTTTTCGTGAGTTGAGAGCCTAAAACGCTCTCCTAGAAAATCTCTTTAAGCTCAGATACAGCGATTTAAATTCGGCGCTATCTGATAGTTCTTGAAACACGTCGACGATGTTATAGTTGAGTTCCTCAACGTCCCGTCCATTTAACATCTTTGCAGATACATGACGTATGGCCAACGCCAGCGCATCTCGCGCTTCTTTTGCCTTCAGAAGGGCTGTGTCAGCTTCCTCACTATTCCAACATTCAGCTTTTTCGTCGTAAGAAAACGCCCATTTTTTAATTGAGGAACAAAATTTTTCGACAGATTCAATGATATTGTCACCAAATACATCACCCCGAAATACAAATATCTCCCGAAATCGGACGATCATCCTCATGAGACGGTCTTTCGTCGGACGTGACAATTGTCCTTTTTCTAATCTGCGTAAATCCTTGAGCAGCGCAACCAACACATCTTGCCGCAATCTATCCACTGCATATGCAGGAGACCCCCTCGACCTATCAATGTGCGGACCGCGGCCCTCTATCGCAATTAATCCATCGCGCCAGCCACCGCCACCTCCGAGCGTAAATTTTTGGCTCGGAAGCAAAACAGACGTTCCCCAATATTCTATCTGATTTTGTATTCCAGAAATGAGTTCTCTTTTTCCCGTTGGCTTGTGGAAAAAGCAATTAGCCCCGGCAGCGACAGATTTAAATACGTCCTCTTGCTTCGTCGAAGAGGACATCATTATGATTGGCACGTATCTGTAACGCCTTGCCGACCGAACCCTGCTGACCAATTCAAAACCAGATGCCTCAGAGCCGAACCATATGTCGATAAAGAAAATTACATATTCACTATGGGTAAAGTTAGTCCCCCCTATAAGATTTATACATTCATCAAATGAATCAATATTAATGATATTTCCAATATGGAATTTCGCGCAAGCGGTTCTGAATATATTTAAAAAATCCAGATCGTCATCAACAACGCATATCGCCACTTCTGTTAAGCGCGATGAATCAATTTCAGCAACCATCGGCGCTACAACTTAGAAAAAATAATTTCGAATTTAGTCCCTTTGTCCAATTCGCTAAACACTTTCATCGAAGCTTTTATGTGAGCGATTATTCTTCTCACTATAGAGAGACCAAGACCCTGACCTGTAGTATGTCGTTCACGATCAAGTTGTTGCGCCTCAGGCAGGCGGACACCCGGTCGAAAAATTTCCGATTCACAATGGCTTTGATCCATACCGATTCCATTATCACTGATGGTAACAACAATATTGTCATTTTGTTCTATAGAGATTGTACTTATATGAAGAAGTCTTTTACTCGATCTATATTTGAATGAATTACTCAGTATTTCTCTAAAAAGGAGATAGACAGCCCCCCGGTTTGCAAAAATAGTTCCTTTTATCTTACCACCGAGCCTTGTGTAGTGGACGCCTAGGTGCTTGTCACGTACATCTTCAAGGGCACGGCAGAACTCAGTTTCGAGCCGAACGGGCCCATCGTGAGTGTCGACAATCCGCTCGCCGATGGCCACAAGCTTATCAACGAATGCGCTTAGTTCCCTAGCTGTGTCCACTAGCCGACTAGACGGAATCACCGAATCCGCAATGCTCATTCGAGCCGCATAAGCCCGAATGTCGCTGGCTTTATGTGCCACGTGAATACAGAGGCCCTGCACACCCGTCTTCACTTGTCTTAAGGCCGAAGAGCCATCCTGTTGCAGCCGAAAGGCTTTCGTAACCACCTCCATCTGTTGTTCTATCAGATTTACAGCGTCCTCACACTCTTTGAGCATAGGATATATCTTGGTCTCCGCGATCGACGGGTCTGTGATACTGGCCGTCGAGTAGGCCATCACAGCCTCGGATGCCGCATCTTTAACGGGGGCGAGGAGACTGCGGCCATCGTGGTTAATCGACCCTATAACAATGTCCATTGGATTGTCGATCATAGACGAAGCAGCCCCCCAACGGTCGAGTTTTTTGGTTTAAAAATTCGCAGGCATGGTAATCTACAATTAGCGATTCGAGTCAAGTGAGGCGGCAGGGGACCGAGATGACGCCAGTCGTGCAACCGACCGTATTGTTAGTGGATGATGTAGAAATTGATGTTCGCAGGTATTTTCGTGCCTTGTCGGTTGTCAACACGTACAAAGTGAAAATCGCAAGAAGTGTCGATGAGGCATTGGTGTTTGCAGAAGAAAATAAAATTGACGCCGCCATTCTGGATTTGAAGATGCCACCGGGCCGTCTAGGCGATATCGAAACAAATTACGGCGAAGAAACAGGGTATGCGCTGGCATCAAAGCTCATAGAAACCAATAAAAATATAGGAATTATAATTTTGTCGCACGTTGAAGCGGGAAACGACCTTGAGTCCGCAATTCGCGCTAAATTAAATATAAGAGATGTCCTGCTTAAGTTGGATACGAAGCCAATAGATCTAATAAGAAGTCTCGATTCAATTTTTGGTAGACGTTCGATGACGCCAACTTTATTCATAGTGCACGGGCACGACAGAGATCTGATAGAGTTTATACAGGATGTTGTCACCAATGAATTAAAGTGGGACAAACCTATTGTTCTTGATGAACAGGCTGGCGGCGGTCTTACCATCATAGAAAAATTTGAGAAATTTGCTTCATCTGCGGAAGGCGTTATTGTTCTACTGACACCGGACGACGTCGGTGCTTCGTCAAAAGATTTGACTGCCCAGCAATTTCGTGCGCGACAAAACGTATTTTTCGAATTGGGATATTTTTACGGAAAATTTCGGAGGCAAAGTGGGAGGGTATTCTTGATCAAGAAAGGAGTAATGGAAATACCAAGTGACCTTTCCGGAGTTGTATACGTGGACGTTGACAATATTATATCCGCGCGGACAGTAATTGTAAGGGAATTGCAGCATGCCTTTAGGGCGTTGGGATTTTGATCTGGATATATGAATATCGAACATTTATCCATTCGGCCGAATTTGGCGACGGGTTATGCATTCCCCACGGTCCAAACGTTTTCAATAGCGTTCCTCGTTGCGCACGCGCCGGATGAATTTCCGCGCGGGCTCGTCTTGGTGCAGCATCGTCTTGGTCAGCGCGCGCAAGGCTTTGAAATCGGCAGGCTTGCGCGGCGTGCTGATTGCCGTGAGCTGCGCCACGGGTTTGCCCTGACTCACGATGCGGATGGTGTCGCCCCCTGCAGCGTGTTCAACCAGTTCGCTGAGACGGGCCTCGGCTTCGGCCAAAGTTACGGTGGTCATGCGGGAAAATGGGGTCAGTGTAAAATTATATCGGGGGGGAAAGATCTCGCAAAGATTCGTAGCGCAACTCAATTCATTGCTGCCCGGCTTTCTCAGTCGCGCGCGTTCCCGAAGTCTTCGGCACTGTCTCTTCGGCGGGCTTCTGCTTGTCCCTTGTCGTCTTCGGTGCAGTTTCCTCAAGCGCTTCGCGGACCGCATCGAGAATCTCTCGGTCCGACAAATGGATCATATCATATCTCCCGACAACCGCTTCGCGCACTACGCAAGCTAGGGTCAGAGTCGATTTATCTTCGAACGCCGCTCATGCGGCCGAAAGCACGGCCTTCCTGAGAGACACAGGCAAGTCGATGGCCCTGAACATCGCCTTGGGATACAGGTAATCTTCTCCGGACTCGTCGACAACGCGGGCCAAGCCGTGCTTCTCGGCGGCGGCATCGCGCAGCATAACGTAGACTTTCCAGCGTTCGAGAGAAGCTTCGTATCCCTCGTTCGCCAAGCAAATGACCACCTGCCTCGCCGTCGATTTCGCCATCTGTGCCTTACAGCAATCGCTAGGCCTTGAGTTCCTTGCGCCCGATACCCGTCGCTTCGTACCAATGTATCTCATAAAATCGGGGCGACAGGATGCGCAAATTCTCTCGACTCGTCGCGATGGGACCTAGCGACGATACAATGCGTATCCCGTCGCCGGATTAACCCGTATTCCCGCGATTCGAACGAGGAATATCTTGATTTATGACGCAGTAAGACTAGGGCGTGATCGAGAACACCGTGCCCCAGCGATACTTCCCGCCCCCACTGGTTGTTCCATACAGTGAGCCATTAACATCGATCAGGCCCGCGAGCGGATATTTGCCGTCGCTGCCCCCCTTGAACGAGTAAAGCACTTTCTCAGCACCCGTCGTTGGATTGATCGAGAACACTGTGCCGCAGCCAGAGCCGCCGCAGCCTGTGCCCCCGCCCTCGTTAGTCGTTCCGTAAAACGTCCCTCTGACGTTGATCAGGCCCGCAACCGGATATTCGCCGTCGCCGCCGCCCTTGAACCTGTAAACTACCGTTTCAGCCCCGCTCGATTTGATCGAGAACACTGTGCCGAGGCCTCCGCAGGCGCCGCAGCCTGTGCCACCGCCGTTTTCAGTCGTTCCATATAGCGTGCCGTTCACGTTGATCAGGCCCGCGGATGGCGCGCCGCCGCCGCTGCCGCCTTGGAAGCCGCCATTGAATGAGTAAAGCACCTCCTCCGCCCCGGTTATCGGATCGATCGAGAACACCGTGCCGCACCCCGAGCCGCCGCAGTGCGTTCCCGTGCCGCCGTCTTGGGTGGTTCCGTACAGGGTGCCGCCAACGTTGATCAGGCCCGCGATTGGGTTGTTGCCGTCTGCGTTCTTGAAGCTGTAGTTGAACTTGAAGCCATAAACGACAGTTTCCGAGCCGCTGAGGGTGATCGAGAAGACCGTGCCTTCACCTATCAGGGCAGCTCCACCGCCAAAGAAGGTTGTTCCATATAGCGTGCCGTTGACATCGATCAGACCGGAAAAGGGGTCAACGCCATCCGTGCCGCTCCCGAAGGAATGAAGCACCGTCTCTGCGCCGGTCTTAGGATTGATCGAGAACACGGTGCCGCAGCCGCCGGGGGCGGCTGGGCCTGCGGGGCAAGCTGTTATATTGCCTCCGCCCGCGAGGGTCGTTCCATACAGTGTGCCGTTCACACCAATCACGCCTGCGTATGGGCTGGCCCCGTCGCCGCCGCCTTTGAATTTGTGAAGCACCGTTTCGGTACCGGTCGTCGGATTAATCGAGAAAACCGTGCCGCAGCCGGCCGGCGTGATTGAGCTTGCAGGACAGGCTGTGGCATCGCCACCGTATTGGGTGGTTCCATACAGCACGCCCTTGACATCCATCAGGCTTGCCGCTGGGCTGTCGCCGTCGCCGCTGACGCTGCCGAAGGAATGCAATACCTTTTCAGTGGCGGCTTCTGCCGCCGGAACAGGCAGAAGCGCCGCCGAAGCCAACGCTCCGGCCACAAGACAATTCGCAAGACAACCGCGGATTTGAAACATGGGAGCCCCGCTCTCAGTTTTCGCGCTTCGTGCGAGCCACGAATAAGCATGATCGTGAATTTGATTTTATTGCAACTCCAGCCCTAAGGCGCCAAATCGCGTGTCGCTCTTCAGATCAGAGATCAGTATTTCAAACTCGGGAGCAACGTGTTGATTAGCGATGTCGGTATTCCCTTGACCATTGTCATGTCAAAAACTGTGTCGCACGTTCCGGTGCCCCCTGCGAGCGGGCCGGTGATCGTTTCGAACGTGAATGTGAATTTTCCGGAGTTACCACTCGGCGTGGACATCTTATAGCCGTTATACCCGCCGACTGTGATGGGAGACGCATTTGGCGGTTGAACGTAGTAGAGGCGGTCATGGTCGCTAAAGCTATAAAGGGGAGCTAAGAACTCAAATATTGTCAGAGGCACCTGGGTGGACTTCTCAATCACGATGGTGGCAAATTTATTGCCCTGTTGAGGCATTCTGGGCAAGTACGCTCCACCGCTAATCGGTGCGCTGGCGGGCAAGCAGCTGGCTCCTCCTGAAGGTGTCGAACTGACGACGCTTCCCGAGAGATTGTATAGGGCGCCGCCGAATGTCGCCGCGTTCGCGGTAGAGACATGCAGAACGCCGGCGCACACCAGCCCGCCCGCAAGTCGAATGATTGAATTGGGTTTCATCCCTTGCTCCCCTTGATATTCGCGTAGGTCGCGAAATGCTTGGCCAAACATAACCAGAAGTATGTGACAATTAAAAGTGGGCGCGCCCTTCGGGCCGGGCTCTCCCGCCGCGCTCGTCGCGCGCGGCTCTTGAGAGCCTTCGTTTTTTGTAGGAGCGGCGCGCATTCGCACGCCTGGCGCCGGTGCGATCTCCTGCGGAGATCGACTCGGGCCGCGACTCACAGGCGCGGCCGGCGGCCGGATTTCTGCGCGTCGCGCGACTTAAGCGACCGCACAAAACCCGCATAAAACCGGCCTTTTCGGCAGTTTTGTTGCGAATCACTTGGATTCTGGCGCAGCTTGAGTCTTGCGCGGGCCGTGATGGCTCGCGCATCGGATCACGGTTCGATATGTGAGCCTCAATCCCGTCAGGGCTAGGCTCGTCGCCCAGGCTCAAGATTGGCCCTGGTCGAGCGTGCGGGCCCATATTGCTCGAGCCGACGACGAACTGGTGAGCGTTGCTCCGATCCTGTCTCGCGTGCCGGATTTCGCGGCACTTGTCTCGACCGCCGCCGGAGACCAGCAGCTTTACGCCGGCATCCGGTCGGCCGAACGGATTGGACGGCCGCTCGGCAATCCGGACTTCATTGCAGGGCTCGAGAGGATTCTCGGCCGCCGCATTGCAAGACGCGCACCCGGTCGGAAGCGCAAGGGCAACATCGACGATCAGCCGCGCTTGCTGTAAACGGATTAGACGTCCCCGTATCCCCGATTGCCGTCAAGAGAAAATTGGCCGTTAACCTGACTGCCGAGCCGTGCCGCAACCACCGAAGCACCTTGATAAAATCTCACATTTTTGCCTTGATGCGTCCCTATTCTAAGAGCCGATCCAAGAAGTTGAGATTCATGGTCAAGCGGTTGCTCTGGTCAAGCGTCGCAGCATGATTTTGATCATCGCGAGGCGAATGAATCCGGCGACGGTTCT
>Ga0335085_10006713_pt1 | contig 18070 bp, 11 predicted proteins | sample Lox_Sample_45_FD_206712 | JGI IMG/M metagenome (GOLD analysis project Ga0335085, IMG submission 206712) | Soil microbial communities from Loxahatchee National Wildlife Refuge, Florida, United States - Lox_Sample_4.5 | ecosystem: Environmental > Terrestrial > Soil > Wetlands | place: USA...
GCCGACGCCGCGGAGATCCTGGACGACCTCGGCGTGCACTTCGAGACCAGCGCCTCGGAGGCCACCGCCGCGGCCATGCTGGCGGCCTCCATCAACTACCCGCTGCGCGGCGCGGTGACCTGGAAGTCGACCGTCGGCACCAACGTCGCCTCCGATGCGCTCTCCAACCTCGCCTCCGCGGGCGTCAAGGGCGGCGCGCTCATCATCCTCGGCGAGGACTACGGCGAGGGCGCGAGCATCATGCAGGAGCGCACCCACGCCTTTGCCATGAAGTCGCAGATCTGGCTGCTCGACCCGCGGCCGCACCTGCCGGAGATCGTGCGTGCGGTGGAGCAGGGGTTCGAGCTGTCCGAGGCCAGCAACACCCCCGTGATGCTCATGCTGCGCATCCGCGCCTGCCACGTGTACGGGCGCTTCACCGCGGCGGACAACGTCAGGCCGGCCTTCACCCGCGCCATGGCGCTCGCGCACCCGCACCGGGACTACGGGCGCATCATCCTGCCGCCCTCCACCTATGCCCAGGAGCGCGAAAAGATCGAGCAGCGGCTGCCGGCGGCGCAGCGCTTCATTGCCGAGCGCGGGCTGAACGAGTTCCTCGGGCCGCCGGACGGCAGCGTCGGCATCGTGCTGCAGGGCGGGCTCTACAACAACACGCTGCGCGCGCTCGAGCTGCTCGGTCGTGCCGATGCCTTCGGCGGCACCGAGGTGCCGCTGTACGTGCTCAACGTCACCTACCCGCTGGTCGCGGACGAGTGGGAGCGCTTCTGCCGCGGCAAGCAGGCGGTGCTGATCGTGGAGGAGGGCCAGCCGGAGTACCTCGAACAGGCGGCCAGCCAGATCCTCCACCAGCGCGCGGTGGCGACGCGCATCATCGGCAAGCAAGTGCTGCCGATGCACGGCGAGTACAGCGTCGACGTCCTGCGGCAGGGCCTGAGGAAGTTCCTCGAGCGCTTCGCGCCCCGCACCGACTTCGTGATGGGGGACGAGGCGGTGCGCGAGGCGCCGCTGGTGCCGGCGGGGAAGCTCGCCGCCCTGGTGCCCCCGCGCCCCTCCGGCCTGTGCACCGGCTGCCCGGAGCGGCCCTTCTTCGCGGCCATGAAGCTGCTGCAGAAGGAGACTGGCCCGATGCACATCAGCGCCGACATCGGCTGCCACTCCTTCGCAACGCTGCCCCCCTTCAACATGGGCAACAGCATCATGGGCTACGGCCTCGGGGCCGCCGCCGCGTCCGCCTTCGGCAGCGACGCCGGCAAGCCCGCGGTCGCCGTCATGGGCGACGGCGGCTTCTGGCACAACGGCCTGACGAGCGGGATCGGCAACTCGGTGTTCAACCGCCACGACGACCTCACGGTGATCATCGACAACGGCTACTCGGCGGCGACCGGGGGCCAGGACATCCCGTCCTCGCGTGCGGCCAGCGTGCACCGCCAGGGCAACAACTCGATCGTGGACGCGGTGCGCGGCGTGGGCATCCGGTGGGTGAAGCGCACGCGCACCTACGACATGCAGGGCACGCTCAGGATCCTGCGCGAAGCACTCAACGGCAGCTACCGGGGGCCCAAGGTCATCGTCGCCGAGGGCGAGTGCCAGCTGAACCGGCAACGGCGCGTGCGCCCGCAGACGCGCAAGGCGATCGAGGCCGGCGAGCGCGTGGTGCGCGAGCGCTTTGGCGTCGATGCGGACACCTGCACCGGCGACCATTCCTGCATCCGCCTGTCAGGCTGTCCCTCGCTCACCATCAGGGAGAACCCCGACCCGCTGCGCCCGGACCCGGTCGCGCACGTGGACAACACCTGCGTCGGTTGCGGCGTCTGCGGGGAGGTGGCCGAAGCGGCGGTACTGTGCCCGTCCTTCTACCGTGCCGACCTCATCTATAACCCGACCTTGCGGGACCGCTTGCTGGCGCGGGTCCGCGGGGCGGTCATCGGTTTCCTGCAGCGCGGCAGTGAGCGGCGGCGCCTGCGCTGCGCGCTGTGAACGCCTCGTGAGCACCCGCACCCTCAAGCTCACCATCGCGGCGCTCGGCGGCCAGGGCGGAGGCGTCCTCACCGACTGGCTGATCGGCATCGCGGAGGGTTGCGGGTACCTGGTCCAGGCCACCTCCGTGCCCGGGGTGGCCCAGCGCACCGGTGCCACCATCTACTACCTCGAGTTTTTTCCGCGCACCGAGGCGCTGCGCCTCGGGCGCGAACCGGTGATGGCGCTCATGCCCGTGCCCGGGGATGTCGACTGCGTGGTGGCCTCCGAGCTCGCCGAGGCGGGGCGGGCGATCCAGCGCGGGCTGGTCAGTCCCGACCATACGCTCGTGATCGCCTCGACCCACCGCGCGTACGCGATCGCAGAGAAGAGCGCCCTGGGACGCGGCATCACCGACACGGCGGCGCTGCTGGAGCTGGTGCGCGGCCAGGGCAAGCGGTCGATTCTGTTCGACATGGAAGCCACGGCCGAGCGCCACCACGCGGTGGTCTCAGCGGTGCTCCTCGGGGCGATCAGCGGGGCCGGGGTGCTGCCGTTCCCCAAGCAGAGCTTCCTGGATGCGATCACCGCGGCGGGCCTTGCGGTAAAGACCAACCTCGCGGCCTTCGAGGACGCCTACGCCCAGGCGCAGGCCGGCGGCGCCGGGGCGTCCGCACCCGCGGCGGCGGCGCCCGCGGTCCCCGAGCGGGCGGCGGTCCCCGCGCTGCAGCCGTTGCTGGATGCGGTGCGGGCGCTCCCCGGCACGCTCCAGCCGCTCGCGCTCGCCGGCGTGCGCCGCATGCTGGACTATCAGGACCCGGCCTATGCGTCGCGCTACCTCGGGCGCCTCGCGCCCATCCTGGCGCTCGACCGCGCCCCGCACGAACTCACCCAGGCCGTCGCGCGGGGACTGGCGCTGTGGATGACGTTCGAGGACACGCTGCGGGTCGCGCAGCTCAAGACCCGGGCGGCGCGTGTGCCCCGGGTGCGCGCGGAGGTGCGCGCAGCTCCCGCGCAGATCGTCACCGTCACCGAGTTCATGCGCCCGCGCGTCGAGGAGATCGCCGGCACGCTGCCGGCGCCGCTCGGCCGGCGCCTGCTGCGTTCCGGGCGCCTGCGCGCATTCGTTGGCCGCTTCACCGGCGGCCGGCACGTGCGCACGAGCACCATCCACGGCTTCCTGCTGCTCTACCTGCTGGGCGGCCTGCGCCGGTTCCGGCGCGGCACGCTGCGCTACCAGGAGGAGGACCTGCGCATCGAGGACTGGCTCGCGCGCATCACGGCGCTCGCCCGCACCGACTATGCGCTGGCGGTGGAACTCGCGCGCGCGCAGCGGCTGATCAAGGGGTATGGAGAGACGCACGAGCGCGGCTGGCGCAACTACTGCCGGCTGGTGGCCGAACTCGAGGGCCTGGCCGGTCGCGCGGATGCGGCCGAGGTCCTGGCGCGGCTGCAGGAGGCGGCGCTCGCCGACGAGGAGGGCGCGGCGCTCGAGCGGGAACTTGCGGCGATGCGGCGGCCGGCGGCCGCCGCCTGAACCGGCACGGCCGGGGAGGTCAGGTCATGGGAACGCGAACCACGCAGCAGCGGATCCTGCAGTCGGCGCTCGAGATGTTCAACGAGTACGGGACCGCTGCCGTGTCCTCCAACCGCATCGCGGAGCGCTGCGGCATCAGCAAGGGCAACCTGCAATACCACTTCAGCAACAAGCGCGACATCATCTGCGCGCTGTTCCAGATGGCGATCGACGAGATGGACGGGGGCTGGTACCGCGACCACCTGGCCCCGACGCTCGAGCACATGGCGGCGATGTTCGTGCGCCAGCTGCAGCTGATCCTGAAGTACCGCTTCTTCTACCGCGAGCTTGCGGACCTGTTGCGCCAGGACCCGCACCTGCGGCGCCGCTACGCCCATAACCGCGAGCGGCGGCTGCGCGACCTCGAGAAGTTCATGCACGCGCTCGCCGCCGGTGGCCTGATGCGCCTGCCGCCCGAGGAGCGCAGGCTGCGCTCCATCGTGGACATCACCTGGATCATCTCCGAGAACTGGCTGAACTACACCGAGTTCCACGACCGCGAGCTCACCACCGCGACGATCCTCGAGGGCTACTACGAGATCCTCGAGGTCCTGAGGCCCTACCTGTGTGCCGACCCCTCGCAGGTGACGCAGGAGTCGTACCGCACCATCGAGCGCCTCGCCGCACAGCCTGCCGCGCTGGACGATCGGCTCGCCGGCTGATGCCCCAAGTTGGGGCGCCGCGTCCCACACATTAGGCCGCAGAGCCTAAAGCGCGACTGTACAAGCGTTGGGGCCTTGGGGAGAGTAAGGCCATGCCTGACCCGCTTGTTGCGCGGCCGAAACCCTGTCTCGTGACCCTGAAGGGCGGCCGCACCTATTTCTGGTGCAGCTGTGGCCGCTCCGCTAACCAGCCGTTTTGCGACGGATCGCACAAGGGCACCGGGTTCGAGCCGCGCAAGGTCGTGCTCGCCGCCGACGAGGAAGTGCTGCTGTGTGGCTGCAAACACACACGTACGCCGCCCTTCTGCGATGGCGCGCACACGAACCTCCCGGGCGGGTCGCCGCTGGACGATCCGGACAGCCCGGCGAACCGCACCGTGCGCGAGGTCACCGAGCGCGAGGGCCCGCGGGCCCGACTCAACGGGACCTGCTACGTGGTGCGCCCACAGCTGGCGCAGAAGTCACAGCGCGGCGGGCTGAGCTACAGCGAGCTGGTCACCGGGGAACTCGGCGCGCTCTACCAGAGCCAGGTGCTGCTCGAGGCGCGCGAGGCCACCGCGCCCATCGGGTTCGGCGAGCGCGACGTGATCCTGTTCGTCGTGGCCGGCCATGGCCGGGTGGTGGTCTCGGGCCGCGAGTTCGGCGTGCGCGAGACCGACGGCATCTACCTGCGCCCCGGTGAGGTGCTGCAGCTGGTGCCCGCCGGCACCCAGCCCCTGCGGGTGTTCGCGCTCGCCTGCCCGCTGGGGCAGCTCGAGTGGCCGTCAACGATGCCGGGGAATTTCGACGAGCGCTACCCGGAGCGCGTGGTGTCGGTCGATGCCGCGCAGCGCACCGAGATGGGCTCGCGCTACTTCCAGATCCTGGTCGACAAGCGCATCGGCTCGAAGGTCATCACGCAGTTCATCGGCCACATCCCGACCTCCAAGGCTGCGCCGCACCGCCACCTCTACGAGGAGGCGATCATCGTGCTGTCGGGCGAGGGCTGCATGTGGACCGAGGACCTCAAGGTCGAGGTCCGCGCCGGTGACGTGATCTTCCTGCCGCGCAAGCAGATCCACTCGCTGCAGGCGACGTCGGCGGACGGGATCGACGTCGTCGGGGTGATCTGCCCCGGCGACAATCCGAGCATCAACTACTACGACTGAGGGACGTGCCGCCCGGGCGCCTGACAGCGCGCGGCGGGCACATCAGGGCTGTTCGACCTATAACGGGGAATGCATCGTGTCTAAATCAGCTACGCGCCGATTCGGTTTGCTTGCGCTCTGCCTCGCCGGCGGGGCGTCCTTGACGCTACCGCCGCCGCCGGCCGCGGCCGCCGAGGCCGCCGCCGACGGCGGCCTGGAGGAGGTCACGGTCACGGCGACCAAGCTCAACGCCCAGAAGGTGCTGGACGTGCCGGCCTCGCTGCAGGCCATCTCCAGCGAGCAGCTGCAGCGCGACATGGCCTCCGGCATCATGAGCATCGCCGGGGACATCCCCGGGCTTGCGATTCAGGACCTGGGCCCCGGCGACAAGCGCTACGTCATCCGCGGCATCTACTCGCCCGGGGAGTCCACCACCGGCGTCTACTACGGCGAGGCGGTGATCACCCAGGGCAACAACGATGACGGCGGCGGCTTCCAGCCCGACATCCGGCTGTACGACATGGACCGTGTCGAGGTGCTGCGCGGCCCGCAGGGCACCCTGTACGGCGCCGACTCCATGAGCGGCACGATCCGCTACATCCCGAAGTCGCCGGACCTGAATACCGTGGGCGGCTACGTCAACCTGCAGGACTCCTGGACCCAGCACGCCAGCAACAACTACAACGTCAACGGGGCGCTCAACCTGCCGATCGTCGACGGGGTGCTGGGCCTGCGCCTGGTCGGCTGGAAGATCTACGACAGCGGCTACGTCGACCAGCTGCGCGTCGGGGTGGGCGTGACCGGCAGCGCCACCGGCCAGCCGCTCGCGGCGGCCGGGCTGGTCAAGGGCGTCAACGACGATGACGTCGGCGGCGGCCGCGCGATCCTGCGCTACCAGCCGACCGAGCACCTGAGCATCGACCTCGACTACACCTCGCAGTCGGAGTCCTCGGAAGGCTCCTCGCGTTACACGCCGGCCGGCGTCACCGCCTTCAACGGCGGCCCGATCCCGCCGCTCCAGGGCTGTGACCTGTGCAACACCGACGTCACCCGCAGCCCGTGGACCGACGACGTCAAGGTCTTCGGCGGCACGCTGACCTGGGACAGCGGCTTCGGCACGCTGACCGCGACCGACCACCAGTTCAACCGCGACACCGGCTTCCAGTTCGACTCGACCCCGATCCTGGTGTCCTTCGACGTGCCGGTGCCGGCGCAGACGCTCGAGCCGCGGCAGCTGCACGTCAACGCCTCCGAGGTGCGCTTCGCGAGCGCCTTGAACTCCCCCATCAACTTCGTGGCCGGCGCCTACCGCAACCAGTCCACCCAGGACCTGACGGTGGACGTCGTCAAGACCAACGGGCTCGGCTACCCGAACGGGCCGTTCTCGAGCAGCAACGACGACGACGCGCTCAGCAATCCTGACGGCAACACGTTCTTCGGCCGCACCGACCACCGCTCCACCCTGGAGTGGGCAGGCTTCGGCGAGGCCACCTGGAAGATCACGGATGCCTGGACCGCGGTGGCCGGCGTGCGCTACTTCACCGAGACGCTCAACGGCGTCCAGGTGCAGACGCACCCCTTCGGCGGCTTCCCGCCGGGCACCCCGACCAACGTGCCGGTCTACGACCCGCAGCTGAGCTTCAACAAGGTGACCTACAAGGGCAACATCAGCTACAAGTTCAGCGAGCAACTGCTGGCCTACGGGCTGGTGTCGACCGGCTTCCGCGGCGGCGGCCTGAACGCGGTGAGCGAGCCGTTCGAGCCCATCCCGTCCGGTTACAGCCCCGACTCGCTCACCAACTACGAGCTCGGCATCAAGGGGCGCCTGTTCGAGGGCATGTTCGACTACCAGCTGGACGGCTACCTGATCCACTGGAACAACATCCAGGAGCAGCTGACCACCGCGGACGGCGCCTTCGTCTACATCGGCAACGCCGGCAAGGCGGAGGTCAAGGGCGTCGAGTTCGAGCTCAATGCGCGGCCCTTGCGCTACTTCACCGGTACCTTCGCCGGTTCGTGGCAGGATGCCAAGCTCACCGAGGGTGCGAGCGCCGACCAGTACGCGCTCAATCCGACCCTGGGGCTCACCGGCGACAAGCTGCCGAACGTGCCGGACTTCCAGTTCAGCCTGAACCTCGACTACACCCGGCCCGTGAACGACGCCTGGCAGATGACCCTCGGCACGGATGTCACCTACCGCGGCTCGGTGAACGCCTACTTCCAGTCGAACACGCAGTTCAACCTGGTGCTGCCCTCGTACGCGCTGTGGGGGCTGCGGGCCGGGGCGATCTACGGTCCGTGGAACTTCACGCTGTTCGCGCACAACCTGAGCAACGAGCGCGCGCAGGTCTCGGCGATCAACTCCAGCCAGGACCCGCACGCGCTGCTGACGGTGCAGCCGCGCACCATCGGCCTGAGCGTCACGCGCAAGTTCTGAGCGCGTTGCCGCAACCGCACCTCGGCCGCCCGCGGGGCGCCTCCCGCGGGCGCGCCCGGGGCGCGGCCGGTATGATCGCCCGCATGCGGCGCCCGCAGGGCTGAGCGACGGATGATGGACGCGGCAACGATCAGCGAGCGCGAGAGCGGGCTGCGCCGCGGGCTCGGCAAGACGCAGATCGTCATGATCGGGCTCGGCGGGGCCATCGGCACCGGCCTGTTCATGGGCAGCGGGCTCGCCATAGGCTATGCCGGCCCCGCCGTGATCCTCAGCTACATCATCGCGGGGTTCGTGGCCCTGGTGATGGTGTTCAGCCTCTCGGAGATGGCGGTCGTGCACCCCACGGCCGGCTCGTTCGGCACCTACGCCGAGACCTACCTCAACCCCTGGGCGGGGTTCGTGGTGCGCTACACCTACTGGATCGCCCAGGTGATCGCCATCGGCGGGGAGTCGGTGGCCGCCGGCCTCTACATGCAGTTCTGGTACCCGCAGGTGCCGGTGTGGATGTGGTCGCTGGGCTTCTGCCTGGTGCTGCTGTACTTCAACTCGCGCTCGGTGAACAACTTCGGGACGGTGGAGTCCTGGTTTGCGCTCATCAAGGTGGCGGCCATCGTGCTGTTCATCCTGCTCGGCGGCGCGGCGATCCTCGGCCTCGAGCAGCCGGCGACCGGCTTCCACAACCTGACCGGGCTGCCGGGCGGGTTCTTCCCCAAGGGGCTCGCCGGGGTGTGGATGGCGGTCATCATCGGGATCTTCTCCTTCAACGGCATCGAGGTGATCGCGGTCACCTCGGGCGAGGCCAAGAACCCGGAAGTTGCCATCCCGGCGGCGCTGCGCACCATGGTGTTGCGGCTGTTCCTGTTCTACGTGCTCGCGATCACCATCATCGTCACCACCATCCCCTGGACGGCCACCGGCGTCACGGTGGTGGCGCAGAGCCCGTTCGTGAGCGTGTTCCAGCACTCCGGCATCCGCCACGCGGCGGGACTCATGAACTTCGTGGTGATCAGCGCGGCGCTGTCCAGCATGAACACCAACATCTACCTGTGCTCGCGCATGTTGTTCTCGCTGTCGCGCGGCACCTACGCGCCGCAGTTCCTCGGGCGGCTGAGCGGGCGCGGCAGCCCGGTGGCGGCGATCCTGACCTCGGGCGCGTGCATCCTGGTGGCCGCCGCCGTCTCGATATTCACGCCCAACGCCTACGGCTACCTGCTGGGGGTGGCGCTGTTCGCGGCGATCCTGGTGTGGATGTTCATCCTGGCGAGCCACCTGAGCTTCCGCCGCCACCACCGGGCGCAGGACCTGCCGGTGTGCATGCCGTTCTTCCCCTGGATGCAGTACGCGGGCCTTCTCATGCTGGCGGCGATCCTGGTGACCATGGGCCTGGACCCCAACCTCTACGTCTCCTGGGTGTACGGGGTGCCGTGGGTGCTGCTGATCTCGGGCGCCTACCTCCTGTGGAAGGCCCGCCAGCGCGCCGCGGCGGCGCGTGCGGTTCCGTCCTAGGGCAGGGCGCCCTGCAGTATGGCCGCGAGCACCGCCGCATCGAGGTTGCCGCCCGAGACCACGGCGCACACGCGCCGGAACCCGTGGCGGCCGGCGAGCGCGGCGGCCACCGGGATCGCACCGGCGCCCTCGGCCACCACGTGGTGCTCGAGCGCGAGCACGCGGATGGCCGCTGCCACCTCGGCGAGACTCACCGTCAGGGAGCCGTCGATGAGCTCGCGGCAGGGCGGCCACATCTGCGGCAGCAGCGAGTGGAATCCCACCCCGCTTACGAACCCGGTGGCCGCCGCGGTGCGCACCGGAGCGCCGGCGTGACGCGACGCCGCATAGGGGCAGGCGCTGTCCAGTTCGCAGGCGATCACCGCCACCGCGCGCCCGAGCATGCGCACCGCGCAGGCGATGCCACAGGCGAGCGCGCCGCCCCCGAAGGGCACGAAGATGGCGTCCAGGTCCGGCTGCTCCTCCAGAATCTCAAGTCCCAGCGTCGCGTTGCCGGCGAGTGCCGCCGGGTCGCGCACCGCGTCGATGTAGGTACCGTCCTGCTGCGGCAGCTGGCAGCGCTCGACCGCCTGCCACCACTGCTCGGGCGTCACGGTGCGGATCCTGGCGCCCAGGCGCACCAGGCGCTCGAGCTTGGCGGGCGGCGCGTTGGGGGTGACCACCGCGCACGCCGGGATGTGGCGGGCACGCGCCAGCGCCGCCAGGGCAAGCGCGCTGTTGCCCGAGCTGCAGGTGTACACGCCGTGGGCGAGGCTGTGCGGGTCGCGGCCGAGCAGCGCGCTGCCGACCGGACGCACCTTGAACGAGCCAACCGCCTGCAGGCACTCGAGCTTGAGGAACAGTTCGCGCCCGTCGCCGGCCGGTTCGCGCGCCAGCAGCGCGGTGCGCCGCACCAGCGACGCGAGGCGCGCGCGCGCCGCCGCGATCTCGGCGGCGCCCGGCAGCATTACGGCCGGACCGGACACGGAACGACGACGAAGGAATGCATGACATGACCACCGATTTTGCAGCGCTGCGACGCCGGTTCCCGGTGCTCGAGCGCAAGACCTATCTTAACAGCGGCTCGTACTGCGCACTGGCGGACAGCGTGCGGGCCGCGATCAACTCCTACATGGACGACCGGCTCGCGGTGGGCGCGAACTGGGACGTGTGGGTCATGAAGAACGAGGCGGTGCGCGCCGCCATGGCGCAGGTGCTGAACGCGGCTTGCGACGAGATCGCGGTCACCGCCTCGGCATCCGCCGGCCTCAATGCGCTCGCCAGCGCCTTCGACTTCAGCGGCCCGCGCAACAAGGTGCTCGTGAGCGACTTCGAGTTCCCCACCAACGCCCAGATCTGGCACGCGCAGGAGCGCCGCGGCGCGCGCGTGGTGCACGTGCCGCGCGCCGCCGACGGCTACATCCCGCTGGAGAACTTTGCGCGCCTGATCGATTCCGAGACGCAGCTGGTCGCGGTCACCCACGTATGCTTCCGCAACGGCGCACGGCTGGACATCCCGGGTATCGTGCGGCTGGCGCACGAACGCGGTGCACGCATTCTCCTGGACACCTACCAGGCGGTCGGCGGGCTCAAGGTCGACGTCAAGGCACTCGACGTCGACTTCGCGGTGGGCGGGATGCTCAAGTACCTGCTCGGCACGGCCGGCATCGGCTTCCTCTACGTCCGCGATGCGCTCATCCGGCAGCTGGTGCCGAGCAACTCCGGCTGGTTCGCGCAGGAGCAGATCACGGCCATGGACATCACCGCCAACCGCCCCTCGCCGACGGCGCGCCGCTTCGAGGCCGGCACGCCGGCGGTGGTGAACTGCTACGCCGCCGAAGCCGGGCTCAGGGTCATCCTCGAGGCGGGTTCGCAGGCCATCGAGGAGCGGGTGCGGGCACTGACGCGGCGCTGCCTCGAGGGACTTGAGTCCATCGGCTGGCCGGCGGTGACGCCCGCGCAGGACTCGCGGCGCGGGCCGATGGTGGCGGTCGCCTCGCGCGACACGGCGCAGCTGTTCGAGCGCCTGACGGCGCAGGACATCGTGACCTCGTTCCGGGACAACAACATCCGGGCCACGGTCCATTTCTACAACAACGAGGACGACATCGACCGGTTCGTGGAGGCGATGCGCGGCCAGCGCGCCAGGCACCACGCGGCGGCCTGAAGGTCAGTGGGCCGGCTAGGGCGGGCGGCCTAATTTCCGGCGCTGGGAGGCACAGGCGCTACGTATGATCGGGTTCATGCAGGAAGGCACACGCCGCCAGAGGATGCATCCGTGAGCACCGCCGCCGTCGCCCCGAGGTCGCAGCCATTCCCGGCCGCCGCGCTGCGCCGGCAGTTCCCGGCGTTGACCCGCGCCGCCGGGTTTGCATTCTTCGACAACGCCGCCGGCGCCCAGGTACCGCAGGGGGTGCTGGATGCGGTCACCGAGCACCTGCTGTCACACAACGTCCAGCGCGGCGGACGCTACCCGCAGAGCGAGGCGGTGGACCGCAGCATCGCGCGCGCGCGCGCGCACGTGGCGGCGTTCCTCAATGCCCGGCGCCCCGAGGAGATTGCCTTCGGGATGAACGCCACCTCCTTCATACGCCTGGTGAGTCTGGCCATCGGTCAGTCCCTCGGTGCGCGCAACGAGTTCATCGTGAGTGACATGGACCATGAGGCGAACATCGCGACGTGGCTGACGCTCGAGCGCTTCGGGGCCCGGTTCCGCTGGTGGCACATGCGCGAGGATGGGCGCCTGCATACCGAGGACCTCGAGAAGCTGCTGGGCGATCGCACGCGGCTGGTGGCCTGCGCGCTGGCCTCCAATGCGCTGGGGACCGTCGTGGACGTGCGGCGCGCCGCGCAGCTGGCGCATGCCGCCGGCGCCGAGATCTTTCTCGACAGCGTCCACTACGGGCCGCACGGGGCGATCGACGTGCAGGCCCTCGAGTGCGACTACCTGGTCTGCTCGGGCTACAAGATCTTCTCGCCCCACATGGGATTCCTGTGGGGGCGCTATGAACTGCTGGAGCGGCTGCCGACGTTCCGCGAGGACTTCATCCCGGATGCCCCGCCGGGCAAGATCGAGGCCGGGACCTTCATCTACGAGAACGTCGCCGGCATGGCCGCTGCGGTGGACTACCTGGCGCAGGTCGGCCGGGACGTCGCCGGCGCAGCCCGCGGGCCGGAACCGGACGCCCTGCGGCAAGACATCCGTGCCGGGATGCAGGCCATCCGCAGCTACGAACGCGAGCTGTCGCTCGCGCTCCTGTCGATGCTCGCCGGGTGCGGGGCCGAGGTCTACGGCATCCGTGACGAGCGGCTTATGGACCAGCGCGTACCGACGGTGCTGTTCAATGTTCCGGGGGTCCCTCCGGCCGCGGTGACCGAGGCGGCAGCCCGTGCGCAGATCGGGATCCGCGACGGCCACATGTACTCGCCGCGGCTGATGCAGCGCCTGGGGCTGGCGGTGGAGACCGGGGCAGTGCGCGTGTCACTCGTGCACTACAACACCAGGGACGAGATCGCGCGGTTGCGGGACGTGCTGCGCGGGCTGCGCTGAGGCGGGAGCGCGGAAGGCGGGGTCGCTAGACGGCGGCCTTGCGGATGACGACCGCGAGGAACGCACCCAGCACCAGGAGGCTCGCGGCCACGTCCACTACGATGAATTCCATGCTCCACCAGCCCAGTAAGTTCATGGGGGAATTCTACGAGCCGGCCGCATCTGCGGCGGCCCCCGCGCGATAGAGTGCGGCTGCCGATTAAGTAAGAGGCTGCCTCTCCCGAAGGAGAGGTACGCGACCGGCCCGGCTGCCGCCTTTCCCGCCACCCGTTCTGTGACGCAGGCCGCGCTGCCGGGTCATCCGGCTGCCCCCTGCCACGTTGGCTGGATTAGCCTTCCGGCACTCACTGGCCGATGGGCGAAGCTGCGCGCAGGACCGGGGATCACATGGACGGAGCCATTCTCTGGAGGGTTGCCCTGCTGCTGGTGCTGGCCGCCGCCGCGCCGCTGGCACGCGCGGATGCGATCAGCGTCGTGCAGGAGCTGCGCGCCGGTGGCTGTGGCGGCCGGGTGCCACTCAGCCATCCCCTGAACCACAACACGGCGCTCGACCGCGTGGCGGCGAACTGGGCGGCCGGGGGCACGCTCGCGCAGCTGGCGCCGGTGGCGGGGTTCGGGGCGGGGGCGCTGACGGGCGTCCACGTCAGCGTCCGCGAGGCGGCGCTGCTGGAGACCCTGAGCCGCGGCAACTGCCAGGCACTGAGCGGCGCCGGACTGACCGACATCGGCCAGTTCCAGCGCCCGGGGCAGACCTGGCTGGTTCTGGCCGGCAGCCACCCGACGCGGGGCACGGACGTGGGCACCTGGGTGAACCGCCCGCCGGTGCCGGGCGCCCCGGCGGCTGCCACCGGCAGCCTCGGCCAGCGGGCCATCGAGCTCGTCAACGAGGTGCGGGCGCGCGGTACGCGCTGTGGCAGCCGCACCTTCGCCCCGGCCCCGCCCGTGACCCTGTCCGGGACGCTCGCCGGGGTCGCCCAGGGCCACGCGAGCGACATGGCCCTGCACAACTACTTCGAGCACGTGGACCCGGCCGGGCAGAGCCCGGCCGACCGCGTGCGTGCGGCGGGCTACGCCGAGAAGCTGGTGGGCGAGAACATCGCCTACGGGGCCGCGACGCTCGATGAGGTCATGCGCGGGTGGCTACAGAGCCCCGGGCACTGCGAGAACATCATGGACCCGCGCTTCGCGCAGATGGGGCTGGCGCTCGCCACCGGTTACGGCAGCCGCCGCGGCCTCTACTGGGTGCAGTTGTTCGCCCAACCGCGCGCCTGAGCGCGGGCCTCGCCCGCGGCTGTGCCATCGCTGGCACGGCCCGCAGGCGCACTTGTCGGGAAATTTTCCCAGACCGGATGCCTTAGGCTCGGGTCTCGCCGGGAAGGGCGCCCGAGTGGCCGTTCCCCCGGCGCGGACGGGCTGTCGGAAGGTCGATCGCCCCAGCGTTCATGAGAGGAAGGGGGACGACCGGTGCAACGGATGCTGGGGCGGCCATGGCTGCCGCGACTGCCATGGCTCGTGGCACTGCTGCCGGCCTTGGCGCTGGCCGAGGCAGATGCCCCCGATGCCCCCGCCAATGCCGCAACCGCGCGCGAGCTGCCCGAGGTGCTGGTCATCGGCAATACGCCGCTGCCGGGATTCGGGCTGCCGCTCAACCAGGTCCCGACCAACGTGCAGACCGCCGACAGCGCGGACCTCCAGCGGGCGCAGACGACCGACGTCGCCGACTACCTGAATCGCAACTTCACGGGCGTCAACGCCAGCGAGAGCGCGGCCAACCCGTTCCAGATCGACGTGCTGTACCACGGTTTCACGGCTTCGCCCCTGCTGGGGACGCCCGAGGGCATGTCGGTGTACGTCGACGGGGTGCGCGTGAACGAGTCCTTCGGCGACACCGTGAACTGGGACCTGATCCCCGAGTCGGCGATCTCGACCGTCGCGCTGATCTCCGGATCGAATCCGGTGTTCGGCCTGAATACCCTGGGCGGCGCGCTCTCGATCCAGACCAAGAGCGGGCACGACAACCCGGGCACGCAGTTCGAGGCCTACGGCGGCTCCTTCGGCCGGCGCTCCTTCGCGGGCGAGACGGGCGGCTCGTTCGGCCCCTTCGACTACTTCGGGACGGTGCACTTCTTCGACGAGACCGGCTGGCGCAACATCTCGCCCTCGCGCCTGTGGCAGGCCTTCGGCAAGGTCGGGTGGCAGAACGAACTCACCGATCTCGACCTGAGCTACACCTACGCCGACACCAGCCTGTACGGCAACGGCGCCACGCCGCTGAGCATGCTCGCCTACAACCGCGAGACCAGCTATACGCCCGACTTCACGCACAACCTGCTGCACTTCGTGAACCTCACCGGCACGCAGATGCTGGCCAAGGACTGGCTGCTGTCCGGCAACCTGTACTACCGGCACCTGGTCACGGATGCCAGCAACGGCAGCAACAACGACAACTACCTCTCGGACGACTACTCCGGGCCGCCGATCGACTGCTCGGCGCCGCTCGATGAGCGCGCCAGCATCGCCTACTGCTCGCAGGCGGCCACCCAGATCTCGGTGACCACCCAGCACACCTTCGGGCTCGGCGTGCAGCTGACCGACTCGCAGGAGCTGTTCGGCTGGAAGAACCAGGCCATCGTGGGCGCCGACTACAGCGACTCCGACAACGTGTTCGCGCAGCAGTTTCAGTACGGCGCCTTCGCCGCCGACCGCACCCTCGTCTACTTCGACAGCCCGCTGAACAACGAGACCGTGATCTCACTCAGCGGCAGCAACCGCATCCTCGGCGCCTACTTCACCGACACGGTATCCCCGCGCCCCTGGGTGCACGTAACGCTCTCGGCCCGCTACAACCGCAACACCGAGACCCTCAACGGCTACAGCGTCGACACCGATGTCGGCGACGTGGGCGACGGCTTCGACGAGGCGAGCCCGGTGGTGGGCGACCACACCTTCAGCCGCCTGAACCCCGCGGTCGGGGTGACCTTCACCCCGACCGATACCGTGACCTACTATGCCAACTACAACGAGGCGAGCCGCGCGCCCACGGTGATCGAGCTCGGCTGCGCCAACCCCGAGCAGCCGTGCGGGCTGCCCAACGACTTCGCCAGCGATCCCGACCTCAGGCAGGTCGTGGCGCGCACGGTGGAGGCGGGCGTGCGCGGGAAGCTGGCGGACCGGGTGCTGGTGTGGAGCGCGGATGTCTTCCGCGTCATGAACAGCAACGACATCCAGTTCATCGCCACCAGCACCAACGCGGGCTACTTCGCCAACGTCGGCAGCACCCGGCGTCAGGGCCTCGACCTCAGCCTCGGCGGCAAGGCGGCCGCCCTCACCTGGCGGCTGGCCTACAGTTACGTGCAGGCGACCTTCGAGTCCGGGTTCGAGGTGAGCGCCGAGTCCAACAGCACCGCGGACGCGGACGGCAACATCGTGGTGCGCCCCGGGGACCGCCTGCCGCTGGTGCCGCTGCACACCGGGCGCCTGGTGCTCGGCTACCAGATCACGCCCGCGCTCGAGGTCGGGGGCAACCTGGCGGTGGTCTCCGGCTCCTACCTGCACGGCAACGAGAACAACGCCAACCAGGCCGGCGCCACCAACGGCGAGGGGCAGTACATCCAGGGCAGCGGCTGGATCCCCGGCTACGCGGTGGTGAACCTGCAGGGCACCTGGCACGTGAACCACCACCTGGACGTGTTCGCCCGGGTGGTGAACCTGTTCGACCGGCAGTACGCCACCGGCGGCTTCCTCACCACGAACACCTTCACTCCGGGCGGCAGCTTCCGCCCCGACCCGGACACCTGGACCAACGAGAATGCGGTGTCGCCCGGGGCGCCGCTCGGGGTCTGGGGCGGCGTGCGCCTCACGTTCGACTGAGCCCGCCGCCCTTGCCGCCGCGCGCGGCCGGCCGTCACACTTGCCGCGCCATGGGGCCGCCGCGGCGCGGCCCGTACACACGACACGCGAGGGGCCCGCGGATGTACCTGCATACCCGTCTGCTGCTCGGGATCCTGGGCGTGACCCTGGTCGCGCTCGCGGTGAGCGTGCTGGTGCCGCTGGCCTCGCTGCGGCAGGACGTCTCGCGCGAGACCGGGGCCTCGCTCCAGCTGGCGAGCCTGCTGCTCGACGTGCAGGCCGCCGTGCGCGACAGCGAGGATCCGCCGGCGGCGCGCCTGGCGGTGTCACAGCAGCTGCGCCAGGCCGGGCACCTGCGGCACGTGAGCCTCACGCTCCTGGGCCCCGACGGCACGGCCGTCGCATCGACGCCCAATGACACGCCCCCGGGCGGGGCACTGGCGCGGATCCTGCTGCCACCGGACCCGGGGCGCACGCTGAGCTACCCGCTGAGCTTCCGTGGCGAGCCGCTGGGGACGCTCCGGGTGCGCGCCAACCCGCTGTCCGAGTTCGAGGAGCTGGAGGAGCGGATCACCAGCGACATGGCGCTGCTGGCACTGGCGATCCTGGTGATGGCGGTCAGCATCTACGCCATGGTGCGCCGCGGCCTGCGGCCGGTCGGCCAGATCAAGGACGCGCTCACCCGCCTCGCCGACGGGGAGCTCGGCACCCGGCTGCCGCATTTCCGCTTGCGCGACCTGGACGAGATCTGCGACGGCTTCAACCATTGTGCGGGCGCCCTGGAGGAGGCTGCCGTTGCGCGCCACGAACTCAGCCGGCGGCTCATGCACGTGGCCGAGGCCGAGCGCACGCACCTGGCGCGCGAGCTGCACGACGAGCTCGGGCAGAGCCTGACCGCCATCAAGGTCGATGCCGCGTACATCGCGCGCGAGGCGGGGCGCGCGCAGCCGCAGATCGAGTCGTGCGCGCGGGGAATCGAGACCGTGGCGGGAGAAGTCATGCTGCTCATCCGCGGCATGCTGGCGCGCCTGAAGCCCCACAACCTCGAGACCGTGGGGTTGCGCGAGTCGCTGCGCGAGCTGATCGCGAGCTGGGAGGCGCGCATGGCCGAGCGCTTCAGCTGCTCGCTGGTGATGACCGAGGCGGTGGACGCGCTGGCACCGGAGGTGAACATCGCGCTCTACCGCCTGGTGCAGGAATGCCTCACCAATGCCGTGCGCCACTCGCGTGCACGCAACGTGGCGATCCGCCTCAGCGCCGAGACCCAGGGCGACCCCGAGTTCGCCCCGCGGGTGTGGCTGCGCGTGCAGGAATCCGGCGGCGAGGCGCCGGGCGACCCCATGAGCGAGGGCGGCATGGGGCTGCTGGGGATGCGCGAGCGCGTGGCGGCCCACGGGGGCGAGCTGCGGATTGTACGCGAGCCACAGG
>Ga0335085_10006714_pt1 | contig 18069 bp, 16 predicted proteins | sample Lox_Sample_45_FD_206712 | JGI IMG/M metagenome (GOLD analysis project Ga0335085, IMG submission 206712) | Soil microbial communities from Loxahatchee National Wildlife Refuge, Florida, United States - Lox_Sample_4.5 | ecosystem: Environmental > Terrestrial > Soil > Wetlands | place: USA...
TTGCCGCCATCCTTGTCTGCGCCGCAGCGCGCAATGCCCGGGCCCAGGACCTGGCAGCGGGCGAGCCCGACACCATCCGCACCTGGAACGGTCTCGCCCGCGACGCGGTGCGCACGGCAAAGGCCGCGGACGTGGACGCGGCGCGCACGTACGCGATGGTGGACGTCGCCATCTTCGACGCCGTCAACGGCATCGTCTCGCGCGGCCCCTTCGGCCGGACGCCGGCGCTGGTCCCGCCCGACGGGGCGCCGGTCATCGCCAGCCTCCCCGCGGCCGCGGCGGCGGCCGCGCGAGCCGTCCTGGCGGCGCTCTTCCCCGACCAGGCGGCGCGCTTCGACGCGCAGTTTGCCGCCGATCTCGCCGCGCTCGATCATCGTCCCGGAGTGGACAGGGGCGCCGCCTGGGGGGCCGCGGTCGGCGCCCAGGTCGTCGCGGCGCGGGCAGCGGACGGCTCGCGCCCCGTGGAGACGGTGCCGGCGGGATCCGGGCCCGGAGTGTTCCGCGCCGCATGGTCCAACGCGCAGTTCAGGAATCTCGTGCCCTTCGCCGTCCAGGATCCCGCCGCATTCGTCAGCCCGCCGCCGCCAGCGCTCGACAGCGTCGAGTACGCGGGAGCGCTGAACGAGGTCGAGGTGCTGGGGAACGCCGCCCTGCCCGACCCCGGTCTCCTGGCCACCTTCCAGTTCTGGAACCTGGCGCCGGGAACGGATCAGCCCCCGGGCGAATGGGTGGGGATCGCGCTCGAGGTGGCCGGGTCGCGGCGCGTGCCCTTCCTCGACGAGGCCCGCCTTCTCGCGCTCGTCTCCATGGCCCTGGCCGACGTGGTCGCGCCGACGTTCCAGTCCAAGTTCCTCTACGCGCACTGGCGGCCGGCCACCGCGATCAACGAAGCCGATACCGACGGCAACCCGGCGACGGAGGCCGACCCGGCCTGGAAGCCGCGCGGCGGCGGCATCGGCGGCAACCCGCAGCACACCTCCGGGCACAGCGCCTTCTCCGCGGCCGCGGCCACCGTGCTGGCAGGCTTCTTCTGCCGCGACGACGTCGCCTTCGCCCACCAGAACGACGGCGCCCCCGGCGGAGCCCCGCGCTTCTATACGGGCTTCTCGGCGGCTGCGCTCGAAGCCGGCCGCTCCCGCATCTTCGGCGGGGTGCACTTCGAGTTCAGCAACCAGGCCGGTCTCGTCGCCGGCCGCGCGGTGGGCGCCGAGATCCTGGCTGGCTCCCTGCTCCGCAAGGCGGGCCCCACGCATTTCGGCTCCTGCCCGCTCTGAGCCGCGTGCCTCGGCCTGGGCGCAATGGATTCGGCGCCGGGCAGAAAAACACGAATCTCCTGCGCGATTTGCTCCCCTCTCCGCGGAAATCCCATCGGATCCGGCGGCATGGCACGCACGATGCTGTGACACGAGCCCGTTCTCGCCCCACCAGAGCGGAGCCGTGCGATGACCGTTCCCCAAACCGGTCGGAAAGGCGTCCTGGTCGACCTCACCCGCTGCATCGGGTGTCGCGCGTGCCAGGTGAGCTGCAAGGCCTGGAACTGCAACGAGGGCGAGAAGACCGCGGCCAGCGCGGACTTCACCAATCCGCCCGCGATCGACGCGAACACCTTCACCACCGTCCGCTTCGTCGAGCACAAGACCGAAGCCGGCGCGGTGTGGAACTTCGTGAAGACGCAATGCATGCACTGCGAGGACCCGGCCTGCGCCTCGGCGTGCCCGCCCGCGGCCCTGGTGAAGACGGGATCGGGCGCGGTGACCTACGACTACTCGCGCTGCGTCGGCTGCCGGTACTGCATGATGGCGTGCCCCTTCGGATCGATCGGATACGAGTGGGGCAAGATCGCGCCGCACGTGCGCAAGTGCTCCTTCTGCGCCGACCGCACGGCCGAGGGACGCAAGCCCGCCTGCGTGAAGACCTGCCCGACGCAGGCGCTGACGTACGGCGACCGCGAGGAACTGCTGAAGGAGGCGGAGCGCCGGATCGCGAGCGGCAACGGCAAGTACGTCGACCACGTCTACGGCAAGAGCGAGGCGGGGGGCACCTCCTGGCTCTACATCTCGGGGGTCCCGTTCGAGAAGCTCGGCTTCCGCATGAACGTCCCGAAGGAGCCGCTGCCCGCGCTCACCTGGGCTTCGCTGTCGAAGGTCCCGGTCGCAGCCGGGGGCCTCTTCGTCGGGCTGGCCGCCATCGCCGCCTGGCGCAACCGCGGTTCGAAGGAGGAGAAGCGATGAACGCCCCCCTCCAGCAGACGCAGAAGTTCCTCACCCGCGGGACCATCCTCCTCGCCGTCCTCACGGGCGCCGGCATCCTCTCCGCCCTCTTCCGGCTGGGATTCGGCCTGGGCGCGTCCACCAACCTGAGCGATCCGCATCCGTGGGGCATCTGGGTCGCGTTCGACCTGCTCTGCGGCGTGGCGCTGGCGGCCGGCGGCTACACGATGAGCGCCGCCTACTACATCTTCGGCATGAAGAAGTACAAGCCGATCGTCCGGCCCGCGATCCTCACCGCCTTCCTCGGCTACCTGATCGCCGGCATCGGGATCACGCTCGACGTCGGCAAGCCCTGGGCGCTGTGGAAGTCGATCGTCTACGGCCAGCCGCGCTCGGTGATGTTCGAGGTGGCCATCTGCATCACCACCTACCTCACGGTGCTGGGGCTGGAGTTTGGCCCGGTCGCCGCGGAGGGGCTGCGCTGGGAGAAGACCCGCAAGGTGCTCACCGCGATGACCTATCCGCTGGTGATCGCCGGCATCGTCCTCTCCTTCTTGCACCAGTCCTCGCTGGGCGCGCTGTTCCTGCTCATGAAGGGCCGGTTGAGCGAGCTCTGGTACACGCCCATCCTTCCCCAACTCTTCTTTCTCTCCTCCATCGCCGTGGGCCTCGCCACGGTATCGTTCGAGTCCATCGCCAGCTCCCGCGCGCTGCGGCGGCCGCCGGAGACCGCGATCCTCCGCGGCCTCGCCCGCGGCGCGCAGATCGCGCTCGGCCTCTACCTCCTGGTCAAGGTCGGCGACCTGGCCGTGCGCGGAAGGCTCGGGCTGCTCTTCGCCGGCGACCTCGCCAGCCTCCTCTGGCTGCTGGAGATCGGCATCGGCGTGATCCTGCCGCTCGCGCTCTACTCCAGCGAGGCGGCGCGCCAGTCGACCTCCGCCCTGCTCTGGGCGGCCGTGTGCGTGATCGCCGGCGTGATCCTCAACCGCTTCGACGTGAACTTCTTCTCCCAGGCGGGCGCGCGCCTTCCGTACTTCCCGGCGGTCACCGAGATCCTCATCACCGTCGGACTGGTCTCGTTCCTGCTGCTCGCCTACCGATTCCTGGTCTTTCATCTCCCGGTCCTGGCCCACGAGCCCGAGCCGGTGGGGAGGACGTAAGATGGCCACCAGCCGGAGATCCTTCCTCAAGCGCGCCTCCGGGGCCGTCGGCTCTGGTCTCGCCCTCGGCACCCTGGGCTTCGACGTCGAGGCGGTGCAGGCCGCCGCCAAGGGCACGCGGCTCAAGGACGCGAAGGAGTACACCTCGGTGTGCACCTTCTGCTCCTGCGGCTGCGGGCTGGTCGGGTACGTGAAGGACGACAAGCTGGTCCACCTGGAGGGCGACCCCGACCACGTCGTCAACGAAGGGTCCCTCTGCAGCAAGGGGGCATCGCTCGGGGCGGTGCCGAACTCCGACCAGCGGGTGAAGACGCCGCTCTACCGCGCCCCCGGCAGCGACAAGTGGCAGAAGATCAGCTGGGACGAGGCGGTGGACAAGCTCGCCCGCAAGATCAAGAAGGTGCGCGACGAGAACTGGATCGCCACGGAGAAGAACGGCGATGCGGACGTCGCCGTCAACCGCACCGACGCGATCGCCTTCCTGGGCGGCGGCCAGAACACGAACGAGGAGTGCTACCTGATGTCCAAGATGGGGCGCATCTTCGGCACCCCATACGTGGAACATCAAGCAAGACTTTGACACAGCCCCACGGTCTCCAGTCTGGGGACCTCCTTCGGTCGCGGGGCGATGACGAATCACTGGATCGACCTGAAGAACGCCAAGGTCTTCCTCATCGAGGGCTCGAACGCCGCCGAGAACCACTCGATGTCGATGAAGTGGGTGATGCGCGCCAAGGAGAAGGGCGCCATCGTCATCCACGTCGATCCCCGCTTCAACCGCACCTCGGCGATCGCCGACATCTACGCGCGCATCCGCCCGGGCACCGACATCGCCTTCCTCAACTCCGTCATCAACTACATCCTGGAGCACGACGCCTACGACGCCGGGTACGTGAAGCTGCACACCAACGCGCTCTGCGCGGTCAAGGACGACTTCGCCTTCGACGAGGGCGTGTTCTCCGGCTTCCAGCAGGCCGCCTTCAAGTACGACAGCGCCAGCTGGGCGTACACCACGGGAGAGGACGGCAAGCCGCTCAAGGTGGCGAGCCTCGACGATCCGCGCTCGGTGTTCAGCAAGCTGCGGACCTTCTTCAAGCGATACACCCTGGAGGTGGGCGAGCAGATCTCCGGCGTCCCGGCGGCGACGATCAAGAAGATCGCCGAGACGCTGATCCGCAACCGGCCAGGCACGATCCTGTACGCACTGGGGATGACGCAGCACACGGTCGGCGTGCAGAACATCCGCAGCTTCGGCATCCTCCAGATGCTGCTGGGCAACATCGGCAAGCCCGGCGGCGGGGTCAACGCGCTGCGGGGCGAGCCCAACGTGCAGGGCGCCTCCGACATGGCGCTCCTCTTCAACTACGTGCCGGGCTACCTCGCCTCGCCCAGCCACACCGAGCCGACGCTGGCGGAGTGGACGAAGAAGTACGGCACCTTCCGGGCCAAGTTCCTCGTCAACCTGACCAAGGCCTGGTTCGGAGACAACGCCACCGCCGGAAACGACTTCGGCTACGGCTGGCTCCCGAAGAAGAACGGCGGAAAGAACTACTCGATCTTCCGCATCTTCGAGACCGCGCTGGAGGGCAAGTCGAAGCTCCTCTACGTGATGGGGCAGAACCCGCTGGTGACGAACCCGAACCTGAACCTCGTCCACGAGGCGCTGACGAAGCTGGAGATGCTGGTCGTCGCCGACCTCTTCATGACGGAGACGGCCGCGTTCTGGGAGAGACCGGGAACCGACCCGAAGTCGATCGCCACCGAGGTGATCTTCCTCCCCGCCGCCTCCTCCCTGGAAAAGGACGGCACCGTCACCAACTCCGGCCGCATGGTGCAGTGGCGGTACACGGGCATCGCGCCGGTGGGCGAGGCGAAGGGCGACCTGGAGATCATCGATCGCGTCTTCCGCCGCGTGCGCGAGCTGTACGCAGAGTCGGGGGCGGAGAAGGACGCGATCTTCAAGAAAACCGTCTGGAGCTACCCGCAGAAGGACATGGCCGAGCAGGTGCTGAAGGAGATCGGCGGCTACAACCTCAAGACCGGCGAGACGGTCAAGGGCATCGCCGAGTTGCAGGCCGACGGCACCACCTCCAGCGGCTGCTGGGTCTACGCGGGCGTCTACGGCGGCGGCAAGAACCTGAGCAAGCGCCGCGACGGCAAGACCGACCCGAGCGGGCTGGGCATCTACCCCGGCTTCGCCTGGAGCTGGCCGGGGAACATGCACGTCCTCTACAACCGCGCCTCCTGCGACGCCGAAGGCAAGCCTTTCGACGCGAAGAACGCGCTGATCTGGTGGGACGAGGCGCAGGGCAAGTGGACGGGGTACGACACCCCGGACGTCCCGCTCGCGACCGACGGCCCGAAGACGCCGAACGGCCAGAAGCCCTTCCGCATGACGGGCGAAGGCCTCGCCCGCCTCTTCGCCGCGCCCTACAAGGACCCGGACGCGAAGGTGGAGGGGATGCCGCGCGACGCCTCCAACGTGCCGGTCGACGGACCGCTCCCCGAGTTCTACGAGCCGGTGGAGAGCCCGACCACCAACGCGCTGCACGCCAAGGTGGCGACGAACCCCTGCGTGAAGTACCCGCGCATCAAGGGGAAGCAGCCGATCGGCGGGCGCGACCAGTACCCGTACGTGCTCTGCACCTCCAGCATCGCCGAGCACTGGTGCGCCGGCACCGTCACCCGGAACATCCCCTGGCTCAACGAGCTGGTGCCCGAGCCGATCGTCGAGCTGCCCGAGCAACTGGCGCAGAAGCTCTCCATCCGCTCCGGCGACGGCGTCAAGGTCTCCTCGGCGCGGGGCGAAGTGGTGGTCAAGGCGGTGGTCACCGGCCGCATGCAGTCCTTGTCCATCAACGGCAAGGAAGTCCCCATCGTCTGGATGCCCTACAACTGGGGTTTCAAGGGCCTGAGCCGGGGCGCGAGCACGAACCTGATCACCATCGACGCCGGCGATCCCAACACCTGGATCCAGGAGACGAAGGCCTGCCTCGTCAACGTGCAGAAGGTGGGGAAGGGCCTGGCGTGAGCGCGGCGGTGCAGGGCGTGAAGGGGTGGATCGAGTCGCATCCGTACCTGGCCGACCTGGCGTTGCTCCAGGAGGGGGTCGAGAGCGCGGGGAGCGTGCCGCAGCGGCGGCGCGATCCCCGCTCCTCCGACGAGATCGCGCGCGGGGTGCCGCTCTTGCGCAGCGAGGCGCTGGACCCGGCGCTGTTCGCGGACGCGGGCAAGCGGATCGCGGCAATGGCGGAGGCGCTGCTCGCCCAGGCGCTCCCGCCGGCGCTGCTGCACGAGTGCCGCACGCTCTGCGTGCTGCTGGGCGAGAACCCGGAGGCCGGCACGCGGCTGGCGCGCGCGGTCGCCGGAAGCGACGGCGAAGCTCCCGCAGGCCTCGCCTCGTTCCTCGCCTGGAAGGCGCTGGGCAGCCTGGTGCCGGAAGGTGGCGCCGAAGACTGGAATTCGAGCTGCTGCCCCACCTGCGGCGCGCTCCCGGCGATGGCGCAGTTGCGCGAGTCGGACCGGGGCCGCGAGCGCCACCTCGTCTGCGGTCTGTGCGCCACGAGCTGGCGCTACGCGCGCATCGGCTGCCCCTTCTGCCGCAACGAGACCGTGGAGCGGCTCGGCGTGCTCGAGCCGGAGGGCGAGGAGAGCTTCCGCATCGATTTCTGCCGCGAGTGCAACTCCTACCTGAAGACGTACGTGGGCAGCGGGAGCGAGCCGCTGGCGCTCTCCGACTGGTCCACCCTCCACCTCGACGCGGCCTGCGCGGAGCGCGGGCTCCGCCGGGGCGGGCCCTCTCTCTACGATCTGTGAACGGGAGCGAGCGGCTATACTTGGTCCGGGAGGAACCGGACCATGAGCCAGACCCCGACGCACCAGCCGCTCACCGCCATCCACGCCGACGAGCGGGAGTGGGAGACGCTGCGCTGGCCCGGCCAGTGGAGCAAGATGCTCTTCCACCCGCGGGCGGAGGCGCCCACGGAGCCCAACGCCGGGCTGGTGCGCTACGAGCCCGGCTCGCATCATCCCTTCCACAAGCACGATTTCGCGCAGGTCTGGTACATCCTCGAGGGCACCTTCTCCATCGGCGAGAAGGCGTACGGCCCCGGCACGATGCTCTTCTATCCCGACCCGCACTTCGAGCCGCCGCTCGTCACCGAGACCGGCGGGCTGATGCTCTTCGTCCAGTACCAGGGGCCGACCACCGGCGGGCGACCGGTCTACGACGGCCGCTTCAACCTGACCGCGCGGCGGCCCATCGGCGAAGAGAACGTCGAGCGCTGAACACCGCCTCAGGCGCGAGCGGTGGTGATCAAGGCCACTGCGCGCAAGCTTCTTCCCCCCAGCGCCTCGGCCAGGTCGGCGGCGAAGCGCTCGCGCACGCTCTCGCCGGCCTTCGCCTCCCGCAATGCCGCTGCCGCGGGGCCCACCTGCGTGAGGTGGGCGGGATCGATGTCGTAGGGCAGCTCCAGCCGAGTGACAGACACCCGGGAAAAGCCCGCCCGGGAGAGCAGGAAAGAGAGCGCGGCCGCGTCCGACAGGCCGAAGGGCCCGGGCCCGGGCGGCGGGTCGGGCGCCGCGATCTGCCTGCGCAGGATGGGGAGCGCAAGCGCCACCCATTCGTTCTCCTGCCACGGCCCCCAGGTGGCGATGGAGAGCCTCGCCCCCGGCTCGAGCGCCGCTCGCAGGTTGGCGAACGCCAGGGCGGGATCGTCGAAGAACATCACCCCGAATCGGGAGAAGCAGAGGTCGAACCGCTCCTCGAAGCGGTGGGTCTGCGCGTCGGCGAGAAGGAAGCGCGCGCCGGGAGGGGCGTTCGCGCGCGCCGCGCGCAAGAACGGCTCGGAAACGTCGACGCCCAGCGCGCTCCCGGTGAGGCGCGCCAGCTCCCGGGTGGTCTCGCCGAACCCGCAACCGACGTCCAGCGCCATTTCTCCGGCCTGCGGCGCCAGCGCTTCCACCGCCGCCGTCCCGAAAGGCACGAGCGGCCGGGTCATCGCCTCGCGCAGGCGCAGCCAGCGCTCCGCATTGCCCTCGTTCCAGAGCTGGATCTGTTCCGCGTTGGCCATCTCGGCGAGCATCGAATCACGGACCGCACCGCCCTGTCCAAGGGCTGGCGAAGGATCCCCTTTTCTGCCCAAATGCCATTCCCGGAACGCACCCGTGCGCGAACTGCTCAACACCGTCATCCTGCTCGGGGCCTTGCAAGGCGCCGTGCTGGCCGCGGTGCTGGCGGCGCGCCGCGAGGATCGGCTGGCGAACCGGCTCCTCGCCGCCCTGGTGGGCGCCATCTCCCTCATGCTCCTGGCCGGCGTCGTGGAACGCCGCTGGGGCCTGGTCGCCAATCCGCACCTGCTCGGGCTGGCGGCGCCCCTCCCCTTCCTCTTCGGCCCCCTGCTCTATCTCTACGTGGAGGCCCTCACCCGGCCGGCCTCGCGGTTCGAGCCCCGCTGGCTCCTCCACGGCCTCCCTTTCGCCGCGGACGTCCTCTTCCTCCTCCAGGTCTTCTACCTGAAGACCGGCAGCGAGAAGCTGGCTCTGGCAAAGGTCTCCAACGCCGGCCAGGCTCCGTTTTCTCTCCTCCTTCTGGAGATCCTCCTCCTGGTCCAGGCGGTGAGCTACCTCTTCGCCAGCTGGAGGGCGCTGCGCCGCTACGCCCGGAAGATGGAGGGCTACTACAGCGACCTGGCGCGCATCGACCTGCGCTGGCTGATGGCGATGGTGCTGCTGCACGCCGCGGTCTGGAGCGTCGTGATCGCCGCCACGCTCTTGCGCGCAACCGGCTACGCGCCGGCGGCGATGCGGGCCTTCTCCCAGGCCATCCAGGTGGGATCCGCGCTGGTGGTGTTCGCCACCGGCTACGTGAGCCTCTGGCAACCCGGGCTGTTCGAGAAGGCGCAGGCGGCGGAGCCGGCCTCGCGTCCCCTGCCGAAATACCAGCGCAACCGCCTGGACGATGCGGAAGCGAAGGAGCTGGTCCGCAAGCTCGGCGCCCGGATGGAGGGCGACAAGCTGTACCGCGATAGCGCCCTCACCTTGCAAGCGCTGGCCGACGCGGTGGGGGCCACTCCGCACATGCTCAGCCAGGTGCTCAACCTGCACATGCGCAAGAGCTTCTTCGTCTTCGTCAACTCCTGCCGGGCCCAGGAGCTGATGGCGGCGCTGGCCGACCCGGCGCAGCGCCACCGGGGCGTGCTGGAGCTGGCGCTGGAGGCGGGGTTCAACTCCAAGTCCACCCTCAACAGCTTCTTCAAGCGCTACACCGGGCTCACTCCGAGCGAGTTCCGGCTGCGCCGCGGACCGGTGAAAACCTTCGGGGTTTCCGCAGGCTAGGAAAGCCGGACGTCCGGATTCCGGGGGATCGCGTCCGTGTTCACGGGGAGCGGCGCTGCCCTGCCCGCGCCTGCGTAAGCCTTCTCCGAACCAGCCACACGGAGGAGGAAAATGCCCAAGCTGCTCGCCGCCCTCGTCGCTCTCTCGTTCACCGCCTGCCTCGATCCCGCGGAAGAAGGGAACCTGGTTCCCCGGACCGCCGAGGAGGATCCCTCGATCCCCCAGCTCTCCTTCAACGGCGCGACCTTCCACCTGGAGACCTTCGGCGACCCCGCCGCCCCGGCCATCATCGTCCTGCACGGCGGGCCGGGCGGCGACTACCGCAGTCTCTTGCGCCTGCGCGATCCGGTGGACGGCGTGCGCCTCGAAGACCGCTACCTGATGGTCTTCTGGGACCAGCGGGGGACCGGCCTGAGCCAGCGCCTTCCCGAGGGCGAGATCACCTACGACACGTACGATCGCGATCTCACCTTCCTCATCGACCATTTCTCGCCCGGGCGGCCCGCCGTCCTTCTCGGCCACAGCTGGGGCGGCATGTACGCCAGCCGGTACATCTCCAACCATCCGGAGAGGATCGCCGGCGCCGTTCTGATGGAGTCCGGTCCCTTGACCGGCGCGCTGTTCGACGAGGTCAAGTCGGGGATCTTCCACTTCGACCCCCTGAGCGAGTGGCTCAACGACTACGTCTGGGCGGAGTCGATCATCAGCCCCGACGGGCACGCCCGCGCGGACTTCTTGCGCGGCCTGGGCAGCGTCGGCGACTCGCAGCCCGGCTATCACCTGTCGACCAGCGACCGGGAGCCGTTCTGGCGCATGGGAGCCGTCGCCGCCGCCGCCCTCGTCAAGGAAGGGATGGTCGACGGCAAGCCCGCCTGGGACTTCACCCGCGGCCTCGATCGCTTCGCGCCGCCGGTGCTCTTCGAGGCCAGCGAGCAGAACACGGTGATCGGGGTCGACTTCCAGAAGAAGCAGATGGGCTTCTACGCGCACGCCACCCTGGAAGTGATCGCCGGCGCCGGCCACGACTTCCCCTGGACCCAGCCGGCGAGGACCGTGGCGCCGGTGCTCTCCTACCTGGACTCGATCGGTTTCTGAACGGAGACGACCATGAAGACCTCGTCCATTTCGCTGTTCGCCGCCCTCGCCATCGCCTTGCCCCTGGCCGCCCAGGAAGTCACCAACCTGCCTGACGGGACGCGGCAGTCCCTCACCGTCGACCTGGGCTTGCAGTCGGCCCTCGTCACCCGCGCCGCATACGCGCGCCACATCGGGCCGGGCCTGCTCTACGCCCGCTTCACCCTCCCGGTCGAAGACCTCGACCTGCACGACTTCGCCCTGGAGGCGGGCGGGCAGATCCCCGCGCTCGCCTCCGGCAACTGGAGACTTCACGTGTCCTTCGCCCCCGTCCTGCGCATGACCCGGAACGACTTCTTCGACGCGGCGGCGCTGGGCGTGCGGGCGGCGCTCATGCCCGGCTACCAGGGCGACCGCTGGGGGCTGATGCTGGAGCTGGGCTACGAGAAGATGCTGGCCACGCACCTGAGCCATTCGAGCCTCTACCGCAGCGTCGCGTATTCCGGCGCGAAGGACGGCTGGTATTCGTCGACCGGCGGCACCTTGCAGGCTGGCTTGCGCGGCGGCTGGCGGATGGGGCGGGTGGAAGTGACGCTGGCGGCGGGCGTGCTCGCCAGCGAAGGGCTGAACGCGGTCGCGCCTCCGTTCTACGGAACGCTGGGAACCTCGTACGCGTTCTGATTCACCCGGCGCAGGCGACGCGGACGTCGATCTTGTCCCCGAGGTCGAGCTTGCAGGCGTTCTGGAACGTGATCTGCGCCTGCCGGCCCGCCCTCGGTCCGGAAAAGACGGCGTCCGCGGACGTACCGTCCAGCCCCACCGTGCAGGGCACCACGGCCCCGCTCGCCTTGGTGAGGGTGACCACCAGCATGCGCCAGTCGGCGGGCGCGCCGGCCAGCGGCATGGTGCTGGGCGTGAGGGAGGCGGCGAAGCGGGTGAGCGAGTCGCGGAAGCTGGCATCGCAGATCGACCCCAGTTGCGTCCGCTCCGGCCCCAGCGCGGCGGCGAGGGCGGTGAACCGGTCGCCTTCGTCCAGGGCGGTTGCGCAGGAGGTATCCGGGCAGATCCCGGAGTCGCCGCACGAGGGTTGCAGGCTCGCCGGATCGAAGCCGCCGATCACGCCCACCGCGACGTCGCGGGGCTCGCCGCCCACCGGCCCGAGGAGGAAGCTGGCGAAATCGCCCACCGCGTCCAGGACCGGCGGGCTGGCGTTCTTGACCGCCTTGTCGTGGCACTGGCCGTTGGAGGTGGCGCGCGGATCGGCGGAGTCGGAGCAGTCGTCCTCGTCGGTGAGGAAGACGATGGCCAGCCGGGCGCCGTCGCGGAGGAAGCCCTTGTTGGCGTCGAGCAGGCGGTCGGAGAGCGCCAGGCGGGCGGCCCGGAACGGCTGCTCCTTGCCGCTCCCGTTCAGCCCGACACGCACGTTGGCCTTGAAGTCGGCCACCAGCGTGGGCGAGCCCTTGTCGAGGATGCGCTGGCCGCCCCAGCCGCCCGTCTGCGCGTAGAGCGAGGCGTCGTAGACCAGCGAGCCGGGGATGGCGTTGCCGCCGGCGTCCGTCTTGATCGCCAGCAGGGCCCCCGCGGGATAGGGAACTCCGGCTGAGGGCCCCGACGTATAGCTGATGGCATTGACCGTGTACTCCTCCACCGACGAGTTGGTGACCCCGATGCGGAACTCGTTCTTCACCGGCGAGGCTGCCAGGGTGTCGATGAAAGCGCCCAGGTTCGCCGCCAGGTTCGCCTGCTCCTCGCTCATCGAGCCGGAATCGTCCACCACGAAGAGGATGTCGGTGGCGACCGAGTCGGGCACCACCTCCGTCGCCTGGCAACTGGTGAGCGCGTCCGCAGGCGCGCTGTCGCAGGAGAGGGCGGCGAGCGCCAGGAGCAAGAGTGCCGATCGGAGGGCTGGCTGCATCTTTTCCTCCTGACCCCTCAAGGAGCACCGTCGAGGATGGTGAAGACGACGCGCCGGTTCTTGGCCCGGCCCAGCGCCGTGGCGTTGGAGGCGATGGGCTGCTCGAATCCGAAGCCCGCGGGCACCAGCCGCGACTGGGCCACGCCGTTGCCCGCCAGGTAGCGGACCACCGATGCCGCCCGGCGGGCGGAGAGATCCTTGTTGTAGGGCCCGGTCCCCACGTCGTCGGTGTGGCCCTCGACCCGGACCCGCTTCACCTCCGGGTGGCCGGCGAGGAGCGCCGCCACCTTGTCGAGGATGGGGAAGGACTCGCTGCGGATCGTGTCCTGCCCGGTGTCGAAGAGGATGGGGTTCCGCAGGAGGATGCGCCTTCCGCCCACCTCGATCAGGGGTGTGTCGGGCGGCAGCGGGCAGCCATCGTTCTCCGCCGGGCCCGGCTCCTTGGGGCACTTGTCCTCGCCGTTGGGGATCTCGTCGCCGTCGTCGTCCGGGCAGCCGTCCAGGGCGGCCGGGCCCCGCTCGTCGGGGCAGAGATCCTCGTCGTCCGGGACGCCGTCGCCGTCTCGATCCCGCACCGGCCCCGATGGCCTTCCCACGCTCCCCCAGCGAAGGCCGAAGAACGTGCGCCAGCGCTCGTGGCCATAGCCCGCCGCGCCCAGCCCCGTTCCGAAGCCCGCCTCCAGGGAAAGCCGGGGGGAGAGGAAGGCGCGCAACCCCGCGCGGGCGGAGATCGGCGCCCGGTAGCGATCGCCCGCCAGGTCTTCGCCGCGGGGCCAGCCGCCGTTGATCTCGACGATGGCCTTCCAGTGGTCGAGGCGGCGGACCTTGGGCAGGTCGATGGTGGCCCCCAGCGCGTAGACCAGGCCGTCGTGCACCACCAGCTGGGCGTACTGGCCCTGGTCCCGGAGCACGTAGCCGAGCTGGCCGTCGATGCGGACGCGCCCGAACGCCCGGGTGGCGATCAGCGAGGGGACCGCGGCCAGGCCGTCGCTGAGGAAGGCCTGGCCGTTGCCGGTGGGCAGGCGCAGATCGAAGAGCGCGGAGAGCCCCACCGGCCAGCGGGCCGCGTCGAGGATGGGGACCTTCGCGCCCAGGCGCAGATCGCCCAGCGCGGTCGAGGCCACGCTCCCCACCAGCGGTCCGGTCACACCCTGGGAGGTGAGGGGTGTGAAGTCGCTGTCCTGCCAGAGCGCGACGGGCAAGTGCGCCGCCAGCTCCACCCAGCCCGCCGACCATCCGGCGAGAAGATGGAGCTGGCCGCGGGTGGCGAGCAGGTCCTGGCGCTGGCCGTTCTGCTGGAGCACGAGCAGCCCGTCGGCGACGTCGACGATGGAGGCGAAGCGCAATGTGCCGCGCGCGGCCGCGGCGGCGGTCTCGGTGGTGAAGCCACCTTCGAGCGAAAGGGCCAGCCTGGCCGGATCGGGATCGAATCCCCGGCGCGTCGGGTCGTCGGCCGCGAGGGCGCGCCCGGCGATGGCGAGTGCGATGGCCGCGAACAGGGCGAGGCGCACCGGCATGAAACGAGCTTAGGCCGGCTGGGACAACGGGCAATTCCCTCACCCGCGCGGGAAGACGACATGTGCGCCCGCTGCGCACCGCCACCGCTGCGCGGGCAGATCTGTCCACCCGCTGGGGCCATTTGCCGCACGGGCCCGATTGCCGTCCCGCGCGGCCCTGGGTGCAAGATTCGAGGAACGTGAAGCCCAGGATCCTCTTCAGCTCCACCTGCAAGCCGTTCGAGCTGGTGGGCGGCGTCCCGGCCACCGACAACATGGGCATGCGCCTGACCCGGGGTCAGGGACTCTTCTCGCTCTACGAGCACACCCACTACAACGGCCTGCACCTGCTCGCCCAGAACGTCTCCGCCGGCTCCGTGGTGCTGGAGAACCCCTCCCTCGATCGATTCCGCCAGGAGCTTCGCGAGGGCTACGAATACGTCGGCCTCTCCTTCAAGCCCATCAATACCGAGCGCCTCCTGGAGATGTGCGCCATCGTGCGCAGGGAATCTCCGGGAGCGAAGATCCTGGTCGGCGGCCAGGGAGCGACCTGCGCTCCCTTCATCTTCAAGGATTCCCAGGCGGCCTCCCTGGCGGACGGCGTCTGCGCCGGCGAAGGCGTGGCCTGGCTCCGCCGGGTCCTCGGGGAGCCGCCCGCGGCCGGACTGCGCTGCCGTCTGCCGAAGATCGGCGCGGCCCTGCCCTGGCTCAGTCCGCGGCCGCTGGGGACCATCGGCATCGCCCTCTCGGGGCTCGGCTGCACCATGAACTGCCACTTCTGCTACACGGCGAACGCCACCGGGGGCCGCTACCTCGAGGTGATGGACGCCGCCCAGCTCTTCGAGACGATGCGGGGCTACTGGGAGTCTTCTCCGCTCGCCAGCTCGGTGAGCATCTACGACGAGAACTTCCTCGACTACCGGGAGAAGGTCCTCGACCTGGGCAAGCGGATCCAGTCGGACGGGAAGTTCGGGCTGGCCCGGCTGAACTACCTCGGCTTCGGCTCCATCAGCGCCGTCGCCAGGTACGATCCGGAGGAGCTGCTGCTCAGCGGGCTCGACACGCTCTGGATCGGCGTGGAGTCCAAGTTCTCCTCCCTGCCCAAGGGCAAGGGCATGGGGGTCGAGGACGCCTTCCGGCTGCTCCATTCGATCGGCATCAAGACGGTGGGCTCGTGGATGATCGGCGAGGACTTCCAGACCCCGGAGAACATCGGCGAGGACAAGGACTTCTTCGTCTCGCTCGATCCCACCTTCCAGCAGGTGGCCATCCTCTCCGTGCTCCCGCCGCTGCCCTTGTACCGGAGCCTCCAGCGCAAGGGGCGCATTCCTCCCGGAGTGCGCTGGAAGGACTACCACCTCTACGGCCGGACCCTGGAGTACCGGCATCTGCGCCACGAGGAGATCCTCGGCCATGTCGAGGACGTCTACCGGCGCGTCTACGAGGAGAACGGCCCGGGGATGATGAAGGTGCTGGAGGTGAACCTCAACGGCTACGCCTTCTGCCTGCGCTCGCGCAACCCGCTGCTGCGCAAGGACAAGTCGCGCTTCTTCCGCAAGCGCTGCGAGAGCTACCGCTCCCTGCTGGAGACCGCGCGCGCCTTCGCCCCTTCCCCGCGCGTCCGCTCCCGTCTCGAGGAGCTGGACAGCCGCTACCAGGATCTGTTCGGCCGCCCCACGCGCGCCCAGCGGAATCTCGCCCGCCTGGTGCTGGCCAAGGCGGAGGCGGAGATGGCCCGCCGCCGCACGTCCCCGCGCCCGCTCCGGGAGGAGCCCTTCCGGCGCTACACCTATCCCCCGCTCGCGGAGCGCGCGATCCTCCGGCCCTACCGGGTGGAGTACCCCGAAGGCGATCCCTGCGTCGACTCGGCCGCGTCGGACCGCGAACTCCCTCCTGCCGGCGGTCGTCCACCCGGCCGGCGAGGTTCCGCAGCCAGACCTGCGAGAGCATGAGCTGGTTGCGCAGCTCCTTCAGCTTCTCGGCAGACTTCTCCAGCGCCTTGGCGTCGAACGGCTTCTCCAGCCGCGGGCAGGAGCGCCAGTGTTCCGGAACCGCCTCCACCCCGTAGCCGGTGGCGAAGACGATGGGGATGCCGCGCTGACGCAGCGCCCTGGCGAGGGAGAAGACCTTCACCCCGCGCAGGTCCACGTCGAGCAGCGCGCACTCCACCCGGTCGCCGCTCTCCAAAGGATGGAGGGAATCTCGGCGGCGGGTACGCACGCGTCCGGCTGCACCAGCGCCAAGGCATTGCGCGGCATCGAGGCGCAGAGCGCCTCCTCCGGCGACTGGACGATGGCGATTCCTCCGGCCGCCCGGATGAGGGCGAGGCCGACCGCCCCGTCGTTGCCCCGCCCGGAAAGCACGATCCCCGCCGCCCGGGGTCCGAAGGCCCGGGCCGCCGACTCGAAGAGCACGTCCGCGCGGCGCCCGATGCCGGATTCGCTCCAGGAGAGGCGCACCCTCCGCGTTCCACCCCCGGGCCCGCCAGCTGCCAGCTCACGCTGAGGCGGCCCCCGGGGGCGCGCAGGGCGCCGTGCTTGACCGCGTTGGTGGCCAGCTCGTGCAGGGCCAAGGACAGCTTCTGCACGGCGTCCTCGGAGAGGATGACTCTTGGCCCTCCGATCTCGATCCGGTTGGAGGCCCCCGGGGCGATGGCGCGCAGCTCCAAGGAGACGAGCTTGCGCAGGTTGATCCTTCCCGGCTCCTCCTGGGCGAGCGCTCGAGCGCAGTGTCGCCGAGGAGATCGAACCCACCACCGCGAGCAGGTTCTGCGCCCGGTGCTGCAGCTCCGCGATCAGCACCTTCCGCGCCTCCGCCCGCGCCTTTTCGCTCGCTCGCCACCCGAACGCGCGCATGCGGCGCGCGAGCTGGCTGTCGCCGGGAAAGACGGGCTGGGCTCGCATGGCGGGATTGATACCGCCGGCGCGGGCGAGGGGGATCTCAGCGCCGGAGGTGGGCCGCGAAGAAGTCCAGGGTGCGTTTCCAGGCCAGGTCGGCGGCCGCCTTGTCGTAGCGCGGGGTGGTGTCGTTGTTGAACCCGTGCTGGGTGCCCGGATAGGTGAACATCTCGTACTTCACGTGATTCGCCTTGAGCGCGGCCTCGAACGCCGGAATGCCGGCGTTGATCCGCTCGTCCTTCTCCGCGTAGTGGATGAGCAGCGGCGCCTCGATCTTCGCCACCTCTTCCGCCGGAGGCTGGTTGCCGTAGAAGGGCACCGCCGCCCCCAGCTCCGGGAGGCGGGTGGCGAGCATGTTGACGATCCCTCCCCCGTAGCAGAACCCCACCGCACCCACCTTGCCGGTGCACTCGGGCCGCTTCTCCAGCCAGCCCGCCGCGGCCACGAAGTCCTCGCGGGTCTTCTGCTGATCGAGCCTGGCGAAGAGCTCGCGCGCCTTGTCCTCGTCTCCCGGGTACCCGCCGAGCGGCGTCAGGGCGTCGGGCGCGAAGGCGACGTACTGCTCCAGCGCCACCCGCCGGGCCACGTCCTCGATGTGCGGGTTGAGGCCGCGGTTCTCGTGCACCACCAGGACGCCCGGCAGCTTGCCCGAGCGCTTCGCGGGCGAGACCAGGTAGCCGCGCATCTTCCCCGTGCCCCTGGGCGAGTCGTACTCCACCTGGCTCGCGCTCAGCCGCGGGTCGTCCCTGGGAACCTGCTGCGCCTCGGCGAAGCGGGGGTTCAAGGCGTCGAGCAGCATGGACGCCGTCAGGCCAGAGGCGGCGAAGCGGGTGGCGCGCTCGAGGAAGCCGCGCCGATCGATGAAGCCGTGGACGTACTGATCGAAGAGCCGGAGCACCTCGGGAGGGAAATCGGACGCCCGCATCCGCTCCATATGCCACCTCGCGGGCCGGCAAGTTGCCATCGCGGCCGGCGCGAGAA
>Ga0335085_10006715_pt1 | contig 18068 bp, 16 predicted proteins | sample Lox_Sample_45_FD_206712 | JGI IMG/M metagenome (GOLD analysis project Ga0335085, IMG submission 206712) | Soil microbial communities from Loxahatchee National Wildlife Refuge, Florida, United States - Lox_Sample_4.5 | ecosystem: Environmental > Terrestrial > Soil > Wetlands | place: USA...
GGCTCACCACGCCCTGCGCCATCGTGTCCTGGCCGTTGCCGATCAGCGCGCTCGCCGCGCTCACCGCGGCCGCGGCCATGCCCAGCGCCTCGAGCGCCGCGAGGCCGGAGACGCCCGCTTCGTCGAGGCCGATCCCCGCGTCGTTGAGGATCACCGCATGCACGCCCGCCTGCGAGGCATAGGCCGCGGCGATGCGACCGCCGTGCGAGCCCGCGACGAGCACCGCGCCGCGCGCGCCGGCGCCCAGCTCGGTCACGCTGTCAGCGACGAGGACGGCGTGCAAGCGCGAGGCCCGCGTCCGCGATCGCCCGCGGCGCGATGCGCGATTGGTCTTCCAGCGTGGTCGCGTAGCCCACGGGGATACGCGGCGCGCCGAGGCGCATCACGCGCGCGTCGGTGCGCTCGGCGACCACCGCCGCGATCTCCGCGCCGAAGCCCGCGACCTGCACCGCCTCGTGCGCGACCAGCACACGCCCGGTGCGTGCCGCGGAGGCAAGCACCGCGTCGCGGTCCCAGGGCCAGAGCGTGCGCAGGTCGATGACTTCCATCGACACGCCTTGCGCCTCGGCGACCTTCGCCGCCTCGAGCGCGGCGTAGCGCGTCCTCGACCAGGTGACCACGGTGACGTCCTCGCCGGCGCGCACGGTCTCGGCCTCGCCCAGCGGCACGGTGCGCGAGGCGTCCACCTCGTCCTCGAGGCCCCAGAGCTCCTTGTGCTCGAGGTACACCACGGGGTCGCCGCAAGCGAGCGAGGCGGCGAGCAGGGAGCAATTGTCCTGCGGCGTGCCCGGCGCGACGACCACCAGGCCCGGGATGTGCGCGAACCAGGCTTCGAGGCTCTGCGAGTGCTGCGCCGCCGAGCCGCTCCACAAGCCGTTCGGCAGCCGCGCGACCATGGCCGCGCGACCCTGGCCGCCGAACATGTAGCGCGCCTTGGCGGCCTGGTTGACGAGCTCGTCGATCGCGCACAGCGCGAAGTCCACCACGCGCATCTCGACCACGGGCTTCAGGCCCGCGAGCGCCATGCCGACGGCGGCGCCGAGGATCGCGGACTCCGAGATCGGCGTGTCGATCACGCGCTCGGGGCCGAACGCGGGCTGCAGCCCCCGGTACTGGCCGAACACGCCGCCGCGCCCGACGTCCTCGCCGAGCACGACGACGCGCGCGTCCGCGCGCATGGCGTCCTCGAGCGCGGCGCAGGCCGCGCGCGCGTAGCTCATTCGCGCCATCGGCCCGCGCCCGTGTCCTGGACTTCCTCGTAGGCCGCCTTCGGGTCGGGCAGCGGCGCGGCGTTCGCGGCGGCGAGCGCGGCGGCCACCTCCGCCTTCGCCTCGCGCCCGATCGCCTCGAGCTTCTCGCGCGGGATCCCGAGCGCCGCCATGCTCGCGGCGGCGATCACCATCGGGTCGCGCTCGAGCGCCTTGTCGTGCCGGACGGCGTCGCGATAGCCCGCGGCGTCCACCGACACGTGGCCCTTCACGCGATAGGTCACCGCGTGCAGCATGCGCGGCGCGCCTTTGCGCACCTCGGATAGCAGCCCGCCTGCCGCCTGCCAGACGTCGACCACGTCGTTGCCGTCCGCCTTGCGCCCCGGCACGCCGATCGCCTCGGCGCGCGCGAGCGCGCCGGCGCCGGCCGTGGTCGTGCCGGTCTCGGTCGTCGCGGCCCAGCGGTTGTCCTCGCAGACGAAGAGGATCGGCAGCGAGCGCACCGCCGCCCAGTTCAGGCCCTCGAGGAACGGCCCGCGGTTGATCGCGCCGTCGCCGAAGAAGCAGGCGACGACGTCGTCGCCGCCGTGCGCGCGCAGCGCGTGCGCCGCGCCGACCGCGATCGGGATGCCGTCGGCGACCACGCCGTTCGCGCCGAGCATGCCGACCGAGAAGTCGGCGATGTGCATCGAGCCGCCCTTGCCCCGGTTGTAGCCGGTCGCGCGCCCGAACAGCTCGGCCATCATGCGGTCCATCGCCGCGCCCTTGGCGAGCGTGTGGCCGTGGCCGCGGTGCGTGGAGGTGAGCAGATCCGTCTTGCGCAGGTGCGCGCAGACGCCGGCCGCCACCGCCTCCTGCCCGGTCGAGAGGTGCAGCGGCCCGCGCACGTTCGCGCGCGCGAGGGTCGCCCCGAACGCGGCGACGCCGCCCATCGAAGCCTCCTCGGCAGCGTCCTCGAAGGCGCGGATGCGCGCCATCGTGCGGTAGAGCGCGAGCGCGCGCTCGCCGTCCAGGGGCCCCTGCATGGCCGAAGTCTACGATAATGACCGCGTGCCCACGCACGCTCCGCTGGAAGTCAACGGCCGCCGCTACCGCTGGATGAGCGGCCCGCTCGTCGTCGTCTGCGTGGACGGCTGCGAGTTCGACTACGTGCACCGCGCGATCGCGGCCGGCGTCGCGCCGTTCCTCGGCCGCATGCTGCGCGAAGGCGCCGCGTTCGAGGCCGACAGCGTGGTGCCGACCTTCACCAACCCGAACAACCTCTCCATCGTCACCGGCGTGCCGCCCTCGGTGCACGGCATCTGCGGCAACTACTTCTACGACCGCGAGGCGGGCGCCGAGGTGATGATGAACGACGCGAAATACCTGCGCGCCGGCACCATCCTCGCCGCTTTCGCGAAGGAGGGCGCCGCGGTGGCCGTCGTCACGGCCAAGGACAAGCTGAGGACGCTGCTCGGCAAGGACCTCGCGGGCACGTGCTTCTCCGCCGAGAAGGCCGACGAGGCGCAGCAGGCGCTCGCCGGCATGCCAAGGCCCTCGGTCTACAGCGCGCAGCTCTCCGAGTTCGTCTTCGCCGCCGGCGTGAAGCTGATGGAGCAGCGGCGCCCGGACCTCATGTATCTCTCCACCACCGACTACGTCCAGCACAAGGCGCCGCCGGGCGCGGCGGCCGCGAACGCGTTCTACGCGATGATGGACCCGTACCTCGCGCGCCTCGACGCGCTCGGCGCGGCGATCGCGCTCACCGCCGACCACGGCATGAACGACAAGTTCGGCGCCGACGGCCAGCCGAACGCGATCTTCCTGCAGGACGTGCTGGACGAATGGCTGGGGAAAGGCGCGGCGCGCGTGATCCTGCCGATCACCGATCCGTACGTCGTGCACCACGGGGCGCTCGGGTCGTTCGCCACGGTCTACCTGCCGCCGGGCGCGGACGTGATCGATCGCCTGGCGAAGGTGAAAGGCGTCCAGCTCGCGCTGTCGAACGCCGAGGCATGCGCGCGGTTCGAGCTGCCGCCCGACCGGCTTGGCGACGTGATCGTGGTCTCCGAGAAGCACGCCGTGATCGGCACCAGCCGCGCGCGCCACGACCTCTCGGGGCTGGACGCGCCGCTGCGCTCGCACGGCGGGATCTCGGAGCAGCCGGTGCCGCTGCTGTTCAACCGCAGGACCGGCGGCATCCCGGGCAAGGCGCGGCTGCGCAACTTCGACGCGTTCGACGTCGCGCTCAATCACCTCGCGACGTAACGACGGCGGCACCGCGGGATCGCCGCGGGCCGCCGCCGGGCCGGAACCGCAAGGGCCTACAGGTGGTTGAACGTGGTGCCCAGCTCCGCGTTGGCGATCATGTCGCCGCTGCGGTAGGCCTGCTCGAGCTCCGCGCGCACCTGGCTGCGGGACTTGCCGGCGACCGCGGTCGGCTGCGCGGGACGCGACACCGTCCCGAGCTCCGCATTCACGGGCCAGTTGCCCGATTCCTTGGCCGCGAGCAGCTCCTGGCGAACCTGGCCCGCGCTCGCGCCCGTCGCGTGCGGGATCGGCGGGTAGCCCGCGTCGATCTCGTAGTTGGCGGGTGCGGCCAGCGCGGGCAGCGCGAACGCGCTGGCGAGCAGCGCGGCGAGGACTTGGCGTTTCATGGTGTTTCCTTTCAAGAAGTAGTTGGGAAGAATTGAAGCAGCGCCATCGTGCGCCGTGGCGGTATCAGGGCAATGTCGAAGCCGTATCCGGTATGTTTCAATGGAAACCGCGCTGTACCCGACGACGACGTGGGATACCGGCATGGACAAGAGCATCGAGCGCTACCGCAGCAACCTTCGCGACGAGCTGAACGGCTCGGCGCTCTACGCCGCGCTCGCCGACGCCGAGCGCGACCCGGTGCGCAAGGACCTGTTCCTGCAGCTCTCGCAGGCGGAAGGCGCGCACGCGCAGTTCTGGCGCGACAAGCTCGCGGCGGCCGGGGTGAAGGAGCTGTCCTTCGTTCCGGATTTCCGCACGCGGCTCCTCGCGCGGCTGGCGAAGCGCTTCGGGCCGCGCTTCGTGCTGCCGACGATCGCGGCCGCGGAGTTCGCCGACCGCAACAAGTACGCGGGCCAGTCCGACGCCCAGGCGCTCTCCGCCGACGAGTCCGGCCACGCGGCGGTCGTGCGGGCGGTGGCCGGCAGCGCGTCGGGCGTCACCGGGGCCGACATCGCGCGCGCCGAGCCCTGGCATCGCGGCGCCTCGGGCAACAACCTGCGCGCGGCGGTGCTCGGCGCCAACGACGGCCTGGTCTCGAACTTCTGCCTGATCATGGGCGTCGCGGGCGCCGGCGCCACGGGCGCCACGATCCTGCTGACCGGCGCGGCCGGGCTGATCGCGGGCGCCTGCTCGATGGCGCTGGGCGAATGGCTGTCGGTGACCAACGCGCGCGAGCTCGCGCAGACGCAGATCGGCAAGGAGGCCGAGGAGCTCGAGCAGACGCCGCAGGCCGAGCAGAACGAGCTGGCGCTGATCTTCCAGGCGAAGGGCCTGCCGCGCGAGGACGCGCGGCGCGTCGCCGCGGACCTGATGCGCGACAAGAAGGGCGCGCTCGACACGCTCGCGCGGGAAGAGCTCGGCATCGATCCCGCGGAGCTCGGCGGCAACGCCTGGGCGGCGGCGGGGACCTCGTTCACGCTGTTCTGCGCGGGCGCGATCGTGCCGATCGTTCCCTTTCTCTTCGCGGCGGAGCGCACGGCCATCGCGCTCAGCGTCGCCGCGAGCGCGCTGGCCCTGGGGGCGATCGGCGCGGCAACGTCGCTGTTCAATGGCCGCGGCCCCGCGTTTTCCGCGGGGCGGCAGGCGGTCTTCGGCTGCCTCGCCGCCGCCGTCACCTTCGGCGTCGGCCGGTTGCTCGGCGTGTCGCTGTCGTGAAGGCGCTCGACCGGCTGATCGGGATCCTCGTCGCCTCGGCGCAGTGGCTGGCACTGCCGCTCGCGGTGCTGCTGTTCCTGCAGTGGCCGCTGCGCGATCTCGCGCGCTGCTGCTCGCGCGAGGCGAATGATCTTGGGCAGATCCTCTTCGCGCTGTTCGTGGCGGTGAGCGTCACTGCGGCGACGCGCGCCGGCACGCACCTCGCCGCCGACACGCTGGCGCAGCGCTATCCGGCCCGGGTCCGGCGCTGGATCCGGCGCGTCGGAATCCTTGCCGGCGTGCTGCCGTGGGCGATCTTCGTGCTCGTCGCCGCCCAAGGCTTTATCGTGCCGTCGGTCCTGGGGCTCGAGGCCTTCGGCGATACGGGCGACCCGGGGTATTTCCTCATCAAGGCGGCCGTGGGGTTGATGGCCCTCGTCATGATCGCGCAGGCTGTCGTCGACGCCTGCCGGGCCGGTCCGCGGGACGGCGGCTGATGCAGTGGGGCGGGTTCGCGCTGCTGATTCTCGTCGGCGTCGGCATCGTCGCGACCGGGCTGCCCGCCGCCTTCGTGCTGATGGCGGTCTCCTGCCTCGGCGCGCTGCTCGGCGTCGCAACCGGCGCGTTCGAGGCGCCGGTGCTTTGGGCGCTGCCCAGCCGCCTGGTCAACCTGCTCGAAAACGACCTGCTGCAGGCCTTGCCGCTGTACGTGACCATGGGGCTGCTGCTCGGCCGACTGCCGGTAGCGGAGGCGCTCTACCGGACAAGCCTCAGCGCGCTGCCGAGGAGCGGACCGGCGCCGCTCGTCTCCGGCATGCTGCTCGGCGCGCTGCTCGGGCCAATGAACGGCTCGGTCGGCGCCAGCGTGCTCGGGCTCTCGCGCGTCGTCGCGCCGCGGCTGGATGCCGAGGGCGTGCCGCCGGCGACGCGCGACGCGATCGTCGCGGTCGCCTCGACCCTGGGCGTGCTGGTGCCGCCGTCGCTCGTGCTGATCCTGCTCAGCGACGCGATGCTCGGCGCCCACACCTACGCGGTCACCGTCACGGGCCGCAGCGACCGCGTCGTCAACACGGCGGACGTATTCCACGCCGCACTGGTGCCCGCGGCGGTCTTCGTCGTGCTTTGCGGCGCGATCGCCTGGTTCGCCGGGCACCGCCGGGACCTGGCGCCCGTGCGCGAGCGCGCGAGCGCCGGCCAGGTCGCGCTTGCCGCCGGCTCGCTGGCCGCGATCCTGGTGCTGCTCGGCGGCGTGGCCGCCGGGTACTTCTATGCCGTCGAGGCCGCGGCCATGGGCGCGTTCACGCTGCTTTGCGCCGGCGTGATCGGCGGCCAGCTTCGCGGTGGCGCGCTGCGCGAGCTGCTGCGCGACGCCATCGCGATGACGGGTGCGCTGTTCACGCTGCTGGTCGCGGCCACCACCTTCACCCTCATTCTTCGGCTCCTGGGCACGGACCGGCTCGTGAACAACCTGGTGGCCGGCATTCCGGGCGGCGCCGTGCCGGCAACGGCTGCGGTCCTGGCGGTGATCGGGCTGTGCGCATTCGTGCTCGACGCCTTCGAGATCATCTTCGTGATCCTGCCGATCGTCCTTCCGCCCCTGCTCGTCCGCGTCGACGACGCGCGCTGGGTGGCCGTGCTCGTGCTGCTGACGCTGCAGTCGAGCTTCCTGCTGCCGCCGTTCGGCTACGCGCTGATGATGGTGCGCGGCGCCACGCGCAGCACGGCGCCGTTCCGCGCGTTCGTCCGGGCGCTCGTCCCGTTCCTGCTGGGGCAGTGGATCCTGCTGCTGGCGGTGCTCTTCGTGCCGCGCCTGGTGCACTTCGGCGAGAACGCGGCCGAGAATACCCGCGCCCCGGCGGCGCCCGTCTCGAATGAGGAGATCGAGAAAGCCTTGCGCGACGCGGCGGCGCCGCCGCCGGACGACGACCAGAAGTAAGGACGGGGCGCCTAGCCCTCGGTCAGCGTCGTCAGGATGTCGGCGTACCAGGCGCAGTTCAGCCCGAGGGCTTCGTCCTGCGCGAGGTCGCGGTTGCCCAGGTCCAGCCGCGCCGAGTGCACGCCGAGCAGCTTCCACGGCAGGTCGCCCAGCCCAGTCTCGCGTTCGGAAGCGCGCGCGACGACGGGCGCGCCGCTGGTGCCCCGGTGGGTGCGCGCGTCGGTCAGGAAATAGCCCTTGCCCTGGAAGCGCAACCCGAACGACGAGGCGATCACCGCGTGGCGCACCACGGGCATGTGGTGCAGCGCGTCGTGAAAGCCGAGCGGGAACCCCACGATCAGCAGCGCGGAGCCGACCTCGACCGGGTCGGGCGGGCAGTGAAGGTGCGCGGGCGTGAAGGCGCGGTAGACGGTCGCCTGGGGCAGCGCGGCGCGCTGGATTTCGATCACGGCCACGTCGATCTCCCCGGCCGTATCCGAGCCCTGGCGCCAGACGCTCTTGCCGCCGCGGTACAGCGGGATCGAGTACCCCGTGGAACTGGCCAGGTTGCCCGGATCGTCGTGCAACTCGATCTCGAGCCGGTTCGGAAAGTGCTTGCTCGGCTCGTCGATGACGACGTGCCGGCTCGTGACCAGGAACAGCCGCGCGGCGCGCTCGAAGAAGAAGCCGCTGGCGTTGGTCAGCGCCCGCTGGCGGTCGAACGTGAGGATGCGCGCCGCCGTGAGCAGCAGGGACTCGATCATGGCGCGGCACGATCCAGGTTGGTGGAGGCGGCGGGAATCGAACCCGCGTCCGCTGGCTCTCGGCAGTCAGGACTACATGCTTAGCCTGGTGATTTGAGCTTCGCCTCGGACCCGCCCGCCGGCAGGCTGATCGTCGGCTAGCCGCTTCGACGGATCCCCCGGGCCAAGCGGCCAGGCCCGGAGGAGAGGCTGATGTGAATGACGCTGCACTCCTTTTAGGGAGCCTGGCCCATCAGCAGACCAGTGCAGCGTCTAGCCGGTGTTAGGCGGCTAGAGCGAAACGCTCGTCGTTGGCGTTTGTAGTGTTTCCAGATGGATTTACGAGGTCACTGGTCCTCGGCATGCCCTGCGCTGCGTCAATACCCGCGTCGAAACCAGGTCGCCCCCGTTTCGTTGCGAGACACATTGTCGCATATGGGGGATACGGCCGCGGATTCAAGCCCTCCGGCCGCGCGCGGTCAGCGGCGCGGCGCCTCGCGCAGCAGCCGCTCGAGCTCCGCCTTGTAGAACTTCGCCATGCCGGTCGTCAGGTGGCCCGCGGTCTCCGGGCTGCTCGCGATGAGGTAGTAGCGGCCGTTCTTCACGCGCTTGATCTCGCGCTCCATGACGCCCAGCTCGCGCGGATTGCGCTCGTCGTCGGCGGAGTTGATCGCGAGCACGGCGGCCTGGATGCGCTCGAGGTCGGCCGAGGCGTCGTAGTCGGCGGACGATTCCCACTGGTAGAGGACGTCGTTGGCGTCGCCCTTGAAGGGCGTGCCGAGGCGCTTGTCGATCAGCGCGTCGCCGGCGCGCGCGTCGGGCGCCTGCCGGAAGAGGGACTGGTTGCCTCCCGCCGTGGCGAGGCCGAAGTAGGTGAGATAGAAGGGCATCATGCGCGGCTGCTCCTTGTAGTCGCCGCCGTTCCAGTCCGCGTCGCGGCGGATGGACTGCGTCAGCATGCGACGCAGCATCCAGTTGCGGCCCGCCATCGCCGTGGGCAGGCAGGCCATGGGCACGACGGCGTCCATGTAGTCGGGCCAGCGCGCGGCCCACATCCACGCCTGCATCCCGCCCATCGAGTTGCCGATCACAAGCCGCAGGTGCTTCACCTTCAGGCCCTCGGTCAGCAGCAGGTGCTGCGCGCGCACCATGTCGTCGTAGTCGTAGTTGGGGAATTTCGCGCGCAGGCCGCTCGACGACGGCCGGGTCGACTGGCCCGTCCCGAGCGCGTCGGGAAGGATGATGTAGTGCTTTGCGGCGTCGAGCGGCTGGCCCGGGCCGAAGAGCTCGCCGGCGAAATTCTTCGAGAGCATGCTGGCGCCCGATCCCGCGGTGCCGTGCAGCACCAGCACCGGCTCGCCGGCGGGATCGCCGACGGTGCGGTAGTGCAGCGTCACGTCCATGACCTCGCCGGAATGGAAGCGGAATCCCTTCGCCACCCAGTCGCCTTCCTTCGGCGCCGGATAATCGGCGGCGAACGCGGGCAGGGCGAGAGCGGCGAGGACGGCGAGGACAGCGAGGACAGGGGCGAAGCGGCGCGCAGGCATGGTTTCCTCCTTCCCGCTGGGGTGCGGGCGCGCGCTATTCTGCCTGAGGCGGGACTAGAGCAGCGCGATCAGGTCGCGCGGCCGCGCGATCACGGCGTCCGCGCTCCACCCTTCGGGCCCGCCGCCGTCCGGATGGTGGTAGCCCCAGCCGACCGCCACCGGGCGCATGCCGGCGGAGCGCGCGGCCTGCATGTCGCGCAGATCGTCGCCCAGGTAGACGCACGAGGCGGGCGGCAGCGCGAGTTGCGCGGCTGCGTGCAGCAGCGAGTCGGGATGCGGCTTCAGGCGCGGCGTCGTGTCGCCGCAGGCGACGCAGTCGGGCGCGAGCCCGAGCGCGGCGACGATGCGCTCGGTGAAGCGCGTCGCCTTGTTGGTGACGATGCCCCAGGCGAGCGCGCGGCGCCCGATCTCCTCGAGCAGGTCGGCCATGCCGGGAAACAGCCGCGTGTTCGAGCACGGATCCTCGGCGTAGAGGTCGAGGAAGGCTTCGCGCAGGGCGTCGTACTCCGCGTCCCCGGGCATCGCGCCGAAGCCCGCGTGCACCAGCCCGCGCGCCCCGGCCGAGGCGAACGGCCGCAGGCGCTCGACCGGCATCGGCGCGAGCCCGTGCGCGGCACGCAGGCGATTCAGCGCCGCGGCGAGGTCGGGGGCGGTGTCGGCGAGCGTGCCGTCGAGGTCGAACAGGACCGCGCGGCTAGCCGTCACGCCGGCAGCAGAGCAGGTAGTTCACGTCGCAGTCGGGGCCGAGCCGGTAGCGGCGCGTGAGCGGGTTGTAGGTCATGCCCGCGAGCCCGGCCTCGCGCAGCCCGGCTTCGCGGCACCAGCGCACGAGCTCCGACGGGCGGATGAAGCGTGCGTAGTCGTGCGTGCCCTTCGGCAGCAGCTTCAGCACGTACTCGGCGCCGATCACGGCGAACAGGTACGACTTCGGGTTGCGGTTGATCGTGGAGAAGAAGGCAGTGCCGCCCGGGCGCAGCAGCCGCGCGCAGGCCGCGACCGCGCTCGCGGGCTCGGGCACGTGCTCGAGCATCTCCATGCAGGTGAGCACGTCGAACGCGCCCGCGTGCGAGGCCGCGTAGTCCTCCGCGGAGGCGAGGTCGTAGTTCACCGCGAGCCCGCTCTCCAGCAGGTGCAGCTGCGCGACCTTGAGCGGCTTTTCGCCCAGGTCGATCCCCGTCACCCGCGCGCCCTTGCGCGCCATCGCTTCGGCGAGGATGCCGCCGCCGCAGCCGACGTCCAGAACATCCTTTCCCGCGAGCGGCGCGAGCGCTTCGATCCAGCCCAGGCGCAGCGGGTTGATCGCGTGCAGCGGCGCGAACTCACCCTGCGGGTCCCACCAGCGGTGGGCGAGGGCGGAGAATTTCGAGAGCTCGGCGGGGTCTGCGTTTGGAGCGGCGGTTTGCATTGGCCCTTAAATACATCTCATGCTTTTTGCCGGATGAATCTCCCGGCAAAAAGCATGAGACCGATGGAAACCCGATGTGGCACGGTGCCTATTCTGGCACCGGCGCCGTTTGAGTCCAAAAAAAAGCCCCGCCGAAGCGGGGCTTTCCTCGCCGCGGGATCCGCGGGCTACTTCTTGGTGCCGATGACCTCCAGCTCGACGCGGCGGTTCGGCTCCAGGCAGGAGATCAGCGCCTTGCCCTTCATCTTCGGGCATTCCTTCACGGGCTGCGTCTCGCCCTTGCCCTCGGTGTAGACGCGGTTCGCGGCCACGCCCTGCGACACCATGTAGGCCTTCACCGCGTCGGCTCGGCGCACCGACAGTTTCTGGTTGTACTGCGCGCTGCCGATGTAGTCGGCGTGGCCGATGGCGATCACGACTTCGAGGTTGATGCCCTCGATCTGCTTCGCGAGCAGGTCGAGAACGTCCCTGTAGCCGGGCTTGACCACCGACTTGTCGAAGTCGAACAGCACGTTGGACGCGAGCGTCACTTTCTGCGCGACGGGCTTGGGCGCGGGCTTGGCCTCGGGCGCCGGCGCGGGGGCCGGAGCGGGAGCGGGGGCGGGCGCTGCCGCCGGAGCGGGCGTCGCAGGTGCCGGCGTGGGCGCGGGCTCCTCGGTGGTAGCGCAGCCCACGAGCAGGACGAGCGCTGCCAGCGCGCCGCCCAGGCCAGCCGATCGCAGAGTTCGGTTCGACATTCGTGTCCTCCAGTGCGTTGTTCGAATAGGGATTGAGCCGGGCGGACGCGGAGACAAAGAGACAATGTCCGTCAATTCAAGATTTTAGTGTGCCACAACGCGGCGCGGGCCTGCAAGTCGGCGAGGTCGATGCGCACGAGCTCGCGGTCGCGCACCACGCGCTCGCCCGCCACCCAGACGTCGCTTACGTGCTCGCGCCCGCATGCGTAGACCAGGTGCGAAGCGACGTCGTATACGGGCTGCAGCGCCACGTCGTCCAGCGCCACGGCCACGAGGTCGGCCGCCTTGCCGGGCACGATCGAGCCGATGCGCGACTCCGCGCCGATCGCAATCGCGCCGGCCAGGGTCGCGGCGCGCAGCGCGGCATGCGCGGGCATCGCCTCCGCATCTCCCGAGGCGGTCTTGGCGAGCAGCGCCGCGAGGCGCATCTCCTCCATGACGTCGAGGCGGTTGTTGCTGGCTGCGCCGTCGGTGCCGAGCGCCACGTTGACGCCGGCGGCGAGCAACGGCGCGACCGGGGCGATGCCGCTGGCGAGCTTGAGGTTGGACGAGGGGCAATGCGCCACCGAGCTGCGATGGCGCCCGAGCAGCTCGATCTCCTGCGGCGTCAGGTGGACCGAATGCACCGAGATCAGCCCGGGCCCGAGCAGCCCGAGCCGGGCGAGCCGCGCCAGCGGGCGCTCGCCGTGCTCGGCGACCGCGCGCGCGACCTCGCCGGCGGTCTCGTGCACGTGCACGTGCACCGGGAGCTCGAGCTCGGCGGCGAGCTGGGCGACGCGCAGGAACGTCGCGTCCGACACCGTGTAGGGCGCATGCGGCGCGAGGCAGAACGACACGAGCGGGTGGTCCCGCCAGCGGTCGCGTACCTCGAGGCCCTGCGCGAGGTAGGCCTCGGGGTCGGCGGCGTACGCCGAGGGGAATTCGATGACGATGATCCCGTGCGCGGCGCGCATGCCGGCCTGCAGCGCCGCCTCGAGCGCCGCCTCCGGGAAGAAGTACATGTCGTTCATGCAGGTGACGCCGCCCCGCAGCATCTCGGCGCAGGCGAGCAGCGTGCCGTCGCGCACGAACGCCGCGGAGACGTGCTTGCCTTCGACCGGCCAGACGTGCTCCTGCAGCCAGCGCATCAGCGGCAGGTCGTCCGCCAGGCCGCGCATCAGGGCCATCGCCGCGTGCGTGTGCGCGTTGACCAGGCCCGGAATCAGCGCGTGCCCCGGCAGGTCGAGGCGCGCATGGTCTGGAAACCGCCGCGCCGCCTCGGCCGCGGGCACGATCGCCTCGATGCGGCCGTCGCCGACGGCGACCGCGTGCCGCTCGAGCACCGCCCCGGCCGGCTCGACCGGGACCACCCAGCGCGCGCTGATCAGGAGGCGTTCGCTCATGGGCGGCGGCGCAAACAAAAAGCCCCGCGCGAGGGCGGGGCGGGTCGAGGATCGCGCAGCGGCGTCAGTGAGTCGTGCCGAGGACCTCGATCTCGGCGCGCCGGTTCGGCGCGAGGCAGGCGATCAGCGCCTTGCGGTTCTTCTGCTCGCACTGCACGACGGGCAGCATCGAGCCGACGTACTGCTTGCCGTAGCCCGTGGTCTGGATCTTGCCGCCGTCGGCGCCCTGGCGCACGAGATAGGCCTTCACGGCGTCGGCGCGGCGCTCCGAGAGCTTCTGGTTGTACTGCAGCGAGCCGATCCGGTCCGCGTAGCCGTTGATGTTGATGAAGCGCACGTTGCCGAACTCGCCGAAGCGCACGACGACCTCGCGATCGAGCGTGTCGGTCGCCGACATGTCGAGCACCGACTTGTCGAACGCGAAATTGACGTGGGCGAACACGCGCAGCGGCTTGGGCTTGGCGGGCTCGACCATGGGAGCCGGCGCGGGGGCGGGCGCGGGCGCCGCAGCCGGCGCGGGGGCGGGCGCCGGGGCCGCGGGAGCCGGCGTCGGTGCCGGAGCCGGCTCCTCGGTCGTCGCGCAGCCCACCAGCGCGGCGAGCACGGCGGCACAGGCAAATAGCGGAACAGTCCTCCTCGTCATCGTTCTTCTCCTCGCACGGAATGCCCTAGATTTAAGCACAGCCGGGAGCCGAGGTCGAGAGGGTCCGCGTGCTAAAATTTCATGTTCGAAACAGCGCCTTAAACGGCCACTTTCCCCTCAGAACAAGAGCCGCAATGGAACCCTTCGCCAAGGAAACCCTCCCGGTCAGCCTCGAGGAGGAAATGCGCCGCTCGTACCTCGATTACGCGATGAGCGTGATCGTCGGGCGCGCGCTGCCGGACGTGCGCGACGGCCTGAAGCCCGTGCACCGGCGCGTGCTGTACGCGATGCAGGAAGCGAACAACGTCTGGAACCGCCCGTACGTGAAGTGCGCGCGCGTCGTCGGCGAGGTGCTGGGCAAGTACCACCCGCATGGCGACACCGCGACTTACGAGGCGCTGGTGCGCATGGTGCAGGACTTCTCGATGCGCTACCCGCTGGTCGACGGCCAGGGCAACTTCGGCTCGATCGACGGCGACAACGCGGCGGCCTACCGCTACACCGAATGCCGGCTCGCGCGGCTCAGCGCGGAGATGCTCGCCGACATCGACCGCGAGACGGTCGACTTCGTGCCGAACTACGACGGCAAGGAGCAGGAGCCCGCGGTGCTGCCCACGCGTCTGCCGAACCTGCTGATCAACGGCTCCTCGGGGATCGCGGTCGGCATGGCGACCAACGTGCCGCCGCACAACCTCGGCGAGGTCACCGACGCCTGCCTGCACCTGCTCGAGAACCCGCAGTGCGCGATCGAGGAGCTGATCAAGCTGATGCCGGCGCCGGACTTCCCCACCGCCGGCATCATCTACGGCCTCGCCGGCGTGCACGAGGGCTACCGCAGCGGACGCGGCCGCGTCGTGATGCGCGCGCGCACGCACTTCGAGGACATGGAGAAGGGCAACCGCCAGGCGATCATCGTCGACGAGCTGCCCTACCAGGTGAACAAGAAGGCGCTGCTCGAGCGCATCGCCGAGCTGGTGAACGAAAAGAAGCTCGAGGGCGTCTCCGACATCCGCGACGAGTCCGACAAGGACGGCATCCGCGTGGTGATCGAGCTCAAGCGCGGCGAGCTGCCCGAGGTGGCGCTGAACAACCTGTTCAAGCAGACGCAGCTGCAGGACTCGTTCGGCATGAACATGGTCGCGCTGGTCGACGGCCAGCCGAAGCTGCTCAACCTGCGCGAGCTGATCGAGGCGTTCGTCTCGCACCGCCGCGAGGTCGTGACGCGGCGCGCGGTGTTCGACCTGCGCAAGGCGCGCGAGCGCGGCCACGTGCTGGAGGGCCTCGCGGTCGCGCTGTCCAACGTCGACGAGGTGATCGCCCTGATCAAGCGCGCGCCGGCCCCCGCCGACGCGAAGCGCGAGCTGCTGGCGCGCGCCTGGCCCTCGCCGCTCGTGCGCGAGCTGGTCGGGCGCGCCGGCGCCGACCGCTACCGCCCGGAAGGGCTCGCGCCGGAGCTCGGTCTGAAGGACGACGGCTACCGCCTGTCGGAGGACCAGGCGCAGGCGATCCTCGAGCTGCGGCTGCAGCGCCTGACCGGGCTCGAGCAGGACAAGATCCGCGACGAGTATCGCGAGGTGATCGCGGCGATCGCGGACCTGCTCGACCTGCTCGAGAAGCCCGCGCGCATCACGGCGGTGATCGGCGACGAGCTGAGGAAGCTGAAGGGCGATTTCGCCGACCCGCGGCGCACCGAGATCGTCACGGTCGCCGAGGACATCTCGATCGAGGACCTGATTGCGCCGCAGGACATGGTGGTGACGTTCTCGCACGGGGGCTACGTCAAGGCGCAGCCGCTGGCCGACTACCGCGCGCAGCGCCGCGGCGGCCGCGGCCGCAGCGCGACGTCGATGAAGGAGGACGACTTCATCGAGCGGCTTTTCGTCGCGCACTCCCACGACTACCTGCTGTGCTTTTCCAGCCGCGGCATCCTCTACTGGCTCAAGGTGTTCGAGGTGCCGCAGGGCAGCCGCAGCAGCCGCGGCAGGCCGATCGTCAACGTCTTCCCGCTGCAGGAGGGCGAGAAGATCACCGCCGTGGTGCCGGTCAAGGAGTTCGACGAGCAGCACTTCGTGCTGATGGCCACCGCGCGCGGCACCGTCAAGAAGACGCCGCTGGCGGACTTCTCGCGCCCGCGGCCGAGCGGGATCATCGCGGTCACGCTCGAGGACGGCGACTACCTGGTCGGCGGCGTGCTGACCGACGGCAGCGCCGACGTGATGCTGTTCTCCTCGGAAGGCAAGGCGGTGCGCTTTTCCGAGAGCGAGGTGCGGCCGATGGGCCGTCAGGCCGCCGGCGTGCGCGGCATGCGGCTGCCCGAGGACGGCAGCCACAGCGTGGTCTGCATGCTCGTCGCCAAGGACGAGCGCCGCGGCGTGCTGACGGCGACCGAGAACGGCTTCGGCAAGCGCACGCCGATCGGCGAGTACACCAAGCACGGGCGCGGCGGACAGGGGCTGATCGCGATCCAGGCCACCGAGCGCAACGGCCCGCTGGTGGGCGCGGTGCTGGTGGACGATACCGACCAGGTGATGCTGATCTCGACCGGCGGCGTGCTGATCCGCATGGCGGTCGCGCAGATCCGCGAGCAGGGGCGCTCGACGCAGGGCGTGACGCTGATCAACCTCGGCGAGGGCGAAAAGCTCGCGGGCATGGAGCGCATCGAGGAGAAGGACGAGGAAGGCAACGGGAACGGCAACGGCAACGGCGGCGGGAGCGGCCACGACGAGGGCGAGGGCGACGCCCCGCTGGCCGAGGCCGAGCCACCGGAGCCCGGCCCGACCGTTCACTGATGCAGCGGCTCTACAACTTCAGCGCCGGCCCGGCCATGCTGCCGGCGGAGGTGCTCGCGCGCGCCGGCGACGAGATGCTGGACTGGCACGGCAGCGGCATGGGCGTGATGGAAATGAGCCACCGCGGCAAGGAGTTCATGCAGATCGCCGCCGAGGCCGAGTCCGACCTGCGCGCGCTGCTCGCGGCCCCCGCGGGCTACAAGGTGCTGTTCCTGCAGGGCGGCGCGACGCTGCAGTTCGCCCAGGTGCCGATGAACCTGCTGCGCGGGCGGCGGGGCGCCGACTACGTCGTGACCGGGGAGTGGTCGAAGAAGGCGGTGAAGGAGGCGAAGGCGTTTTGCGACGTCGGCATCGCCGCGAGCTCGGAGGACCGCAGGTTCGCCTACGCGCCGCGCGAGTGGCACGTGCGCCCGGACGCGGCCTACGTGCACTACTGCTCGAACGAGACGATCGGCGGTGTCGAGTTCCACTGGATCCCGGACACCGGCGCGATACCGCTCGTCGCCGACGCCTCGTCGCACTTCCTGTCGCGCCCGCTCGACGTGTCGAAGTTCGGCCTGATCTACGCCGGCGCGCAGAAGAACGCGGGCCCGGCGGGACTGACGATCGTGCTGGTGCGCGAGGACCTGCTCGGCGGCGCGGCGAAGGGCACGCCGACGGTGATGGACTACAAGCTGCAGGCCGAGGCCGACTCGATGCTGAATACGCCGTCCACGTACGCGATCTACGTCGCGGGGCTGGTGTTCAAGTGGCTCCGGCAGCTCGGCGGGCTCGCCGAGATCGAGCGGCGCAACGTCGCCAAGGCGAATCTGCTGTACGCGGCGATCGACGAGGGCTTCTACGCGAACCCCGTGGACAAGGCGGACCGCTCGCGAATGAACGTGCCGTTCCGGCTGCCCGACGAGCGGCTCGATGCGCCTTTCCTCAAGGGCGCCGAGGAGCGCGGCATGGTGCAGCTGAAGGGCCACCGCTCGGTCGGCGGCATGCGCGCCTCGATCTACAACGCCATGCCGCTCGAGGGCGTGCGGAGCCTCGCCGGCTACCTGCGCGAGTTCGCGGCGCGGCATGGCTGAGAGCGGGCGCAGGCTCGAGGTCCTGGTCTTCAACCAGGTGTCGCCGCGCGGCCTTCAGCGGCTGCCCGCCGAGCGCTACGCAGTGGTGGCCGAGGCGTCCGATCCGGACGCGGTGCTGGTGCGCTCGAAGGACCTGCACAAGACGGCCTTCGGCGCGCGGCTGCGGGCAGTCGGACGCGCCGGCGCCGGCACCAACAACATTCCGGTCGCCGCGCTGTCGGCGCGCGGAATCCCGGTCTTCAACGCGCCGGGCGCGAACGCCAACGCCGTCAAGGAGCTCGTGATCGCCGGCATCCTGATGGCCGCGCGCAACATCCCGGCCGCGCTGGACTTCGTGCGCGCGATGGACCGGTCGGCGCCCGACCTCGACCGCCGCGTCGAGGACGGCAAGAAGGCCTTCGCGGGCCTCGAGCTGCCGGGCCAGACGCTGGGCGTGATCGGCCTCGGGCGCGTGGGCAGCCTCGTGGCCGACGCGGCGCTGAGGCTGGGCATGGACGTCGTCGGCTACGACCCCGACATCACGGTCGAGGGTGCCTGGAGCCTGCCTTCGCAGGTGCGCCGCGCGCGCACGGTGGACGAGCTGCTGCGTGCGAGCCGGTTCGTCTCCGTGCACGTGCCGCTCGTCGAGCGCACGCGCCACCTGGTCGGCGCGCGCAACCTCGGGCAGCTGCGCGAGGGCGCGGTGGTGCTCAATTTCTCGCGCGAGGGCGTGGTCGAGGACGCGGCGGTGCTGGCCGCGCTCGCCGCGAAGAAGCT
>Ga0335085_10006716_pt1 | contig 18068 bp, 17 predicted proteins | sample Lox_Sample_45_FD_206712 | JGI IMG/M metagenome (GOLD analysis project Ga0335085, IMG submission 206712) | Soil microbial communities from Loxahatchee National Wildlife Refuge, Florida, United States - Lox_Sample_4.5 | ecosystem: Environmental > Terrestrial > Soil > Wetlands | place: USA...
CGCTGAAGAGGGCCCTGCGGTCGAGGGGCCTGACCTACGCCGCGCTCGGTCGCGAGCTGCACCTGTCCGAGGCGAGCGTCAAGCGGCTCTTTTCCCACGGCACGTTCACGCTGGCGCGGGTCGAGGATATCCTGCGGGTGCTCGAGCTCGACCTCGCCGAGCTGGCGCGCCTCGCGCGCGATCCGCGGGATGCGGCGTCGGAGCTCAGCGATGCCCAGGAGGTGCTGCTCGCCGGCGACGAGCGGCTGCTGTCGGTGTTCTGGCTGCTGCTGAACGGCTGGCCGTTCGACGACATCGTCGAGGCGTACGAGATCACGCGCACGGAGCTCACGCTCGCGCTCGCCAAGCTCGAGCGCGCGCGGCTCATCGACTGGGACGCAGGCGAGCGCGTCCGCCTGCGGGTCGCGCGCGACTTCGCGTGGCGTCCCGCGGGCCCGGTGAAGAAGGCCTACGGCCAGCGCGTGACGGCGGACTTCCTGCGGTCGCGCTTCAGCGGGCCGCTCGAGCTGCTGCGCTTCGAGGCGCGCGACTTGTCGCCGGCGTCGGCGGCGGTCCTGCGCCGGCGGCTGGAGCGCGTGGTTGCCGAGTTCTCCGAGCTGGCCGAGACCGACGCGTCCCTGCCCGCTCGCCGGCGCGAGGGCGTCGCCGTGCTGGTCGCGTGCCGGCCGTGGGCGTTCTCGGCGACGATCGCGCTGCCGCGGCGCGACGCACGCGCCGCTCAGGCCGTGGGCCAGCGCTCGAAGCGCGCGTAGGTGCGGGCAGGATCGGCCGTCGCGGGCGCACAGGCGACCCGTTCTACGCGCGCCGCGGGTGGCCCGCGCCTGGCCCAGGCCACGAGGGCGTCGAGCGCCACATCCGCACCCTGCGCCAGCGCTTCGACCTCGCCGGTGGCGCGATTGCGCACCCAGCCGGTCACGCCCAGCCGCTCGGCCTCGCGGACCATCGCCTCGCGAAAGCCCACGCCCTGCACGTGTCCGACGACGAGTATCTCGATCGTGCGAAGTTGCAAAACTTCTCCAAGTCCGGGATTCGAAACGTGAAAGTCCGCAGACTCCGTGGTAAGCTCATCGCGAATTTTATCCTCCCATCCTGCGCGGACGGGAGTCCGGCAACCACGGAGGCATGTCGATGCGCGCAGCACTGATCGTCGTCGCGGTTCTGGCACTGGCGGGATTCCTGGCGGTCGCGGTGGTGTTGCCGCAGATGGCGGGCAGCGAGTCGCGCGACGCCGCGCAGGCCCTGATCTCGGGCGCGGACTCGGCGCGCGACCAGATTGCCGCGGCGGCGGCGAAGTCGGGCAACCTCGCGGGCGTCGGCAAGGACGTCAAGATCGCCTCGCGCACCGACGCCCAGCACGGCGAGCTGAAGTGGATCGTGGAGACGAACGGCGCGATCCGCGGCTGGAACGAGAAGAACGCGATCGAGATCTCGATCACGCCCACGCTGCAGGGCGGCAAGGTCAGCTGGAACTGCCGCGGCTACCCGATCACGGCGATGCCGGCGAGCTGCGGCGGCAAGTCCTGAGCCGGCGCCCCGCTAGATCAGCACGATGATCGCCGCGGCGACGAGCCCGGCGAGGGCCCCCGCGGCCACCACGACGGTGTCGCTCGGGCGCCAGCCGATGCCCACGATCGTCGTCGACGACTGAAGCGCGCCCGGCAGCGCGGTCGCGGAAGGATTGCTCGCCACGGCGGTGTCGCTCAGCGCGACGAGGCGCTGCGTGGCCTCCAGCGAGTCGAACGTTCGCGACAGACCGCGCGCCGGCGCGAGGTCCGAGGTCGCGGTCGTCTCCTCGACGCGGCGCGATCGCTCCACCGTCTGCGCGAGCACGGCTGACTTCACCGCGGGCTCGACCACGGCCGGCGTCGCCCCCGGCGCGAGCCCGCCGAGCGGCAGCGTCGTCGTGGCGCTGGCTACGCCGCCCTGCGCCTGCTGCTCGCATTCGCGCAGCGCGCGCGCGATCTCGGCGGCGCTCTGGTAGCGCTCGTCGAGGGATTTCGCCAGCATGCGCGCCACGATCCCGTCGAGCGCGCCCGGCGCGGCCGGATTGATCGCGCTCGGCGCCGGCGGCACGAAGTTCACGATCTGGTACATCACCGCGTTGACGCTCTCGCCGGTGAACGGCGCGGCGCCGGTCAGCATCTCGTACAGGATCACGCCCAGCGAGAAGATGTCCGAGCGGTGGTCGGCGCGCTTGCCGATCACTTGCTCGGGCGACATGTACTTGGGCGAGCCCATCATCATGCCGGTCTGCGTCTGCACGTTCGACGAGCGCATGCGCGCGATGCCGAAGTCGGTGATCTTCACCGCGCCGCTGTCGGGGACCATGATGTTGGCCGGCTTGATGTCGCGGTGCACGACGCCACGCTCGTGCGCGTAGGCGAGCCCTTCGGCGACCTGCGCCGCGATCGACAGCGCGCGCGGCACCGGCAGCGGCTTGCCCGGCAGCAGCAGCGTGCGCAGCTCGGCGCCCTCGATGTACTCCATCGCCATGTAGCACTCGATCTCGGTCTTGCCGATGTCGTACACGGTGACGATGTTCGGGTGGTTCAGCCCGCCTGCGGCGCGCGCCTCCTGGTAGAAGCGCTTCTCGTACATCTCCGCGCCGTCGCGGTCCATGCCCATGTTGATAGTCTTGATGGCGACAGTGCGCTCGAGCATGGGGTCCTTCGCCTTGTAGACGATGCCCATCGCTCCGCGCCCGATCTCGGAGAGGACCTCGAAGCGGCCGAGCTTCTGCGGTTCCATCACGCCTTCCTAGCGCCCGGACCCCGACTTGACCGACCGGAACACGGGACCCCAGATCGGGTGACCCGCCTCTGCCGGGGCCAGCTCGAGCGACGGGTCGATCGCCAGCGCCTTGCGGAACTCATCACGGCAGGCAGACATGCGATCGGTGACGCAGTCGATGAAGGCGAGGTACTTGTGCGCCTTGACCCGGTCCGGAGTCGACAGTCCCTGCGACAGCGCCGTCTGGATCTGCTTGGCGGCGTCGTTGTAGCTGCCGTCCTCGTATTGCTTCAAGCCCGCGGCGAGCGCGGGCTCGCCTTTCGCGCTGCCGAACAGGCTCTCGAAGTCGGCGGTCAGGTCGCGCATCGGCTCGCTCTGGCAGCCGGGAAGCGCGACCCCCGCAGCCAGCGCCAGCGCAGCCGCAATGCCCTTGATATTCATGAGTTCACGCCTGCGCTCGCGCCCATCGCCACGGTCCCCCCCCGGAGCCGTCGGCCGGAAGATACCCCGAGACGACGATCAGCGAAAGCGATGGTGGATCCGAACGGGCTCGCCCGCGCGAACCTCGATGCGCTGGGTCATCGTCGGGAACGAGGTATTGCGCACCTCGATGGTGTGCGTCCCGGAGGTGAGTTCGAGCCTGTGCAGCGGCGGACTGACGCCCCGGCTCTTGCCGTCGACGAAGACTTCGCCCCAGGGAAGGATGGCGAGCTGCACGACGCCGGTACTCGCGGCCGGTGCGCTCGCGGGCGCCCCCGCGGGCGCGGGCTGCGCCATTGCGGTGGACGTGCTCGCCGGCTTGGGAGCCCTTGAAGACTGACTCGCACGGTGCGGCTTGCGCGGTTCGGGCGGCGCCGGCTTGGGGGCGACCGCGGGAGGCGCTGGCTCGACCGCGGCAACCTTCTCCGGCGCCGTCGATTTTTCCACGGCGGGCGGCTTTGGCGGCTCTGGCGCCTTGGGAGCCTCGAGCGACGTCGCGAGCGGCGGGGGCGGAGGCGTGAGCGCGAGGGGCCGGATGTTCATTTGCGCGCGCACCGCCATGCCGCCCCCCACAAGCAGCGAGAATGCGACTGGCGCGGCCACGAGCGCCATCCGATGCACGCCGAAGGGGCGCACGTCGGTCAGCTCGCCGACCAGCCGCGGCGCGCGGAGCCGCGGAGCGACCCGGCGCGTACCGGTCTCGAGCACGCGTCGCGCGGCCTCGGTCCCGATGCCGACCGAGTAAACCTCGTGCTCGCGCACGTGCTTGTCGGTACGCGCGCCCACGTAGCTGAACAGGCTCGCGTAGTCGAGCGACAGGCACGAGACGACCTCGTAGAACGAGCGCGACACGAGCAGCTGGCCCGCCTGAGCGAAGGTCATCACGCGCTGGGCGACGTTGATCCCGTCGCCGATGATGTTCATCTGGCCGTTAATGTCCTTTACCAGCCGCACGGGGCCCAGATTGATGCCGATGCGGACCGCGATGGCGCCCGAAGCCTCCGCGCGCGCTGCCGCGCGCAGCGACATGGCGAAGAAGAGCGCATCCTCGGGATCGCCGAGGAACGTGATGCCCGCGCCGTCGCCGGTGTCCAGCACGATGCGGTCGCGAGGCGGCACGTGGCCGAGCGACGCGCTGAGCAGTTTGTTGAACGCCTGCTTGAGCAGCAACTGCTCCGCGACCGGCTTCGTCGAGTAGTCGACGATGTCCAGGAACACGATGCTGCACACCAGAGTGCGGCTGGGCTTCTCGATCATGCGTCCCGCGTAGGGCGGCGCGGCGGCCGGGGCGAGGTCATTTTACGCGCATGCCCGGAGCGGCCCCGGCGTCCGGGGAAATGAGGAATATTCCCGGTCCCTCGCCGGATGCGGCGAGGACCATGCCTTCGGAAATCCCGAATTTCATGGTGCGCGGGGCCAGATTCGCAACAACCACCGCGAACCGCCCCTCGAGCGCCGCCGGCTCGTAGGCCGACTTGATACCGGCGAACACCGTGCGGGTCGCGCCGCCCAGGTCGAGCGTCAGCCGCAGCAGCTTGTCGGCGCCCTCGACGCGCTCGGCGCGGGCGATCCGGGCCACCCGCAGGTCCACCTTGTTGAATTCGTCGATCGAAATCATGTCGCTCACGGCGCGCTCCTGGGCTTGGTGCTGCTGGTGCTCGGCGTGCCGCTGCGGCGCCGAGGGTCGGGGAACGGCGGCGACGTCGAACAGCGCGTCGAGCTGCTTTTCCTCCACGCGGGTCATCAGGTGCTTGAAGGGGAGGGTGCGCGGCGGCCGCAGCTTCCGATCATCGAAGTCGAGATCACGGTCCAGGCCGAACAGCTCCCGGGCGATCCGCTGCGCCGTGGCCGGCAGCATCGGTGCCAGGTACACGGTGAGGACGAAGAACGCGTGGAGCGCGTCGCTGCACGCGCGATGCAACTCGACCTTGCGCAGGGGGTCCTTGGCCAGCTCCCAGGGCTTGGCTTGATCGAACCGCTGGTTCACCCGGTCGGCGACCGCCATGACCTCCCGCACGACGCGGCCGAATTCCCGGCCTTCGTAGGCCTGGACCACGTCGTCGCCAACCGCGATCGCGGCCGCCCAACCGGGTGACGGGTTCTCGCCGAAATCGAACAGGGCGCCATCGAAGTGCTTCGCGACAAATCCCGCCGCGCGGCTCGCGATGTTGATGTACTTGCCGACGAGGTCGCTGTTGACCCGGGCCATGAAGTCCCCGGGGCTGAAGTCGATGTCCTCGACGTTGGCGTTGAGCTTTGCGGCGATGTAGTAGCGCAGCCACTCCGCGTTCATCCCGAGCTCGAGGTAGCGCAGCGGGCTGATTCCCGTGCCGCGCGACTTGGACATCTTGTCCCCCGACACGGTGATGAAGCCGTGCACGAACACGTGGTCCGGCACGCGGTAGGGCTTGCCCGCGAACTCCAGCATCGCCGGCCAGAACAGGGTGTGGAAGTAGATGATGTCCTTGCCGATGAAATGGATCTGCTCGGTGTCGGAACTCTGCAGGAACCGCTCGAAATCGATGCCGGCCTTCGCGCAGTAGTTCTTGAAGCTCGCGAGATAGCCGATCGGGGCGTCGAGCCACACGTACAGGTATTTTTCTTCGGGAATGTCCGGAATGCGGATGCCGAAGTACGGCGGATCGCGCGAGATGTCCCAATCGCCGAGCGCCTTCTCGCCCTCGCCCTCGAGCCACTCGCGCGCCTTGTTGACGACCTGGGGCTGGAGGCGTCCGGGCTTGCCGAGCCAGCGCTCGAGGAACGCCTTGCACTGGGGGTCCGACAGCCGGAAGAAGTGGTGCTCGGAGCGCCTGAGCACCGGCTGGGCCCCCGACAGCGTCGAGTACGGGTTCTTCAAGTCGGTCGCGGCGTACGCCGCCCCGCAGTTCTCGCAGGCGTCGCCGTACTGGTCCTTCGTCCCGCAGTTCGGGCACTCGCCCTTGATATAACGGTCCGCCAGGAACATCCCCTTCACCGGGTCGTAGAACTGCTCGACCGGCCGGATGTCGATGAGATTCGCCTTCTTCAGCCGGCGGTAGATGTCCTGCGACAGCGCGGTGTTCTCCGGCGAATGCGTCGAATGCCAGTTGTCGAAGGCGATATGAAAGCCGTCCAGGTAAGCCTTGCGGCCGGATGCGACGCCGGCGACGAAGTCCTCGGGCGACTTGCCCGCCTTCTCCGCCGCCAGCATGATGGGCGCGCCGTGCGCGTCGTCGGCGCCGACGAAATGGACCTCGTGGCCTTGCATCCGCTGGAAGCGGACCCAGATGTCGGCCTGGATGTACTCCATGATGTGGCCGATGTGAAATGCGCCGTTGGCGTACGGCAGCGCGGTGGTCACAAAGAGGCGGCGGCGAGGCATCGGCGACGGCAAAAAACGCAATTTTATCCGTGTTTTAGGTAAACTACCGGCGAAGTTCCGCAAATTTCCCCTATGGCCATCAACGAAGCAGAAGTCCGCACCGTCCTCGGCGCCCTGGTTGATCCCAATACCGGCAAGGATTACGTGACCGGGCGCGCACTGAAGTCCGTGAAGGTGAGCGGCGCGGACGTGCAGGTCGACCTCGAGCTCGGGTACCCGGGCAAGACCCAGGTCGAGCCGATCCGGCGCGAGGTCTCCGCGGCGCTGCGCAAGGCGGGCGCCGCCCACGCGGTGGTCAACGTCGCCTCCCGGGTGGTCCCGCACTCGGTGCAGCGCGGCGTGAAGCTGGTCCCCGGAATCAAGAACATCATCGCCGTCGCCTCGGGCAAGGGCGGCGTGGGCAAGAGTACGACCGCGGTCAACCTCGCGCTCGCGCTGGCGGCCGAAGGCGCCGAGGTCGGCGTGCTGGACGCGGACATCTACGGCCCGTCGCAGCCTACGATGCTCGGCATCGCCGGCCGGCCGGAGACGCGCGACGGCAAGAGCCTCGAGCCCATGATGGGGCACGGCCTGCAGGCGATCTCGATCGGCTTCCTGATCGACGTCGACACGCCGATGGTCTGGCGCGGCCCGATGGTGACCCAGGCGCTCGAGCAGCTGCTGAAGGACACGCGCTGGCGCGAGCTCGACTACCTCGTCGTCGACCTGCCGCCCGGCACCGGGGATATCCAGCTGACGCTCGCCCAGAAGGTGCCCGTGACCGGCGCGGTGATCGTCACCACGCCGCAGGACATCGCGCTGATCGACGCGCGCAAGGGCCTCAAGATGTTCGAGAAGGTCGGCATCCCGATCCTCGGCGTGGTCGAGAACATGTCGTACCACGTGTGCCCGAAATGCGGCCACGAGAGCCACATCTTCGGCGCCGGCGGCGCGCAGCGCATGTGCGGCGACTACGGCACCGAGCTCCTCGGGCAGCTGCCGCTCGACGAGTCGATCCGCGAGCAGGCCGACTCGGGGCGCCCGACCGTCGTGGCCGACCCGGACGGCAAGTTGGCGGAGATCTACCGGCGCATCGCGCGGCGCTGCGCCGTGAAGATCGCCGAGTCGCAGAAGGACATGACCTCGAAGTTCCCCAACATCGTCGTGCAGAACACCTAGGCGGCGATGAGCGTCAAGTCCGACAAGTGGATCCGCCGCATGGCGGCGCAGGGCATGATCGAGCCGTTCGAGGCCGCGCAGGTGAAGGAGGTGGCCGGGCGGCGCATCGTCTCCTACGGCACCTCGAGCTACGGCTACGACATCCGCTGCTCGGACGAATTCAAGATCTTCACCAACATCAACTCGACGATCGTCGACCCCAAGGCCTTCGACGCGAAGTCGTTCATCGACTTCAAGGGCGAGGTCTGCATCATCCCGCCCAATTCCTTCGCGCTGGCGCGAACCGTCGAGCATTTCCGCATCCCGCGCAACGTGCTGACGATCTGCCTGGGCAAGTCCACCTACGCGCGCTGCGGGATCATCGTCAACGTCACGCCGCTCGAGCCCGAGTGGCAGGGGCACGTCACGCTCGAGTTCTCCAACACCACGCCGCTGCCGGCCAAGATCTATGCGCGCGAGGGATGCGCGCAGGTGATCTTCCTCGAGTCCGACGAGGTGTGCGAGACCTCGTACCGCGACCGCGGCGGAAAATACCAGGATCAGCGCGGCGTGACCTTGCCGCGCATCTGATTCGCAACGTCTAGTGAGCCGGGCGCTTAGCTGCGCTAGCTATTGTGGTTTGTGAAGGTCGCCGGGCGCGCCCCCGCCTCTGCGACGCTTCGAGGACGCCTCACAAAACGCTTGACTCGCGGGGGGTCGTCCCTATAATCGCCCGAGGTTTTCCCTGTGGCGTCAACGAGCTAAGGAGGAGGTCATCATGACAGGCCAAAGGAACAGCCGCCCGCTCTACGGTGTCCTCGTTCGCGACATTCCTGAGACGTAGATAGAGACACGGGAGAACCCTCGATGGGCGATCGCCCCGGCAACCTTGCACGCAACCGCCAGTCCACTGCAGCACCGCAAGAGCAGCTCTTCGACACGCACCCCGAGGTCAGCCTCGACCTCGACATCGTCCGGCAGTCCGCGCGCCAGAAGTACACGCGCCCGTTCCTGATCATCGACACCGCCATCGTGCGGGAAAAGCTGCGGCGCTTTCGCGCTGCGATGCCGCGCGTGCATCCGCACTACGCAGTCAAGGCGAACCCCGACCGGCGCGTCGTCAAGGTGCTCGCGCAGGAAAGCGCCGGCTTCGAGATCGCGTCGACCGCCGAGCTCGACCTGCTGCTGTCGCTCGGCGTTCCGCCGGCCGAGGTGTTCTACTCCAATCCGATGCGCTCGCGCGAGTCGGACGCCTACGCCGCGGGCAAGGGCGTGCGCTGGTTCGTCGTCGACAGCGTCGACGAGCTGCGCCGCATGCATGCGGTCGACCCGTCGGCCGCGCTCTACCTGCGCATCGCCACGCCCAACATCGGCAGCGACTGGCCGCTGTCGGGCAAGTTCGGGGCCGGCGCGGGCGAGACGCGCGAGATCATCGCCACCGCGGCCAAGCTCGGCGCCGATCTCGCAGGCGTGACGTTCCACGCCGGCTCGCAGTGCCGCAACCCGGAAAACTGGCGCGTCGGCATCGAGAAGGCACGCACGCTGTTCGACCAGATGGCCAAGGCGGGCCTGAAGCCGAGGCTGCTCGACATCGGCGGCGGCTTCCCGGTCCGGCATGTGAAGCCGATCCCGTCGATCGAGGTGATCGGCGGTGTCGTGAACGAGGCGCTGCAGGCGTTTCCGGACGACGTTCGGGTCATCGCCGAGCCGGGGCGGTACCTGGTGTCCGACGCCGGCTACTTCGTCTGCCGTGTGCTCGGAACGGCCACGCGCGCCGGCAAGCGCTGGATGCACTGGGACGCGGGCCTCTTCGGCGGCGTGATCGAGACCACGGAAGGCCTGAAGTATAAGATCCGTACCGATCGCTCGGGCCCGGACGTCGCCTGGAACGTGGCGGGCCCGACCTGCGACTCGGTCGACGTCGTGATGCGCGACGAACCCCTGCCCTCGGACCTGCAGGAGGGCGACTTCGTCTACATCCGGAACGCGGGCGCGTACACCACCGCCTACGCGAGCGGCTTCAACGGCTTCCCGCTGCCCGAGGTGCGGGTATTCGAGTCCAAGCCGCCGCGCGCGGCGCGCTCGTAGAGCACGAAGTCGAACGCGAGGCCGCCGGCGCCGACCTGCGGCTTGCGCTGCGTCTCGCGCCAGGCGGACCGATCGTAGTCCGGGAAGCGCGTGTCGCCGTCGAAGTCGCGGTGAATCTCGGTCATGACGAGCCCGTCGGCGACCGGCAGCGCCGCGTCGTAGAGCTCGGCGCCGCCGATGACGAAAGCGAGCGGCTCGCCGGCGCAAAGCGCGAGCGCGCCTTCGAAGGACGCGGCGACGTGCGCGCCGGGGGCCTCGTAGCCGGGTGCCCGCGTCACCACGATGTTCTCGCGACCCGGCAGCGGCCTGCCGAGCGATTCCCAGGTCCGGCGGCCCATGATCACCGGGTGGCCGAGCGTCAGCGACTTGAAGTGCCGCAGGTCTTCCGGCAGGTGCCAGGGCAGCTTCCCGTTCGCACCGATGACGCGATTTGCGGCGACGGCCGCGACTAAATACACGCGCGGGCCGGCGACGTGTGACATAAGACTCGTCCTGACACAGTCTTACATGCGATTATAGAACGATGGCTCCCCCGGCGAGGTCCCCGAGGCCGCCGCTGCGGTACCCGCGTTCCTTCCTCGGACTGCTCGTGACCGGGCTGCTGCTGGTGGCGCTGCCGCTGGCCGGCGCGCTGCTCTTTTCGGCTTCGAGCACGCAGGATCTCGCCGAGCAGAGCCGCAGCGCGGTGTACAACGCGGCGCAGGCCGCGCGCGGCAGCCGCGCGCTCGTCAACCGCATCGCCTCGGTCGAGCGGCTGGCGCAGCAGATCGCAGTGCTGCCCGACGCGGGCCTGATCCGGGACTACCGGCTGCTGCACGAGAGCTTTCGCCAGCTCGCCGCCGAGCTCGGCCGCCTGCCGGTCGACGCGACGCAGCGCGCCGCGCTGGACCGTACCGTCGCGCGCGAGCAGGCCCTGTACGAGCTGCTCGCGTCCGCCCCGGGCACGGTTCCCTCCTTTGCGGTCGTACGCGCGCACGTCGACGAACTCGTCGAGAGCGGGCAGGAGGTGCTGTCGATCAGCTCGCGGGTCGCCGACCAGGAGGTCGAGCGGCTGCGCGCGACCGCGGAGAACGTCCAGCGCCAGCTCCTCACGCTGGTGCTGATCGCCATCGCGGTGGCGCTGCTCGCGGCGCTCACGCTGACGCGCGCGATCGCGCGCCCGATCGCCGAGCTCGACGCCTCGATCCGGCAGCTCGGCGGGGCCGACTTCGCGCAGCCGATCCGCGTCAGCGGCCCGCAGGACCTGCGCGACCTCGGCGAGCGGCTGGACTGGCTGCGCCAGCGGCTGACCGAGCTCGAGGCGCAGAAGAACCGATTCCTGCGGCATCTGTCTCACGAGCTCAAGACGCCCCTGGCGTCGTTGCGCGAGGGCGCGGAATTGCTGAACGACCAGGTCGCGGGGCCGCTGGCGCCGCCGCAGCGCGCGGTGGTGGCCATCATGCGCGACAACAGCGTCAAGCTGCAGCGGCTGATCGAGGACCTGCTCGACTACCAGCGGGCGCTGCACGCCGCAGCGTCCCTCGACGTCACCCGCGTGCAGCTCGACGCGCTGGTGCGCGAGGTGGCCGGATCGCACCGGCTGGCGGCCGCGGCCAAGGGCCAGCGCGTGCGGCTCGAGCTCGTGGCGGTGGCGGTCGAGGCCGACGCCGAGAAGCTGCGCTCGATCATCGACAACCTGCTCGGCAATGCGGTCAAGTTCACGCCACCGGGCGGGACCATCGTGGTCCAGGCGCGCGAGGCCGACGGTCGCGTGATGATCGAGGTGATCGACACCGGCCCGGGCGTGCCCGAGGTGGAGCGCGAGGCCGTGTTCGACTCGTTCTTCCGCGGCCGGACCAAGGCCGGCGGCCGGGTGGAGGGCACCGGCCTCGGCCTCGCGATCGCGCGCGAGTACGTCGAGGCGCACGGCGGGCGCATCGCGCTGGTCGACGAGGGGTCGGGCGGGCACTTCCGCGTCGAGCTGCCCAAGCGCCCGGCGCTGCTCGTCGGGGAGGCCGCGTGAGGCGGGCGGCGCGACTGGCGCTCGGCGCGCTGGCGCTCGCCGGCTGCGCGGCGCTGCGACCCCCGGCGCCCGAGGCGGACCAGGTGCGCCAGATCGTGAGCGCGACCGTGGAAGCTGCGCGCGCGGCGCCCGAAGAGCAGCGCCGCCGCGTCGCGGGCGCACAGCAGGCGTACGCGGCGCGGCCCGACGACGCCAACCGGGTGCGCCTCGGGGCGCTGCTCGCCGTTCTGCCGCCGCCGAATCGCGATGACGCCCGCGCCGCGGTGCTGCTCGAGCCCCTCGCCTCGAAGCAGCCGTCGAGCCCCATGACGGAGCTCGCCAGCCTGATCGCGGCGGGCGCCGCCGAGCGCCAGCGGCTGCAGCGCGAGGCGCGGGTCGCAGAGCAGCGGGCCGACGCGGCGGCGCAGCGCGCGGAGGCCGCCCAGCAGCGCGCCGGCGAAGCCGAGCGTCGCGAGGCCGAAGCCGCGGATCGCGCCGCCACGCTGTCGCAGCAGCTGGAGGCCCTGAAATCGATCGAGCGCAGCATCCTCGAGCGCGAGGTGCGGCGCAGAAACCCCAAGAGGTGAACCCATGAATCCTGAAGCCCCGGCCATCCTGCTTGTCGACGACGATCGCGATCTGCTGCACCTGATGTCCATGCGGCTGACGGCGGCGGGCTATCGCGTCACGGCGGTCGAGTCCGCCGAGGCCGCGCTCGCGAGCCTCGCCGTGCAGCGACCCCAGCTGGTGATCACCGACCTGCGCATGCACGGCATGGACGGGCTGGGCCTGTTCGACGCGATCCATCGCCAGGCGCCGTCGCTGCCGGTCGTGATCCTCACCGCGCACGGCACCATCCCGGACGCGGTTGCCGCAACGCGGCGCGGCGTGTTCAGCTTCCTCACCAAGCCGTTCGAGCCGAAGGTGCTGCTCGATACCGTCGCCGACGCGCTTCGCCTGTCGACCGCGCCGCATGGCGACCGCGCGCTGTGGCGCGCCGACCTCATCACGCGCTCGGCGGCGATGGAGGCGCTGCTCGGCCAGGCGCAGCGCGTGGCGGCCTCGGACGCGAGCGTGTGCATCTTCGGCGCGAGCGGCACCGGCAAGGAGCTGCTGGCGCGCGCGATCCACCGGGCGAGCCGCCGCAGCGGCGCGCCGTTCATCGCGGTGAACTGCGGCGCGATTCCCGAGGGGTTGCTCGAGTCGGAGCTGTTCGGCCACAAGAAGGGCGCGTTCACCGGCGCGGTGCAGGATCGGCGCGGCCTGTTCCAGGCCGGCGAAGGCGGGACGCTGTTCCTCGATGAAGTGGGCGACATGCCGCCGCCGCTGCAGGTGAAGCTGCTGCGCGCGCTGGAGGATCGCGTCGTGCGCCCGGTCGGCGCCAACGAGTCCGTGGCGGTGGACGTGCGCGTGATCTCCGCCACGCACCGCAAGCTCGAGGAGCGCATCGCGACGGGCGAGTTTCGCGAGGACCTGTACTACCGGCTGAACGTGGTCAAGCTCGAGCTGCCCTCGCTCGCGCAGCGGCGCGAGGACGTGCCGCTGCTCGCGGGGCACTTCCTCGCGCGGCTCGCGGAGCGCTACGGGCGCCCGCGGCTGCAGATCGCGCCGGAGGCGATGGAGCTGCTCGTGAGCGCGGCGTGGCCCGGCAATGTCCGGCAGCTGCTCAACGTCATTGAACGGGCCGTGGCGCTGACGACGACCGAGGTGATCTCGGCCGCGCTGGTGCGCCAGGCGCTCGACGTCGGCGCGGGCTCGCTGACCCCGCTCGACGAGGCGCGCCGCGCCTTCGAGCGCGAGTACCTCGTGCGCATCCTCAAGATCACCGGCGGCAACGTCACGCAGGCGGCCCGGCTCGCCGGACGCAATCGCACGGAGTTCTACCGGCTGCTCGAGCGACATGCGCTCGAGCCGGGGATGTTCAAGACGCGCGCTGTCGTTGGCTCCTGATTTGTGTCGCCGCGGGGCGACAGAATTTGCGACATCGGTTCAGGCCGTTGCACCGGTTGTGGAATGTTTCGTCGGGCCAGCCAGACGTTTTCGCCTCATCCGGGGCCCGATAAGAAGTGCACACTCTTTCCCAAGCCGCTGATTTGACGAGATAAGCTATCGCTGGCACGCGGGTTGCAAGAAACTGTCCGAGAGGGACACCGAAACCTGCCGCGCCCATGGAGCACGCCAAAGAAAAATTCGAGCTGCCGATATTGGCCCAGGTTGCGATGGGCTTCGCGCTCAGTGTCCTCGTGCTGATCGGCATCAGCGGCACCATCTACCGGCTGATCGCGCCGCAGGGCTGGTTCGTTGTCGCCTTTGGTCATAGCCTGGGGCTCGGCGCGGCGCTGGCGGCGGCGGTCCTGGGGGCGGCGGCGGTCGTCTGGGCGCTGCCCGGCTGGGTGCCCTCGCAGCGCGCGCGCATCGCCGATGCCGTGGTGTATGGATTCGCGGCGGCAGGACTGATCTATCTCGGGCAGATGCTCGGCCAGGGGATCTAGCCGCCGCCCGCCCTTCGCCTTCGCCGCAACTTCTCCCCCGGGCCCGTCCTTCCCCCCTACAGGCGGGCCTTCTTTTTTTCAGACCGCGATCGGCGCCCTGATCGCCGGGTGCGGGTCGTAGGATTCGAGCGCGAAGTCCTCGTAGGTGAACGCGAACAGGTCGCGCACCGCCGGGTTCAGCCGCATGCGCGGAAGCGCGCGCGGCGCGCGGCCGAGCTGCTCCCGCGCCTGGTCGACGTGGTTCAGGTACAGGTGCGCGTCCCCGAGCGTGAGCACGAATTCGCCCGGTCGCAGGTCCGTCACCTGCGCAACCATCAGCGTGAGCAGCGCGTAGGAAGCGATATTGAACGGCACGCCGAGGAACAGGTCGGCGCTGCGCTGGTACATCTGGCAGGACAGGCGCCCCTCGGCGACGTAGAACTGGAACAGCACGTGGCAGGGCGGCAGCGCCATGCGGTCGATCTCCGCGGGATTCCACGCGCTCACGACGTGCCGGCGCGAGTCGGGATTGCGCCGCAGGCCGTCGAGGACCTGCCGGATCTGGTCGATGTCGCGGCCGTCGGGCGTGCGCCAGTGGCGCCACTGCGAGCCGTACACGGGGCCGAGCTCGCCGTTCTCGTCGGCCCACTCGTCCCAGATCGTGACCCCGTGCTGCTGCAGCCAGCGAACGTTGGTCTCGCCGCGCAGGAACCACAGCAGCTCGTAGACGATCGACTTCACGTGCAGCTTCTTGGTCGTCAGCAGCGGAAAACGCCCGTCGAGGCCGAAGCGCAGCTGCCGGCCGAACACCGAGCGCGTGCCGGTGCCGGTGCGGTCGGACTTGCGCGCGCCGTGCTCGAGCACCTCGGCCAGCAGGCCGAGGTACTGCCGCTCGCCGTCGTCGGGAGTGTCGGGGCTCATATGGCGATCATCGCGAACAGCTCGCTCGCGCTCTGGAATCTCTCCTCGGGCGCCTTCGCGAGCAGGCGGTCGAGAATACCCTGATAGCCGGCCAGCCGCGCCGGCAGCCGTGGGATCGGCCCGTGCACGTGCTGGTAGACCAGGCCCGCCGGGCCTTCGGCCTCGTACAGGCGCCGCCCGCTCAGCATCTCGTAGAAGATGACGCCGAGGCTGTACAGGTCGGAGCGTCGGTCGGCGGGCTTGCCCAGGCACTGCTCCGGGCTCATGTAGCGCGGCGTGGCGATGACCTCGCCGTGGCGCGTCAGCGTGGTCTGCGCCCGAAGGTCCTTCGCCAGCCCGAAGTCGACCAGCACCGGGCGGCCGTTGTCGCGGAACAGGATGTTGGGCGGCTTCAGGTCGCGGTGGATCACCCCGCGCTCGTGGATGACCTCGAGCGCGCGCGCGACCTGCGACGTGACGCGCAGCGCCGCGATCGACGTCATGCCCTCGTGGATGCGCGCCGCGAGCGTGCCGCCCGCGAGGTACTCCATCGCGATGTAGGGGTAGGCGCCGGCGAAGCCCTGGTCGAAGATCTGCGCGACATACTCGTTCTGCAGGCCCGCGATCAGCTTGTACTCCTGCACGAAGCGGCGGAAGAACGTCTCGTCGGCGCGCAGGCGCGGGTCGAGGATCTTCAGCACCAGCTGCTGCCCGTCGCGCTCGCGCTCGGCGAGGTAGACCTGCGCCATGCCGCCCTCGCCGATCTTGCGCAGGCTGCGGTAGCCGGGGATCCGCCGCTCGCCGCCTTCGAGCGGCGCGCCGATGCGGGCCACGTCGAGCGGCTGCGTGCGCTGCAGCGACGGCGTCGGCGGCGCGCGCTCGGCGCGCCGCGCCTCGTGCTCGCGCACCGCGTCCTCGATCGAGCGCACCAGCCGCTCGCCGGTCAGGTCGGGCTTGCGCAGGAAGTCCGCGGCGCCCGCCTTCATGCCCTCCACCGCGAGGTTCTCCCCCCCGCGGTCGGTCAGCAGCACCACCGGCGGCGCCATCGGCTCGCGCAGCATGTCGGCCATCCAGCCTAGGCTTGCACGCGCGTCAGGCTCGACATAGAGCAGGGCGGCCGCGTACTCGTGCCGCTTCAGCGCCTCGCGCGGGTGCCCTTGCTCGCGCGGCTCCCACTCCTCGATCTGGGCGGCGGGCCAGCGTGCCCGCAGCATGCCGGCAACCGCGGTGCGAAATTCGCGGGACTCATCCACCAGGAGGAATCGCATAGGCCTGCGTGCTAGGATTTTCGCATGATTGGCCTGTTCGGTAGCGGCCGGCCCGACCATCCCATGGCCGAGGAGCGGGAGGCCCGGCGCCTGCTGGCGGAGCTCCCGGCGCAGGACGCCGTGAAGGCGCTCGAGGAGCTCGCGCACTGGCACGAATCGCTGTCGGTCGCCGAAGGCTTCCGGCCCGAGGTCCGCCTGCAGCGACTGCACGGGATCGACGACGCGGCGCAGGAGCGCGTGAGGAAGGTGTCGCGCGATTACCTGCTGCCCGGGCGCCAGTCGCGCTTCCAGGAGAACCGCCTGTGGACCGCGGCCGAGGGCTACTGGCGCGCGGCGGCGCATGCCATGGCGCGCGGCGTGGACCTCTTCGCGCAGGGCGCGAAGGGCGTCGACGCGGCCCGCCCGTTGATCGCGGCGCAGCTGGTGCGCTGCCTGCGCGCGTTCGCGCAGCAGCTGAAGTGGAGCTACTTCCGCTACGGGCCGCTCGACGGCTCGGCCTGGGCCACGCTCTGCCGCATCTACGCGCTCGCGGAGTCGCGCGGCCACGCGGACGCGCAGGCGGCGCCGGCGGGCGGCGCGCCGAGCACCCCGCGCCAGGAGTTCCTGCGCGCGGCCATGCTCGCGGCCAGCGCGCCGGAGACGCTGCTGCCGGCGGAGCTCGCGATGGCCGAGCATGTGATCGGCACCATTGCGCCGCGACTGGTCATGGCCCCCGTCCCGGCCGAGGCGCTGCCCTTCTGGATGGACCTGCAGCAACCGGGCAGCCCGCAGCGCGTGCAGCGCGCGCCGGCGCCGGGGCCGGCGCTGCGCTACTTTGGCGCGGGCGCCGCGCTGGAGGAGGTTCGCGCGCTGGCCGAGCGCCTGCGCGAAGCCACCTCGATGCCGCCCGGGCTCGAGTTCGGCGTGCCGGCCGAGCGCGAAGAGGCGCTCGAGCTGCTTGAGCACCTGCTCGCGTCGTGGTCGGCGCAGCCGCCCGAGCGCCGACATCCGCGCCACAACGTCAGCACCCGCCTGAGCGTCGCCAACGGCCTGAGCGGCGTGATCGGCGTGCTGGGCGTGACCGACTCGCTCGCGTTCGACGGCAGCGGTCTCGAGCAGTGGGTGGTCGAGAACGTCAGCGCCGGCGGCTTCGGCGCGGTCGTGGCGCAGACTCGGGGCGACTGGCTGCGCGTCGGGGCGCTGGTCGCGCTGCAGCCCGAGGGCGGCAAGCACTGGCTCGTGGGCCTCGTGCGGCGCGTGAATCGCCTCGCGGCCCGTCAGGCCCGGGTCGGCGTCGAGACGCTTTCGCGCGCGCCGGCCGTGTCGCGCTTCATCGCGAGCGGCGCGCGCGCGGCTGCAGGCGAGGTCGGCGTGCTGCTGCGCGCGCAGGACGGCGCGGCCCACGAGGTGCGCATCGCGCTGCGGCCCGGCACGATCGCCCCGGGACAGAACCTCGAGTCCGTGCTCGACGGCGTGCAGCACGTGTACCTGCCGGTCGGCCCGGCCGACCGCGGCGAGGACTACGAGATCGGGCGGTTCAGGGGGATGGTCCGAGAATCCTGAGGAGCCAGGCCGCGATGTCGACGATCTCCTCGCCGCACACCGAGTGCGGCATCGGATACTCGGCCCACTGTACCGCGTAGCCGAGCCGCTCGAGCGCCGCGCGCGACTGC
>Ga0335085_10006717_pt1 | contig 18068 bp, 15 predicted proteins | sample Lox_Sample_45_FD_206712 | JGI IMG/M metagenome (GOLD analysis project Ga0335085, IMG submission 206712) | Soil microbial communities from Loxahatchee National Wildlife Refuge, Florida, United States - Lox_Sample_4.5 | ecosystem: Environmental > Terrestrial > Soil > Wetlands | place: USA...
CGTCCCTACCACGCCGGGCGATGTGGCGCGCGTGTTGGCTGTGCTTGCCGGACTCAATCTTTTCTTTCTATCTTCCGTCTATGGAAATTCCGCACCGCAAAAGCTTGCCTCATGATGTGCCGTTGTGGGTGGATCCGCAAAAGGAGATTTATTTTATTTCCATTAACTGTAACCGCCGAGTTGTGAATCAACTCGCTTTGCCGGATATGGCTGAAAAACTCTTTGAAACGGTTCGGCATCGGCAGGAATCGTTTTTATGGTGGCCGTATTTGTTTCTACTGATGCCGGATCATTTGCACGCGCTTCTCTCTTTTCCACCTTCGGGAAAACCGTTCAAGCAGGTGATCACGAAATGGAAGGAGTGGACCGCCAAAGAAATAAGGATCATGTGGCAACGCGATTTTTTTGAGCATCGTTTGAGACATGACGAGAGCCGACGTGAAAAGGCGGATTATATTTTGGCAAATCCTGTGCGCAAAGGATTGGTTGGCCGCCCGGAAGATTGGCCGTTTGTCTATTTTGGCGATGGCAAACAGCCGGAGTTTGAGAAGTAGATAAGCGCTGCGCCGGGATTGTGCGGGCCCATTGGTAGGGACGGCGCGCTGCGCCGTCCGCGCCGCGTCCAGCGGCGCAACAAGGACGTAATTCATACCGTGGGTTGGATATGTTCCGCCCGCTGGTACGCGGGCGGGGACGCCGCAGCGCGGCGTCCCTACCTATCATTTGTAAGGGCGGATTCACGTTCCAGCAAGGTTGGGTGTGAATAATAAAATCCGCTGTAAAGAGGATGCGGGGTGAGGTTGCTCAGGTTTTTTTCGTTCAATTTCCGCAGCGCGCCGATGAGTGATTGCGGTTCGTTCATGACTTCGGCGGCGAAGGCGTCCGCCTGGTATTCGTAGCGGCGCGACCACCAATGCGCGAGCGGCGAGAACCAGAACATCACCACGCCCGAAAGCAGCACAAAGAGCAGCAGCACCGGCGCGATGCCGTTGCTCATCTGGAAACCGAACGCGCGATAAAACCATTCCTGTTTGGCCAGCACGGAAATGATCCAAAACCCAACGAGCGAGCTGAACGCGGAGAACAGCAGCATCTTCGGAATATGTTTCTTTTTGAAATGGCCGATTTCATGCGCGAGCACGGCTTCCAATTCCGGTTCGGTGAGTTGCGCAATCAACGTGTCGAAGAGCACGATTTTGCGGAATTGGCCGAAGCCGGTGAAGAACGCGTTCGAGTGGCGCGAGCGTTTGCTGCCGTCCATGACCTGGATGCTTTTGGCGACGAAACGGGTGCGATGCGCAAGCTTCCAGAGCCGTTCGCGCAGTGTTCCTTCGGGCAGCGGCGTGAATTTGTTGAAGAGCGGCATGATCAGCACCGGCGCGAGTACGAGCATGAGCAATTGGAATCCGAGCAGCGCACCCCACGCCCACAACCACCACATCGCGCCCGTCCATTCCACGATTTTCAGTATCAGCACGAGCAGCGGGTAGCCGAGCACCACGGCGAGCAACAGCCCTTTGACGCGATCGAGCCACCAGGTTTTTTGCGTGGAGGTGTTGAAGCCGAATTTTTGTTCCAAACGAAATTGGCCGTACCAATCGAACGGCAGACCGGGCAACGACATCGCCACGCCGATGGCGAACAGGCATGCCGCCATGCTCCACGCGGAAGTTCCGTGATGACGCTCAAAGAAATGGAAAACCAATGGTAGAAATCCGCTGAACAGCACGACAATGAGGACGACGGCGCCGTAAATTTCCTGGATGTCTCCGAAGCCGGATTTGGCGAGGGTATAATCGACGGATTTTTTGTAAGTCGGTTCATCGACGATTCCGCGGAAAGCTTCCGGAACCGCGCCAGCGTGCGCAAAGACATGGCGGCGGTTCAGCCCTGAGAGCCACAACTCAGCCGCGAGCCGGGCCAAAATTAAAATGATGACCGCGAGAGCAACACCGTTCATGCGGTATGTTACGATGAATGCCGGAAAGTCGCACGGCTTAATCGGTGCAGTGGCACGGGCGTCTCGCCCATGAGTCCCTTGTTCGCACCGGTGAGACGCTCGTGCCACTATTATGCTTGCTCTGCCACGCGCACAACTTCGCCCACAAGCGTGCCGACTTCCACCGGCTTGTGCAGCACGGGCAATTCCGCCAAGTCGGCAAATTGCGCGAAGCGCGAGCCGTTCTCGTCGCCAGTGATGAAAATGAAGCGGCGCGCGAGCGATGGATTCGAGCGCTCGATGGTCGCGTGCAGGAGATCACCTTCCAGGTGGAGCACCTGCAAATCGCACACGACGGCATCGAGCGTGTGCTGGGAAACGAACTTCAGCGCGAGCGTGCCTTCAGGAACGATGGTGGCTTCGTAACCGCGGAGTTCGAGCGTCTCTTTCAGGGACCAGGCGAGAGAAATATCATCGTCCAGGATCAGGACGTGTCGTTTGCGAGGTGCGCCGGTACGGTAGTGGCAATCCGTGTCCATGACAACAGGCCTCTTCCGTAAAAGTACTAAATGACTGGGATAAGGCAAGCTTTTTGGGGTGGGGGTGACACATCGCTAATGGCTTCCGCCTCCGGTAACATTTTGCCCTGAGTTAGTTCGCAGCTCATTTCAACGATGTCGAGTGCGAGGAAGTGGTTTGAAGGAATAAAAGTGGTTTGAAGAAATGACGAAATTATTTGCAAGTGGAAAAAAATTTAAACATGCCATTTAAAATCGGGTAAATGGCATGTTTATTTTATTTCTACTCTCGAAGTCTGTCGAGAAAAAATATTGGCGGATCCGGATTTTTTGGATGCGGCAGCCCTGCTTTTGGGGTGGGGCGTCCCGCGCGTTATGGGCCCGAGACGCAATATGGGGCGGTGTCGCAGCGCCGCCCCACCGGTGAGTCGGTCACCATTTCAATTCCTGCAAGCGGCGCGCGACTTCTTCGGCGTTGGCGCGGCTATTGAAGGCGCTGATGCGGAAATAGCCTTCGCCCTTGGAGCCGAAGCCGCTGCCGGGCGTGATGACCACGTTCGCTTCACCGAGAATTTCGTCGAAGACCTGCCAACTGGTGACACCTTGCGGTGTGCGGACCCAGATGTAAGGCGCATTCACGCCGCCGAAAACTTTCAGGCCCGCTTTCTTCGCGCCATCGCGCAGGACTTTGGCGTTGCCGAGATAATGTTCGATGAGCGCGCGCACCTGCGGTTTGCCTTCGGGCGAATAGAGCGCCTCCGCGCCGCGTTGGATCACGTAAGCGACACCGTTGAATTTCGTCGTCATGCGGCGATGCCATAACGGATGCAGCGGTTTGAATTCGCCGGTCCTGGTTTGCGCGTTGAGCGATTTGGGAACGACAGTGTAGGCGCAGCGTGTGCCGGTGAAACCGCCGATCTTGGAAAAGCTGCGGAATTCCATCGCGCAATCGCGCGCGCCGGGAATTTCGTAAATGGAGTGCGGCAGCGCGGGATCCTGAATGTAGGCCTCGTAAGCGGCGTCGAACAAAATGATGGCTTTGTTTTCGAGCGCGTATTTGACCCAGGCTTCGAGTTGCTCGCGCGTGGCGACCGCTCCGGTCGGATTGTTCGGCGAGCAAAGATAAATCAGGTCGACGTGCTTTTTCGGCGGCGCGGGGATGAAGCCATTGCTCGGTTTGCACGGGAGATAAACGAGTTTGGCGTAGGCACCGGCTTCATTGGCTTCGCCGGTGTGACCGGCCATGACGTTGGTATCGACGTAAACGGGATAAACCGGATCGCTGATGGCGATTTTGTTTTTGCTGCCGAGAATGTCGAGGATATTGCCCGTGTCGCACTTGGTGCCGTCGCTGACGAACACTTCGTCATCAGCGACATCGCAGCCGCGGCTGCGGAAATCATTTTCGGCAATGGCGTGGCGGAGCCATTCATAACCCTGCTCGGGACCATAGCCCTTGAACGTCTCGCGCACGGCCATTTCGTCGACGGCCTTGTGCATAGCGGCGATGACGGCGGGCGGAAGCGGCTCGGTGACATCGCCGATGCCGCAGCGGATGAGGCGTTTGGCGGCGTCGGGATTGGCGTCGCAAAATGCTTTCACGCGGCGGGCGATTTCAGGAAACAGGTAACCGGCTTTCAGCTTTAAATAATTGTCGTTTAGATAGGCCATGAAATTTTTTTTGGTGAATTGAACCAACAATTCAAACCGACAGATTAAGATAAGTGACTGGGTGAGGCAAGGGCGAGGAGGTGGCTGGTGCGAAGGAGCGCGGCCTTTAGGCCGCTTCAGCAGGCTGTTTCGAGTGCATCGAAAAATCAGAATCTATCGGCTCTATTGCCGTGAAGCGACCCGAAGGTCGCGCTCCCAAGACTGTCGCGGCCGCGCATTGAGCGGCGGCTCTCCGATGCTCGTTAAACAAGTGGTTCGGAGAGCCGCGGTTTGTCCCCACCCCTTGGTGCGAAATTCGCAGGCAATTTAAAACTGGCGGCTTTGGCGGCGATGAGAATGAGACCAAAGCCGATCCAGAGGGCGATCGGGACACGCAGAATGTAGAAATATTGTTCAAGGAGCCCCTGACTTTGGCTGTCGGTTGAGCTGATGTTCAGCAACCCGGCCAGCAAAGGACCGACAAAGAAAGAAATGAGCAGGAGCGCGCTGATCCATTTGCGGCCGGCCGTGGTCATTCGGTGAAGAAGGCAAAAGGGCAGGATGGCAAATGGAATATACAACCAGCCGAACACCTCGCATGTCTGCTTAATCAAGTTCCAGACTTCACCCGCAAAGACCGTCAAGCTCGTCACGGGGTGGGGATGTTCGAATTGGCCGCGGGCGATCAGATGCAGAAAACCTTCCAGCGTGCGGGAGTATGCCCAGTTCACCGGAGGGTCCGTGGCGGAGACGATGGGCAGGTAGAGATAAGGCGTGAGGCCGAGCAGCAGAAGGAACGTGCAGGCAAGCGCGGATTTCCATTCCGCGCCAATGCGCCGGGTGATGATCGCCAGCGCGAGTGCCACCAGAAATGGCGTGGCGAGAGCGGCAAACAACGGGATATCCCATTCAGGAGAGAACCAGCTCCGCACGGTAAATTGAGTGACGGACGTCACGAGCGTGGCGACGGGAAGAACCACCAGCGCAACATCGCGGCCCAGATTTCGCTCCTTCAATAGGATCGCGCCGACGATTCCGGGGAGCGCGACGATCATTTCCTGGCTGTTGGTGAGCAGCAGTCCGTAGACGAAAAACGCGAGCCAGCAAAACTTTTTACGCCCGGTTTCCCACCAGCGCGTCAGCAGGAAAAGAACGAGGACGAAGAGGAGAACGGACATCGTCCAGAAGTTGGGAACCAGGGCCTGGTACCAAAGATCGTCGCTGAAGCCGAGGGCCATGGCGGCGGCGTAGCCGGAGATGCCGCGAATCAGAGGCTGCTCGTGCGGAGCCAATCGTTCAAAGGCCGGCATTCGCTCGAATAAAATTTTCCCGCTGCGCGACACAATGAGCGCGACAAATCCACACGCCAGTGCCCCGGCCACAGCGTCGCCAACGGCGACCCGCCAGCCGGGATTGCCAAATGGCAGCAGATGGATAAAGAGCCAGGAGTAAATCGTCCAGACCGGGTAACCTTGTGGAGGGCCGACGCCGCCGTACATCGCGCCGGCGGTCAGGATTCCGTCCCAGCCCAAAGTAATCGAGGGCGCGAGCGTGAGGATATAGCCCGTAAATGTGAGCAGAGCGGTCGCGGCAAAGCTCAGCCAGTCCGCGCGGTCTAATCGCGCGTCGGGAGTTGCCGGTGCCTCGTGATTTTGAACTGCATCCGCCATGGCCGGTTGCGTCTTTCACAGGATAGACACCGGGTGGATGAATTTTTGTATGCTCCGCGAAGAAATTCTTTCAGATCAAAATCCCCGCGATGGTGGCGGTGAGGTAACTGGCGAGCAACCCTCCGATCATCGCGCGGAGGCCGAGCTTGGCCATGTCGCCGCGCCGCTCCGGCGCAAGGGAGCCGATGCCGCCGACCTGGATGGCGATGCTGGAGAAGTTGGCAAAACCACAAAGAGCATACGTCGCCAGGACGAAACTGCGCTTGTCGACCAGGGTTTTTGGACTCGTGAGATCAAGGTAGCCGATAAATTCGTTGAGCACGATGCGTTCACCGAGGATGCCGCCGATGGTCATGCAATCGTGCGCCGGCACGCCCATGAGCCACGCGAAGGGCGCGTTGATCCAGCCAAAGAGGCGCTGGAGCGTGACGGGATTTGCAATGTGCATTTTCTCCTGTGGGAACGTGATCAGGTAATTCGCCAACGCGACCACGGCGATGAAGGCGATGAGCATGGCGATGACATTGATCGAGAGCATCATGCCGTCGCCGGCGCCGCGGCAGAGAGCATCGATGCTATTGACCGTGGTGCGGGGAACGTCGGCGGGAGCGGAGGCGGCGGTTTCGCTTTGTTCGGTTTCAGGCAGCATCACTTTGGAAATGAGAAGCGCCGCCGGCGCGCTGAGGACGGAGGCGGTGAGCAAATGGCCGGCGATGTCCGGATGCCCGGCATCGATGCCCATCTTGATATAAACAGCGGCCACACCGCCGGCGATCGTGGCCATGCCGCCGGTCATGAGGCACATCAGTTCGCTGCGGGTCATTTTGGCCACGTAAGGCTTGATGACCAGCGGCGCTTCGGTCTGTCCCATGAAGATATTGGCGGCAGCGGCAAGAGTTTCGCTTCCGCTGGTCCGCATGACTTTGCGCATGACCCACGCGACTGCGTGGACGACTTTTTGCAGGATTCCCCAATGATAAAAAAGCGATGACAGCGACGAAACGATGATGATCGTTCCGGTGACGAGGACGGCAAAGACCAGCGAGGACTCGGGAAACACGCGTTTCATGCTGGCATCATTGGCCAGCGGGCCGAAAACGAACTGGCAGCCGTCATTGGAAAATTGAATGAGCTTGCTGACCGCCCGGCCGGTGAAATCGAACAGCGCGGCGCCGCCGGAGGTTTTGAGGATCAGGAGCGCAAAAATGAATTGGAGGCCGAGCCCCCAGAGAACCGTCCGCCACGGGAAGAGTTTGCGATTGTAAGAAAACGCCCAGGCGACGGCGATGAACACGACCAGTCCGAGCAGGCTGACGAGTCTGAGTTGCATGGGCGGACTGTAAAGGGACGAGCGGCTGGAGTCGACGGAATTTGCGATTTACGACTGGCGATTGACGCGGTTCTGGGCGGGTTTGTCCTCTGAAGAGGACGGGACCGGAATGTGAATAAATATTTTGCAATGCGACTTGAACACTTGCGCCACTGATGCCACGCTAACGCTCGCTTGAGCGGATAGCGTATGCAGTCGCAGCATCATCCCAAACATTATTGCGGAGTCTTTGGCGTTTTTGGGCATCCCAACGCCGCCGAACTCACGTACTACGGCCTCTACGCACTGCAACATCGCGGCCAGGAAAGCGCCGGCATCGTGACCTGCGACGGAAAGCAATTTCGCGTGCATCGCGGGATGGGGTTGGTGCCGCAGATTTTTGACGGTGACATTCTCCACAGCCTCGTCGGCAACATGGCCGTCGGCCATACGCGTTACTCAACCACCGGCTCCTCTCATTTGCGCAACGCGCAGCCGCTCACGGTGGATTGCGCGCGCGGGCAGATTGCCATCGCGCACAACGGCAATCTCACCAACGCCGCCCAGCTCCGCGAAGAACTGGAATCGCGCGGCTCGATTTTCGGCACTACCGTCGACAGCGAAATCATCCTGCACCTGATGGCCCAGCCGAGTTGCAACGGCAGCGGCAATCATCTCGTGCACACGCTCCAGCAAATCGAAGGCGCCTATTCGCTCGTCATCATGACCGAGAAGGAATTGATCGGCGTGCGCGACCCGCACGGCTTCCGGCCGTTGTGCATCGGCAAGATTGATGACGCTTATGTGCTGGCGAGCGAGACGTGCGCGCTGGATTTGATTCACGCGAAATTCGTCCGTGACGTCGAGCCCGGTGAAATCGTGATCATCAACAAGGAAGGTCTGACGAGCATCCAGGCCTTTCCCGAGCAGAAGCGCCGGGCGTTTTGCATCTTTGAATACGTTTATTTTGCGCGGCCCGACAGCACGATTGCGAATCGGAACGTCTACAAAGTCCGCGTCGAGATGGGCCGCCAATTGGCGCGTGAAAATCCGATCGATGCCGACCTCGTCGTGCCCGTGCCGGACAGCGGGAATTGCGCCGCGCTGGGTTATTCGCTCGAATCGAATATTCCGTTCGAGATGGCCTTCGTGCGCAATCACTACGTCGGGCGCAGCTTCCTGCAGCCGTCGCAATTGATTCGCGACTTCGACGTGCGCGTGAAGTTGAACCTCATCGGCGAGCTGGTGAAGGGCAAGCGGGTCATCGTCGTGGATGATTCCATCGTGCGCGGCACCACGTGCAAGACGCGCGTGAATAATCTCAAGGAAGCCGGTGCGAAGGAAGTGCACGTGCTGGTGAGCTGTCCGCCGCACATGAACCCGTGCGTGTACGGCATCGATTTTCCGGACCGCAGCAAATTGATGGCCGCGAATTATTCGTTGGAAGACATCCGCAAATATCTGAACGCGGATTCGCTGCATTATCTTTCCCAGGATGGCATGGTGAAGGCGACGGGGCTGCCGAGGAACTCCTTCTGCATGGCGTGTTACGACGGCGATTATCCGGTGCCGTACGATCCTTCCGTGGACAAGCACATTATCGAGCGCCGCAACGGCCGCGTGGCCAGCCTCACCGAAAGCCTCGCCAAAGAGCGCGCGCAGATTAAGCTTTTCTGACCGCCACAGCGCGGCGTCCCTACCTCACGGCTTCAACACCACCTTCACGCACTTGTCATGCTTGAGTTGGAACATGCGGTAGCCTTCCGCCGCGTCATCCAGACTCATGCGGTGCGTGATGACAAACGAGGGATCGATGTCGCCGTCTTCGACCCGCTTGAGTAGCGGCCGCAGATAATTCTGCACATGCGTTTGGCCTCCGCGGATATTGAGCCCTTTCCCGAACGCGGTGCCGAACGGAAATTTATCCAGCGCTCCCATGTATACGCCGGGCACGGAAACCGTGCCGCCCTTGCGGCACGACTGAATCGCCTGCCGAAGGACATGCGGGCGATCAGTCGCGAGTTTGACGGTGGTTTTCGCCTTGTCCATTTTCGCATCGGCGGTGCTGCCGTGGGCTTCGAGCCCGACGGCGTCGATGCACGAATCCGGCCCTATGCCGCCGGTGGCTTCCTTGATGTCCTCGAACGCGTGGCCATTGGCCATGATCGTTTGCGCGCCGGATTGGCGGGCCATTTCGAGACGTTCGGGCACGTCATCGATCGCAAGCACGCGCTCGGCGCCGAGCAGGAAGGCGCTTTTGATGGCGAATTGGCCAACCGGCCCGCAGCCCCAGACCGCCACGGTGTCGCCGGGCTGGATGTTGCAATTCTCCGCGGCCTGGTAGCCGGTCGGAAAAATGTCCGAGAGAAAAATCACGTTCTCATCCGGCATTCCCTCCGGAATTTTTATCGGGCCGACATCGGCGAACGGCACGCGCGCGTATTCCGCCTGCCCCCCGGCGTAACCGCCATTCGTGTGCGAATACCCATACAATCCCGACGATGGATATCCTGTTTCCACTTCACTTTCGTGCGGATTCGGATTGGTGTTGTCGCAGAGCGCCCACAATTTTTTCCGGCAGAAAAAACACTGGCCGCACGAAATCGTGAACGGCACGACGACCCGGTCCCCTTTCTTCAAATTCCTCACTTCACTCCCGGTCTCGACCACTTCCCCCATGAATTCATGGCCGAGAATATCGCCCTCCTCCATGCCGGGCACGAAGCCGCCGTAAAGATGCAAGTCGGAGCCGCAGATCGCGGTCGTCGTGATGCGCACGATGGCGTCGTGCGGGTTGAGAATTTTTGGATCCGGGACTCTTTCCACCCGGACATCTTCTCTGCCGTGCCAGCAAAGTGCTTTCATAAATGATTCTATTTGTTGCCGCCTCGGGGCTGCCCTTCAGTGGTGGGAATCTCGCCGGTTTCGAGGAGGCTCTTGAGGCGGAACAAATCCCCGGACATTTCTTTTTCGGCATCCGCGCCGAAAAGTTTGGCGAGCATGGTTCCGAATTTTCCGCCCGGCGGCGAATACTTCATCGAGACTTTGACAACGGTGCCGCGGCCGCCCGTGGCCGGCGTGAACCAGACCGACCCGGCGTTATCGACATCCGCGCCCTCAAGCGATTGCCAGGAAAGCATCTGGCCCGGTTTGTCCTCGATGAGGCGGGCGTCCCACTCCAGCGTGCGGTCGTGGGAAGTTTTGACGATCCAATGCGACATGCCGTCGCCGGTTTGTGTGACAGATTGGACGCGCTGCATGAACCGGGGCAAATTTTCAAGCTGGCGCCAGAAGGAATAAAGTTCCTCAGGCGAGCGGTTAATCGTGATCGCTTTCTCTATTTTTGTGCCCTCGCCGCTTTTAAGGCTCGGTTGGCCAATGCCGGCGCGGCCTCGCGAGTAATTTTTTTCAACTAGACGTGTTTTCATTTTAAATCTCCGGTGGGAAACATGTTCCGACGAATGGAGCCATACCTCTACGGGGAGTTGACCCCAAAAAATCCGCCCCCCTCGAAAAAGATAGCGGCGGTCATTCTCCCGCCTTACAATGGCGCCGCTGAAACGGGCGTTGGGTTTATGAATACAGAAGGCATGGCGGATATCTTGAGCGGCTTTTCCGTCGCGGAGACGACGGACAGGCTCGAGGCCCTGCTCCGCGCCCGGGGAGCCAAAATTTTTGCGCGCATCGATCAAGCCGCGGAGGCCCAGGCTGTCGGACTGACCATGCCGCAGACGCAGTTGCTGATTTTTGGCGATCCCAAGGCCGGCACTCCATTGATGGTGAAAACTCCCTCGCTCGCCATGGACCTCCCGCTCAAGGCGCTCATTTGGGAATCAGCCGACGGAAAAGTCTGGCTGAGTTACAACACACCGGAATATCTCAAGGCGCGACATCATCTGGAGTCAGCGCCTTTCCGGGCCGTGACGGCATTGTTTCAGGCGGCGGCCAGCAATTAATGTCGAATGACGAATCGCACGTTGTGCCGTCCATTCGTCCTTTTCACCCGCAACCTCACCACAAAGAAAAAAATGAAATTCACACTCGCCCTTTTCATTCTCACCGCAAGCCTTTTCTCCCGCGCCATGGCGGCGGATGCATCCTCGGGCGTGATTCAAATCGACAGCGCCGCCGTGGCCGCCGCGTTTGCCAGGGGCGGGTCGTTGCTGCAGACAAATAATTTCAAAGTCATGGCCGGCCGGCGCGTCGCGCCCGGCGAAGTCGAAATCCACGAAAAGGACACGGATGTGTTTTATGTGACGGAAGGTTCGGCGACCTTTGTGACCGGCGGGACGGCGGATGGCCGGCACACGGTATCGCCGGGCGAAATTCGCGCGCCGAAAATCACAGGCGGCGAGGAGCATCACCTGAAAAAGGGCGACGTGATTGTAATTCCGAACGGCGTGCCGCATCAATTTACACAGGTGGACGGGCCATTTCTTTATTTCGTCGTCAAGGTGAGCAAGTGAGGGGCAGTGTCCTGATTTGGTAGGGATAGCGCGCTGCGCTGTCCGCGCCGCGTTCAGCGGCGCAATGGGGCATGCTCGACTTTTCGGAAATTTCCTTCCGCCCACTGAACGCGGGCGGGAACGCCGCAGCGCGGCATCCCTGCCAATCAACTTTGCCTCATTTTGATTCAGTCCACCTCCAAAGCCCGCATTTATTGAGTTTTTTCCCTGTGGAAACCCGTTTCCGCCCATAATCAGGCACTTTTCCTGCTAAGAATGACGCGTGTATTTAGAGTATTACGGGCTGACAGAGCCGCCGTTCGACATCACGCCCAACCCGCGGTTTCTGTTTTACAGCGCGAAACATCGCGAAGCGTTTAATCACGTGCTTTACGGCATTCGCGAGCGCAAAGGTTTTGTGCAGCTCACCGGTGAAGTCGGCGCCGGCAAAACGACCCTTTGCCGCGCGATGCTCGAACAACTCGACGGCCACTACTCGACGGCGCTCATTTTGAACCCGGCGCTGAACCCCGATCAACTGATGAAGGCCATCACGACGGAGTTCGGCCTGCCGATCTATCAACTCGGCCTCGACCGCCTTGATTCGCTCGCGATGTTCAATGAATTTCTGCTGCGCCAGGTCGATCAAGGCAGGGAGACCGTGCTGATCATCGACGAAGCGCAGGATCTTCCCGATGAAATGCTGGAGCAGGTGCGCCTGCTTTCCAATTTGGAAACGGACGATCGCAAACTGCTGCAAATTGTTTTGATGGGCCAGACGGAATTGCGCGACCGGCTGAACCAGCATGCCATGCGCCAGCTTCGCCAGCGCATCACCGTTCGCTATCATTTGAATCCGCTGAGCCGGCAGGAAGTGAACCATTACGTGGAGCATCGCCTCCATGTTTCCGGCGCGAACGGCACGCCGTATTTCACTCGGCCCGCGTTGTGGCGCGTTTACAATTACAGCAAAGGCATTCCGCGGCTCGTGAACGCGATTTGCGACAAGGCGCTGCTCGCGGGATACGTGCGGCAGACCAGGAAAATCGGTTACAACACCGTCGGAACAGCCATTCGCGAATTGGAGGGGGAGATACACTCATGAGCATGATCAACGACGCCCTGAAGCGCGTGCAGAAAAAGAGCCCGTCGGCCGCCTCGGGACCGCAATTGCGCCGGGCGGAACCCTCGCAAATCGGCAACCGCACCCTCAGCCTGATGGTTCCGGTGCTCCTGGTTTTCGCGGTGCTCATCGGCGTTTTCTTTTTGTGGGAAGCAGTTCAATACCCGGCCCGAAATCCGGAACCGGTGAAAGCCAAAACCCTGGTCGCGGAAAATCCGGAGCCAGCCAAAGCGGATCCGGTCAAAGTGAAAACGGTTGTTCCGGAAATTCCACAGTCGAAAGTGGCGCAGCAGCCCGTGCAGAAAACAGTGCAGCAACCTGTGCAGAAAGTAATGCAGCGACCAATTCAGAGAGTAGTACAACAGCCGGTGCAGAAAGTGGTGCAACAGCCCGCGCAAAAACCAGTGCAACGGCCGGTGCAAATGGCGATGGTTTCTGTTCCCAGACCGAAAGCGGAGGCTCCGAAGCCGGCTCCGGCGCCTGTTCCGCAAAGAACCGAGGCAGCGCCGGCTCCCGAGCCCGCGCCAGAGTCGGTTCTCCCGCCTCTCACGCCGGTCAGGCTCCAGGCGATTTTCTATGCGCCCGGACGTTCCACCGCCATCATCAATGGAAAAACGATGCGTGTGGGAGAAACATTGAACGAATATCGTCTAATGGCCATCACCCAGACCAGTGCGACGCTTGCCACCACCAGGCGGACCAATGTGCTGACGTTGCAGTGATTTTTGGCGGAGCTTGCGAGGCACATCTCCATTTCTGCGCAAAGCGCAATGTAAAGTGACCCAGTCCCAAAACCTGAGGGACTTTTCACAATAGCCCGGCGTTTCAACGCCGGGAACTGATCCATAGCCACACAAGTCCCGAACGGGACGGCCGGAATCTTTTTCAGCCGTCCCCTTGGGACTTGGCCTGCTCCCGTTTCCGACCCGGCAGTGAACTGCCGGGCTATTTCCAATGGTTCCTTCGGAACCAAACGCTAATCGTGTCGCTGCTCAAAAACTGAGGCCGCTTGCGAGTACGCTCACCCCGGCAAGGCAATTCCTCGAACTTTTTGCTTGGCCTTCGCGGCGGGTCAGGGATGATTTGCGCCGATGAATTTGTTTCGTGAGAAGTGCCGGGCGTCCCCCATCTACGCGCGTGTCGCTCCCTTCGTTATTTTTGTTGGATTGATGCTTTTCAACGGGTTCGGTAAAAACGCGCCTTACTGGACCTATGCCCTCAGGACAGCCGCCGGTTTGTGGATGCTTTGGGAAATGCGCCCGTTCGTTCCGGAAATGCGCTGGAACGTGACCACGGAAGCGGTGGCCGTAGGAATCGCGATCTTCGGTATCTGGGTGGGCCTCGATCCGTTCCTTCCCAAGAATCATCTTCTCTTTACGCCCACTCCCGGCGATGAATGGAATCCTTTCGCACACTATGGCGCGGGTTCCGGCCTGGGATGGTTTTTTGTTCTCGTCCACCTCTTCGGTTCGAGCGTCGTCGTGCCGCCGTTGGAAGAAGTTTTTTGGCGTTCGTTTCTCTATCGCTATTCCATCAGGACAAATTTCGAATCCATCCCCCTCAATTTCTTTCACCCGACCGCCTTCATCGTCATCTCACTTTGCTTCGGGTTGGAACATTATGAATGGGCCGCGGGATTCCTGTGCGGCATGGCGTTTCAATGGCTGGTCATCAGCAAAAACCGCCTCGGCGACGCCATCGTGGCACACGCCATCACGAATTTCCTGCTGGGACTGTGGGTGATTGGACGGGGAGCCTGGCATTTTTGGTGAGAGTTGAGGAGTTAACGAGTCCATAGTTAATGAATCGTGTTGCCGTGCGTCATTTTTGAAGACGAACTCCTGCTGGTCATCAACAAACCAGCGGGCATGAACACGCACGCGCCGAGTCCGTTCGCCGGCGAGGGCATTTACGATTGGCTCCGCCATCGCGAACCGCGCTGGGCGCGGCTCGCAATCATCCATCGGCTCGACAAGGAGACAAGCGGCGTTTTGGTCTTCGGAAAATCCACGCCGGCCAATCGCTCGCTCACGGAACAATTTGCCAGTCGCAGCGTCCGGAAAAAATATTTGCTGTTGTCAGACCACGCGCCAAAAAAAACCGGGTTGCTGGTAAAATCAAAAATTGCACGCGCGGGCGAGCGATACGTGAGCACGGCGAGTGGCGAAATGGCCGAGACGAGGTTTGGACCCGTTGCTTGTAGCAGCCGACGTGAGGAGGCTCAAATTTTTTTCAACCTGCCGCGTGCCTCACGCCCGATTTCTGTTGTAGAGGCGGAGCCGCTCACCGGCCGTACCCACCAGATTCGCGTCCACGCGGCCGAAAACGGCTTTCCCATTCTCGGCGATACGCTTTATGGCGGCGCGCCGTTTCAACGCGTTTGTCTGCACGCGGCGGAGATCACGCTGAAGCATCCCGCGACCGCGGAGGAAATGACTTTTCGCGCGCCGGTCGATTTTGCCCGCGATGCACGAGCGGATTTGCGAACCGCGTTGATCGACACGGACCAAACAAACGCCTATCGCCTGATTCACGGAGCCAGCGACGGCTGGCCGGGGTGGTATGTGGAACGGCTCGGCGATTTTCTGTTGTCGCAAAGCAAAACGCCGTTGACAAAGCCGCAGCAGGAGCGTCTCGCGCAGTTGGGTCCGGGCGTTCGAGGTGTTTATCACAAAATCCTTTCCCGTCACGTCCGTGGCGCGAGCGCGGCGGAAGCATCGCCGCAATTGATTTCAGGAGAAGCCGCGCCCGAACGATTTACCGTCCGCGAAAATGGCCTTCAATTCGAGCTAAGCTTCAACGAAGGTTACTCGGTGGGCCTGTTCCTGGATCAACGCGACAACCGCCGTCGTTTTCTAACCAGCCATATTGCCGCGGAGTTTTCTCTGCGCCTCACGGAACACGGAACACGGCTCGCCGCGCCAAAGCGAAGCGGAGGCGGGAACACGCCACTCGAAGTGCTGAACGCCTTCTCCTACACCTGCAGTTTCTCCGTCTGCGCGGCAAAGTCCGGCGCGCGGACCACCAGCCTGGATCTTTCCAAAAAATATCTCGAATGGGGCCGCCGCAATTTCGCGCTGAATGGCCTCGATCCGGCGCGGCACGATTTCATTTACGGCGATGCGTTTGATTGGATGCGGCGGCTGGCGAAGAAAGGGCGCACATTCGATGTGATCGTGCTGGACCCGCCGACGTTCTCTCAATCGAAGGAGCGCGGGATTTTTCGGGTGGAAAAAAATTACGGCGAACTGGTTTTGGCGGCCTTGCCGTTGTTGAAAAAAGAGGGCGTATTGCTCGCGTCAACCAACGCGGCAGATTGGCCGCCGGAAATATTCCTGGCCGTCGTGGAAAAAAGCATTCGCGCAGTGAAAAGAAAAATTCTTCAACAACATTACGTGCCGCAGCCGCCGGATTTTCCGATTTCCCGAGCGGAACCCGCGTATCTCAAGACGGTTTGGATGCGAGTGGCGTGATCTCTCCCGGAAGCGCCGGCATCTCGCCGGCGGGAACGCGTCGCTCTGAGCGGTTCATGGAAATAAAGGTTATTTCCTCTCCATTCTGAAGCCCCGGAGGGGCGATATATGATAGCCCGGGGTGAGGCTGCGGAGCAGCCGTAACCCTGGGTAACGATTCAAACAAACCTGCTTTTTTCGTCATTCGCCCCGGCTCGAAGGCGAATGACGAAAAAAGGCAAAACTGCAACCACGACACCAAAAGAGAATCTTGGAAGTTTTCTTTCCATGAACCGTGAGGAGATGGTGCGTCCATGGACAAAGGTTGTGTCGCCCCTTGTAGGGCGACGAAGTGATGAGGGCATTTAACCCAGGGCGGCGGCCGCTACGCGAGCCTTGCCCTGGGCTTTCATCTCTCGGGCCTTCAGCCCGGGTCGCTCGCTCCCAGGTTTATGGTTAATGCGGAGTTCAAAAAGGAACTGGAAGCTACAGAGCAGATGGCCCGCGCTACTTTTGCTCCCGCTCAAGCGAGCGAGTGATCAAGCTGGCGCGGGTGGCGCTGCGCGCGCCCCGGGCCACGATGATGAGCAGCACGCACATCAACACCGAGAACGCCACGGAGACAATCGCGATATTGCGGGCGCTGAAAAGACTTGTGGTTGGAGCGTTGGTCGCCGCTTCGACGACAGGTTGCGCGGGAGAGGAATCTGCTGGCGCCGCCGCGGCATTGGTGGACTCACGCGCGAGCACAAGCGTGGGGCTGTCTCCATTCGGAGCCGGGGCAGCAGGAGCCGGTTCGACAGATTTCGGTGCTTCGGCGACGACGGCTGGCACAGAATGCACCTCCGGGGCGGGTGATGGCGCCGGTTCAACAGTTGCAACCGGAGCGGGCGCGGGCGCCGGTTTCGGAGTTTCCGCGGCTGCAACGGCTGCCGGAGCCGGCGTTGGTTGAGGAGGTGGCGTGGCCGCGACGGGGATGTCCGCCGGCGGTGTGTCTGGCTCCTGGGTGATATCAGGCAGATTAGCCGTGTTGGTCACGCTGCGAGTTTTTCGACCGATCATGACCAATGACGGCACGAACGGCTTCGGAGGAGCTTCCGGGGGGGCTTGAGCGACCACTTTGGGAGCCGGCGGCGGTGGCGGGACCTGCGGGATGTCCACCCAGCGCGTGAGGCCCAACGTGTTGGTGGTGATTCTCCCGCGTTCACCGCGAAAAACCGTCACGATCGGCAAGTGTTCCTTCCGCTGTTGATTGAAATTCGTTTTGTAATACGCGCTGATGCGCGCGTCGAACGGCGTCCCGGTGACGGCGTCGGAGCCATCGGAAATCAGGATCACGGTAATCGTATCGGAAATTTTAATCACCCGCTGCATGTTCGTGAGCACGTCGCCAAACGCCGCGGTCTTGGCGTAACGATGACGGCTCAGGAAATAGAGCGTGTGTTGTGCGATGGAGTCGGATACGTCGGGCGACCAGGTCATGAGAGGCGCTTCACTGGCGCGCAGTTCGTTGTCGTAAGTCCAGATGCCGATCGTATCGCCGGGGCGCATGTTGCCGTGCATTCCCGTCGTCAGCAAATCCTGCGTCACATCCTGGAGACCTTTGGCGCGGTCGCGCATTTCGGCCGAAGTGTTGAAAATGAAGAGCCAGCGATTCGAAGATTGGGCTGAAAGTTTTGCCGGAAGGAGGCAAAGAATTCCCAGCAAAAAGAAAAGTGCCAAACTTGCCGCCTTGGGCATTGTCCAGGTTTTACGCAGGGCAATGTTCATTCTGCGGCCCTAAGAGCGGCGTTTGAACCGGTTTTGTTCGCGCCGATTGTGATGTTTGATGTCATTGTGCAGTTCTTCTAGCGTATTCTGTACCGTCTGAATGAAATTCCAGCAACTGGAGGCCAGCCCGCCCATGTTAATGACCGTCTCGCGCTCGGCCGTGTCGTCGGTCACGGCGAGAATTTCGCCGTA
>Ga0335085_10006718_pt1 | contig 18068 bp, 20 predicted proteins | sample Lox_Sample_45_FD_206712 | JGI IMG/M metagenome (GOLD analysis project Ga0335085, IMG submission 206712) | Soil microbial communities from Loxahatchee National Wildlife Refuge, Florida, United States - Lox_Sample_4.5 | ecosystem: Environmental > Terrestrial > Soil > Wetlands | place: USA...
CAAGATGACGAGCCGGGCCCCGCGGATCGCCGCGGCAGTGCGCCGCGCGGCGGCCGGGCGGAGCAGCGGATCCTCCGCGCCGTGCAGGACCCGGTTCCTGGCCATGCTCGGGCGCACACAGGCCCGTCAGGTAGCTACCGGCCGGCCGTAGGTCACGGCCTCGCGCACCTCCTGGGGCACGGACCGGGCGAGTTGCGCGTCAGGCTGGGCGCCGATGGAGTCGTTGATCGTGGAGAACGCCAGGCGGAAAGCCACGAAGCTGGTGATGGCGAAGATCTGCCCGTCATCGAGCCCGGAATCGCGGAGCGCCTGGATATCGGCGGGCGTCGTCGCGTTCGGGTCCGTGGCGACCTTCCGGGCCCACGCCGCCATGGCCTTCTCCTGATCGGTCAGCCCGGCGTCGCTGCCATCCAGGACCCCCGCCGCGGTGGCTGCGTCCGGCGCCTTGCCCAGCTTGCCGCCCCGTGCCAGCGAGCAGTACGAGTCACCGAGGGCCGAGGCGGCCGCGGTCACCAGGATCCCGCGCTGGCGGAAGGTCAGGCCGCTCGGCGTGAAAGCCTGTGACATCAGCTCGAACAGCCGCTTGAGGGTATCTGGCTGGTGCGCCCACAGCCGAGACAGGGACCATATGTAGCCGCCGCCGGCCAGGTCTTCGTCGTAGAGCTCCTGCACGCGGGGGGACACCGGGGGTTCGCGGAGAAAGCTGCCCGTCATGGGTGTTCGGCTCCTTCGGGTTTGCGGGCCAGGTAGCCCACGACGTTGATGACGGCCCGCAAGGGCAGGCCGTCGCGCAGCTGCCCCCGTGCCTGCTCGACGGCGGCGCGATGGAACTCGGCCTCGCCCACGTTCTGGATGGCCTCATACGCCGGGCCGGTAGCGGCCAGAGCACGCGCGTACAGCTCCGGGTCGGCGAACTCCCACGCGAACGGGACGTCCACGCGCTCGATACCGGCGAATCCGCATGACTGAAGGAGCCGCTCGCCCGCACCAGGCCGGCCGAGTGAGACCATCACCGCCTGGTTGCCGACCTTCTCCGCCGCGGCCAGGCCGAACGGTGCCAGCGCCCAGAATCCGGCGGACACCTTCAGGTGACCCCACACCGTCAACCCGGCCCGCCCGCCGGGCCGCAGGACCCGGTAGATCTCGGCGACCGCCTGGGGTGTGGTGCCCCAGATCCCGCGGAAGCTGGTGACGACGTCGAACGACGCCGGATTCCACGGCAGGGCGTGCATATCGCCGGTCCGGATGTCGCAATCCGGGTTCCGGTCCCGGGCCACCGCGACCAGCCGGGCCGAGGCATCGATACCCCAGCAGGATGCGCCGCGCAGGCGGGCCAGCTCGATCGCCAGCCCGGACCCGCACGCCACATCCAGCAGCCGGTCCCCGGCATCGACGCCCAGCCGGTGGTGCACCGTCACATACTCCCGGCAGTTAGACGGCTCGCTGAGCGTGGCAAAGTCCGCCGCCTTACGGCCCCAGCCCTCGTCCACCCCCACCCACTGCGGCGAGCCTGTGCCCGGCCTCGTCATGGCTGCCCCCTCACTGTGCCGCTAACGCTACGTCAGACGTCTCGCCGAGCGCTGCCATCGCCGACCGGACCCACTCCAGGCTGGCCCGGTGAGTAGCGATCCCGTGCTCCAGCGCCAGCAGCGCGTGCTGGCCCAGCACCCCCTGCCGCGAGGCGGCGAACTGCTCCACCCCCGTGACGAACCCGTCCAGCGCACCGCCCAGGTCCGCCAGGAACGCGATCACCTCGGCGCGCTCCAGGTAGTTCTCCATCAGCGAGAAGCGCATCAGGTGCTGCCCGAGGTCCGTCGCCACCGTCTCCGGGACCACCGGCCGCCGGAGCCACTCCAGGTACACCGCCAGGCCGGCGTCGGTCACCTGATACATACGCAGCGCCCGGCGCCCGCTGGACATCTGCTGCTCCGCCTGCAGCAGGCCACGCTCCTCCAGCCGCCGAAGCGCCGGGTACAACGCACCCGGGCTCGGCTGGTACACGCTCGCGGGCGAGGAGGTGAACATCTTCTTCAGCCCGTACCCCGAACGCGGCTCGCTGGCGATGACGGCGAGCAGCACCTGCTCGAAGTCGGTCAGCCGACGCCCCGCCGCGTCGGGAACTGTCGCACCGGGAGACACAATTGTCCTCTTTTAATGAGTCGATTCGACTTATATCCTAGTCCGCGTGACCGCCGGGCGGGACTAGGAGCGCTAGCAGGGGCGTGCTCCACGTCACCGCCGGCACGACCGGAACGGTCCTCCCGCGCGACAAGGCAAAACGTCTACCCGAGGTCGGTGCCGGCCCGTACCATGCCCTGGTGGCCCGGCTGGCGATCTCGAAAGACTTCCTGACGCAATACGCCAGGCTGGACAAGCGCGTCCAGCGCTCGGTCGACCAGGCGATCGCCACCTTCGCCCGGCACCCGCACCCAGCCCAGTACCTGGAGACATCCCAGCACCCCCATAACGACCAGCTCCGCATCGTGCCGCTGGACGGCCCCTGGCGCGGCATCATGCTCGCGCCCGCGACCGGAGACACGTACTGCCTGGTCACAGTCCTCCCGCACGACAAGGCGGACGCTTACGTGTCCAGCCCGGAGGGACTTAAGCTCGTCCACGCCCAGCCGTTCGGAACCTGGCGCACCTTCTTGCACCCGGACCAGCGCCAGATCGCCTACCACCCGGGCTACTCCGGCTCCGCCCAGGTCACCGGCGGCCCCGGCACCGGCAAGACGGTCACCGTCCTGCACCGTGCCGCCTTCCTAGCCGAACACGCCGCCGTGCCCATCCTGGTCACCACGTTCGCCGGCAACCTAGCCGAAGCCCTCCAGGCCCAGCTCGGCCTCCTCATCCAGAACCCCGGGATCCGCGAGAACATCGAGGTCCTGAACGTCGACCGCCTCGCCTACCGCATCGTCAGGCGAGCCCGCGGCACCCCCGTCATCGCCGACGAGGGCACGCTCCGCACCCGCTGGGCCAAAGCCGCCGCCGATGCACCCTTCACCCCGGCGTTCCTCAAGAACGAATGGGAACAGGTCATCCTGGCCCAGGACCTGAACACCGAGCCGGCCTACCTGACCTGCGCCCGCACCGGCCGCGGCCGCCCGCTCACCAAGGCCCAGCGCTCCCAGGTCTGGCAGGCCACCCAGCAGGTCACGGCCGAACTGAAAGCCGCCCACCAGACCACCCACCTGCAGCTGGCCAACGAGGCCACCTGCCTGCTCCGCCAGGCCGGAAGGCCGGCCTACCGCCACATCCTGGTGGACGAGGCCCAGGACCTGCACCCGTCCCAGTGGCGGCTGCTCCGCGCCGCCGTCGCGCCCGGCCCGGACGACCTGTTCATCGCGGCCGACCCGCACCAGCGCGTCTACGACAACCGGGTCTCCCTGTATCCGACGGCATCGAGCCTCATGCCATCGGCGTGGCCGCCCGGTCCGCCGCCTTGGTACGCGAGGCACGCGAGGCGCTGCGGGTCGCGGGCATCGAGACGGTCTCGCTGAACCGGCGGGGTGAAACCAAGGCCGTTCGGGCCGGAACCATGCACGCCATGAAGGGCCTGGAGTTCCAGGCCGTCGCGGTCATCGGCGTCGAGCACGGCCTGGTCCCCGAGCCAGCCGCGGTCACCCCGGCCGCCGAGGACGCCGCCACCCACGCCCAGGACCTGCAGCGGGAACGCCGCGTCCTGTTCGTCGCCTGCACCCGGGCCCGGGACCACCTCTACGTCTCCGGCACCGGCCAGCCGAGCATCTTCCTGCCGCCCTAGCCGCTGATGGCGGCGAGCAGCTCCCGCCGGCTCGGCCCGGGCAGCGGGTACCGCGGGGCATGGGCCCTCAGCCGCATCACCTATTCAATACCGGATATGCCCGCGGCAGAAGCGCCCGCCGCGGTCTCCGGGTCCTCACCAGGTCGCGAAGATGATACAGGCGCCGGGGCGCCGGCCGAGGGGATGATGACGGTCACGGAAAGGCCGCCGTCCTCGCGGGGGAGAGCACCAGCACCACCCCCGTGGATCGCGGCTATGGACGCGACGATGGCCAGCCCCAGCCCGAAGCCATCATGCGACGTCCGGTCGCTGAGCCGCTCGAACGGCCGAAAGATCCGGCCGAGATCGTCCGCGGAGACTACCGGCCCGGTATTGGCCACCGCTAGCTCGCCACCGCCCGCGACGTTCCGGGTGCTGACCCACACCTCGCCGCCCGGCAGGTTATACCGGACCGCATTGTCCACCAGGTTGGCGACCAGCCGTTCCACCAGCACCGGATCGCCCAGGACGACCGCGGGTCCCAGCGAGGCATGCACCCGCAAGCCACCCGCACCGAAACCACAGACGTCCAGGACGTCCTCGGCCACCGTGGCCAGGTCAACCTTCTCGCGCACGGTAAGCCCGCGCTCGTTCCGCGCCAGGAGAAGCAACGCCCCGATGAGCTGCTCGGCATGATCGACCGCGACCCGGATGTCCGCCCCCATCGCCCGCAGCTCCCCGGGTGTAGCGGACGGATCATCCAGCACCACGTCCACCGTCGCCCGCATGACCGCCAGCGGCGTCCGCAGCTCATGAGAAGCATTGGCGATGAACCGCTGCTGCCCCTCGAACGCCGCCTGGAGCCGTCCCAGCATCTCGTCGAACGTCTCCGCCAGCTCCCGGAGCTCGTCCCGAGGCCCGGTCGCCGCCACCCGCGTTGACAGGTCATGCTCCGACGCGGCCCGGGCCGCCGTGGTGATCCGGTGCACCGGCCGCAACGCCCGCCCGGCAAAAACCCACCCGAGCACCGCCGCCAGGGCAATAACCAGCGCCAGCGTGATCAGCGAGTACCGCAGCAGATGCGACAGGGTCAGGTCACGCTGCCCCTGCGCCCCCACCTGCTGGAAGTACGCCGCGCACTTGGCCAGGATGCGCGCGTCGGGATGGGTGCTCGCCTCCGCTGACCGGCACCGCCCCGCGAACGCGGCCAGATCGCTGGCCGAAGGCGTACCGTCCTGAACCTGCGCCGGCAGCCGCGCCACCTGCGCGTAACTGACCGCCACCACGAGAGCCCCGCACACGCCGAACAGGCCGATGTACAGCAGCGTCAGCCGGGCCCGAACGGTCAGCCGCGGCCGGCTCACATCGGGAACCCCTTCACACCGAGGAAACCTTCACAGCCGGTACCCCTTGCCCACCACGGTCTCGATCAGCGGCGGGTCGCCCAGCTTACGCCGCAGCCTGGTCATGGTCACCGAGACAATATTGCTGAACGGGTCGGCGTGCGCGTCCCACACATGCTCGAGCAGTTCCTCCGCACTGACCACGGCGCCGTCCGCCGCCAGCAGCATCTCCAGGATGCCGAACTCCTTGCGCGTCAGCGATAGCGGACCACCCCCGCGGCTGGCCCGGTGCCGCCCCCGGTCGACGCACAGATCCCTGAATCGCAGCACCGGCGGCGCGGACGGCGCACGCCGGGCCAGCGCCCGCACCCGCGCGACCAGCTCCGCGAAGACGAACGGCTTGGGCAGGTAGTCATCCGCCCCCAGCTCCAGTCCATCCACCCGGTCGTCGACCCCGCCGGCCGCGGTCAGCATGAGGATCCGCGGGCCGCCCCCGGCCAGCGTCCGGCACACCCGGTCACCGTGCACGGCCGGCAGGTCGCGGTCCAGCACGATCACGTCGTAGGCCGTGTGTGCAGCGGCCTCCAGCGCGGCCGCGCCGTCGTGCACGGCGTCCACGGCCATCCCGGCCTGGGCCAGCCCCTGAGCGATCCGGCCGGCCAGCGTCACGTGGTCCTCGGCCACCAGCACCCGCATCTCTCCAGTGTGCGCCGGCCCGCATGACATCCGTACAACATGAGCGGTTGCGATGATGTCACCCGTTCGGCGCGAAACTGCCGGCATGAAGCCAGTCCCCATGCTCGTCGCGGCGGCCGGCCTGGCGCTGCTGGCGGCCTGCAGCGGCCCCCCGGCCTCGGCCGGCGCGGGCGGCACGCCCACCGCGGCGGTCGCCTATTCCCACTGCATGCGCACGCACGGCGTGCCGGACTTCCCCGACCCGGCCGGCCAGGCAGGGGTACCCAAGGTCACCCCGCAGCAGGTCGGGGTCAGCAACGCCCGGCTCCAGGCCGCCCAGAGCTCCTGTGCCCAGCTACTCCAGCCCATTCAGGCCCAGCAGCCGCAGATAATGACCGGCCTGCTGAAGTTCGCCCGCTGTATGCGTGCCCACGGCATACCAAACTGGCCCGACCCCGGCACTGATCGCAACGGGCAGCCTGTTTTCGACATCCCCGGCATCGACCCGGATTCGCCGCGGGTCAGCAACACGGCCGACGCATGCACGCACCTGCTGGTCCAGTCCACGATCGGCCCGACCACGATCCAGCTGTGCAACGGCATCGGCGAAGACGGCGGGTGCGCCGGCTACGGAGATCCCCATGGCAGCTAGGGGACCGCGCCGGGTGGCTCTGGTCGTCATAGCCGTGCTGGCGGCCGGAACGGCGGGGGCGTGGCGGGCCGGGGTGTTCTCCCCGGCCGCCTCCTCCGCAGGCGGGCCGCAGGGGCCGCCGCCGGCCACGGCGGCGGTGACCCGGCAGGACATCACGGCGACCACCCCGGTGACCGCGACGCTGGGGTACGCCGGGTCCTACCCGGTCCGGGGGCAGGGCGGCGGGACGCTGACCTGGTTGCCGCCGGCCGGCCAGGTGATCCGGCAGGGGCATCCTTTGTACCGAACGGGCGAAGAAACCCCCGTGGTCCTGCTGTATGGCAGCGTCCCGGACTGGCGCCCCCTGGACGAGGGGGTAACGGGACAGGACGTGTCCCAGCTGAACCACGACCTGGTCGCTCTGGGAGACGCGAACCGCGCGGACATCTCCGCGCTGGGCTGGGACTACTTCTCCTGGGCGACGGCGGCCGGAGTGGCGAAGCTGCAGTCGGCGCTGGGAGTCTCCGACCCGCCAGGGTGGCTGCCGCTGGGGTCGGTGGTGTTCGAGCCGCGGGCGCTGCGGATCAGCCAGGTAACCGGCAGCCTGGGCGGTCCGGCGGACGGCCCGGTGCTGGCGGCGACGTCGGATCAGCAGGTGGTGACGGTCCCGCTGGATGTCTCCGAGCAGGGCGAGGTGAGAACCGGGGACAAGGTCAGCGTCACGCTGCCCGACGGGACGACGACGCCGGGCGCCGTGTCGTCGGTGGGCACGGTGGCGACCACGTCCGGGTCGGGAGGAAGTCCGGTCACGACCATCCCGGTGCAGGTGAAGCTGACCGATCCGCGGGCGGCGGGCACCCTGGACCAGGCCCCGGTGACGGTGAACATCACCACCGGCACCGCACGCGGCGCGCTGGCGGTTCCGGTGACGGCGCTGATCGCCCGGGGGTCGGGACGGTACGCCGTAGAGATGGTCGGCCGGGGGAACGCGCGGCGCTGGGTGCCGGTGACGCCCGGGATCTTCGACGACGCCTCCGGCCTGGTGCAGGTGACCGGGGCGCTCACCCCCGGGCAGCGCGTCGTGGTGGCCGCGTCATGACGGCCATCCCGGTGCTGGAGCTGGACGGGGTGTCGAAGGTGTATCCCGGTTCGCCGCCGGTGCGGGCCCTGGACCGGGCCAGCCTGGCGGTGGCTGCCGGGGAGCTGGTAGCGGTGGCCGGCCCGTCCGGGTCGGGCAAGTCCACGCTGCTGCACCTGATGGGCACCTTGGACCAGCCGACAGCCGGGACGGTGCGCGTCACCGGGCTCGACGTGGCCCGGATGCGGGACCGGGACCTCGCGGCGCTGCGGGCGTCCCGGATCGGGTTCGTCTTCCAGCAGTTCTTCCTGGCCGAGCACCAGAGCGCCCTGGGCAACGTGGCCGACGGGCTGCTCTACGCCGGGGTGCGCCGGGCCGAACGGCGGCACCTGGCCGCGCATGGCCTGGCCGTTGTCGGGCTGGGCCACCGGGCCGCCGCCCGCCCTACCCAGCTGTCCGGCGGTGAGCGGCAGCGCGTCGCGATCGCCCGGGCCATCGCCGGCCGGCCGCCGGTGCTGCTGGCCGACGAGCCGACCGGCAACCTGGACTCCGCCACCGGGGCCTCGATCCTGGCCCTGCTCGAAGACCTCAACCAGCAGGGGACGACGGTCGTCATCATCACCCACGACCACGCGGTCGCCGCCCGGGCCCGGCGGCGCATCGACATGCTCGACGGGCATATCGCCGGAGACCAGTCATGATCCCCATATCCGACCTGGCCGCCCTGGCCAGCATCGGGCTGCGAACCCGTAAGCTGCGCGCCGGGCTGTCGGCGCTGGGCATCGCGATCGGCGTCGCGGCGATCGTCGCCGTCCTCGGCCTGGCCGCCTCATCCCAGGCCGCGCTGCTGGCCCAGATCAGCCGCCTGGGCACCAACCTGCTGACCGTCACCAACGGGCAGACCTTCTCCGGCGCCACCGCGGAGCTGCCGGTGACGGCACCGGGCATGATCACCCGGCTGCCCGGGGTCACCGCGGTGCAGGCCACCGGCGCCGTCCATGGCATCAGCGTCTACAAGTCGCCCTATGTCCCGGCAATCCAGACCAACGGCCTCAGCGTAGACGCCGCCACCCTCGGCCTGCCCGCCGTGGCCGGCACCAGCCTGGCCCGGGGCCGGTTCCTCGACGCCGCCACCGAACGCGAGCCGGTCGCGGTGCTCGGCGCCGTCGCCGCGCGGCTGATGGGCATCGACCGGATCGCGCCCGGGATGCGGATCTGGGGCAAGGGACAGGCCGGCGGCCAGTGGCTCTACGTGACCGGCATCCTCAGCCCGGCCGCCTACGCGCCGGAAATCGACTCGGCCGTCCTGGTCGGCTTCCCGGCCGCGGAGAAGTACCTGCCCTTCGACGGGCACCCGTCGGATATCTACGTCCGCACCGTCGACACCCAGGCCGCCGTCGTCGCCGTCGGCAAGCTGCTCGGAGCGCAGGCCAACCCGGAGAAGCCCGGCCAGGTCGGCGTCTCCCGGCCCTCGGACGCGCTCACCGCCCGGGCCGACGCCAAGGGCGCGCTCGACACCCTGTTCCTCGGGCTCGGCGCGGTCGCGCTGCTGGTCGGCGCGATCGGGGTGGCCAACATCATGGTCATCTCGGTGCTGGAGCGCCGCTCCGAGATCGGGCTGCGCCGGGCCCTGGGCGCGACCCGCGGCCAGATCCGCGCCCAGTTCCTCGCCGAGGCGATCCTGCTGTCCCTGGCCGGCGCCGCCGCCGGCGTCGCCCTCGGCGCGGTCGCGACCGCCGCCTACGCCCGCGGCCACGGCGAGGCCGTGGTTATCCCGTCCCAGGCCTGGGTCGGCGGCCTGGCCGCGGCCGTCGTCATCGGCGCCCTGGCCGGGCTGCTGCCCGCCATCCGCGCCGCCCGCCTGTCACCCACCCAGGCGCTCCTGACCGTCTGAGGTACAGGCGGTGGCAGACTGGTGTCATGCGCCCGACGCGGCGAGGCCCAGCCCTCGTCACCGCGGCACTGATCGCCACGATGCTCGCGGGCTGCACGAGCGGCACCGTCAGCTCCAGCACCGGCAAACCCGGCCCGGCGACCAGGTCCAACGCTGCATCCGTGCTGGACTGCGGCGGGGCCAGCGTTGTCGATCTGGCTGCCCAGTTGCAGGTCGTGCTCGGCGTCGTCGCGCTGCCGGTCAGTCCCCGGTATCCAGCGCTGGGGACCGCCCTGTCCGGCGACGGCAACGGGCCGCTGCGGCTATTTGCGAAGACGGGTCTGTTCTTCAGGCCAGGCACCACGTTCGAGCTCATCGTCCCGGCCCGGTTCGCCAGCCGGCTCCGCATCGGGTGGGGTAACCCGGGTATGCCCAGCCAGGCAGTCCAGGTCAGCAACTGCGCCAGCCCGGACGGCGGCAGCTGGCTGGCCATCGCGGGCGGGTACTGGATCGATCAGCCGGCCTGCGTGCCGATCATCGTCAGGGCAGGCGGCAAGCAGCAGCAGGTGCACATCGGCGTCGGAACGGCCTGCCCCGGCCAGCGACCGCCGCAAGGACCCAGTCAGAGCTAGCCACCCGCGTTACGCAACCCACGAGGGCACGGCCTGGGCCAGTCGGCCCCCCGTTGCACCGCCAGACTCCGGTGCCGTGGCGCGCCTCGGGGTGATGTCCCGAGACCGTGCGCCGGGCACGTCCCGGATGGCCACGTACAGCGTGTCGAGGCGCCATTCCCGCTCCGACCTGTCCTCCACCCGCCCATCATGTACCGGCTAGCTCACCCGCCCATCATGCACCGGCAAGTGCACCCGCATGCCACCTCGCGAATGTCTCGGCTGCCGCGTTGCCAACTATCTATATACTCAGTATAATACTCGTAATATACTGAGCCGCCATCAGGAGGACGAGCATGGTCAGGTTCCGTCCGGGCATGGCCCGGGGCCGGCGGCTGCCGGTCCGCGTATCCGGCCTGGCCATGGCGGTCGGGCTGCTCGTCGCGGCCTGCGGCCCGGCGCGAACGGCCGCCACCGGGGCCGCCCCGGCTCACGGAACGGCCAAGCCGCCGTCGTCCGCCAGCACACCCCCCAGGTCAACGGCGGACTGCGCCTCCGCCGCGACCTGTTATACGCCGCACCAGCTCGAGGTCGCCTACGGCGTCCAGCCGCTCCTCCGGCGCGGGATCGACGGCCGCGGCGAGACCGTGGTGCTGCCGGAACTCGCCGAAACGCAGCTGAACCCGCCCCAGGTTACTGACCTGCGCCGGGACTTTGCCGCCTACGACCGCCTGTTCCACCTGCCGGCGCCGCGCCTGAAGGTGGTGAGTACCTTCCCCGGCCCGGTGCACCCCTGGCTCGCCTTCGGCGAGGAGGTCCTGGACGCCGAAGTGGTCCACGCGATCGCTCCCCGCGCCGCGCTCGCCATCGTCTTGGTCAAAGGGACGTCCCTGGACAACGCCGGCCAGGCGGTGGCGGCCTCGGTCGCCGCCTTGCGGCTGGGCGCCTCGGAGGGCGGCGTCATCTCCCTCAGCCCGGCCGGCCAGATCGGCGGGGAGCACTGCGTCGACGACGCCCAGCTCACCCGGCTGAACGCCGCGCTCCAAGCCGATGCCGACCACCGCGTAACCGTCGTCGCGGCCACGGGCGACACCGGCGCGGCGGGGGAGCCGTGCGCCCTCATCGACGCCCTCGGCGGCAGCATGAGCGGCTTCACCCCGAGAAAGGAAGTCGGCCTCGTCGCCTCCGACCCGCTCGTCCTCAGCGCAGGGGGCACGACCCTCGACGCGAGCCACACGACCGGTGCCTGGACCGGCGAGACCGCCTGGGGGCTTCCCGACGGCAGCCCCGGCAGTGCCTTCCAGGCGTCGGGCGGAGGGTTCAGCCATCTCTTCCGACGGCCCTCCTATCAGAGCGGCGTCCAGGGCATCGGCTCCATGCGCGGCATCCCCGACGTCGCCGCGGACGGCGACCCCGCCACCGGGATAGCGGTCATCACGAGCAATGCCGGCGGGGGCTACACGCTCAGCGGGCACGCCGGCACCAGCGCGAGCGCGCCCCTGTGGGCAGGGATCATGGCGCTGGCCGACCAGTACGCCCAGCGCCACCTCGGCTTCGTCAACCCGGCCATCTACCGGATCGCCCGCAGCTCGCAGTACCACCAGGCCTTTCACGACGTCACCGCCGGTAACAGCAACACGGCCGAGTTTCCCCCCACGACGATCACCGGCTACCGGGCATGCCCGGGCTGGGATCCGGTCACCGGCTGGGGCAGCCCCGACGCCCAGGTCCTCGTCCCGCTGCTCGCCCGGTACGCCTAGCCGGGGTCATGGTTGCTGGCCGCCGATACCTAGATGGGATAGCGGGTGGGTTCGGTGTCGTAGCTGCGCCCGGCCGGGGTGGTCCACCGGAACGTCCCGTCGGGGAGCTGCTCGACCGTCCAGCCGGGCTGCTGCTTGAGCCGGTGGTCGTGCCGGCATTTCGGGCCGCCATTACACAAGCACGTGCGGCCGCCCGCCTCATACGGCATATTGTGCTCGAAGTCGCAGGTCCGGGCCGGTCGGCGGCACACAGGGCTGGTGCAGGTCGCGTGCCGGACCTGGGCCAGGTGCCGCAGCCTGACCCCGGGGTCGTGGCCCCGGGCCTGGTGCCGGTGCTGGCAGTCCCGGGTGTCCAGGGTGTCGATCATCACGATCCAGTCCGGCCCGGGTCCCGGGGTGCGCAGCCGCCAGGTGCCGTATCCGCCGGGCGGGCCGTCCCGGCTGGCCGGGGCGAAGCTGAACCCGGCCGGGCCCGGCGGCGGGCCGGGCCCGGCGCGTTTCCCGTGACCGTTGGGTTCGGGCCGGGCGCAGCCGTGCCCGGCGGCGTGCCCGTGCTCGTCGGTGACGGTCACGCACCAGGTCGTGGCCGGGTTCCGCGCGGCGGCGCGGAGGAGGTCGCGGGCCAGCCACGGGTCGGCCGGGCCGTGCCCGGCCAGCTCGCCGGGCCGGTCCGCCCGCCCGGCCGCGGTGCCCAGCGGCACGGTCAGCGTGACCCGCCCGGCGAACCCGCGCGCCGCGCCCCCAGCCGGCCCGGCGCCGGGGAGGGGGCCCGCGCCGGCAGGCGGTCCGGCGGAGTCCGTGTCCTGGGCGCGGGGCCGGGAATCCGTGCCGAGGACCAGGTCGAGGTAGGCGCGGGCGCGCAGCTCGTCCATGCCGCCCTCCATCCCGGCCTTCTTCAACTCACCTGCCCAGGCGGAGATCCGCTGATCCGCGGCCAGCACCTCATCCGGGGGCAGCTCCCGGCCCATCAGGGCGGCGTTGCCGGAGTCCTCGGCCCACCGTTCCACCCGGGCGGACTTCGCCGCGGTCTGCCGCCGCTGCCGCGCCTTCTCCGGCGCGACCTCCATGACGGCCCGCGCGAGCGCGGAGCGCAGCGAGCCGGGGGTCAGCCGCCCGGCCCGCCCCAGGGACCTTGGCCTCCGCCGCCCGGGCCTCGCCGTCGTCCAGGTGCTGGGTGAGCCGGACGATCAGCTCGGCCTTGCCCCGGGTGATGATCCCGCCGGCCAGCGCGCCCAGCGTGCCGCCGAGCCGGGTGGCCAGGTGCCACGCCACGGTCAGCAGCCAGTCCGCCGCGGCCCGGGACTCAGCCAGCGCCAGGGCCAGCTGGTCCCGGGTGAACTCGTGCACCACGGCGGGCATCCGCCCCGGTTCCGGCTCGAACCCGTCCTCGGGGTTCCGGCGGAACACCTCGGCGATGGCGATGAGCTTGCGGGCCGCGGCGTGGGCCTCGAGCCGGTCCCAGGCGCACACCAGCCCGGCCAGCTCATGATCCGCCACCCCGCTAAACGAGTCACCCGGCCCGGCGCCGTCCACCGCGGCATCGGCAGCTACTGCCAGCTGCGCGCAGCCTGGCATCACATCCCACGCCATCCCGACACCGAACCCAGCCGCCCGGCTATCCGAGGCGCCCGGAAACACCCGCGCCGACCCGGCCTGGCCCGGCCCCCGCCGCCCCGTACTCGCCGCATCCAGGGCGAGCATCTCATCCGAGGCCGCCTCGGCGACCCCGGCCAGTTCCCCGGCGGTCAGCTCATCCTGACCGGGCGGCGGCGCGCATGCCTCCGGGTCCCAGTACTCCTGCGGGTCATCGGACGGGTCGTCATCCTTTGCGCACAGCCGGTCCAGCCACTCCTCCCGCTCCGCGGCGGTCATCGGGTCGCGGCCCAGCCAGGCGGGATCCTCATCCCACCCGGGATCCGCAGCGGCTGGTACCGAAGGCATGAACCACATCCGTTCGGCAGAAGTATTGTCCTTCGAACATGATAACGTATCCAGCATCAGATTACCAGCAAATTTGACTAATTCCGAATAGGTAAGCGAATGTGATGGGTGAGATTCAAGGAACCAAGCGAGGATAAGAGCCCAGATCGGTGTGATCCCGAATCCGGGCGCATTACGTCCGCATCACCGCCGGCAGGCTCTACTGCCAGAACCTATTCGACGTCTTCGCTCTCCTCGGCTTGCTCGGCCTTCCGCATTTCCCGGACGCCGTAGATCACTGTCAGCAGCACGGTTAGGCCTCCGACGGCGGCACCCACGCCGGTTCCCACGCCGGACAACGGCAGCAGGTTCGTGAATATCAGCACCACGCCGAGGCCGATGGCGCCCACGCCGAAAAGGACGGCGGAGGCCGTGGCCACGCGGCTGGCCGCTGCCTTGAGGGCCGCCGAACGGGCGCGTTCCTGTACGGCGGCAAGATTGCGCCTGGCCCATTGATACTCGATGGCGAACACGGCCAGCGCCAGCGCTATTACGACCAGGCCAGGCCCGGGTGCGATCAAGAGCACCACGCCCACGGCGAGAATCACCGTGCCGACCACGGTGACCGCGATCCGGCGGAGCAGCCTAACCGGGTCCTTCACATCTGCAAGCATGCCTCAGGCCGCGGTGCGGTGAGCACAGGCCGTTAGTCCGCGTCGAAACAGGCCAATCGCCCCTCCCTGCCGGGACCGGCCCGCCGAGACGCTGGATCTGTGCCACCAACGGGGGCTACCCCGGGAAGACGGGCCGCCGATGAGTGTCATCTACTACGACGCGTTGCTGCCGGTACGTGAGCCCGGAGCCGGCCTCCGGGACGCGGTGGCCGGTATCCGGCTGCCCTACCGGGTACTCGCGTCGATTCGCGTGCCCGCGGGCCGGATAGTGCTCGCCTTCGTCTCGGACAGTGCCCGGCTCAGCCGCATGTTCGCGGCCAACTGGGCCCGGGCCGGGACGAACCAGGAGCCTGACGCCACGCTGTACGCGCTGGCCCACCCGGCGCACGGCTACGGGCTTGACAGCAGGTGGGACGGGGCGAGGTGGTGGTCGCGGGACGACAAGACGATGGTGGTCTTCGGTTTCGGCTCGTACCGGATGGCCAAGGTGTGCGTCCGGGGCATCTGCTCGGCGGTGAGCAGGGACGACACGTTGTTCATGCACGGATGCGCGTTGTCGGTCGGTGCTGGACGTGACCGGCGGGGCGTGGTGATCACCGGGAGTTCCGGTGCGGGCAAGACCACGCTGGTGGCGGGGCTGCTGCGGCACCCCGAGTATTCGGTGACCGTGCTGAACGACGACTGGGGCGCCATCTCGCTGAGTCGCGGGGAATCGGTCAGCACGGGTGAAAGGATGCTCCACATGAAGACGGCCAGCGTGCTGGCCCTTTGCCCCGGCTTCTTCACCAGCGCGCAGGTCGGCGCGTACTCCCGCGATCTATCGGAGCGGGATCGGGCGGCCCGGATGCTGGTGTCGCCGGAAGCCGTGTACGGGACGGCGTGGAGCAACGCGGGAACGGTGGTTGACCACGTGGCCGTGGTGGTGCGGGAGCCTGCGGACTGGCTGCCGCCTGTCCGGGACAGCGAGGCGGCGGCGGCTCTTCAGAGCCGAGGTGACGTGGGCCTGATCCACCATCACGAGGCGTTCTTCAACGGTTCCCTGATCCTGACGACGCACGATGACGAGTTGCGCGAGCAACGGCGCTACGGGCAGCTTCTTGACCGCACGGCGGTGTCGTGGATAAACAACTGCGGTTCGCCTGACGCCCTGGTGGATACCTTCGTCTCCGCCGTCATGAATATGAGGTAGGTGCTGATAGCCGGAGGATGATGGGGGATGGGCGGCGGGCCGGAGCTGGAGCGGTGTCTCGACGCGCTGTATGTGGCGGTGCGGGACGGCGCGGCGGTTGACCGGCAGGCCGCGTTCGACATCGCCGTGAACGAGCTCGAATACTTTCCGCTGCACGTCGAGGCGCGCGAGCTGGCCGAGGCGAGCGTAACCAGCGGCGATGAGGCCCGGCTGGTGTCGGCGGCGCGGGCGTTCCTGGACGCCTACGGGTACGAGCCGGGGTTCGAGCAGGCGCCGGAGCGGTTCGCGCGGCTGGAGCGGGCGCTCGACGCCGTGCGGGCCGACATGCGGGCGACCGGGCTGGCGGGGAAGGTCAGGCTGGTCCGGCCGGACCAGGCCCCGCGCAACGTAGCCGTCGAGACCTGGGCGGGCGACCGGGGCTGGACGGCCGGGATCCTCCCTTCGGAAGCCGCCAGCGACCTGTCGGCGCTGGTCGCGGTGGCCGAGCAGGCTCGTCAGGCGATTATGGAGTCGCTGCAGTACCAGTCCACGGGGAGAGCGTGGCCTGCCTGCCCCGTGCACGGCCCCGGGACGTCACCCGTGGCGCGTCACGGCACCGGCGTCTGGTGGTGCGACGACGGCGGCGGTCACGTGGCCGCGGAGATCGGCCGCTGGGCGGCGCGCTGCGTTTGACTTCAAGAATCATGCCCGACGCCGGGGACGCCGGTACGGCGGGCCCGGGCGCCGGCCAGCGGCCCCGCGCAGTTGGCGGCCAGGTGCAGCAGGACCGGCGCGGCCAGGCTGCCGGACCGTTCCCGCAGCAGGCAAAGCAGCGCGCCCGCCCCCGCGGTCCCGGCCGCTACGGCGCTGACCGCCGTAATCCGGGCGCCGCGCCCGGCCGCGAGCTGGTTGACCGCCAGCGCCTCGGCGGTCGGCCGGATGTGTCACAGGCCGAACACCGCACTGCCGACGGCGGTGGCCGCGGGCTCGGCCAGCACCCGGCGGGCCGGGTACCCGGCCAGCATGGTTGGGGTGAACGGGGCCCGCATCTCGAACCTGAACCCGCCCACGCTGGCCGCGGTGACCTTCGGGATCGCCCAGTGCGGCCTGGCGTTGCTGCTGCGCGACCGGCTGGCGCGGTTGATGCGCCGCCCCCTGGCCTGGGCCGCGATCGCGCTGGTCAACCTGTCGGCGATGACCCTGTTCCTGTGGCACCAGACCGCGTTCATCACGGTCAGCTCCGTCGGCCTGCTGGTCGGCCGGGCGCCGGGCCTGCTCACCGCGCCGGCGAGCGCCCTGTGGGTAGCCGAACGGCTCGCCTGGCTGCCGGTGTTCGCGATCATGCTGTCGGGCCTGTGGCTGGCGTTCCGCCGGGTGGAGCGCGGCTAGCGCCCAGTGCCATCGACTCGTTACCTTCGTGTCACGGATGGCCAGGAACCGGCCTCGCAGGATCGCGCGTCTGACTCACAGACCTTGACGGCATCGGCTTGGCAGAGGGTGCGGGATGAACGTGATGGTGCGCATCTGCGCCGTGGCCGCGGCTGTCATCGCGACCCTGGCCGGCTGCGGATCGCAGGCCCAGACCAGCGCGGGCCACCCCACCCCCACGCCCACGCCCACGCGCCCGGCCTGCCCGGAGGGAAGCGCGTATCCGCCCGGCACGGCTAATGCGATCGACTACATCGACAGCATCTGGCACGATTCCGTCAGCTATGAGTACTTCCCCAACGTGCGTATCACGACATCGCAGGTCGGTTCGGTGGTCACCCGGATCCAGTGCTCGATGGCAACGTATCCGGACACCCACGCGCCCCCGTCTCATTGGGCGGACGACACCGCCACGGAACTGTCAGCCGGGACGCCGGTGCACGCGGTCAAGGGGTTCTCGCCGCGGTGCCGCCTCATGGCGTACATGGCCGGCCATCCGCGTACCTACGTCGCGGTGAACAACACCAGCCACGGCCCCGTACCCCGGGCCTGCGCCAAGGTAGCTGATTAGTATCAGCCGCTGATGGCGGCCACCGCAGCTACCGCCTGATCGACCTCGTCCAGGGTGTTGTAGAGGTAGAAGCTCAGGCGGCAGCTTCCGGCCGGGGTCAGTTCGAGCGCGTGGTGGGCGAGGGTGGCGCAGTGGCAGCCCGCGCGTGATTCCACCCCGGCCCGGTTCAGGCCCTCGGCCACGGCCACCGGGTCGCGCCCGGCGGCGTTGAACGCGACCAGCGAGGTGCGGCGCGCCGGATCGCGGGGCCCGTAGATCGTGATCCCGGGGATGGCGCCGAGCCCGTCCAGCGCCCTGCTGGTGAGCTGCCGGTTCCACGCCGAGACGCGGCCCATCGCGGACTCGACGGCGCAGCGTTCGATGGGCTTGCCGGTCCCGAAGTAGGCGGGGCGTTCTGGTGATAGGGCCAGGTCCAGCAGGATGCGCACGGCCTGGGCGGAGACGATCGTGCCCAAGATGTTGGGCGTTCCGGCGGCGTACTTCCAGGGCAGGCAGGTGTAGCCGACCCGGTCCGGGAACACGCGCCCTTCGGCGATCATGTCCCCGCCGTACAGGAACGGCAGCGACGACGCCAGCAGGTGCTCCTTGGCGTAC
>Ga0335085_10006719_pt1 | contig 18067 bp, 14 predicted proteins | sample Lox_Sample_45_FD_206712 | JGI IMG/M metagenome (GOLD analysis project Ga0335085, IMG submission 206712) | Soil microbial communities from Loxahatchee National Wildlife Refuge, Florida, United States - Lox_Sample_4.5 | ecosystem: Environmental > Terrestrial > Soil > Wetlands | place: USA...
CTTCGGCAGCTCGCGATCCGAAAAGCACGCGCGCCTGGTACAACCTGGGGCTACTCGACCGAGCCGCCGGGCAACCGCAAGCGGCAGTCGTCGCTTTTCAGAAAGTTGCGTCCCTCGATCCGGAGGATGCAGAAACGCAATGCCTGATCGGTCTCAGCTACATGGCCGAACGGCACTATGCACTTGCCTTTAGGGCGTTTCAGGCCGCGCTGAAGATCGACCCGCTGAACGCCACGGCCGAATCGGGGGCGACCGAAGCACTAGCAAAAACTCGAGCCGCGCCTGAGCGGCAGGCCACTCGAGATACCGCCGTGCAAGAGCCCGATCCCGATCTCCTGAACGCTTTTGGCGAACATTACGGCGAGCAAGGAAAATATTCTCTCGCCGTCGAGATTCCGCCTCCAGATCTGGTCGGGCCGGCAATCCCCGTGCATTTTGTGGATGTCACCCGCGAATCCGGGCTCTTGCTTCTAAAGCGCACGGTTGCTGCCGGTGGGCGCCGCGGAGGCGGCCCTTCGAGGCCAAGCGGAAGACCAGTCGCTCAATCCGAAGTTCATTCGATGGCGGATTTTCTGGGGAGCGGAGCCTGCGTCTTCGATTACGACGGCGATGGCAGGCCTGACGTCTTTCTCGTCGACGCAGATGGAAGCGGAGATGCCGGTCTCTTTCGCAATCTCGGGCACAACCGATTTGCCGACGTGACGAGGGCCGCAAAGATCGATTTCCGAGGCCCAGGAATGGGGTGTGCCGTCGGCGACTATGACAACGATGGCCATCCCGACCTGGCAATCAGTTTCGACGGTGGCGTGCGGCTTTATCGCAACAATGGCAAGGGCACGTTTGCCGATGTGACCGCCGATTCGGGAATTCAGACGGACGGCCTTGTGATGGGGCTCTCCTTTGTGGATTACAACCGCGACGGGAACCTCGATCTATATGTGACGAGGTTTCACAATTTCCCGCTGGATCGTCCGTCAGAGCCTTTCTCATGGCCTGGAGACGATGCGCCCGGAAACATGATGTGGCGGAATAACGGTGATGGCACTTTCTCCGATGTGACCGCCGCATTAGGTCTTGCGGGCAGCGCGTCGAGCGCGGGGTCGATTGCAACCGACTTGACCAGCGACGGCGCTGTCGATTTCCTGCTCACCAGCCTAAGGGCGAGGCCTTCGATGCTGATGAACGGACGTCAAGGCGGCTTCAAGAGCGCCTCATGGTGGGGTGCAGAAACGCAGGGGCCGACAGCGGGCGCCGTGGCGCTGGATTTCGATAAAGACAGCTACATGGACGTGGCGCTTACGCATTGGCAGCCGACGGCGCTCGGTCTCTGGCGAAACGTCGCGGGCAAGAGCTTTAAACGCGTGGCGCTTCCCGATCCCGGCTGGATGCGCGCATGGGGAATTGCCGCGCTCGACTATGACGATGACGGATGGATCGATCTCGTGGCTGTGGGTGAGACGTTTTCAGGCGAAGGCCGCATCGCATTGCTGCGCAATGAAGGGGGCGAAGGCTTTCACGACGTAACGGCGGGAACCGGCCTCGATAAGATTTCGCTTCATGATCCGCGCAGCATCGTCGCCTTCGACGCGGACAGAGACGGTTCGGTCGACATATTGATCACGCAGAATCGGCGTTCGCCGGTGCTGCTGAAGTCCGTGGGAGCCGCAAAACACAATTGGGTGCAATTCGCGCTTCGAGGCGCGACGCAGAACAGGATGGGGATCGGCGTGCGTGTCGAAATGGTTTCGGGAGCCCTCACGCAGGCGTGGGAGGTCCCGGGAGCATCCGGCTATCTCAGCCAGGGGCCGGCCCTCATCTCGACCGGGCTAGGGGATGAAGGAGTGGATGCCGTCCGTGTGCGCTGGGACAAGAATGCGGTGCAAGTCCAGCTGCGTGCGCCCGTGAACCAGAAGACGCTGATATCGCAGGCAGATGCAGGCAAAGCCCCGTAGCATCGTCCGCCGCCACACCTGGTCCCATTACAGGGATTCACCGATTCCGCGAGCCCACTTTGTGTGGTCGAATACCCTTGGCAACGCTCCACCTGACTGCCCAGTCGAAAGCGTTTCGCGCCCGCAGCATCCGGATGGTACTTCTCGACTGCGGAATCAATGATCTGGATAGGGTGAAAGATGAGTTCTCACACATGCCCGACTTGCGGAAGCACCCAAGTTCGGCGTTCTCGGAAGCACGGAATCGTGGAATACCTACTTTCCTGGATCGTGGCGCTGCAGCCGTATCGCTGTGCGCGTTGTGACCATAGATTTTCGGGGCGCAGGACGGGCCGGGGTTCCTCCGCTCCTTCCCATTCGCCGATTTCCCTCTAGCGGCTGCAGCCACATGAGTATTTGCGTTTCGGTGTTATCATCGACACCGATGGAGAGTTCTCGTTTGGACCGGAAACGCCCGGCAACCTACTGGATAGGCGAAGGCGCGGGCTGGCTCTTGCGCCACGTGGTGAGCGGCCTCGCGGCCACCGGGCTTACGCCCAACATGTTCACGTTTCTCGGCTTGGCCGTGAATTCGTGGGCGGCGGCGTGCTTCGCGATGGGCCATTTCCGGCAGGGCGCGGCCGTTCTCTTCCTTGCAGGATTTCTCGATATGGCGGACGGACAGGTGGCGCGCCGAGTCGGCCGGGTGACGGCCTTTGGAGCCTTTCTCGATTCGACGCTCGACCGCTATTCCGACCTCGCCCTCTACATGGGCTTCGTCGTTCATTACACGCTGATCCAGCGCTTTTTCTATATGGCGCTCGCCGCTGTGGCGATGGCGAGCTCTTTCATGGTCAGCTATTCGCGCGCGCGTGCCGAATCGCTGATTCCTTCGTGCAAGGTGGGTTTCCTGGAGCGGCCGGAGCGGCTCGTGCTCTTGATTCTCGGCGGATTATTCAACCGCATGGCGCAGGCGCTGTGGGTGATCGCCACACTCTCCACGCTTACGGTGATTCATCGCGTCGCCTATACGTGGCGGGAGCTAAAGGCCGGGCGCGCGCTTCCGGGCGTGACGGCTTCTTAAAGACCGTCTTCTTTTCGTTGTTCGTTCGCCAAATTCAAATATGCGAACTGTCCTGATTGTGGACGATGAGCCGGCGGCCCGCTACGGGATACGCCGTGCGCTCGAGCCCGCCTACAAGATCGTGGAGGCGGGTTCGGCAAATGAAGCGCGGATCGCGTTTTCGTCGGCTCCGCCTGACCTCGTGCTGCTGGATATTGTGATGCCTGGTGAGGACGGCCTTTCGTTGCTGCGGTGGATGCGCTCCACCGGGCACGAAACGCCGGCCTTGATCGTTTCCGCGCTCGACACCGCAAAAAAAGCCATCGAAGCGCTCCAAACAGGAGCGGCCGACTACATCGTAAAGGGCTTCGATATTGCCGAGCTGCGTGCTCGCGTAGCCAATCTGCTGAGAGTGGCCGAATTGGGCGCGGAAAACGAGCGCCTGCAGCGCGAACTGATCGCCGATGGCCAATTCGGGAGAATGATCGGCGCAACTCCAGCGATGCGGCGCCTTTTTGAAATGGCGGAACGCGCGGCGAAGACCGACACAACTATCCTGATTCTCGGCGAGAGCGGTACTGGAAAGGATCTGCTGGCGCAGGAGATACACGCGCGATCTTCGCCAGCAGCGAGGCCGTTTGTGGCCGTAAACTGCGCGGCGCTGCCCGAAAATCTGATCGAGTCCGAACTCTTCGGCTACGAAAAGGGCGCGTTCACGGGCGCGGCTCAGCAGCGCAAAGGAAAATTTGAACTCGCCTCGGGCGGAACGCTTTTTCTCGATGAGATCGGCGATATGAATCCCGTGACGCAGGCGAAAGTTCTGCGTGCGATTGAGAATCGAACCATCGAACGGCTGGGCGGCTCGCAACCGGTCCAGGTCGACGTTCGGCTACTGAGTGCGACGCATCGGAACCTTTTTGCGGAAATTGCTGCCGGCCGCTTTCGCGAGGATTTGTACTATCGTCTGCGCGTGGTCACGCTCGAATTGCCGGCTCTTCGGGACCATAGAAGACATTCCCAGGATGGTGGATGCTTTTGCCACACAACTCGGAGTTCGACACGGGCGCAAGGTGAGAGTAGGCCGCGAAGCGATGGAGACGATCTTGCGTTATGACTGGCCCGGAAACGCGCGCGAACTGCGCAATGCAATCGAGCGCTCGATCGTCTTGGCAAGCGGCGATGAGATTCGGGGGGAAGATTTGCCCGAAGAAGTTCACGGCGGGTGCGTCGCTCTGGCCGCGCGCGGCGGCGACGCGGCGTTCCTCAACGAGCCGGACTTTCGGGAAGCGAAGCGAAAATTCGAAGCTGAATACTTGTCGCGCCGTTTGAAGGCGCATCAGTGGAATGTGTCAAAAACGGCCGACGAAATAGGTCTGCACAGGCAGAGCCTGCAGGAGAAACTTCGGGAACTAGGAATTAAAAGACCGGGAAAGGAATAGATCAAACCTGAACTCATGCATCTGCTCACGCATGGTGCGCGGCCGTCTCGAGGAGACGAGCAACGAGTCTTCGTAGCCGCTCTGTATCCTGGCCGCCCATCGCTGTGAACTGGACGCCCATTCCCTCGCCGGGCCTCACGTTGCGGACTGTTGCATGGCCTCGGATTTCGCCTTCCGGGACGGAAAACAGAACGGAAATCACGGCGCCAATCGAGGCGGGAGCGGGAGTAGCGATGAAGAGGCCGCCGACGTTCAGATCGCATACGCGACAAACGGACTGTCTCTGACCGTCCTGCTGCCATGCGACCCAAACGCCATTCGGCGTTGCGATTCGCGGAAAACGCCGGTTGTGATCGCCATTTTCGGTCATACTCAACCTGCGCGTTTCAAGCGCTGTGGCGTTTCCGCAGGCGCGTTCTCAGCAACGGTCGCTCTAGATGAAGCACTGAATTGCACCGTCACGCCACATTGCAGAATCGTTTGTAGTGGACCTCGCCAGCAGCCCGGCTCACGATCCAGACGCCGGGCCACCGCCTGCCTGATGGGTAGTATAAACAGACTTCAACGATTCTTCCACAGGCGCCGCAACGATGTTTCGCACGTTCTCCGCTAACTCGTCGACGCCGGCATGCTCAACATGAGCGACGTCGATCGTATCGTGGAGATACACCGTGATCTTGCCGGGATAGAGCATCCAGTTGCCGGTCTGGAAGAACTGGTAGGAGCCGACGATGCTCATCGGAACGATCGGTGTGCCGAATCGTCGCGCAAGACGGAAAATTCCCTTATGAAAACGCTGCACATGACCGTCACGCGTCCGCGAACCCTCGGCAAATGCGATCAGGCTGATGCCGGAATCGAGCGCCTCTTTGGCCTTGCGCATCATTCGCTCCATGCCGTCACGGCTGCGCGTGTCCGGCACCGGCACATTTCCAAAACGCCCCATCATCCAGCCGTAGACCGGAACCTTGAAGTGCGATTCCAGCTCGAAGCCACGCACAAATTGCGGAATCGCGGAATAGATGACGAACGGGTCGAAAATGTTCACGTGATTGCAGATAAAGATGCTGGTGCGCTTGGGATCGAACCCGGGAGCCCGCCGCACTTCAAATCGAACACCCGCGCACCGGAGAATGTTTCGGAAAAAGACACGCTGCGGCCAATCGTTCGTGCGCGGATCGACAAAAATTCCAAGGAATACGAGGAGGGTACAAACGACCGCGAAATGCGCACCGCTAATAGCCCACAGGATCAGCGAGCGCAGCGTGAGCCACACCTTTTTCATACAATCACGTCCAGCGCGGCAGGCAGAATCTCCAGCGATTGCAATTGAAGCTTGAGGGTTTCGCCATCGACGACGACGTTTACGGGCTCAGTGAGGTCGAATTCTACGCGATCAACGGCAGCTCGCGTGGCGAGAGGGTGGTCGATATGCGTACCAGTGAAAAGCCGGGGGAACAGCCACAGCAAGCGGGCGCGGCCGATCGGCGCCCACCGCACGTATTCGATCTTTCCATCGGCGGAGTCCGCCTTCGGCGCAATCATCATTTTGCCGCCGGTGAATTTGCTATTGGTAAATGCGAGGAAAAGACTCGGCTTGCGATCCCAATCGCTGTTTCCCACCCGATGCGGAAACGTGCCGTAAAAAAGCCAGGCAAGCCGGCTGAAGACTGCAAGAATGTATCCCGTCTCACCTAGCGATTTGAAACGGCGGTTGGTGAGTTCGGCGACGTCAGCCGGGAAACCGAGATTGAGCACATTGATGAAATAGATTTCGCCGTCCGCGTGGCGGGCGCGGATCACGTCACAAAGACGCGAATGTCCCGCTGCGATTGCGGCGATGGTGTGCTCCACGCCTTTTGTCGTGAAATCGCGCAAGAATGAATTGCCCGTGCCGAGAGGAAGAAAACCGAGCGAAATGCGTCCGGTCTCGAGCGATTTGGGGAAGACGCCGTTGATGATTTCGAAAGACGTTCCGTCGCCGCCGACGGCCAGGAAGTGGCGAATGCCTTCGCGATACGCTGCACGCGCCAGGTCGGTGGCTTCCCCGGCCTTCTTGGTGTGAAGGGTCTCGAGTGTGGCGCCGTTTGCTTCGAGCGAGCGCCTGACGCGTTCCAGAGCGGCAGGCGCGAGTGTGCCGCAGCGGCCGCCGCCCGCAGCGGGATTCACAATCGCTACAAATCGCGTCTTGTCGGTATTCAAAGATGATCCGTGGTTCACAGGCGAACGATTCTACAGCGGCACAACGCTTTCGCGACTCAGGGTTTCGCGAATCTCACCTGCCAGCTCTCCGCGCTTGCATTTGAGCGAAGCGGTGAGCGGGAAATCGCGCTCCCACAACAAGTAGCCCCCGACACGCTTGTAATTCGCCAAGCGGCGGTTGCGCTGTGCAATCTCCTCGACAATGATCGGGGGCAATCCTTTGCCGGGCTCGGGATGCACTATGAGGACAAGTTGCTCACCGACCATCGTGCGCGCGGGCCAAAGAAAATTCGCGGCGAATACGCACGATTCTTTCACGGGCAAGCCGTCGAAAGCGGTTTCGATGTCCTCGGGATAAATATTCTTGCCTTCTTCGGTGACGATCATGTTTTTCTTGCGGCCGAACAGTTGCAGCTGGCCGGATTCGTCGAGGCGACCGAGGTCGCCGGTAACGAGCCAGCCATCGACAATCGTCTCCGCCGTTTGTTCGGGATCATCGAGATAGTGCGACATGACGGTTTTGCTGCGAACGGCGACTTCGCCGATGCCGCCTTCGCCGGGATTTAGAATGCGAATTTCCATACCTCGCACTGGTCGTCCCACCGTTTCGGGACGAAACGGTCGCTGATCGTTCACGGTGATGGCTGTGCACGCCTCGGTGCAGCCGTAGCCGTTATAAATCGGAATGCCGAGGTCGTGGAAAAATGCGATGGTGGCAGGTTCTGTGAACGCGCCTCCCACGAGCAACGCGCGAAGACTGCCTCCGAAAGCGGCGTGAATGTCCTTGAGTAGCCTGCGGCTCAGGCCCAGACGCGGCTTGCTCTTCGTCAATGTACGGTTCGTGGCGATCAGCACATTCAGCAGACGCCGCTTGAACGGAGATAGTGCGGCAAATTTTTCCGTAAGGCCCCGCTGTAAATTTTTCAGGATCAGCGGGACTACGGCCATGTAGGTGATCCCGTACCGCGTGAATGCATCTCGGATATATTCCGGCCGTAACGTGCGCAAGTGAACGACCGTGCCGCCGCCAGTGAACGGCATAATGAAGCCGCCCATGAAGTCGATCGCGTGGTTCGTCGGGATGATGCTGAGATAACGTGCGCCGGGCCAGAACGGGAAAATCGGCGCCACAGCCGCCGCCTGCTCAAGGTAATTCTCGTGCGTCAGTACGCAGCCTTTTGGGCGTCCGCCCGTGCCGGAAGAGTAGACGATGCAGGCAGGATCCTTGCGCTCGCGCGGCACAAAACGTGCCGGATGCGGCGCGCAGAAATCTTCCCAGCGTTGCGCACCAGCCAGGTCCGCGTTCACCGGCGCTTCGGTGGAAAGCACAGTTCGCAGCGCAAGCTCGCCAAATTTCTCGGCCTTTGTGATCGCGCGCCACAAGTGATATTCGACGACCAGAAGCTGCGCTTTCGAGTGCGCCAGCAGCTTCAAGTGATCGTCGGCGGGCAACTTGTAATCCAGCGGTACCAGCACACCGCCGCAATAGAAGACGGCATAGGCCGAAATGAGCCACTTCGACTGATTCGTCATCAGAATAGCGACGCGCGTGCCTGCTGAAAGCCCCGCGTCTTGCAGAGCAGCAGCGAGAGGCAGCGCCGCTTCCTTGAATTGCCGGTAGGTGAGGCGACAATTCTCTCGTTCGCGGTCGGATTCGATCAAACAAATGTCGCCGAGCCAGCGATCAAGCGCGGCATTCAGCGTCTCGCCCAGGGAGTTGAATTGGTTCAGATCAAGCATCAGAGGCGCGACTGGATGCGTTCGGCAAGCGTGCGGAAATCGCTAACGCCCTGCAATTCATAATCCGGCAGCTCAATATGAAAATGCTGTTCCAGCCGCGTGAGCAGATCGAGCGCCTGAAGGCTATTGATGCCGAGCTTCTTGAAGAAATCGTCGTCAGGATTGAGCTGCGCCCGCGGCACTTTGAAGTGCGCGGCGGCAAGCTCGAGAATTTGTTCTGTTGTATCTTGAAGCGTCGGCATCCACTCTCTCCGAAACAAAAAGGCTTTGCCTTACGCCCAACTACGGCAGGTAAGGCAAAGCGTCCGTGCTTTCAACAAACTTGCGCAGCCCGGCATCCACCGCTGGCCTCGTAAACAGCTCGCAGAAAATCTCGATCTCCTGTCTCAGCTCGTCGTAGGGAATCGGTTTCGCAAATCGCTTCGCGGCTTTCGTCGTCTCCAGATCGAACTTGCCGATCTGCGCGGCTGTGGCCCGCGCGGCGCGCAACGCGTCTCCCTCCGCCACGACTTGACTCACTAACCCCGCCGCTTGGGCTTTCGTTGCGTTGATGCTGCGGCCAGTAAAAAGCAGATCGCGAACGAGCGCGTTCCCGAGATCGCGTTTTAGCCGGGGAATACCGCCAAATCCTGGAATCAATCCCAAACGCAACTCGGGAAAGCAAAACCGCGCCATTTTGTCAGCCACGATCAGATCGCAAGCCAGCGCCAATTCGAATCCGCCGCCGAATGTGACGCCATGCACCGCAGCGATTGTGACCAGCGGCGCCTCGTCGATCGCATTCATGACGCGGTGAATTCGCTCAAGGAAGTCGCGGACGCCTTCGAGCCGGGCGGCGGATGGCAGTTGCGAGGAACGATGATACAGCTCCCGAAGATCGGCACCGGCGCAGAATCCTTCTCTACGCGCGCTTGAAATAATCAGCGCGTGAGCATTGCGTTCAAGCTCACTCAATGCACTGACAAATCTTTCCAGTTCGTTTAGCGCAACAGAACCAATTTCGTTACAAGGTGCGCGATCGAGCACCAATTCAATTGTGCCATCGACTAGCTCCCAGGAAAGCGCCTCGCCGCGGAAACTTTTCACGCGGACCTCTTGGCGTAGACTTTTTCGATTTCGTCCGAGAAGCGCGCCGCAATCGCATCTCGCTTCAACTTGCCCATGGTGGTGAGCAATCCATTTTCGGTCGTGAACGGCTCGCCAAGCACTTGAAAACCGCGGATCTGTTTATAGTGTGGCAAATCGGCGTTCAACGTATCGAGAATCGCCTGAATGCGTTCTCGCTGCGTGCCATTCGCGCCGGGAATTGTGATTAATGCGCCAAGAAAGCTTCGCTGATTCCCGGTCAACATCACTTGCTGCGCCTCAGGCAGTAGCGACGCGAGCTTCTCCTCGAGCGGCTCCGGCGCAATGTTGTGCCCCGAATTCAGAATAACAAGATTCTTCAATCGCCCCGTGATGCGCCAATTGCCGTTCGCATCCGCTTCCCCTTGATCGCCCGTGTGGAACCAACCGCCCGCAAGCGCCTTTGCGGTCGCCTCAGGCCGCTGCCAATAGCCAGCGAAAATGTTGGCGCCGCGCACAAGAATCTCGCCATCCTCGCCGACCTTCATTTCCACGCCGGGAATCGCGCAGCCGACCCTTCCAGGCTCGACCTGGCGCGGATCGTCCATCGTGCAAATTGCAGTCGTCTCAGTCAGACCGTACACCTGCAGCACCGGAATGCCCAACATCATGAAGAATTTCTGCGTCTCGATCGCGAGCGGCGCCGAACCGCAAATCAGCGCCTTCACGTTCGGTCCGACGCTCTTGCGAATCGAGGGAAAAATCGCAGTCTTGGCCATGGCGAGATAGATCCTGTCCGTAAATGCGCCTTCGCCAAGATACGCGCGGCGTGCCCCGTTAAACGCTTTTGCGGCAAATCCGCCGCGCTTCGCAATGGACTCTTCCACGCGCCGCCGGACGCGCTCAAGGAAAAGCGGCACGTTCACGAAATAATTCGGCTGCGCGAGCTTCAACTCGTCCGAAAGCTTCGTCAGGTCCGTGGAGAGGACGAGTATGCTGTTGCGCGAAAGCGATGTAAGCAACAGGATTCGCGCGGCGCCGAAACAGAAAGGTGCGTACTGAAAGACGCGGTCGGGCTCGCTCCGTTCGCCCATCAAGACATTGAGGCGCTCGTTCGTGCAGCCGAGCATAAAGGTGATGTTGCGTACGGTGATGACAACGCCCTTTTGCTCGCCGGACGTGCCTGACGTGTAGACAATCGTTGCCGGTTCCTGGTCTCCACGCGGCAAAGGCGGCAAAGGCGCGGCATCGGGGACGCCAAAAATCTTGTCGAAGAATATCGTCTCCGGCGCAGAGGGGAGATTCACCGCAAGATCGCCATCCGAGCAAAAAATCAGCGCCGGACTCGCGTCTCTCACGACCGAGGCAATCTCGCTCGCCACTTGGCGCGGATCGAGCGGCACAACTATGACGCCCTGCGCCATCAGCGCCAGATCTACGGCGATCCATCGAATGCTGTTCGTGCCGTAGAGAGCGCAACGATCGCCCGCGCGCAGACCGCAAGCCGAAATGAACGCGCGCGCCTTTTCGACCATACCGAGTAGTTCCCCGCCCGTAACGGAGACGATTCGCCCGTCGCGCACCTCACCCACAACCGGCGTTGCCAATGCACGGTGCATCCGCTCAAAGATTTTCTCGAGATAATTCACGAAGCGAGCACCCCGCTGTGCGTTTCAAGCAACTCGCGCAATTCACGGCTCATGGGCGGCAGATATTCTTCCCAGCCGAGAACGCCGCGCCGGATCGGAAATTCGGGATATTGGCGCGAGACGCGCTCTTCGAAATAGACGCCCATCCGCGCCATCATCTGTAGGTTGCGTGCCACAATTCGTCCGCAGGCGTCGCGAATCTCGTCAGCTTCAGCATCGAGTGCACGCAGAGCCGCAACGATTTTTTCGGGCAAATCCGGTTCATCGACCCTCATCAGCAGATGAGCATGCCCACGATCGCGCATCAAATTGCCGATTCGCTCATCCATAGTAACGCCCGCCGAGGCCACTCCCGCCGGCATCGAAGTAACGATCGCGTGGAAACGCGACGAAAGCATGCGATGGCATTGCCGCAAAATGCTCACCATCTGGAACATGTCCAGTTGCGCGGAGGAGAAAATCGGCGCGCCGCCAAGTTTCTCGGCCACGCGCTTGCACGCCTCCTCGTCGAGCATCTCCATCGCAACCATCACGGGAAACACAGCGCGCTCTTTTCGGTAGGCGTCCACGCCGGCCGCCATCGCGGAGATATATTTTTCGAACGCGGCGTCCACCTGCTTTCCCGACTTGTGGAAATAGACTGTGCGGTATTGGCTTGTCTTGTAGGCACCGGTTGTCACGCGCGCCAGCCATTTCGTAATCGACGGCTTTACCGGCCAATAGAATGGGTTAATCGGGCAGACGGCAAGCACGGGCGTACGCCCATCCCAGCCTGCGTCACGCAAAGCATTTGCGCCAAATTCCGGCCCGAGCGGTTCGAACGTCCACGCCGTATCCGTTCCCAGCTCGCTCGCGATTCCCAGCTTGGCCAGCACTTCCTGCGATTCGGGATTGCGCGTGATTACAAGCGAATCGCGAACGTAGCGCGCGCACAATTTTTGCAGCAACGAATCCATCGTGCCGGCCTCGCCGCCATAGGCGACGCTGAGCTTATTTTGGGCGGAGGCAATGCCCAAACCAGCCACCATCATCGTCGTGACGGCATTGGCAAACTTGCTTTTGAACATCGAGCCTTCGCACGCGATCACGCCGTGATTCTTTTTCATCTCTCGATGCACAAACGGCGGAAAGACGTCCGGCAAACGGACCTGACGAGCCCCCTCAAAATAGCCGCGAGTCAAATCAAAATTCTGGCTCATCACGCTCGCGTCCACGTTTTGCGGCCCTAGAATCTGCCGCAGCTGACGCACGATTTCCTGCACGCGAATGTCTGAGCCCGTGTTGCGCGTTCCGTTATAGCCCGCAAACAGGAGCTTTAATTTCTCGCCCGGCTGCCAGGCCTCACCAACACCGAGCATCCACTCAAATTTATTCAATTCCACGAGGCCGCTGACCCATGCCTCGAGCACCGCATCCATGTCGATCACGAGTGTGCCTCCGCACTTACCGCGGGCCAGGCGCGATAGGGGTAGGAAAATTTTGTTTCGCGGCTAAATTTCAGCAGCGGGAAACAGTATTGCGAAAATGGCGCCGGTTTCGAGCCCATTTCGCTAACCACGCGAGCATTATCAAATACTGTGTTCCACACGAGATAGGGCAGAAATACCTTCAGCAGTGTGGCGAGTCCGCCGATCTTCTTACCTGCGCGCCCCGCAAGCGCATTGATCATCGCCGATGACGGCCCTTCGAGGCTGGGAACATACGTCGGACCGCGCTTTCCCTGTGCTGCGGCCAGGGCATCGGTCAATTGAACAAACGTTTCTGATCCTGCGCCGGAAGAAAGATGATAAATCTCGTGTTTGGGCTTCTCTTTCTGGTGCAATGTGGCGACGGCCGCGGCGACGTAATCAACCGGCACAATGTCGATTTTGTCTGCGGCTCGAAATGGCAACGCCGGCAGACCCGCCAGAAATACGAACGCGCGAACCATATCGAACTGGTTCGTCTCCGGCCGGCGGCTGTCGCCCAGGACGATGCTCGGTCGGAAAATCGTGCGCGGCACGTCCGGCAAGAGCTGATGAACCATATGCTCACAAAACTTCTTTGTCCGGGCGTACGGATCATAATCCGAGCGGTTCCAATCGATTGCCGTATCTTCCTCAACGACCTCATCCTTGCGATGTCCGGCCACGGCCACTGTGCTGACGTGACTGAAGCGCCGCAATCCGTGCTGATCGCGCGCTCGCATGGCCAACTGAACTACTTCGAGCGTGCCTCGCAGATTGACGTTGAGGCACATCTTTTCGGATTTGCGATTGAGCGACGCGGCGCAGTGAATCACCGAATCCGTCGTGCGCACCAACTGCGCGTATTTCGCATCTTCAAGCCCAAAACGCGAGGAAGTGATGTCGCCGAGAAAAATCCGAATGCGCGAATGGAGCACATCCTCAAATTGCGGAAAATCCATATGGAGTTGCAAGGAACGCCAGAGCCGCTCGCGGCCTTCTTGCTCGTCGCGAGCGCGCACCAGCAAATTCAGCGGTTCGCGGTGATCCGCCAGCAGATTTGACGCGATATGAGCGCCGATGTATCCGGTCGAACCGGTCAGGAAAATAGCCACAGTTTTGGGATCTCAGGACGCAGTCGCGGAGGCATTCTCATTCGCTCGTTCGGCCATCGCACCGCCCGCTTCATTTCCGCCTGCGCCGTTCGCGCCCACGATAGGCACACTCCGCCGCGGATATGGTTCCGGCTGTCGTCCTTCGATCAGAGGATAGCACCACTTGCGCAGCGCCGGAATGTGCACGTTAATCCAATAATCCCACCAATCGAGCGAGCGCGCATCGTAGGCAAACATTGCCCTCTCTTCGGGGGGCAGAGCCGCGCTCAGCCGCTCGACGTTTGCCGCCTCAAAAATATGGTTGTTGTGCAAGATAAATGGCTCGAAAAGCGAGATCAATTTGATCACTTTCTCCAGCTCGCGCTCCTGCCTCGCAAACGGCGACCGTACAAACGGAATCGGCTCGATGCTTCGATTGATCGCTTGCACGATCGCTTTCTGCGCCGGCGCCGAAAAAGCGTCGTAGCGCGTCTTCGAAACAGGAATGGCGTCGAAACGCGCGCGCAGCCGGTGTTGCAAACCATTCTGCGAACGATAGAAGCGCCGATGCCCAAGGCCGGTTAACTCAATCGATCGGCGCATATCGCACGGATTTGCCACCGATGTGGCCAACTGATAGACCTCGGCGCTGCGGCGCGTCGCGAGAGCGGCCGTGATCAGATTCATCCCACGGCACACCAGATCGACCGGGATTAGATCGAGGCACTTGTGTTCGTTCGTCGGAAGCTGGCGGAAAAATGTCCCGAGCAGATAAGAAAGTGACGCAGAGGTGTTAATCCCTTCATTCCAGCCCAAAAAGGGTTCGCCGATGGAGGATTCGACAATCGCGGGCCGCACTACTGCGATAGCGGCTCCCGGCACCTCATCCAAATAATTCTTGATCAGCGATTCTGCAAGGCTCTTCGTAAATGTGTAGGTGTTCGGCCACCCAAGCTCGTTTGCTCGGCGCGTTCCCGCCTCGGTGAGCCTCTGGCGCAGCCAGCGGACGCGATTCTTGCGAATTTGATTTTCCAAGGCCGCGCCACGGAGGTCTTTCGCCGCTTTCTCTTTTTTCAAGGCAAACTGCCGCAGTTCGCCTGTTATTTCGGCCGAGTTCGCGCGCGCTTCGGTCTCTTCAATCAGCTTTTCGAGCGATTGCCACTCTTCCACAGCATCGAAACCGCGAAGCCCTCGCGGCGTGTAATTCGCGCGCAACTCTTCCATCACGCGGCCATCGCGACGCCCGACCACATAGCACGTGGAAAGATGCAGCAGCGCGGCATGATCGCAGCCCCTCAGGAAATCCAGCAGGTAAGCCATCGCGCGAACATTCGCGGCGATCGCATCGCGAATGTCCGGATTGAAGTCCGTTAGCCCGGCGCTGTTGATTACTACATCGACCGACGATGCGAGCCGCGCGCGAACATCCGCGGCCATCCCCAGCCCGGGCTTGCTCGAATCGCCTTCTACGACATCGACTCGCTGCCGCAAAAATTCCGCGAGCCCATCGCCATATCGGGCCGCCAGTATTTGGAAAACCGGCGACTCCTCCGCAACCCTCTGGAACCGCTCCAGCGCCGTAGCCGTCTTGTGACCGCGAATGAGCAGCGTAACGCGGCCAATTTCAGGCAAGTCGTTGAGGAACTGCGCGAGCCACACCTTCCCGATGAAGCCCGTCCCACCAATCAGCAGAATGTGCTTGCCACGTAGTGCCTCGCGCACGGATTGATAGCGGCCGTTCTTGCCTCCGTCGAAATGCACCACCGGCACGTCCGTTTTTGGAACTTGCCGCGCGGCCCTTTGTATTGCGCGGTCGAGCGTCTCTGGATGCTTCGTGAACCCCAGATGGCGGAGCAACCGCTCGCGGTCGATGCGGCCGTCCGGCTGATGTCCGCGAAGCTTTGCGAATAGCCCGCGCGGTCGAATCACCGGCGAGAGCAGCCTTCCCGTGCAGATTCCACCGCGAAAATCGAGCCGGTTGCAGACGAGGAACCTCACTCCCAGATGATTCGCCAGCGGACGCATGGTGTGGTCGAGGCCTTGGCTTACCAGCACCACTTCGGCGCCGCCAGCCAGCACTTCATGCAACTTCGCCACGCCTCTTTGCTTCAGACGCGGCTTGAGCACGTATTCAAAATATTCTTCGCCGAGCAGGTCCAGACGGTCGCGGCTCACGCCGCGCAGCACCATATGCAGCACCCGCGTAGCGAAAACGCGGTTTGTGCAGTAGAGCAACGGCCGCGCCAGCGCGAGGACGCCCATCGCGCCGCGGCGGCTCCAGCGTTCGAGGAAACTCTGCGCATTCCAACTGAAGAATCCCACGGGCCGCACGGCCGTCAGGTCAAGTAAACTCCCCTCGACCCGCCAAAAGACACGCCCACGCAATTCCGCCGGAGGAAAATCCTGCGCCATGGCTTTTATTTCGTTTGCCGAGCCAGAAACCGATGAGGACATAAAGAAATGAAAGCTGCTTAGATTACGGAAGTGAAACTATCATGCCCCAAGCCGCCAAGCAAGCGAACGTCCCGAAAGCGAACCATCGCTGCTCACTTCGCGGAGAATCTGTAAACCGTATGAGCGCGTCGCGTCTCGCCAGGGCGCAGCACGGTCGTCGGAAAATTCGGATGATTCGGAGAATCGGGAAAATGCTGTACTTCGAGGCAGAAATATGTGCGAGACGTGTACGTTTTGCCCTTGCCGTGGCTGCCATCGAGGTGATTGCCCGTATAAAGCTGCATTCCGGGTTCGGTCGTGGCGACCTCCAGAATTCTTCCGGACTTAGGATCGTGAGCGCGCGCGGCAAGGGCCGCGCCGGGTGCGGCACCCTTATCTAGCACATAACAGTGATCGTAGCCGAGGCCGATCCTCAGTTGGTCGTCGTTACTAGCGATACGGTCGCCGATGGCGTGCGGCTGCAGAAAATCAAACGGCGTTCCTCCCACCGAACGGATTTCGCCGGTCGGGATTTGGGTCGCGTCTACAGGAAGAAAATAGCTGCCGAAGATGGTCAGCTCGTGCGCAAGGCAATCGCCCGAGCCCGCGAGGTTGAAGTACGAGTGATTCGTAAGATTGAGGATTGTGTCTTTGTCCGTGCTCGCTTCGAAATCCAGCTTCAACTCATTGCCTTCTGTGAGCGCGTAATCGACCGTGACGTTTACATTGCCCGGATAGCCCTCCTCCCCATCTTTGCTCAAATAACGCAGGCGCAGGCGCGGCTCCTGAGGCGTGGAGACATCCTCCGCGGACCACCACCGCTTATTGAATCCGCCGTGCAAATGATTCGGGCCATTGTTCTTCGCGAGGGAGTATTTCATTCCATTTAATGTGAATTCGCCATTCGCAATCCGGTTCGCGTAACGGCCCACTGTGCCGCCAAAATAACTTGTGCCGGCCTCGTAACCCGCGACGTTGTCGTAACCAGCCGTAATATCGGCGAGATTGCCGTGCCGGTCGGGCGTTTTCAGCGCAACCAGCGTCGCGCCGTAATCCGTGACCTGTGCCTCGACGCCTTCGCTATTTATCAACAGAAAGAGATGGGCTTCCTTGCCGTCCGCTGTCTTGCCGAAGCTCCGTTTTGCGATCATGAAAGCGCCGCCTTTCCGGAATGCACATTAATCCGCGTCATCTTATCAATACAGAGCCGATTTTCACTCGCTTGTTTGACAAACCGCTAGCCTTGCAATCGTCGTCCCATTAAAAGTACTCTCGCCCGTGCAACTTTTTTCATCTATAAGGGGAATCGCGCGCATGAATTTGTCTCGAAGGGAGATTTTGGGCGGCACCGCAGCTTTTATGGGAGCGGCGATGGGAGCGAGCGTTAGCCAGGGCGCGAATCCTTCTACGCTGCCTCAGCGCGCCGCCAAACGCACTGCCGCTGAACCGTTCGGCTACTGCCTCAATACCAGCACGATCCGCGGCAATAATCTCGATATTGCCTCCCAGATCGATGTGGCGGCCAAGGTTGGTTACGATGCCATCGAGCCGTGGGCGCGTGACATCGAAGCGTACACGGCCAAAGGCGGAACGCTGACAGACCTCGCCAAACGCATCAGCGATTCAGGGCTGACGGTCGAAGACGTGATCGCATTCAATGCCTGGCTTGATGACGACGATACGCGGCGCGCAAAAACCATGGAGAACCTGAAGCGCGAAATGGACATCGTCGCGCAGATTGACGGAAAGCGCATCGCAACGCCGCCGGGCAACAACGGCGATAATGTTTCGCTCGACCACGCAATCGAATATTACAGGGCTGCTCTCGAACTCGGCCAGCAAATGGGCGTCCAACCGCTCCTGGAATTATGGGGACGATCGGCCGTCTTAGGGCCGCTCTCGCACGGCGCCTACGTTGCCATCGGAACGGGCCGCGCGGACGCGAGCATGCTCCTCGATATCTTTCACCTATACAAGAGCGGAACGTCGTTCGCCAGCCTCAACCA
>Ga0335085_10006720_pt1 | contig 18061 bp, 9 predicted proteins | sample Lox_Sample_45_FD_206712 | JGI IMG/M metagenome (GOLD analysis project Ga0335085, IMG submission 206712) | Soil microbial communities from Loxahatchee National Wildlife Refuge, Florida, United States - Lox_Sample_4.5 | ecosystem: Environmental > Terrestrial > Soil > Wetlands | place: USA: Florida...
GAAGCGGAAGTCGCCGAAGGTGTCGGTAAGGGTTTTGGCAATCTGGCGGCCCTCGTGGAAGAGAGCGATTTCGACGCCGGGGAGGCAATCGAGGATGCCATCCTTTTGGACCGCTACGCTGCCGGCCAACATGCAGGTGTTGAACCGGTAGAGATTCTTATAGTAGACCTGCGGCCTGGCGCCGAACTCGGGTCGCAGCTGCTCGAGCCCTTCGGCTTTGACCTTGCGCTCCATCGCCTCGTCGTCGATAAACTCGACCTGCAATGCACCGGTGGGGCAGGCCTGCACACAGCGGGTCTGTTTCCAGCCCTGGTCGATGAGATGAGCACAGAAGGTGCACATTTGCGCCGTCCGTTCGGCATCATTCCACCAGATCTGGCCGTAAGGGCAGGCCATGAGCAGATGGCGATTGTCTTTGGCCTTGTCCTGGTCGATTAATACAATTCCGTCGTCGCGCCGGGAGATGGCGCCGCCGGAGGCGGGTATGCACGGAGCGTCAGCGCAGTTCATGCATAAGACAGGCATGTAGGCCACATCGACGAGCGGGTGCTGGCCGCGTTCGCTGCGCTGGATATCGATCCAGCGCTGGCCGTGGCGCGGCTGAGGGAGAGTGTAGCCCGGCCAGCCGTTTTCGGCGTGCTCGTCCTTGCAGGCCAGCGCGCAGTCATTGCAGTCGATACAGCGGGCCACATCGATGATCATTCTCCAGGTCTTCATTTGCGCCTCTTCTTGGGTTCGGTAGCCTTCCAATCGGCAGCTGTATATCCGCCTTCGAACTCCCACTTGGCTACCTCGATCAGGCAGGAACAGGGCGCCATGGCGTGTGATTTTTCAACGACCATGCGGTGCGGCGTGAGTTGGTTGATGCAGCCTCCGCGATCGGGCGATTGGCCGGGTTCGCCAAGAGGCTCGTAAATGGCCGAAGCCTCGTAGGAGTGCACCATGCCAGGGGGCACGCGTTCGGTGAGCTGTGCCGCGCAAATCACCGTTCCGCGGTCGTTGAAGAGCTTGACCAGATCGTTGTCGCGGATGCCTCGGTCGGCCGCATCGCGCCGATTGATGCGCGCGATCCAGTAGTAGAAGCCGTCGATGAGCATGCGGTGATCTTTGATGTCGTTAATGGTGCTGTCTTTGGCGTCGCTCTGGGTGTGGAAGGTGAAGCGGGGATGCGGACAGACCAGGTGCAGCGGGTACTTGGCCCAAAGATCGGTCACATGCGGACCCTCCCATGCCGGAACGTACTTGAGGATCGGAAGCCGGTCGGGATCGTCGGGGCAGAAGCGTTTGAGGCTTGAAGACTCGAACTCGATCTTGCCCGACTGCGTTTGCAGGCCGTAGCGGAACTCTTTACAGTAGCTGCCCGGCAAGGGGGAAGGTTCGGGCGTGTCTTTGGGGCGGCCTTCGGCAAACCAGCGGAAGGAGACGGGATCGCGCGCCGGCTGGGCCGGTGCAGGAACCACAAAGTAGCCCTTCTTCAGAAATTCTTCCCAGGAAATATAGACCGGTAGATCAGTGGCCTCGAAGAGCCGCCGGCACCAGTCGAGCTCGGTTGAGCCCTCAGAGTATTGGAACCCGAGGCCCATGCGCTTGGAGAGGTCGAGGAAGATCTGGAGGTCGGACTTGGATTCGCCGAGAGGCTCGATGCACTTATGCTGCAGCACGGCGACGCGGTGGTTGCATTGCGTAAATGAATGGTGGATGTAACCGCTGCAGTTGGCGAACTCGCTGATGTCCCAACGTTCGAAGTTGGTGCAGGCGGGCAGGATGACGTCAGCAAACTTGGTTTCGCCCTCGAGCCAGATCGCCTGACTGACCACGCATTCCAAATCGTCGGTGCGGTACATGCGCACGTAGCGATTGCTGTTGGGCATGGTGCCGATGTTCGAGCCGCCGTACTTGTAGTAGAGTTTGACCTTGGAGTGGCCCGGCGCCGGGTACTGGAACTTGAAGAACTGCCCCTCGATGGTCTTGGGGTCGGTGGGATAGCCCTCGCAGCGGCCGTCCATGATGGCCTCGGGGATTTTCAGCCGCGGCACGCGCTGGCTGGAGGGATTGCTGATGCCAAGTTGCGGCATCCGCTGAAAGAGCTGCCACGCTATGGCCGTGCCGCCCAGATCGCCCGACAATCCGCCTTCAGAGTAGCCGGGGAAGTAGAAACGCGTATCGACCGGCGAACCCTGCTGCAGGCATCCTATATTGACGCCCGGCTTGCCCAGCCCCTGCATGGCCATCAGGCAGACCATGCCGCGGGCCCAGTCGGTTCCTGTGGCGGTGCGGCAGGCAGCGCCGAATCCATTGAGTCCGCCAGCCCCAAGATAGGTTCTCTTCGTGCCCCACTCGCGGGCCAGCGCGCGGACGTCCCTGGCCGGTACGGTGGTTTCTTTCTCCTGCCACTCGGGAGTCTTCGGCACGCCGTCATCAAGGCCGAGCACATGCTCCCGCCACTTCTCAAAGCCCACGGTTTTTTCGGCGACGTACTGCTTGTCGTAGAGGCCCTCGGTCATCCACACATAAGCGATGGCCAGAACCATGGCGCTGTCAGAGCCGGGGCGCGGCGAGAGCCATTTGCCGCCGATCCAGGCAGCGGTGTGATTGTAGTAAGGGTCGATGTGCACGCACGGAATGCCCAGATCCTTGAGCCATTGCCGGCGGATGGTGCCTTCATGTGCGCCGTAGACGCCCCCTGTTGCCTCAGGATCGCAGGACCAGAAGACGACCATCTCGGCGTTCTTCAACAAGTCTTCGACGGTGCCGTAGGTTTCGCCGCCGCCGTTGTGCGCGCTATAGCCCCAGTGGTGCACCGCGCCCCAGGCCCAGCCCTCCCAGCTATCGGGATTGAAGACCACCGTGGTGGCCCCGATGAGGTTGAAGAAGCGGTTGCGGGCGCTCTGGAAGTAGCCCAGGTTGCCCCATGTGTGGTGGGAGCCGCTGCTGAACATGACCGCGCCCGGACCGTAATCGCGCTTGACGCGCAGGATCTCGTCCGTCACGATCTCGAGTGCCTCATCCCAGCTGATGCGCTCGTAGCCTGAGACGCCGCGGTTCTGCGGGTTGCGCTCGCCCTTGGGATCGAAGTCGACCCGCTTCATGGGGTGAAGAATACGGTTGGAAGAGTAGACCATCGACTTCCAGGCCATGGTGTGCGGACTGACGGTGGTCTTACGCGGCGGCGTGAAGGTTTTTCCGTGAGCCTCGATCGTCCAGGACGCGGCGTCGCTTTCGTCGAACTCGATGGGCGTGATGCGCAGGATCTTGTCGTCACGGACCTCCACAAATAGCGGCCCGCCGTTGGTGTTGGAGGTGTAGCGGCGGACGCCGCCGCCCAAATCCGTGCCGATTTCTTTGCCGGCGTATCGAATCATGCACAGCGTTTCAGTGAACCAGACTGCGAGTTCGTCGGGGCCTTCCATCAGCAGTTGGAAGCTCTTGACGGCATTCAGAAAGTCCAGTTGGCTGCGATCGGGCTTGAGCAGCCGGGCGGCAAGTTCCGCCGTATGGAAGGCGACGGTGAGATCGGCACCGGCGTGAATTCCTTCGCGGCAGCTCAGCGCTCCGTCACGGAACGTAAAGGACCGGCCCGCCGAATCGTCGCGCAGCTTGATCTGCACGGTCAGGTTCTTTTCGTTTAAGCGGCGGGCGAACCCTGAGTCATTGTGAGCGGCTTGACGAATCTGATTTTCGAGGGAAAGCAGCGTCTCGGAGAGCGGCCCTTTAGATGATGCCATAGTGTCTACCTTCGCGAAGGAACCTAGGGTTGCTTCAATCTGTCTTTATTGGAGAACTGACTAAGGATTCTAGCGCGCTTTTGATGCATTTATCTGTGATCTATCTTACAAATTAGTGGAAGGTTACTTTGCATTAAATGGAAGGCTATGTTGCATTGAATAGAAGGTTGCGTTGCACCGCGCCGAAGCTCCAGTTAAGTTGTAAATTATTTTTAGAATCATAGATTTACAAAATATCATGCATTCGCCAAATAGGGTTCGAATCCCTGGGCTTGGAGAAATATTCAAGGGAGCGGTTGTGCACGTCAGGCGCTCTCAGAAGTGCGCGGGCGCTGTTGCCAACAAACCCCTCATTTGCTCCCCGCATCTTTAGGTACTGCAGCCCGTTTTGGTCAACTTCAGAGGTTCGAGGAATTCTGCTCGTGATTCTGGTGGATTTGCCAAAACTGTGAGAGTGACTTTCGCCAGAGGGGGGTGCCGTAAGACCCCGACATGGTCGCAGGCGCGTTGTCATCGAAGACGTATACCCGCAGATTGACGGGGGGCGCCATGCCATTCATCGCATTAACTTAACGGTGACGAAGTCACCGTCACCGCAGCTATATTTGTCGACGGTAAGGATGAACTGGCCGCGCGCTTACATTATCGGCATTTCAGCGGCGCACGCTGGCGTTTTACGCCGTACGATATATCTGGCGCGATCGCAACAATGTCGCACTGCGGCCGGGAATTCAACCTACACATATTTTCCGCGTGAGCTACATGCAGTAACGCGGCGCGTATCGAAGTTGCCTGGAGAGTGAACGCTTGAAGAAGATCGCGAGCACTACCGATCCGCTTTGGTACAAGGATGCGATTATCTACGAGCTGCACGTACGGGCGTTTGCCGATTCCAATAACGACGGCATCGGCGATTTTCCCGGCCTGCTGACGCGCCTCGATTACCTGAAGGACCTGGGGGTGACCTGCATCTGGCTTCTGCCCTTCTTTCCATCTCCGCTGCGCGACGACGGATATGACATTTCCAACTACACCGATGTGAATCCGTCCTATGGAACGCTGAATGACTTCAAGACGTTTCTCGATGCCGCGCACCAGCGTGGGATGCAGGTGATGATCGAACTGGTAGTGAACCACACCAGCGATCAACATCCCTGGTTCAAAACCGCGCGGCTGGCTCCCCGGGGATCGGCCGAGCGCGACATGTACGTGTGGTCGGACAGCGATCAGAAGTACAAAGAAGCGCGCATTATTTTTACCGATACAGAGAAGTCAAACTGGACCTGGGATGAGACCGCCAAGGCCTATTACTGGCACCGGTTCTTTTCGCACCAGCCTGATCTGAACTACGACAATCCGCTGGTGCTGAAAGAAGTGATCAACGCGATGCGATTCTGGCTCGACATGGGCGTGGATGGGATGCGCCTCGACGCCATTCCATTTCTGTGCGAACGGGATGGAACCTCATGCGCGAATCTGCCTGAATCGCATAAGGTCGTCAAATCTCTGCGTGCTGCAATCGACGCGGATTACGCGAATCGCATGATTCTGGCCGAAGCCAACCAGTGGCCGGCTGACGTGCGACCCTACTTCGGCGACGGCGATGAGTGTCATATGGCCTTCCATTTTCCTCTCATGCCGCGCATTTACATGGCGCTTCGTCAGGAGGATCGTTTGCCGATCACCGACATCATGGCGCAGACCCCGGCGATCCCCGACAACTGCCAGTGGGGCTTGTTCCTGCGCAATCACGATGAGCTGACGCTGGAGATGGTGACCGATGACGAGCGCGATTACATGTATTTCGCGTATTCGGCCGATCCGCGCATGCGCATCAATGTTGGTATCCGCCGCAGGCTCGCGCCGCTTGTCGACAATAACCGCCGCCGCATCGAACTGCTGAATTCGCTGCTGCTCAGTTTTCCCGGCACTCCAATTCTCTATTACGGCGACGAGATCGGCATGGGCGACAACATCTATCTCGGCGACCGGAACGGCGTACGCACTCCGATGCAATGGACATCGGATCGCAATGCCGGTTTTTCGAAGTGCGATCCTGCGCGCCTCTACTTTCCCGTCATCATGGATCCCATTTATGGCTACCAGGTGGTGAATGTCGAAGCGCAGTTGAGCGATCAGTCCAGCCTGCTGCACTGGACACGTAATATGATCGCGCTGAGAAAACTCTTCCAGGTGTTCGGACGTGGAACGCTCAAGTTTCTCAATCCAACGAATCGCAGAATTCTTGCCTATCTTCGCGAGCTCGATCATGACGACGGATTCTGCGAGACGGTGCTTTGCGTGGCCAATCTCAGCCGCTTCGCGCAGCCGGTTTCGCTCGATCTCTCGAACTACGACGGATGTCAGCCGGTGGAGATGCTCGGCTATGTATCCTTTCCGGCGATCACGCGCGAGCCGTACCCGCTGGCGCTGGCGCCCTATTCCTTTCTCTGGCTTGAACTGCATAGAACAGGCGCGGGAGAAGAGTTGCCTCCAGAGGTAACGGCAAAGATTCCGGAGATTTCCGTTACCGAGGAAGCGATTGCGGCGCCGGTGCTCACGGATTCCTGGACTGACTTTTTGGCCAGTGCGGGCGCTTCGATTCTTGAGCCAGCTCTGCGGGAATGGCTGCCGCGCAAGCAATGGTTTGTCGCCAAGACGCGCACTATAGAATCGGTGCGGGTGTGCAGCTGGGTCGAACTTCCGCTTCGTCCGGAGTCTTCCAAGTCTGCCGACGAATCACGTTCCGCGGCCGTTCAGATCGCGCTGTGCTTCTTCGATGTCCACTATTTTGACGGCACGCCGGATATCTATCAGATTCCGCTCGCAATCAGCGCGGGCGGGCAATTTGACGAAACAGATAAACCGGACAGCGTCGTGGCCCGGTTCACCTCTTCCGCAGGGCCACTGATCGTTTACGATGCTGTCGCCCGCGAGGAACTTCACAACGATCTGCTGCGATTGATTGCGACCAACGCTGTGCTTCCGGTATCTCACGGCGGTCACATATTGCTGTCGCACGAAGGAAACGGGGCTCCCGCGTCTGCTTCGCTACTTGAAGATTCGCCGCAGGACGACTTCGGCAAGCCGGCTGAGGCCGCGGCCGCAGTTTCGCCGGCGCCGCTTGACGCTCAACCGGGAGAAACAGCAGCGCCGCCTCGCGGTGACGGGCCGGCACCGCACGCTAAGAGCGCACGCCGGTTGCAGCCGCGCGAATCTCCATCTGCGGGCGATGCAATGCCCGAAGGTGACCGGCTGGATGGGCGTGCTTCTACGGCGCTGCCGCCCGCGATAACGGCGCAAAACCTGCCGTCGATCGTGGGGAGCGCCGAGCAATCCAACGCCGCGATCCTCTTTGGAAGGCAGCTCTTCCTCAAGCTTTACCGCCGACTCCAACCGGAAGAGAATCCCGATGTTGAGATTAGCCGCTTTCTCACCGAAGTTGCGCACTTCACCAGGATTCCCCCTTTTCTTGGGGAGATTTCGCTCAGCTCGGACAGCGGCGGAAAGACAACAGTAGCAATGCTGCAGGGACTGGTGGACAATGATGGCGATGGCCGGCAATGGTTTGTCGACAGACTCACAGCGTGGTTCAACAGAACCGAAGTGCTTCCGGCTCCTCCTACGGATTTACCGGTTCCCGGTTGGTTCAGTGATCCCGCGCCAATTCCGGAGCCGTTCAAACCAGTGCAGTCGACGCTCGATGCCGCGGCGCTTCTTGGCAAACGCACTGCTGAACTGCATCTCGCTCTCTCCAGCAATATGAGCTTTTCGCCGTTTGCTCCAGAGCCGATGACGCGCGACGATCTGGAGCACGACGCACGGCGGATTGAAGCGCAAATCAAGTCGTCGATGGAGGCGCTGAAGCTGAGGTTGCCTAAACTCGACGATGCCGCTTGCGACCGCGCCGGCCTGCTGCTTGCGCGCCGGGTCCAACTTTTAGAGCGCGCGCGTTCAATTATTGGCCTCCAAAATGCCGGGCAACGCATTCGCATCCATGGCGATTTTCATCTGGGCCAGACATTGCATATTCCTGCGGCGAGCGACGGTGCTGGAGGATCGGGGACAGTTCACGGCGACTTTGTACTTCTTGACTTCGAAGGTGAACCCGCCCGGCCTATCGAGGAGCGGCGCAGGAAGCAATCGCCGCTGAAAGACGTGGTTGGCATGGTACGCTCCTTTTCTCATGTCGCGTTTTCAGCAATCGATCGTTCGGCTGACAAAGCGGGGGAAATTGCTTCGGCCGATTTCGCCGCGCGGGTTAGCTGGGCGCAATTGTGGCAAAGCGCCGCGGTCTCCCGCTTCCTTTCGTCATACGGGGAGACCATCGCGGCGAACCCATCGTTGATGCCGGCGGCAAAGGAAGCCCAGATTTTGATGGACGCGTATCTGCTTGAAAAAGCGCTTTATGAGTTGCTCTACGAATTGGACAACCGGCCCGCCTGGGTCCACATTCCCATCAACAGCATCCTAAGGTTGTAGGAGTTTCATAGGCCGCTGGATATTTGTTCGGCGGTGGGCCGATTAACAGTAATTCAGACCGGAGAAAGATGGCGACGGCGAATCCGATACACGACGAGACTCCGGTTGCCGACCGCGCAGCGGCGGATGTCGTTGTCTATATCACGGCCATGCCTGCCGAGCAGTTCACACGCCTCATAGCCAACCTCGAAGCCGCTTTTTCAGCGGATCACATTCTGGTGGCGACCCAGAATGAGATGCCCGCCGCCGCAGCGACCCATTTGCGCGTAATCCAGAAGCCACAAGCCGGTTTTCTATGGACGTTGAAGCCCAGTAACTTTATCGACGCCGCGCAGTGCGCGATCGACCATAAGGCAAAGGCGATCCTGATTCTCAGCCAGGGCGCCGACTCTCTAAGCCCGGCGGTGTTGCGCGGCCTTGCCGACGCAGTATTGACGGCCGCGATTGATCTGGCGGTGCCGCACTATTCGCTGCCGCCTCACACGGGGCTCATCAATTCCGCCATTCTTTATCCGCTCACGCGAGCCGTTTTTGCGTCGTGCATTCGGTTCCCATTGTCGATCGACCTGGGGCTTTCGCTCCGCATGGCGCAGCGGCTTGCAAGCGTGGCGCAGCGCAGCTTCGCGCCCAACGAGAGCGATGTACTTTTGTGGCCGGTGAATGAGGCGGTTGCTGCCGGATTTGCAGCGGACGAAGTCGATGCCAGCTCGCGCGCCTTACCCCAACCCACGGATATGGACATCAATTCAATTCTGGCTTTGGTCGCCGGATCCCTTTTTGCCGATATCGAGGCAAAGGCGGCCCTGTGGCAGCGGCCGCGGCGGCCGCCGCCGATTCGGCGCACAACGGAGGAAGTTGCGCTACCCGACGGGGCCGCGGATGTGGCGCGCATGGTTGCGGCTTTTCGGCTGGCCGCGCAAAACCTCCAGGAGATTTGGTCGCTGGTTTTACCGCCCAATTCATTGCTCATGCTCAAGCGGTGCTCGGCTCTCGACGCCGCCGGTTTTCGCATGCCCGATAATCTTTGGGCGCGCATCGTGTTCGACTTCCTGATTGCTTACAGACTCCGCACTATCAACCGCGGACATTTGCTGGGAGCTCTGATTCCTCTCTATTTGGCGTGGGTTGCCGGCCACCTCAATCTCATTGCATCCGGAACCCCGGCAGAGCACCACATTGAAGCTGTTGCCGCGGCTTTTGAAGCGGATAAACCCTACCTGGTCGCACGTTGGCGTTGGCCTGACCGGTTCAACGCCTGATCCCCATTTCGCTCGCCGGCGCAATGGTGAAAGGAGAGAATTCGATGAAAAACCTGATTGCAATTACGACGCAGCAGGCAAGCCCGAACCTATCGGTTTTCCCCACCTATTCCGAAGATGCCACCATCTGGCACCACATGTCCGAGGCGTTGCACCAGTCGCTTTACCGTGTGCTTACGCTTCTGATCGCTGTATTGCCCGGGATCCTTGCATTTTTTGTATCGCTGGTGATCTTCGCCCTTGTGGGCATGGTGATTTCCTGGATTCTGCGCCGTTGCCTCACGTGGGTGAAGTTCGATTTGCGCATGGCTCGCAAAACCGGCACCGACTGGGCACCCACTACTTCGCCCACTCTGATCCTGGCGCGCGTGGCTTTCTGGATGTGTGTGTTTCTGGGCCTTATCATCGGCGTTTCGGCCTTCGATACGTCCTACGCAACCGGCGCCGCGCCGCCCATATCATTGCTCCCCTATCTCACGCACGCGGTGGGCGCCGCACTGTTGTTGGTTGCAGGCATTCTCATTGCGCGGTTCCTTGCCCGTTCGGTGCTCATCAGAGCCGTAAATGCGCAACTGCAATATGCCAGGTTCCTTTCAATCGGTGTCAAGTGGCTGGTGCTGGTTCTCACCGGGGCCATGGTGCTCGATCATCTGCAGGTGGGCGGGAATATTGTCGGGCTGGCTTTCGGCATTCTCTTTGGCGGAATCGTACTTGCGCTCTCGCTGGCCGTGGGACTGGGCTCGCGCGAACTCGTCAGCCGCTCTATTGAGAGCCACCTGGAGCACGAACGAACGCATATCCCAGAGGAGACAGCAGGCGCGGGCAGTTCGATCAGACACTTCTGAGCACGGCGATTGAATCCTGAGGCAGACTGATCGCATTCTCCGCAATCAGGATCGTGGCGTGCGACGCGAGCACCAGAGATGTGGATAATGTCAACAATTTGTGCCCTTTACAGTTAAAGTGCGCGTCGGCGGCAGAAGGCCCGAAACGTCTCTTGCACGGCCTCAAAACTGCTCAGAAATGTTCAGTAGCGAGAGTGCTCAGGTTCAATTGAATTACGCCGATAAGAAAAATATCTTCGCCAAAAAGGGCCTATCTATGGCTTGGTTAAGGAATCTCCCTCTGTTTAGCAAGTTCAATTGTGTTTTTGGCATCGTGTGTGGTCTCACGATTCTGTCAGGAGCCTATACCTTTGTCACCTTAAGGAGTATAACCGCGAAGAATGTGGAGGTGAGCAACCGATCTCTTCCTTCCACGCTTACCGCGAGCGCAATTCTGGATGCGGCCAATGCGGTGAGACGTGAAGATATGAGCCTGGCGATGTGCAGGACTCAGGATTGCATTGACGCTCACAGTTCGCGGCGTCTGGAGGCTTTCGAGAATTACGCGAACAACGCCAAGAAGTACGAAAGTACGGCCAAATATCCGGGAGAGCGCGAGATCTTGCAGAAGATTCAAGTCGCCTATGCAAAATACTTCGCTGCAAGCCAGCAGGCCAGTGAATTGATGGACGAGGGCAAGAACGCCGATGCGGCGGAACTTCTCGAGTCCGACGCCACGGTAGCGTCGTTCAATACGATGCTGGGGGCAATCAGAGACGACCTGGCTCTCAACGCAAAGTATGGCATGGAGGCATCCATTGTCGCCTCCGCCTCCAGCAGCCGCTACACCTGGATCAGCGCCGGAGCCGCCATTCTGATTGTGATTCTGTGCACCCTGACCGGACTGATTTTGACCAAGCTGATTGTGCCGCCGCTCGAAGAGGCAACGGCGGCGCTCGAACGCCTGGCGCATAATGACCTCACCGTGCGCATGGACGAGTTCGGAAGGGATGAGATTGGCCGTCTTGCCTCCGCACTGAACACCAGCGTTGCCTCCATGCGGGGCGTACTGCAATCGGTTGCCCATGGCGCCAAGACGCTTTCCGCCTCCACTGCGGAGATAAGCACACGCTCAACGCAAACCGTGGGCAACTCCGTTCAAGCGTCGGAAAAGACCAACCAGATCGCCGCCGCCGCCCAGGAGATGACAGCGACCATCGGCGAGATCAGCCACAACGTAGAAACCGCCGCCGCGGCCAGTCAGCTCTCGGCCGAAACCGCCAACCAGGGCGGCAACGTGATGCAGGCGGCCGCGGTCACCATGGAAAGAATTGCAGCGTCCACCAGTACCGTCGCCGAGAAGATGAGCTTGCTCTCGCATGGCTCCCAGAAGATCGGCAAGGTAGTCAACGTCATCCAGGAGATTAGCGAGCAGACTAATCTGCTGGCCCTCAACGCAGCCATCGAAGCGGCGCGCGCCGGAGAGCATGGCCGTGGTTTCGCCGTGGTTGCTGGCGAGGTTCGCCGCCTGGCCGAGCGCACCAAAGGCGCGACCGAGGAGATTGCGGGAACAATCCGCAGCATTCAAGAAGAAACTCAGCAGACACTGCATGTGATGGAAGAGAGCCGCAACGCCGTTGAAGCCGGCATGGCAGAAGCCACCCACGCCCAAAAGAGCCTGGAGGCCATCATTGAATCTTCAAGGCAGGTTGAGCAGCAGATCCACCTGATCGCCGCCGCGGCTACCGAACAGTCAAATGCCTCGGGGGAGATTTCCGAATCCGCCGCCCAGATCGCGCAGCTTACAACGGAAAATGCGCAGTACCACAACGAAGCTGCCGGGGCCCTCAAGGAGCTGGCTTCATTGGCAAGCGAATTGGACGGCATGATCCGGAAGTTCCGCCTGGAGGATGACAAGCAATCCGGCGGTGCGTTTAAGAATCAGGGGCAGATGGCACATCAGCCTTCACTGCAGCCGTCGCGTGCCTAGGATGAACCGGAGCTTACGAGCAGGCGAATCGTTTAGGAAGCGGCTTTACTTCAACGACTGGTTCCAGGAGATGCGGATTTAAAGAAAAGCTGCACAGAGGCCGTGTTATTGCGCGCCATCTACACGGCAGAGCACGCCCCGGATCGGCTCCGCTCCCGACTGAGGATCGAAAAACTCAAGTCCGTATAGAAGATTGGCATTGCTCTCGCGCCAGCCATGGCCAGTCTCTTTCCGTTCCGGAAACCACCAGCCATGTTCGGCGTGAACTACGTTTTCCGTCAAGCGATCGTCGAGGTGAACAAAGAACCGGGCTTCACCGTCGGGCGTCTTGACCAGGGCAGGATCGTTCTCCGCAAGTCCGAGGCGGAGAGCGGTGGAGGGATGCAAATCGACCATAGGCCGGGGATGAAGCTTTCGCAGGGAGGGTATCTGCCGGCCGGCGGAATGAAAATAGGGAAGCAGTTTGCAGCCGGTGATCAGAATGAGCGGGTAATCCTTGGCGAGCTCTGGTTGCGAAACCGGCGAAATCGGCGGTTCAACATAGACCGGCAGGCCCGGTTGCCCTGCCTTTTGCATGACCGAACTCACCAGCTCGATGCGTCCGCTGGGCGTGGGAAAACCCTGCTGCTCGTACTTGCGGTACTGCATCTTGCCCCAGATGAGACCTTTCTCGGCAAACTGCTCAAAGCTCATTCCCGACGGTTCCAGTATCCAACTCAAGTAAGAGTCCCAATCGCGCCAGGGGAAGGCGTGATTCAGGCCCAGACGATGGGCCAGGTCGAAAATGACGGCGCGATCGTCGCGGCCTTCGCCTACTTGCGCCACCTTGCGCCGTACCATGGCGCACCAGAGCGTGTGGAAGTTAACTACATCGTCCTGTTCAAGCCAATGGGCCGCGGGTAACACCAGATCGACCAGTTCGGCGGTCGGCGTAAAGAAGAAATCGGAAGCTACGGTGTATTCGAGATGGCCGCGCAGGGCGAGTTCGGTCCGGTCGCCGCGAGTCTCCGTCACTATAGGGTTGGTTCCCACCAGCCACAGGGCTCGCGGACGATAAGGCTTTCCCGTGATACAGGCTTCCCAAAAAGTGGGCTGGTGACAGCAGGGCGTGAAAGGGAAGCGCCCTGCTCCGATGATCTTTGCCTTTTGCTCGGCCGAGAGATATTGCTTTCCGCTGATGTTGGGGTCGATCATTTGAGACTTCGGCCGAATCTCATCGGGAGGGACAAACCGCACCATGCCCCCAGGGACGTCGAGATTGCCGGTGATTGCCATGAGCAGCAGATAGGCGCGCCCGGTTTGAAAGGCGTTGACGCTCATGTCGATGCCGTTGCCCCACAATACGCAGGCCGGGCGGCTGGTAGCAAAGGCGCGGGCTGCGTTGCGTATTTTGCTGGCGGGGACCTGCGTGATCGGCTCCGCCCACTCCGGAGAGAAGGGCGCAACGTGCGCCGCCAACTCCTCAAAACCATTGCAGAAGCGGCTGACGAAATCGCTATCGTAGAGACGCTCGCCAATGATGACGTGCAGCATGGCCAACGCGAGAGCGCCATCGGTTCCCGGCCGCAGTTGCAGGTGATACTCCGCTGATTTTGCGCTGGAGATGCGCCGCGGGTCCACGACAATTACGTAGCGGGCAGAGCGCATGGCGCGCCGCATCATAGAACCACAATAGCCGTCGGCTGCACCCGCGTCCGGCGTATTTACGCCAACGACGAGGATACATTCGGGCATCTTCCCGCCGAATCCATAGATATCCGGCTGGGGGAACCAGCCCACCGTAATCGCCGCGGCAATATTGCGGGGAAGGAAGCAGTTGTGGCCCGGGGCGGGGAAGTTGGGAGAACCAAAGGCATGGATAAAGCGGGCATTGAACTCGGCGTACGGTCTGCCGGTTCCCTGGACCAGAGCGACGAATTCCGGGCCGGACTCGCGCCGAATGCGGTCGAAGACCTCAGCCATTTCATCGAGCGCTTCGTCCCAGCTGATGGCCTTCCACTGGCCCGAGCCGCGCGGCCCGGTACGCCGCATAGGATGAAGGATCCGGTCTGGATGGTAGAGCTGCTCGGGCGCCGCCATGCCTTTTGGGCAGATGTACCCGCGGCTGGTGGGACTTTCCGGGTCGCCTGTCACGCGGACGACTCGTCCAGCGTCATCCATGTGTACCAGCACCTGGCAAACGCCATGACAACCACGGCAGGAAGTGCGTACTACCCGTTTACCTTCCATCTTGCAACTCCAGCAATCCGCCCGGGCAAATGGCGGTAATTTTCATAGTTATCGTGGAGTTATAGTAAGCCTGATTGCCATGAAAGTCACCTGGGACAGATGCGGCCCGCCTCAGTGCATTTTGCTCAACGATATAATTGCCAGATGTTGGACGGACGCCTCCTCGTACTTTTTCTCGCTGCTGCATCTCTGCTTGCGATCACTCCCGGCCCCGGAATCTTCTATGTTCTCACCCGTACACTTGCCGGAGGTAAGCGGGAAGGCATGCTTTCGGCTTTGGGCACCTTTGCCGGGGGGTTGGGGCACGTGGCGGCCGCCGGCCTCGGCTTGTCTGCGGTGTTGGCTGCGTCGGCAACGGCCTTCGCGGTGGTGAAGTACGCCGGCGCAATTTACCTTGTCTGGCTGGGATTCAGAATGATTCGGACACGAAATGTGCCGATGGATGAGTCCTTCACGGCACAAACTCGAAATCACGCATTCCGGCAAGGTGTAGCTACAGAGATTTTGAACCCCAAGACGGCCCTCTTTTTTCTTTCATTCCTTCCTCAGTTTGTGAATCCTTCTCTTGGGCGTGTCGTGCTGCAATTTCTGCTGCTTGGCGTTTTGTCAGTTTCGTTGAACACCACCGGCGACCTGCTCGTGGTCTCGTTCGCTGCCCCGATTGGGAGTCGGCTACGATCAAGCGCGCGTTTCCGCCGCAACCAGAGAGTCGCCACCGGCGTTGCGATGATGGGCCTCGGCGCATTTGTTGCGTTCGGTGAAAGTAAATAGAGGCCGAGTCGGCACTGCTAAAGTAAGCGATTTGGGAAGAATAACGAGTGTATACTTATTCAGTGCTGAGAGTGACCCCGGAAATCTAAAGACGAAGCACAATCCCTGTTGGTTGCGTTGAGTTGGAACCAGTGTTTTTCGGGCAGATTATTTCCTAATCCGCTATAAAGGGCGGGAGTAGTTCAGTGGCAGAACGTCAGCTTCCCAAGCTGAATGTCGCCGGTTCGATCCCGGTCTCCCGCTCCAGTTACGACCCCGGTTTCACGCCCCGATTATGTATATGGTATTGAGTGTATGGCCGCATTGGCTTGCCCGAGGACCGCTTCGCGGCGAGGTCCCGGAAGCTGCGCAACCTGTTCTCAGTGCGATGGGTACCATATAGTGGCACGACGCTTCATTCGCGAAGGCTGTGCTATCAACTTCAACACCAACTATGGCTTGGCTAGCTGCATTGCGGATATCGTTTGGTTTGCGCTGCATTTGCTGTTGTGAAATAGATCACGACGTCCTCAATTGTGAAAGAAATCACGAATTTGTAAACTGTGAAAGAGATCACGAATTCCTCAGAGGACGGGCTGTAAATGGCCTCAAAACTAGTGTAAACTTGTCCGGTATTTCACTCTAAGCTTGCGCTCACCGCGTGGGCGGGAACTTGGTCACCCGGCTTCCGCGCGACGCGGTGGTGGGCCAGACTGAATATCCCGTCAGAACTGCGCGGTCCGGGCCGGGTCGTACAAATCCTCCCGCCGAGCGCACTTGTGCGGATACGGCGCGGAATGCAAGGAGGAATGATTGAGTATCACAATAGGCGTCATTAAAGAGACCTCACCCGGCGAGCGCCGCGTGGCGATGGCCCCGCGGGTCATGGACATGCTCGCCAAAGTCGGCGCGCAGTTCATCGTTGAGCGCGGCGCCGGGATGGAAGCTGGATTCACCGACAGCGAATACGAGGGCAAAGGCGCGCGCATGGTGGCGACGGCGGACGAAGTCCTTAAGTCCGCTGAAATTTTGCTCGCGGTCCATGTCGAAGATTCGTCCTCGCTTAAGTCCGGCCAGATCGTGGTCGGCATGTGCGATCCGCTCTCGCAACCGAAGTTCATCGCGCAGATTGCGCAACGCGGCATCACGCTGTTTTCCATGGAGCTGATTCCGCGCATCACGCGCGCGCAGAGCATGGACGTGCTCTCTTCGATGGCCACAGTGGCCGGCTACAAGGCCGTGTTGCTGGCCGCCGTCGAGCAGCCGCGCATGTTCCCGCTGATGATGACCGCAGCCGGAACCATTCCCGCAGCGCGCGTTCTGGTGATCGGCGCCGGCGTGGCGGGCCTGCAGGCCATCTCCACGGCGCGCCGGCTGGGCGCGGTGGTGAGCGGTTATGACGTGCGCGCAGCTGTGAAAGAGCAGATCGAGAGCCTGGGCGCAAAGTTTGTCGTGATCGACGCAGGCGAAAGCGGCGAGGGAACCGGCGGCTACGCGAAGCAGTTGAGCGAAGACGCCATCAACCGCCAGCGCGAAGCGCTGGGCGACGTGATGAAGGAGATGGATGTGGTGATCACCACCGCAGCCGTCCCCGGAAAGAAAGCTCCGCTGCTGATCACGGCGGCGATGGCGCGCAAGATGGCTTCAGGATCGGTGATCGTGGATCTGGCGGCCGAACGCGGAGGCAATTGTGAGCTAACGAAGCCGGGCGAAACGGTGGTGGACAACGGCGTGACCATTCTCGGGCCGCTGAATCTGCCTGCCAGCATTCCCAATAACGCCAGTCAAATGTACGCGCGCAATCTCTCGACCTTCCTGAAGAACATGATCAACAAGGAAGGACAGCTCAACATCGACCTCGCGGACGAAATCACGAAGGAGACGCTGGTGGCGCGGGACGGCAAGGTAGCCAATCCGCGCGTGGAAGCCCTGCTGGGCACGGCGGTGAACGCATGACAATAGCATTTCTGAGTATTTATGTCTTTCTGCTGGCGGTAATCCTGGGCCTGGAACTGGTGCGACGCGTTTCTCCGCTGCTGCACACGCCGCTGATGTCGTTAACCAACGCAATCTCAGCCATCTCAGTCGTCGGTGGCATTCTGATCGCGGGCGAAAAGGATGTGCATACGCTTCCGCAGATCCTCGGGCTGGTGGCCGTGACTGCTGCGATGCTCAATATCGTGGCCGGGTTCATGATTACCGACCGCATGCTGAAGATGTTCCGGCGCGACACAGGCAAGGGAGGTAAGCACTGATGAACGGCTTTCTGCAATCGTTCTGGCTATACGCTTACTTCCTCGCCGCTTTCGCGACCGTTTTTTCCATCAAGTGGCTGAGTTCCCCTGCCACGGCGCGGCGCGGCGTCATCGCCGGCGAGATCGGTTTCACTCTGGCCATCATCGGCACATTTTTGCGCCTTGAGGTCTCGCCCAACCACTACATCAGCATCCTGATCGCGATCGTGATCGGCGCAGCGATCGGCGCACCCATGGCGCGGCTGATGCCGATGACTGCGGTACCGCAATTCACTGCGCTGTCGCACGCCTTCGGCGCGTTGGCCGCGGCGCTTGTGGGCACGGCCGAGTACTACCTGACGAGCACACCGCCGCACGGTTTCACGATCGTGGCGTTGATTATCGAAGTGCTGCTCGGGTTCCTCACCTTCACGGCCAGCCTGATGGCGTTTGGCAAGCTGCAGGGCCTGGTGCCCTCGCCGCCCATCACCTATAAAGGCCAGAATTTCGTCAATCTGGCTTTTCTCGCCTGCGGCGTGGTTCTCGCGATCTGGCCAATGGTCACTAC
>Ga0335085_10006721_pt1 | contig 18060 bp, 14 predicted proteins | sample Lox_Sample_45_FD_206712 | JGI IMG/M metagenome (GOLD analysis project Ga0335085, IMG submission 206712) | Soil microbial communities from Loxahatchee National Wildlife Refuge, Florida, United States - Lox_Sample_4.5 | ecosystem: Environmental > Terrestrial > Soil > Wetlands | place: USA...
ATAATAGCAGCGGTTCTGCGCCGAGACGGCAACCGCGATCATCTCGCGCTCGAGCTTGCTCAGGCCGGACGGCGCCAGCATCAGGTCGTTATACATGGCGACGAAGGCCGAGAGCTTCACCATGTCGAACGCATAGGCCTTGAGCACGTTGGGCACGAAACCGAGCTTTTCCTGGCACTTGGCGAAATAAGCGGCCATGTGCGGCGACAAGGCCTGCGCCGGCAGATCGAGTGCGATGATGTCAGCGTCGTCGCCAGCCGCCGCGCCGGGGCGGGGCTTTGCTATGCGCTTGCCTGGTTCAATCTTGCGTTTGCGCTTGGCCATGACGATCCCCCCTTAGTTTCGGTTCCGCGGCGTCTCGTGGGCGACGGCATACACGCAAAACACAAAACACTATAAATGTTGTGGTGGCGAATGTGCGCCCGGCGCGGCTAATATCCCGGGCTAATCCCGATCCCGCGCCGAAAGGGAAACATGGCCGTCCAAACCCTTCCCCGCAACACGAACATTGAAGCCAATCACGTCCTGACTGGCGCCGCCGCGGTGATCCTGGCAAAACGCCGGCGCGACATTCCGCTGGATTTCGTCGGCCAACTGTTCGATCTCGCGGTGCCCGACGACCTCAACCGCTACAGCGCCGAAGAATTGGCCGCGATCGCGGAGCAGTCGTGGTCGCTGCTCGCCGAGCGCCAAAACGGCACGCCGAGGATACGCTTCGAACCGGCGCCGACGACTCCAGGCGTCGCGGTTCTCGACGTTGTCAACGACGATATGCCGTTCCTGGTCGATTCCGTCGTCGGCGAACTCAATCAGCGCGGCCTCGACATCCGCTTGCTGGTTCATCCGGTATTCACCGTCGAGCGCGATGCCGCGGGCAAGCTCGTCGCTTTCAAGGGCGCGCAGAAAGGCCAAGGCGGCCGCGAAAGCTTCATCCACATTCACGTCGAAGGCGCGGACGATGCGGAACGGCGCGAAGAGATCGTGCGCGCGCTTGCCGACGTGCTCGCCGATGTCCGCGTCAGCGTGCAGGATTGGCAGGCGATGCTAACGCGGGCGCGCGAGGTCATTGCCGATCTGCGCGCGAATCCGCCGCCATTGCCGGTCGAGGAGATCGCCGAAGCGGTGCAATTTCTCGAATGGCTGGTGGCAGATAATTTCACCCTGCTTGGCGCGCGCGACTATGATTTCTCGACGAGCGAGGATGCGCTGGTCCCGCGGCTCGAAACCGGATTAGGCCTGTTACGGGCGCCCGAAATGCATCTGCTGCGCCGCGGCACCCGGCTCGCGGCGAATACGCCTGAAATCCGCGAATTCCTCAAAGAGCCGCGCTTGCTGATCGTCGCCAAGGCCACGGTGCGATCGAAAGTGCATCGGCGCGTCTATCTGGACTATATAGGCGTCAAACGTTTCGATCGCGACGGCAAGCTCGTCGGCGAGCGGCGGTTTTGCGGCCTGTTCACGTCGACTGCCTACACCCGCTCGGCACGCGCCATACCCTACCTGCGGCGCAAGATTGACAACATCATTCATCGCGCCGGATTCGATCCAAGCAGTCATTCCGGCAAGGCTCTGGTCAACGTGCTGGAGAATTACCCGCGTGACGAATTGTTTCAGGTCGACGAAGAGACCCTCTACGATTACGCGCTGACCATTCTTCAGCTCAATGAGCGCCCGCACGTGCGGGTGCTGCCGCGGCGCGACCGCTTCGGCCGCTACGTGTCAGTCCTCGTATTCGTGCCGCGCGATCGCTACGACGGACGGATCAGGGCAAAGATCGGCGACTATCTGGCGGCGACCTATCAAGGGCGGATGAGCGCTTTCTTTCCGTTTTTCCCGGAAGGCCCGCTGGTCCGCGTCCACTTCATCATCAGCCGCCGTGAGGGCGAGACGCCCAATCCCGATCGCGCCACGCTCGATCGCGCGGTCGAGGAAATCGTGCGGAGCTGGACCGACAGCCTCGGCGGCACGCTTGCCGCAAGCCCTGACGCGGCTGGGGGGCGTGTCTTGTTCGCGCGCTACCGTGACGCCTTTCCCGTCGACTACCGCGAGATCTATGCGCCGGCGACAGCAGCCGACGACATTAAAGTCATCGAGCGGCTGACCGCGGAACGGCCGCTCGGCGTCGACTTCTATCGCGAGGAAGCGACGGCACCGTCCTGCGCCGGTCTCAGGGTATTCAGCCAGAAACGGCCGATCCTGCTCTCCGAACGGGTCCCGGTCCTGGAGAACATGGGCTTCCGTGTCGTGGACGAGCGCACCTACCGCATCCAGCCTAAAGACGCCGCGGAAGTCTGGTTCCACGACATGTCGCTCGAAAGCGCATTGGGCCAACCCATCGATCTCACCGCGCTCAAGGAACGCCTGGAGACCTTGTTCCTAATGGTGATGAGCAAGCGCGCGGAGAGCGACGGCTACAACGCGCTCGTGCTCGCTACCGGCTTGGGCTGGCGAGAAGTCGCTCTCATCCGCACCATCTCCCGCTTCCTGCGCCAGATTCGCGTGCCTTATTCCCAGGATTACATGTGGGCGACGCTGCGCAATCACGCCGCCATCGCGGCGCAAATCGTGAGCCTGTTCGAGACACGTTTCAATCCGCATCTCGACGCGGATCAGAGCGAGCGCGCCTCTCGTGAAGCTGCAATTATAACGTCGATCGAAACCGCTTTGCAGGCGGTGGAGAGCCTCGACGAAGACCGCATCCTGCGGCACTTCGTCAACGCCGCCACCGCCGCCATCCGCACAAACTTCTATCAACTCGATCGCAGCGGTCGGGTGCTCGATCTGATCGCCATCAAGTTTGCGAGCCGCAAAGTCGACGACATGCCGTTGCCGCGGCCGCTCTACGAAATCTTCGTCTATTCGCCGCGCGTCGAGGGCGTGCATCTGCGCTTCGGCAAAGTGGCGCGAGGCGGCATCCGCTGGTCCGACCGGCCGCAGGATTTCCGCACCGAAATTCTCGGCTTGGTCAAGGCGCAGAACGTGAAGAACGCCGTGATCGTTCCGGTCGGCGCCAAAGGCGGGTTCTTGCCGAAGCAATTGCCGGCGGGCGCGAGGCGCGAGGCGGTCCAGGCGGAAGGGACCGCTGCCTATCGGCTTTTTATTTCGACACTGCTCGACATTACCGACAATATCGGTCCCGGAACGGCCGGCGTGATCCCGCCCAAGGACGTGGTGCGCCATGACGGCGACGATCCCTATCTGGTGGTTGCGGCCGACAAGGGCACAGCGACGTTCTCGGATATCGCCAACGATCTCGCGATCGCGCACGGCTACTGGCTTGGCGACGCCTTCGCATCGGGCGGCTCGACCGGCTACGACCATAAGAAGATCGGCATTACCGCGCGCGGCGCCTGGGAATCGGTCAAGCGCCATTTCCGCGAGATGGACGTCGATATCGCCGTGACGCCGTTCACCGTGGTCGGCATCGGCGACATGTCGGGCGACGTGTTCGGTAACGGCATGTTGCGCGAGAAGACGACCAAGCTCGTCGCCGCATTCGATCACCGCGACATTTTCATCGATCCCGATCCTGATCCCGAGCGAGCATTCGCCGAGCGCAAGCGCATGTTTGATCTGCCGCGTTCGAGCTGGCAGGATTTCGACAAGGCGCTGTTGTCCAAGGGCGGCGGCGTCTATCCGCGCGCGGCCAAGGAGATCAGGCTGTCGCCCGAGGCGCAACAAGTGTTCGGCGTCGCCGAGCGGCTGACGCCGCAGGAGCTGATCCGCGCGATCCTGAAGGCCAAGGTCGATCTCATCTTCTTCGGCGGCATCGGCACCTATATCCGCGCCGCCGACGAGAGCGACGAGGCTGTCGGCGACCGCGCCAACGACGCCGTCCGCGTCACCAGCAAAGAACTGCGCTGCAAGGTGATCGGCGAGGGCGCCAATCTCGGCATGACGCAACGCGGCCGCATCGAGGCGGCATTCCATGGCATCAGGCTCAACACCGATGCCATCGACAACTCCGCCGGCGTCAATACTTCCGACATGGAGGTGAACCTCAAGATCGCCCTGAGCATTCCAGTGCGGGACGGCCGTCTGGCGATGGACGGCCGCAATGCGCTTCTGGCCGCAATGACCGATGAGGTCGCCGGCCTCGTTCTGCGCAACAACATCTTGCAGACGTTGGCCTTGTCGCTTGCCCAACGCCGCGGCATGGAGGATTTCGGCTTCGAGCAGCGGCTTATCCAGACGCTCGAAGCGCGCGGCTTGCTCGACCGCGCGGTCGAGTTTCTGCCGGACGACATGCAGATCGCCGAGCGCCGCCGCCGCTTGCAGCCGTTCACCCGGCCGGAACTCTCAGTGCTGCTCGCCTATGCCAAGCTGACGCTGTGCGAAGATTTGCTCGATTCCGCGGTGCCGGACGATCCCTATCTGGCGCGCGAACTCGAGCGCTATTTCCCGAAGGCCGTCGCCAAGGATTACCCGGATGCGCTCGAACATCACCGCCTGCGCCGTGAAATCATCGCCACGCAACTCGGCAACTCGATGATCAATCGCGGCGGCCCCTCGCTGATCGTGCGCATTGCCGACCAGACCGGGGCCGCGCCCGCCGCCGTCGCGTCGGCCTTTGCGACGGCGCGCGACAGCTATGGCATGACGGCGCTCAACGGCGCGATCGATGGTCTCGACAACAAGATCGCCGGCAAGGTGCAGCTCGACCTCTATGCGGCGGTGCAGGATCTGCTGCTCGATCGCATCATCTGGTTCCTGCGCAACGTCGATTTGTCGAAGGGTCTTGCCGAAGTGGTCGCGCATTATCGCGACGGCATCGCTGCCGTCGCCGCGGCGCTGGACGGGGCATTGTCGCCGGAAGGCCATGGCGCCCGCACGGCGCGCCGCCGGGAACTTGCGGCGGCTGGGGTGCCGGAAGCGCTCGCGGCGCAGATCGCTGACCTCGGCCCGCTCAAGGCCGCGCCCGACATCGTGCTGGTCGCCGACCGTACCGGAAAAGCGGTCGGCGACGTCGCGGCCACCTATTTTGCCACCGGCGCGTTCTTCGGGCTCGACCGCGTCGCCGGCGCCGCAAGCGGCATTCCGATTGCCGATTACTTCGACCGACTGGCGCTCGACCGTGCACTGGATTCCATTGGCGACGCCGAGCGGCGGCTCGCCGCCGCGATGGTCGGCAACGGCACTGCAGGCGCCGGAGCAGTCGAGGCCTGGGTGGCGCCGCGCCAGAACGAGGTCGAGCGCATACGCCTCGCGATCCACGAAATTGCCAGTTCCGGCCTCACCTTATCCAAGCTCGCCGTCGCGGCGAGCCTGCTGGGCGATTTGGTGAAGACCTGAGTTTGACCCGACCGTGACCCAAAGCGGCCACAAAAAAGAAAAGAACCCCAGGCAAATACGCACCTGGGGTTCTCAAGTTGTTGCCTCAACTAGGCTTACTTTGGCCGGGCGGCGGGGTGTCGGGGGATGGGGGAGCCGCCCGGTCTGGCCTACTGATCGGAAAATAGGATCGTCACCGGCCGTTACAATGCGGATCACGGTTTAGTGTTAACCGGGTGCGGCAAAATGCGCCGACGGTAACCTCAAACTCCAAATCAAAATGATTTCAGGCGGTTTACGCGGCGGCCGGCGCGTCGGCCAATCCGTACCGATGCAGATCGGCACCGTGCGTATCGAGCCAAGCCTTGGCGTTGTCATGGCTCGGGCACAGCCGCTGCACCAGCCTCCAGAACCGCGGCGAGTGATTCATCTCGACGAGATGCGCGACCTCGTGCGCCGCGAGATAGTCGAGCACGACGCTGGGCGCCAGAATGAGCCGCCAGGAATATGACAGCAGCCCGGTGGTCGAGCAGGAGCCCCAACGGCTCGACTGATCCCGCACGACAACGCGCTTGACCGTGACGCCCAGCGCGGCCGCAAACCGATGGCTCGCGATTTCGAGATCGCGTTTGGCCTCACGGCGCAAAAAATCGCCGACACGGCGATTGACGTGCGGCGCGTCGCCGGCGACGCAGAGAATCCTTTTGCCTTCGGCGCTCACCTCGATCCAGACCGTGCCCCGCGTGCCGCGGCGATGCTCGATGCGGTGTGGCACGCCGCGCACCGGCACCGTAACGCCGTCCGCGAACGGCGCCGCTTCCGGCAGCCTGCCGAGCCGCGCGGCGATCCAGCCGCCGTGCTTTTGCGCGAACTCGCGCGCTTCCTTCAGCGTGCCGCGCGGCGGAATGGTGATGATCACTTCGCGGGTCGTCGCCTGGATGCGCAGCGTGTAACGCCGCGCCTGTCGATGCCGCCGTATGCGCGCGAGATAGGTGGCACGATCGCAGACGATCTCGATCGCTTGCGGTTCACTCGGGCGGCGATAGAGCAGCGTCCGCAGCGGCATTGCGAATCCCGAACCTCGTCGGCGCGGATATTGCCACACCTCTGTCGCGGTCGAAATGGAAAACGCGAGACCTGTGGGCGCCGAGTAAAACTGTTACGCGCGCCGAACCGTCACGACGTTATGCAAACGCCGCACGTTGCCGCCGTTGCCCGCAGCGCGCCCGGACTGAGCCGACGACAGCACGAAGTCGGCAATGCGCGGCGCGATCTCGGAACGAAAACGCGAACCGTTGAACACGCCGTAATGTCCGACACCGGGCTGCAACCAGTGAGCCTGCCGATCCGAAGGAATATTGATGCAAAGATCGTGCGCTGCCTCGGTTTGGCCGACGCCCGAAATATCGTCGTGCTCGCCTTCGACCGTGAGCAAGGCAACGCGCTTGATCTTGGCGAGATCGACCGGCCGGCCGCGATGCGTCATTCCGCCTTTGGGCAGCGCGTGGCGCACGAAAACGGTCTCGACCGTCTGCAGATAATATTCGGCCGCGAGATCCATGACGGCCAAGTACTCGTCATAGAATTCCTTGTGCTTTGTGGCCGAGTCGCCGTCGCCCTTCACCAGATGGAGAAACAACTGCTTGTGCGCCTCAATATGTCGGTCGAGGTTCATGCTGACGAAGCCGTTGAGCTGGAGGAAACCCGGATAGACATCGCGCATGAAACCCGGATTCGGAAACGGCACTTTGGTGATGACGTGGCTGCGGAACCATTCGGTGCCGCGCTGCTCGGCGAGCTTATTGACGGCCGTCGGATTGACGCGCGTGTCGATCGGTCCGCCCATCAGAATCATCGACGCCGGAACGTAGGGATCGTTGTCCGCTTCCATGAGGGCGACGGCGGCGATGACCGGGACCGCCGGCTGGCACACCGCGACGACATGCGTATCGCCGCCGAGAGAGTGCAGGATCGAAATCACGTAGTCGATGTAATCGTCGAGATCGAAGCGTCCCTCAGACAGCGGAACCATGCGCGCGTCGACCCAGTCGGTGATATAGACATCGTGGTTGGGAAGAAACGCTTCGACCGTGCCGCGCAGCAAAGTGGCGAAATGACCGGACATAGGCGCGACGATAAGAAGTCGCGGCTGCGGCCGGTTCGGCGCGCGCGCGAACAGCCGCTCGAAATGCACAAGGTTGCAGAACGGCCGCTCCCAAACGACCTTGGTCTGCACCGGCACGCGCTCTCCGCCGACCAGAGTGGATGTGATCCGCCATTCAGGACGGCCGTAGCGGCGGGTCGAGCGCTCGAATAATTCGCAGGCGGCGGCAATCGACTTGCCCAGGGTCGTGAAGGACAGCGGATTGACCGGATTTTTGTAGAACAACCGGGTGGCGTCGGCCCACGCGCGGGCGGGATTGAGCGCGGCGTGGCTCATCTCGTAGAACCAATAGAGCGGCGCGGACAATAGAGCGCCACTGTCGCCCGGCACCGCAGGCGCGCCGCCAAACTCACCGATTGCCATGGATGAACCTTGCCCGGATTGCTGCAGCGCAGCATTGTGCTCGTGATGTCTCATTTGGTCAACTTAAATGCGAGCTTTTCCCTTTCCGTTACAATTGAAGGTCAACGCTTTACTGCCATTCCGGGCGCACATGGCGACCGTCCGTATCGGCGTGACCAAAAGGTTATTCGCCGCTTTGCATCAACGCGCCATGGCGGCGGGCGCTTTGCAAAAGCTTCAAGAAGGCGACGACGCCCGCGGCGAAAAACACGGCGTTGAGCGCGAGCGCGTGCAGCATAAGGTCGCCGCGAAAGACCTTGTCAATGAGCAACGCTCGCATGCCCTCGAACACATAGGTCGGCGGCAGCAGCCACGATACCGGCTGGAGCCACGCCGGCAGCGTCGTTACCGGGTAATAGACGCAGGTCAGCGGCATGAACAGAAACATGATCGACCAGGCGAGGTTTTCGGCGCCGAGGCCGTTGCGCAGCACCAGGCCGGATACAAAAATTCCGACCGCCCAGCTCGTCAACATCAGGTTGATGAAGAACGCCACAAGCGCGAAACCAAGGCCGTAGAGGTTGAAGCCGAAGAACGCGACCGCCAGGATCGTCACCGGGACCAATCCGATCGACAGCCGCACTACGCTCATGACCATCAGCGCGCTGATGAACTCGAACGGCCGCAGCGGGCTCATCATGAGGTTGCCGATGTTGCGCGCCCACATCTCCTCCATGAAGGAGATCGAGAAGCCGAGCTGGCCGCGAAACAGGATGTCCCACAGCAGTACCGCGCCGATAAAGGTGCCGCCGGCGCGGGCGAAGAAGCCGGCGTTCTGCATGATGTAATATTGCAGAAAACCCCAGGTGATCATCTGCACCGTCGGCCAGTAGATGAGATCGGCAAGCCGCGGCCACGACGAGCGCAACAGATACCAGTAACGCAGCATCATCGCGCCCGCGCGCCGCGGCGAATAGGCGAACGCGCCTTCGGTGCGCCCGCTCATTGTGCGGCCTCGCGCTCGATGCCGCGCCCGCGCGCCACGTCCAGAAATACTTCCTCAAGCGTGTACCGGCCGTAGCGCGCCAAGAGCTTTGCCGGCGTATCGTCGTCCTCGATGCGGCCGCGCTTCATGATGATGACGCGGTCGCACAATCGTTCGACCTCGGCCATGTTGTGGGAGGCAATCAGTACGGTCGCGTTACGCTCGCGGCGATAGCTTTCGAGCCGGCCGCGCACCCAGTCGGCGGTGTCGGGATCGAGCGAGGCCGTCGGCTCGTCGAGCAGCAGCAATTCCGGCGAATTGATCAGCGACTTTGCCAACGCCACCCGCGTCTTCTGTCCGTCGGATAGTTTGCCGGTCGGACGATCGAGCAGGTCGGTGAGATCGAGCTGCTCGCCGAGTTCCACGATGCGGCGGGCGAGATCGGGCACGCCGTAGAGCATACCGAACACGGTCAGGTTCTGCCGGATGGTAAGCCGCATCGGCATGGCCACATAGGGGCTTTCGAAATTCATCCGATGCAGCACGCGGTAACGCTGGCGCGGCATCTCAGCGCCTAGCACGGTCACGCGGCCGGAGGTCGGAATCGTCAGCCCCAAAATGGTAGCGATGGTCGTGGTCTTGCCGGCGCCGTTGCCGCCAAGGAGCCCGGTCACCGAGCCAGGCGCCAGCGTGAACGAGATACCGTCGACCGCCGGGATGGTCTTGTAGATTTTGACGAGGCGCTCGATGGCGATGGGCGGGGCTGCGGCAGGCATGTCGCGCGCACATGTGGCGCGCTGGCGCGCCGGTGGCAAGGGGAAGGCAGGTTGGCAGACCGCATGGGAAGATGGCACAACACGGTCCGACAGGGGATGATGCCATGACGACCGTCACATTGGCGCAAGCCGAGGCGATCATCGACGCCATCATCGAGCGCGGCGGCGCGCTCGATTGCCGGCCGATCAGCGTGATCGTGGTCGAGCCGGGCTGCAAGGTGAAGGCCTTCAAGAAGGAGGACGGTGCCTCCATGATCCGTTTCGAGATGGCCTATGGCAAAGCCTATGCGGCCCTGTCGCTCGGCCGCAGTTCCAAGCTCGTGCGCGAACGGGCACAAGAGAAGCCGATCTTCATGCGCTACCTGATCGCGGCAAGCGGCGAACAGATTTTCCCGGAAGGCGGCGGCATGCTGATCCGCGACGACCGCGGCGAAGTCATCGGTGCCGTCGGCGTCACCGGCGATACCGAGGAGCGCGACGAGGAACTCGCCATCCACGGCATTCATACGGCAGGCCTCAAGACCGACGAGGATTGCCGCCACATGGGACGGCGCATCGGCCTTCGGTCGATGTAAACGCAATTTTGCTCGCGCCAAATTCAAACCGCATCCGCAAACGAGGCAACATGAAAATCGGATTGTTCGACCATATCGAAGACGGCGCGCGCCCGCTCACCACGCTGTTCGACGAGCGGCTCAAATTCGCCGAAGCCGCCGATGAAGCCGGCATGTATTGCCTGCATCTGGCCGAGCACCACGCGACGCCGCTCAACATGGTGCCGGTACCCGGCGTCTATATGGGCGCGCTCGCGCGCGCGACCAAGCGCATGCGGATGGGACCGCTGGTTTATCTCTTGCCGCTCTATTCGCCGCTGCGGCTGATCGAGGAAATCTGCATGCTCGATCACATGAGCTACGGCCGCCTCGACATCGGCGTCGGCCGCGGCGTGTCGCCCTACGAGCTCAAGTTTCACAAAGTGGAGCACGACGACTCGCGCGACATTTTCATCGACGCGTTCAAATGTCTCAGCGCCGGGCTGACCACGGATTCGCTCACCTATAAGGGCGATCACTACATCTATGAGAACGTCCCGATCGCCCTGCGGCCGTTGCAGCAGCCGCATCCGCCGTTCTGGTATGCCTCCTCAAACGACATCGGCTCGACCTGGGCCGGCGAGCACGGCCTGCATTTTGTGACGCTCGGGCCGACGCCGCACGCCAAGGGCAATATCGAGGTGTTCAAGCGAACGTTCGCCAAGCGAGGCAGCAATCCGGCGCAACCCAAGGCGGAGTTTCCGGGCGGCGTAGTCATTGGGGTTATGCGGCATGTCTTCGTCGCCGACACCGACGCCGAAGCGGCGCGCTTCGCTAAGCCGGCGATGGACGTCCACCTCGCCAATCTGAACTGGCTGCGCACCAAGCACGGCCAGACCGGCCTGACTTCGCGCCTGAACGTGCCGCGCGGCGCAACCTATGAAGAATGCGTCGCCGACGGTTCGGTGATTTCCGGCTCGCCGCAGACGGTGCGCGCCGAGATCGAGCGCCAGGCCAAGGAGCTCGGAGTGAATTATTTCCTGACCTACATGTTCCTCGGCACCATGTCGCTCGCCGACGCGCTGCGCTCGCTCAGCCTGTTCCGCACCGAGGTGATGCCGCACTTGGCGAAGCTTTAGGTTTCATCCTTCCGGGGCGCCGCGAAGGGGCGGAATGCAAAACTATTTCGCCGCTTCGCTGGCCGGCTGCTTCTGATCCTCGCGCAGCGCGTCGGGATGCGGCATCGCGATGACGTTGTAGCCGGAATCGACGAAGTGAATTTCGCCGGTGACGCCGGTCGAAAGGTCCGACAACAGATAAAGCCCGGCGCCGCCGAGCTCTTCGAGCGTCACGCCACGCTGCAACGGCGAATGCCGCTGCTGAAACGCAAACATCATGCGTGCATCGCCGATCCCGGCGCCGGCAAGCGTGCGGATCGGGCCCGAGGAAATCGCGTTGACGCGAATGCGGCTTGGACCGAAATCGACCGCGAGATAGCGCACCGAGGCTTCGAGCGCGGCCTTCGCGACGCCCATGGCGTTGTAGTTCGGCATCGCGCGCAGGCCGCCGTTATAGGTCAGCGTGAGCATAGCGCCGCCGTTCGGCATCAGCGCCGCCGCACGCTTCGCCGCCTCGGTGAATGAGAAGCACGAAATCACCATGGTGCGCACGAAATTTTCGCGCGTAGTGTCGGCATAGCGGCCGGTGAGCTGCGCCTTATCGGAAAATGCGATGGCATGGACCAGAAAGTCGATCGAACCCCAGACACGGCCCAGCTCTGCAAACACGGCATCGACCGACGCCAGGTCCTCGACGTCGCACGGCAGCACCAGGTCGGCGCCGACCGACGTCGCGAGCGGCTTTACCCGCTTGCCCAGCGCGTCGCCCTGGTAGGTGAAGGCGAGCTTTGCGTCATGCGCCGCCAGTGTGCGGGCGATGCCCCAGGCGATCGAGTGGTCGTTGGCGACCCCCATGATCAGGCCGCGTTTGCCGTGCATCAGCCCCGCCATCACGCATCCACGTGCTTAAAGACGAGGGAGGCATTGGTGCCGCCAAAGCCAAACGAGTTCGACAGTACGCAGCCGAGGGTGACGCCGTCGCGGCGGTTGCGCACGATCGGCATGTCGGCGAAAGCGGGGTCGAGATTCTCGATGTTGGCGCTCTCGCAAATGAAGCCCGAGTTCATCATCAGCAGAGAATAGATCGCCTCGTGCACGCCGGTCGCGCCTTGGGAATGTCCGGTCAGCGATTTGGTGGCGGAGATCGGCGGGCATTTGTCGCCGGCGCCAAAAACGTCGCGGATCGCCTCGATCTCCTTGAGGTCGCCGATCGGCGTCGAGGTGGCGTGCGGATTGATGTAATCGACCGGTAGCTTGACGTCGTGCAGCGCCATTCGCATGCAGCGCGCGGCGCCCTCGCCCGATGGCGCCACCATGTCGACACCATCAGAGGTGGCGCCGTAGCCGGCGACCTCGCCGTAGATTCTGGCGCCACGTGCCTTGGCGCGGCCGAGCTCCTCCAGCACCAGCACACCGGCGCCGCCGCTGATGACGAAGCCATCACGGTCCGCGTCGTAGGCGCGCGAGGCCTTGGCCGGCGTGTCATTGAACTTCGACGACAGCGCGCCCATGGCGTCGAACAAAACCGACAGCGTCCAATCGAGCTCCTCGCAGCCGCCGGCGAAGACAATGTCCTGCTTTCCGGCCTGGATGGTCTCGTAGGCGTTGCCGATGCAATGGTTCGAGGTCGCGCAGGCCGATGAGATCGAATAGCTCACACCTTTGATCTTGAACCAGGTCGCCAGCGTCGCCGACGGCGACGACGACATCGATTTCGGCACGGCGAACGGGCCCACGCGCTTGGGTCCCTTGCTGCGGGCAATGTCGGCGCTTTCGACAATGGTGCGCGTCGATGGACCGCCCGAACCCATGATGATGCCGGTTCGCTCGTTCGAAATGTCGCCTTCCTCAAGGCCGGAATCGCGGATCGCCTGCTCCATGGCGACGTGGTTCCAGGCGGCGCCGCCGCCGAGAAAGCGCATGGCGCGACGGTCAACCGATTCGCTCGCATCGAGCGTCGGCGCGCCATGCACCTGACAGCGAAAACCGAGCTCGGCATATTTGTCGGCGCGCACGATGCCGGATTTGGCCTCGCGCAACGACGCCACCACTTCCTGCGTGTTGTTGCCAATGGATGAGACAATGCCCATCCCGGTGACGACCACCCGCCTCATTCGTTTGCCTCGTCAGAATCGTGGCGCTGCTGCGCTCACGCCTCGCCTGGCTGCGGCTCGGTGTTACGGAACAACCCGACCTTGAGGTCGAGCGCCCGATAGATCACGGAGCCGTCCGCCGAGAGCCAGCCGTCCGCGATCCCGAGCACGAGCTTCGAGCGCATCACGCGTTTGATATCGATGCCGTAGACGATGTTCTTCATCGTCGGCAGCACCTGACCCGAAAACTTGATCTCGCCCATGCCCAACGCGCGGCCCTTGCCGGGTGAACCCAGCCAACCGAGGAAGAAACCGAGCAGTTGCCACAGCGCATCGAGACCAAGGCAACCCGGCATCACCGGGTCGCCCTTGAAGTGGCATGGAAAGAACCAGAGATCGGGCTTGAGATCGAGCACCGCACGAACCAGACCCTTGCCGTATTCGCCGTCCACCTCTGCGATTTCGGAAATACGGTCGAACATCAGCATCGGCGGTAGCGGCAATTGCGGCCCTTCGGCGAACAATTCGCCCCGCCCGCAAGCGAGAAGGTCCTCGTAGTCGAATTTTGAACGGCGATCGTGCATCCGCGTCCGTCTCCCCGCCCGGTGCCGGCGCGCCCAAACCCCTAACATACCGGGGCAAAGCGGCAAAGGCGCACCGCTTCATATGTGTATCGCGGGGGGCAACCCGCAGCCGCGCTCTTTGCCGCGGTTTTCGCCATGCCTGTTGCAGTGGCCGCAGGGTGGCGTATAATGGTTCCACTTGCAACAATCTTGCTAGCCCCCCTGAGGGGGGTGGGTGAAATCGATGACACAGTCGCGTCCAATCCCCCGCTCGATCGGTCCTGGGATCGCCCCGTCCACCATCGAGCCGCGCCCCGCACCAGTGCGCAACGACCTGAACGGGTGTCCATGGCACGACGTCAAGGAGAAACTTCGCGATGTCGGCTTGCGCCCGACGCGGCAGCGGATGGCGCTGGGCTGGATCCTTTTCGCCAAGGGCGACCGCCACGTGACGGCGGAGATGCTTTACGAAGAGGCGACGCGCGCCAAGGTGCCGGTGTCGTTGGCGACAGTCTACAATACTCTGCACCAGTTCACCGAAGTCGGTCTGCTGCGGCAGGTCGCGGTCGACGGCTCGAAGGCATATTTCGACACTAACAATTCCGAGCACCATCACTTCTTCATCGAAGATCAGAACGATCTTATGGACATTCCGGCGAGCGATGTCGTTGTCGGTAAAGCGCCGGTGGCGCCCGAAGGCTACGAAATCGCCCGCATCGACGTGGTTGTGCGGCTGCGGCGAAAGAAGGATTGAAAGCTCTTCTCGCTGAAGACGCGCCGGTCGCGGTGCGTTCGAGTTAAGCGCGGCATTAAAAATATATCCCTCATCGGTTTGTAGACGCGGGCGTCATTGGGGCCGGCGCGGCAGCGCTCGCGTTTTACAGGGTATGTGGCGGACAACAGCCTGGCGCCTCGGGTTCTTCATCCAGCGCTTGCGGCATTAGAATGAATATATTATTCATCATAATAGATGTATAAAATATCATTTGTGGTGTGATTCTATGATTACGGCTGGCCAGCTCAGGGCCTCGCGCGCCCTTCTTGGTATCGATCAGCGTGCGCTCGCTGAATCGGCCGGACTGTCATTGCCGACCATTCAACGGATGGAGTCGAGCGAGGGCGTGATCCGCGGCAACGTCGACTCGCTGATGAAGCTGGTCGCGGCGCTCGATGCACTCGGCATTGAACTGATCACCGACAACGCCGCGAGCCAGGGCGGCGGCCGCGGCGTGCGATTGAAAAGGCCGGCCTCGTGACGCTGACGATCGTCCTCGTCTGCGCAGCGGCGCTGTTGGCGCTCGCGCCCGTCGCAGTCATGCTTGCGCGCTCGCCCGCGGCCACGCGTATCGTTTACGCGGCAAGCCTGATCGTTTCGGCGATTTCGCTGGCGGCTGCGTTGACACATTTGCTCGGCAGCGCCGCGCCGGTCGGCATCACACTTCCGGTCGGCCTACCCTGGCTCGGCGCGCACCTGCGCATCGATGCGCTCTCCGCGTTCTTCCTCGTCGTGGTCGATCTGGGTGCCTTCAGCGCGAGCCTGTTCGCGCTCGGTTACGGCGAGCATGAGACGGCGCCCGAACGGGTGCTGCCGTTCTATCCCGCTTTCCTTGCCGGCATGACGCTCGTCGTGCTGGCGGACGATGCCTTCACGTTTCTGCTGTCGTGGGAATTCATGTCGCTCACATCCTGGGCGCTGGTGATGTCACACCACCGTGTGCCCGAGAATGTGCGCGCTGGCTACATCTACCTGCTGATGGCGAGCTTCGGCACGCTCGCTCTGCTGTTGGCCTTCGGCCTGCTGGCCGGCAGCGAAGGCCTTTATACATTCGCGCAGATGCGCGCCGCGCATCCGTCCGCGGCGCTCGACGCGTTGGTGCTGATCCTTGCTTTGATCGGAGCCGGTTCGAAAGCGGGGCTAGTGCCGTTGCACGTCTGGCTGCCACTCGCCCATCCGGCGGCGCCGAGTCATGTTTCCGCACTGATGAGCGGCGTCATGACCAAGGTCGCCGTCTACGGCTTTGTGCGGATCGTTTTCGATCTCGCCGGCAGCCCGGCCTGGTGGTGGAGCGTCGTGGTGCTCGCGCTCGCCGGCGCCACCACGGTAATGGGCGTTCTCTATGCGCTCATGCAGCACGATCTCAAGCGGCTCTTGGCCTATCACACGGTCGAGAATATCGGCATCATCTTCATCGGCCTCGGCTTGGCGCTGGCCTTTGCCACGCATGGACTGACTTTCGCCGCGGCATTGGCCTTCACCGCCGCGCTTCTTCACGTTTTCAATCATTCGCTCTTCAAGAGCCTGTTGTTCTTTGGCGCGGGCGCGGTCCTCACCGCGACGGGCGAGCGCGACATGGAGCATCTCGGCGGGCTCATTCATCGCATGCCGAAGACCGCCTTCGTCTTTCTTATCGGCTGCGCGGCGATCTCGGCGCTGCCGCCACTCAACGGCTTCGTCTCGGAATGGCTGACGTTCCAGGCGATTCTGCTCAGTCCGCAATTACCGTCGTGGGCGCTCAAGCTCCTGGCGCCTGCCGTCGGCGCGTTGCTCGCACTTTCAGCCGCGCTCGCCGCGGCCTGCTTTGTCAAAGCCTATGGCGTGACCTTTCTCGGCCGCCCGCGCACGCCCGCCGCCGCGACGGCGATGGAAACGGATGGATTCTCGCTCGCCGCGATGTTGCTGTTGGCGGGGTTGTGCCTGCTGGTCGGAATCCTGCCGGGCCTGTTCATCAACGCGCTGGCGCCGGTGAGCGCCATGCTGGTCGGCGGCCGGATGCCGGCGCAGACCGGCGCCGAATGGCTCGCGCTGGTGCCGATCGCGGAGAGCCGCAGTTCCTATGACGGCCTTCTGGTATTCCTGTTCATGGTGCTGTCGGGCACGCTGGCGGCGCTTGCCATCCATCGCCTCGCTTCAGACCGGCTGCGCCGCGCTCCGGCGTGGGATTGCGGCTATCCCGACGCCAGCCCGGCGACGCAATATACCGCGACGAGCTTTGCGCAACCGATCCGCCGCGTGTTCGGCACGGTCGTATTTCGTGCCAGCGAGCATGGCGAGATGCCGCCGCCCGGCGACGCGCGTCCGGCGCGGCTCGTCGTGCAAATTCACGATCCGATATGGGACACGCTTTACGCGCCGATCGCATCGGCCATCGGCATCGCCGCAGATCGGCTCAATCGCTTGCAATTCCTGACCATCCGTCAGTTCCTGACGCTGGTGTTCTGCACGCTCGTCATTCTCCTCCTGGTGCTCGCCATATGGTCATGACGCTCGATTTGGCCGTGCAAGGCGTGCAGATGATGCTGGTGCTGCTGGTGGCGCCGCTGCTCACCGGCTTCGTGCGCAAGATGAAGGCGCGGCTGCAACGGCGGCAAGGACCACCGCTGATCCAGCCCTATCGCGATCTGGCGCGCCTCATGCACAAGGACGCAGTGCTGGCCGAGAACGCCTCCTGGCTGTTTCGGGTCATCCCCTATCTCATCTTCGCTGCCACCTGGGTGGCGGCATCGTTGGTGCCGACCTTCCGCACCGGGCTGTTGTTCTCGTGGTCGGCCGACCTGATCGCCATTATCGCACTTCTGGGCAGCGCGCGTTTCTTCCTTGCACTCGCCGGGCTCGATGTCGGGACGAGCTTCGGCGGCATCGGCTCGAGCCGCGAAGTGATGATTGCTTCGCTTGCCGAGCCGGCGATGATCATGATCGTGTTCACGCTGGCGCTTATCGCCGGCTCGACGCAGCTTTCGACCATGGCCGAATATATGGCATCGTCGGCGGTCGGCTTGCGGGTCTCGCTGGCGCTGGGGCTCGTCGCGCTGATCATGGTGGCCATCGCGGAGAATGGCCGCATTCCGGTCGATAACCCGGCAACGCACCTCGAACTCACCATGGTGCACGAAGCCATGGTGCTCGAATATTCGGGGCGACACCTGGCGCTGATCGAGCTGTCGTCTTCGCTCAAGCTGGTCGTTTATGTCTCCATCATCGCCTGCCTATTCGCGCCCTGGGGAATTGCTCCGGCCAACGACGGATTGCTGTCGCTCGCGATCGGGATTCCGGCCTACGTCGCCAAGCTCGCCGGCGGCGGCTTCCTGCTCGCGGTGTTCGAGACGTCGATCGCCAAGATGCGCGTGTTCCGTGTGCCGGAGTTCCTTGGCGCGGCCCTGATGCTCGGCCTTCTGGCAACGCTGCTGCGCTTCGTGTCGGGGAGCTTCTGATGAGCG
>Ga0335085_10006723_pt1 | contig 18059 bp, 11 predicted proteins | sample Lox_Sample_45_FD_206712 | JGI IMG/M metagenome (GOLD analysis project Ga0335085, IMG submission 206712) | Soil microbial communities from Loxahatchee National Wildlife Refuge, Florida, United States - Lox_Sample_4.5 | ecosystem: Environmental > Terrestrial > Soil > Wetlands | place: USA...
CAATCTCGCCAAACCGACTGCGGCGACGATTCTCTCGATCATTCGGGATCACCGGGTGAGCTCGTTCTGCGCCCCGCCGACCCTCTACCGGCTCCTCGTGCAGGAGAGTCTCAGGGCCTATGACCTCAGTTCTCTGCGCGAGTGTACCGGAGCTGGCGAACCTCTAAACCCGGAAGTCATCCGAGCCTGGAAGGAGGGAACCGGGATCACCATCCGCGACGGTTATGGCCAGTCAGAGACCACCCTCCTCGTGGGGAACACGCTGGGACTTCGCGTTAAGCCCGGTTCCATGGGAAAGCCCGTCTCCGGATATGACGTGGCGGTGGTTGACGACGAGGGCCGGCGCCTTCCAGCCGGCCAGCTCGGCAATATCGCAGTCGCCACCGCGCCGCGCCCCACGGGACTCTTCAGCGAGTATCTGCACAACGACGAGGAGACGCGCAGGGCTTTTCGATCAGGCTGGTACTTCACCGGAGACAAGGCTTCCATGGATGAGGACGGATACTTCTGGTTCTCGAGTCGGGCAGATGACGTTATCACCTCGTCCGCCTATCGGATCGGGCCCTTCGAGGTCGAATCCGCTCTGATCGAGCACCCGGCAGTCATGGAGGCTGCGGTCGTCGGGAAGGATGATGCCGAGAGGACGCAGATCGTCTGCGCCTTCGTGATCCTGGCGAAGGGATTCACAGGCTCAGAAGCCCTGACGCGAGAGCTTCAGGAGCACGTGAAGCAGCTGACGGCTCCCTACAAGTATCCGCGCGAGATTCACTACTGCGAAGAGCTGCCGAAAACCATCAGCGGGAAGATTCGGCGCTCAGAATTGCGCCAACGCCTGCGTGAGGTAAGCAAGTCTGGCGGCGCGCCCTGATTGTGGACTGTGTTGAACCGACCGACCGAGAGACGGCCGGCGCTGGACGGCTCATCGCACTGTATCCCCATACAGCCTCTGGATGCCCTGAGGCTGTATATAAAGAGTGAGACGCGCGCCGTGACGTTCGAGTCTTTTTTGCCCCCCATCTGACATTGCGAATTTGCCGCCGCGCAGCGGCCCGCGTAGGGTGGCCTGGGGTGTCGCGCATTTGTCACGTTCCGAAGATCGCTTGAGCCGTCTGTTCTCCGAGACCCATGCGGCACTTCGTCGCTATGTGCGCGACCTCGTCCGCTCGCCGGAGAAGGCCGACGAGATCGTCCAGGAAGCATTTCTCAGGACCTACGAGCACCGGGACAAAGTCGAAATCCCCCGCGCCTACCTCTTCACCGCCGCCCGCAATCTCGCGATCGACGCGCGCCGGCACGAGCACATGGCGCAGACGGATTCGGTGGGGGACTTGGCGGACTTAGGCGTCGTATCCGCTGCGACGCCTGAAACTGAGGCCCTCGCGGATGAGCGGGCGAGGCTCCTGCGCGCGGCGATTGAGCACCTGCCGCCCCAGTGCCGCGCCGTGTTCGCGCTCAAGGTTTTCCACGCCTGCTCCTATCAGGAGATCGCCGAACGGCTCGGGATCTCGGTCAAGACGGTCGAGAAGCATGTGGGACGAGGCTTGAAGGACACGCACGCATACTTGAAGCGGCGCTACCGCGTAGGCGGAGGGTCATGACGACCATTTACAGGATCCCAGATGCGGCGCGCGTCGAAGAAGAGGCGAGCATGTGGATCGCTCGCCTCGAGGCCGATGACGTTTCCGCAGAGGACCGCGCCCGGTTCGCCGCCTGGCGGGATGCGCATCCGGCACACGCGCGCGCTTACGAGGAGCTCTCCGCCACCTGGTCCGAGCTCACTCAAGCCGGTCCGTTGGTGCGGGCCGTCTCCTTCGCCGAAGCGATGAATGAGGCGGCGACCGGCTCGCGCCGCTGGCTAACTACCCGCGCGCTCCACCGTTTGAGCGTCGCGGCGGTCATCGCAGCGGTCACGCTGCTCGGAGCTTTGTATTGGAAGCCCTGGGCGGTGCCGGATCGCTATACGACGGCAATCGGCGAGCATGCGACGGTCGCACTCCCGGACGGCTCGACGCTTGAACTGAATAGCGACAGCGCGGCGACGGTCGAATACTCCAAGGGCTCCCGTGTCATTCACCTGGATCGTGGCGAAGGCTATTTTCAGGTCGCGCACGATCCGAACCGACCCTTCTGGGTCGTGGGCGGTGGCGAATGGGTGAGGGCCGTCGGCACCGCCTTTAATGTCTATCTTCGACCCGATGCGGTGCAGGTGACGGTGACCGAAGGCATCGTCAAGGTCGGTTCGACCGAGCTACTCGCCGGCGCCGACCCGACCGACTCAGACATTGCGACGGCCCCGGTGGCGTTACTCAAAGCGGGAGAGCAGGCCGACCTTCACGGCTCGGGGACCGATACGCGCAAGCTCACCGGCGCGGAGGTGCAGCGCGCCGGGAACTGGCGAGAGGGCACAGTGTATTTTGAGAACGAATCACTGAGTGTCGTGGTCGCGGAGCTCAATCGCTATACGACGACGCGCGTCATCATCAGGGACGAGCACCTGAGTCACTTACCGGTAGGCGGCACCTTTGAGACAACTCCGCGGGGGGTTGAGAGCCTATTGACGATGCTCGAGCAGGGCTTCGGAGTGAGGGTCGAGCGCGAAGGCAATCAGGTGTTCGTCGAAGGTGCCAATCAGAAATAGCCCCGCTGTGGCACTCCTGCCACGTCTCAAAATGAAACTGGGGGCTTTTTGATTTTAAAGAGTCGTACTCCTTTGACTGACTCAGTAAGAGCTGAGTCGCGAAAACAACTCAAGTCAGGGGTGCACTCATGGGGTCGGAGACTTCCGAGTCCTTTTCATACGGCCGGATCGTAAAGATGGCATCGCTCACGCTCCTCGCAGCGGCGGGGCTCGCGCTCACGGCGCCTGTGATGGCGATGGCCGATTCCGCGCAGTTCAACATCGCGTCGCAACCCTTGCCGCAGGCCCTGAAGGCCTTTGCGGCGCAAGCCCATATGCAACTGCTGTACGAGTACGGCGCGGTTGCGCGCGCCAAAGGCAATGCCGTGATTGGAGATCTCGACAAGCACGCCGCGCTCGCGCAGCTACTCAAGAACTCCGGTCTCGAGGCGGTCTATAGCTCCGATACCGCAGCGACGATTCGCCGTGCCGGCTCGACTGCGTCGCCTCGCTCGCAGGCGACAGACCAGAGTCAAGACTCCCAATCCGGGAGCCGTCTTCAGCTGGCTCAGGCGACTCCTGGACAGACTGCGGGCGCTAGTCCCGTAGAGAGCAATGCAGAAGCCTCGACTCAGCAGCCTTCGCTTCAGGAAGTCATCGTTACCGCAGAAAAGCGCAATGAGCGCCTGCAGGACACGCCGGTTCCTGTGACGGTCATCGCCGCGGCTACCCTGGTTGACACCAACCAGACTCGACTCCAGGACTACTACACGTCCATCCCTGGGCTCGACTTGACTCTTGACAATCGCGGCTCACCCAGCGTCTCGATTCGTGGCTTATCCACAACGCTATACGGCAACCCCACGGTTGGCATAACACTCGATGACGTTCCATACGGGGCCACGACAGCCTCCGCGTTTCAGTGGGCAGCAACTGATTTTGATCCTAACGAGCTATCGAACGTGGAGGTTCTACGCGGCCCGCAGGGGACGCTCTACGGCGCCAGTAGCTTGGGTGGACTGATCAAATATGAAACGGTCGACCCCACCTTCGATGGCAACAGCGGCCGCGTTCAAGGAGGTGTGGCGAATGTCTATAACGGAAATTCTGTCGGCTACAGCGTCAACGGTGCAGCGAACGTGGTGTTGGGAGACACGGTCGCGATTCGGGTCAGTGGGTTCAATCGCCTCGACCCTGGCTACATCACTAACATTCTGACCGACCAAGCTAATGTGAATTGGCAAGACGCAGATGGAGGGCGGTTCTCGGCCCTGTGGCGGCCATCCGAAGATCTCTCTCTGAAGTTCAGTGCATTGATTCAAGACAGCAAAACCTACGGCGCGCCCTACATTGACTCCATCTCGCAGTTTGGTGACCTGCAGCAGAGCTACATCCGCGGAACTGGCGGGTACGATCGTGAGCTGCAGGCGTACAGCCTCACGCTTCGCTACCGATTGGCAGGGGTCGATCTGACCTCGGTCACCGGGTACGGAATTAACACGAGCTCCGGATCCTTTGACGTTTCGTACCTTCTCGGTCAGCTGACTGAGCACCAGTTTGGGGTCGACGGCGATGCATGGGTGGAAGACAACAAGACCAACAAGTTCTCCGAGGAGTTGCGTGCGTCGGCGTCCTTAGGCAAATCCGTCGATTGGCTGCTCGGGGTCTTCTACACGGATGAACGCACACAGCTGGATGGAGGGCACAAGGCCTTCGACCCGGTGACGGGGGTCGAGGCGGGAAGCTGGTTTGACCAGTATGGACCCGTTACATATCGGGAAGGCGCTGTGTTCGGAGACCTGACACTACACTTTACTGATCGCTTCGACGTTCAATTGGGGGGGCGAGAGAGTCAGAACCGTCAGTCCTTCTCGCAGGTCACCGACGGAATTTGGAATGAAGTGATTGTGGGGCAATCGTCTCTCGTCGCCATCGTTCCCGAGGCGACGTCCAAGGATAACTCCTTCACTTATTTGGTCACCCCACGGCTCAAGCTCAGCCCCGATCTTATGCTCTATGCGCGCCTTGCTTCCGGCTATCGGCCAGGCGGCTACAACAGTGCTGCTATTCCTGGCACAGTGCCGCTGACATTTGCGCCGGATACGACGCAAAACTACGAGATCGGCAGTAAGGGAGACCTTCTTGGTCACGCGATTTCGTTCGATGCATCGATTTACTACATCAAGTGGCGAGACATCCAGGCTTCCGTCAGTTCTGCTACTTTCATTGGGTACACTGCCAATGTCGGGCAGGCCAAAAGTCAGGGCGCCGAGCTCAGTGTTCAAACAGCACCTTGGCACGGGCTGACGGCCAGTGCCTGGGGAGCCTGGAACGATGCGCAGCTGACGCAGGCGCTTCCCCCAGATAGCAACGTCAACGGAGGCGCGGGAGACAGGTTGCCCTACAGCGCTCCGTTCTCTTGCGCGTTTACGCTACGTCAGGAAGTCGAATTTATGCCGGGAGTCACAGGGTTTGCCGGCGCCACGGTGTCTCACGTGGGAGACCGCGACGGTGAATTTCTGGCAGGCCTGGGAACGGTGCGGCAGGTATATCCCGGATACACCAAGACCGATCTGGTAGCCGGCGCGAGGTCAGGCGGCTGGAACACCAATATCTATGTGACTAACGTTTCTAATCAACGTGGGCAGCTCTCCGGCGGACAGGGAACGCTCAACCCAGTGGCTTTCACCTATATTCAGCCGCGGACCATCGGGTTGTCTGTTTCGAAGAGCTTTTGATTATCCGGCGGGTCGGAGTTAGGAGCCATGGATGTCCCGGTCCATCACGATTTCAACGGGTCTGTTACGCCGCGCCCAACGTTTCGATGGCGATGCTGTGGACGCCTCTCAGTGTCATGCAGGGGATCTACATCAAGTACTACGGGTTCGCCCTGGGCGTCATGGCGGCAATTCTGCTCCTCTCTCGGGTCTACGATGCACTGATGGATGTCGCCGTCGGAGTTTTGTCGGACTGGGTCAAGAGAAAGACGGGTAGACGAAAGCCCCTGCTCTGTATCGGCGCCATCCTGTTCTGCGTCACCGCATTATTCGTATATGCACCGCAACAGGGCGTGGGCCCACTGTACCTTGGGCTATGGCTGCTGGGATTCTTTACGGGATACGCAACCCTCATGATCTCGCATTTGGCATGGGGCGCTGAGCTCGCTCAAGAAAGTCAGCAAAAGACCGCGATATTCAGCCTGTACAGGGCGGCGGGTTACGTGGGGCTATGCGTCTTCTACGCGCTGCCCCTCTTGCCTGCATTCAAGACGCCGGAGATCTCGCCAGAAAGCATTCGCATCTCAGCCTACGTATCGGCGGCGATATTGGTTTTTTCGATTTCACTCTGTCTCAAATTCGTACCGGAGTCTCCGAACTCGGAGACCTCCATGCTGAAGGACGCACCAACGGTTGCAAGCGGCACGCGCGAGGTGTTTACGAACCGGCCGTTTTTGGTCCTGATGGGAGCCTATGTGCTTTGTGGGACCGGACTCGGGATCTGGTACGGAATGATCTTCCTGTTTGTTGACGTTTATCTTCGCAAGGGCGCTCTTTTCGCCCCTATCTACCTTGCCGCATTTGCAGTCGGGGCGGTGTCTTCGATTGGATGGAACAGCATTTCCGCTCGAATCGGAAAGAAAGCTGCGTGGGCCGCCGGGATGTGCGTGGCTTTTTCGAGCGTTCTTCTGACATTTTGGCTAAGTCCGCAGACGGCAGATCCGTGGGCGCTCACCCTCGTGCTGACTGCCAATACGATTGGCCTCGTCAGTTTCGAGTTGCTTCCGGGATCCATACTGGCGGACGTTACGGACTATTCCTTGCTTAGAGACCGTCACAGTCGGGTCGCGACCTATTTCTCCATCTATATGTTTGCGACCAAGGCGCTCTTCGCTTTGGGTGGCGCACTGGGACTTGGTCTCGCGGGATTTCTGGGATTTGACCCTCATCTGAAAGTGCAGAGCGAACATGGCGTGCTGGCGCTCCGGATCGTGATGGCATGGCTGCCTGGCGTACTGATAATCGCATCCCTCGGCGTCATCTATTTGATTCCGATGGACGAACGGAGGCACGCAGTCGTCCGCCGACGCCTGGACCAGCGCAATGAACGCAGTGTCGTTCGCGCGTAGCCGCGCAGGAGCGAGTGCAGGTGCAGGTGCCTATTACTTCGAGGCCCTAGAGTGGATCGGGCGCGGACGGAGGCATTCGTAAACGTCGCCGGGCGGTACGTGCGGGTGGTTCGTTCCGCTCCGCTGGCGGCCGGAAAGAACGTACCAATCTTTTTCATTGAGGCAGCATGCGGCTGGTATTCGTCCATGTACGGCAGGGTGATCGACGGCCTAGCGCGACATGGGCACGTGATTGCCTACGACCGTGCAGGCCTCGGGCGAAGCACCCCCGCCGCGGACCCGCCGGATGCCACAGCGCGCGCCAGTGAGCTCTTCAGCCTCAACGAAGCCATGAACCTGAAAGGGCCGTTCGTACTCGTTGGGCACTCCATTGCTGCTTTGTATCTTCGAGTTTATGCACACCAGCATCCGAAAAATGTGGCAAGCCTCGTCCTCCTCGATCCCACGCACCATCTCGTGTACGCAGTCTTTACCAGATCTCTGCAGAAGCGCGAACGAATGCAAACGCTGCTTGCGTCCCTGGCCTGCAGATTCGGCGTGAAACGGCAGCCCGTTCCGCTGCTGCGTGCAAACGAACCGCCGTGGGATTCCCTCCCGCGCGAGGCGCGAGAGGACATCATAGATTGCTCGGCCGATCCCCAGGTGGCCTTGACTGAGCGCGCAGAGCTCGCGAATCTAGAAGTCGCATCGCGCCAAGCCGAAGCCGCGGGAAATATTGAAGATATCCCGCTTCTCGTTATCAGCAGCGGAAGTCGGAGTTTGCGTGAACTGAAGGGGTTCCGGCACCCGGAAGCATTCATGAAACTGTGGCTGCTGCTGCAGAGGGACTTCGCTACGCTGTCGAAGCGAAGCGAACACCTCGTTGTCGAGAGCGCCGGTCACTGCGATCTCGTGACGGACGAGCGTCATGCAGGTCGTATCTGTGAGCACATAGTAGAATTTGTCAATAGACAGCAGGCGAATTCGGGAACGCGAGATGTGTGACACGCTCGCGGCGGTGGGGGCGGCGACGGCCGATGGTTCGGTACTCTTTGCGAAGAACAGCGACAGAGAGTACGACGAGGCGCAATACCTGGAACTAGTTCCTGCGAAGCGCCATCGATCGGGAGAAAGCGTGCGTCTTACATATGTGACGATCGAGCAGGCACGCGAGACACACTCTGTGTTGCTTTCAAAGCCGCACTGGATCTGGGGCGCGGAGATTGGTGCCAATTCGTACGGTCTCGTCGTCGGGAATGAGGCCATCTTTTCCAAGATCGAAGCTTCACCTGATCCGGGCGTCATCGGCATGGACTACCTGCGGCTGGCACTTGAGCGGTCTAAGGATGTCGATGAGGCAATTGACGTGCTGACGTCGCTTCTGCGTGAGCACGGTCAAGGCGGTAATTGTGGCTTTCGGCGCAAACTCAGCTACCACAACTCATACATTCTTGCCGACCCGCGCGGTGCGAGCGTGTTGGAAACGGTCGATCGAGAATGGGTAGTCAGACCGATCCAAGGCCACGGCGCAATTTCCAATGCAATGACCATCGGAGCAGATTTCGCGCTTGCGAGCCCGACATTGCGACCGCGAGCAATCGAGGCGGGGATCTACGACGATGATGGCTTACCTTTCGCATTTGATGCTGTCTTTCAGGATCAGGCGAATGCAGCGTCCGGCCGTTTCCGCCACCGCAGGGCAATGGACCTTCTAAGTCTTAGGAATGGCAGTCTTCAGATATCGGACATGTTCAAGATCTTACGCGATCACGAGGAGGGGCTTCCGCTGCCGGGGAGGTCATCAGGTCCACGAATTTGTACTCATACTCAGGAAAGCCCACTCGGGCAGACGACGGCATCTTGGGCAGCGTCGCTGGTCCCTGGGAGGGCTGTGCACTGGGTCACGGGAACTGCCGCCCCTTGCACTGGGCTTTTCAAGCCTGTTGTTCTCGCTGCTGGTCTACCAGCTCAGGCACCGCCAGGCGCCTCTGAAGACGCGGTGTCACTCTGGTGGCGGCACGAGCAACTGCGACGACACCTTGATAAGGCAGGGCAGGGCATGCGGGATGGGTTCTATGAAGAGCGAGATTCACTTGAAGCGATCTTCCTGAGAAGGATGATGGAGTGTCCCGAGGACGCGGATGACGGATCTCACGCAGAAATTCGTAGAGTCGTCGACGACTGCTGGCTCGAAGGACTTGCGTTCGAAGACAGGTGGCACGCGCGTTTGGCAACGACTGATTGTCGCTCACCGACAGCGACCGAAACCACTTAGGAGCGACGGCGCGAGCATGAGGCGCAATTCCCTGACCTGGCTGCTCAGTGTCTGTAGCCTATTATTCGTGGGCCGGCCCATCGCAATATTAGCTGCGGAGCCTCTGTCGCAAGGCTTTCGCGCCGACTCGGACCTCGGTAAACGCTGTCTCGCGTTGGGAACGGCGGACCTCTCGGGAATCGTAGACGCTCCCGCCCAGGTTACGTCCGCAATCATGGTCGCCGGCAATTCCGATGTGCCCGCTTACTGCAAAGTAGTGGGCTACGTTGCATCTGAGGTAGGCCTCGAGATCGCGCTCCCGATGGCGTGGAATGGCAAGTTCATGGAAGGGGGATCGGGCGGACACGGGGGCATGCTGGAGAAACTCTTCGCGTGGAGCTGTGGTGCCGGTGTGCGGAGAGGGTATGCCTGCATCATTTCTGACATGGGTCACACGGGCAGCGGTACCGACGGGCTGTGGGCGGAACACAATCTTCAGGCCAAGCTCGATTGGGGTTACCGGGCCACCCACGTGGCCGCGGTCGCTGGTAAGGCGATAACTGCGCGGTTCTATGGACACCCACCGAGTCACTCCTACTATGCGGGATGTTCGACCGGGGGCCGTCAGGGGTTGCAGGAGGTACAGCGCTTCCCCTGGGACTTCGACGGTGTGATCGCGGGCGCGCCGCCAGTCAATCTCTCTACCCTGTACATGACATTCGCCTGGGGCGTGCGCTCGAGCCACGATGCAAGCGGAAACCCTCTGCTGGGCGATCGCGAGCTCAAGCTGCTCACCTCTGCAGCCGTCAAGAAATGTGATATAGGCGACGGTGCCAGGGACGGAATCATCGGCGATCCGCTTGACTGCAGCTTTGATCCTGCCGACCTCGCCTGCCGCGCAGGAACAAGTGGCGACTGTCTCACTCCCCAGCAGATCCAAGCGGCCAGGAAGGTCTATGCGGGGCCCATGACGTCAGCAGGCGAGAAGCTGTCTCCCGGGGGGCCGCTACCCGGCTCGGAAGACGGCCCTTGGCGTGACTACTATCTCGGCACGGTAGCTCACGGCCCCTACGCGGAGCTCTTTGCCGAGAGTGGTTTCAGGTACCTCTTTTTCTGGCCGGCGCCGGGTGAGACCTGGAAGATCAAGGATTTCGATTTCGACCGCGACTATCGACGCATGGGACTCATGGAGGCTCTGGTCGATGCCAGCAATCCGGACTTGCGCAAGTTCAAGGCCACAGGGGGCAGACTCCTGGTTTATCAGGGGTTGAACGATCTCTCCGTCCTTCCTCGGTCCACCATCGACTATTATGAGACTGTTGAGCGCACGATGGGTGGACGCGAGGCCACCCAATCCTTCTTCCGCCTCTTTCTGCTGCCGGGCGTCGAGCACTGCGGTTCGGGACCCGGCGCGGACGTCGTCGATTACTTGAGCTACCTGGAGGATTGGGTAGAGAGAGACCGTCCCCCGGCTGAACTGCTCGCAGCACACCTGAAGGATCGCGGCGACTTGATGCATGCCCCGCAGTTCCCTCTGGATCCGCAAACTGTTGCCTTCACGCGGCCGGTCTATCCGTATCCGACGAGGGCGGTCTACAAGGGCCGCGGCGATCCCAATAGCGCCTCGAGCTTTGCTCCCAGGTAGCGCCTCGCCGGTTGCGTCAGCGTCACGGCGCGGTGAGCGCCGTCCTTTGGAGAACCATCGGCGCGTGTGACTGATGAACGTCCAGCCTGAATCGGCGCCTGCAGACCAGACCTACCGACGGCTGGTGGGGCGGCTCATCCCCTTCCTGATGTTGTGCTACATCATCGCCTATATCGATAGGATCAACGTCGGCTTTGCGAAACTTGAGATGTCGGCGGATTTAGGGTTCACCGAGACCGCCTACGGACTCGGGGCAGGTGTCTTTTTCCTGGGCTATATCCTCTTCCCAGTGCCCAGCAACCTCCTGCTGTGCCGCTTCGGTGCGAGGCAGTGGATCGGTTTGCTGCTAATCACATGGGGCGTGATTTCTGGCTCCATGTTGTTCGTCACTACGTCGACTCAGTTTTTCACGCTGCGCTTTCTCCTCGGTGCGGCCGAGTCCGGCTTCTATCCTGGCATCGTTCTCTACCTCACCCAGTGGTTTCCGAACAGGAGGAGAGCGCACGCGCTGGCTCTATTTCAGTCGGCGATCGCGATCGCAGGAATCGTGGGCGGACCCCTGTCGGGCTGGATCCTCGATAGCTTGCAGGACTACCGTCATCTCCGCGGCTGGCAATGGTTATTTCTGATCGAAGCACTGCCAGCGGTGCTCGCAGGCGTCACGGCTATTTTCTATCTCGACAATCAGATTGAACAGGCACGCTGGCTGACGCCCGAACAGAAGGCTCGGCTGATCCAGGATCTGGCGCATGACGAGGAGGCGAGAACGCGCGTGCCGCACCGAGCCGTAGTTGCCGACAGGCGCGTCTGGGGGCTGGGTGTTGTCGTCTTCGGCCTTGCCATGGGAATCTACGCAATCAGCTTCTGGATGCCGACGCTTTTGCGTGAGTCGGGCGTGCGGTCCACCTCGGAAATCGGCTGGCTCTCGGCTATCCCCAACCTCGCCGCGGCAGTGGGCATGGTACTCATTGCCCGTCGCTCTGACAGACGCAGTGAACGACGCTGGCATGTGGCCGTGCCGGCGCTTCTAGGTGTCGTGGGCCTGCTCGGCAGCGTGGCTTTTTCTCATCAAATCGTCCTGGTTGTGGTGTCTCTGGCGCTCGCGGCGGTTGGCGTTATGAGTGCGCTACCGGTGCAATGGAGCTTCCTGACCGCCTTTCTCGGCGGATCCAGTGCCGCCGTTGCAGTCGGCCTCGTCAATTCCGTGGGCAACCTGGGTGGCGTCGTAAGTCCCGCGCTGATCGGATGGCTCAAGGATCGTACCCAAAGCCTGGATGCGGGGCTGTACGCAATCGCTGCCTGCGTGGCGCTGTCCGCCGTAATCGCTTTGAGCTACCCGGCCCGGCTCGTAGATCGGTAGTTGCGGGATGCCTCAGCCAATGCGGATATTGCGGCGTCTGATGCGGAACGGCTCGGCACCAGGCCCACGCCGCCTCTGTCCACTGATGCCTCGCTGACCGCCCCATTCTCAAAGAAGAATAAGAATTCTTACGGTCCGGACTGATCCCAAATAAGACGATTGGGCCGGCTCTTTCCACCCCCTCCCTTTCAGGCCAGTCAATGTGCCCTCCGCAGACCGGCGAAGTTACTGTCAGCGAGCCCGGAAAGCATTAATGTCCGCGTCTATGGATGAGCCGCTGGAGCAATGGTTCGCGCGCGAAATCCTGAGCCATGAGGCGGCTCTCGTGCGCTACCTCCGCCAGCGCTGGCGGGACCGCGACGAGGTCCATGATCTGCGCCAGGAGGTGTACATCCGTGTCTATGAGGCGGCTGCCCGAGCGCGTCCTCACTCGCCGAAGGCCTTTCTTTTCACGACTGCCCGACATCTCCTGGCCGATCGCATCCGCCGCGAGCGCGTGGTGTCCATCGAATCACGGGGGGATCTGGAGGCGCTCGACGTCATGATGGACGAGATTTCGCCCGAACACAGCGCGATCGCGAATGAGGAGCTCAAGCGACTGGCACGCGCCTACCTGCGGCTGCCGCCGCGCTGTCGAGAGGTCCTATGGCTGCGTCGCGTAGAGGATTTGCCGCAGAGGAAGGTCGCCGAGCAGCTGGATATTGCGGAAGGGATGGTGGAGAAGCACCTGGCAAAGGCCATGCAGCGCCTCGCTGACGCGCTCTTTGGGCACGGGCGTCATTTCAAGCGACGCAAGTCATCTGAACGGCGGGGGGACGACGATGTCACACAGCCGACAGATTGAGTCGGAAGCTGCTGCCTGGCTCGCCCGCCGCGAGGGCGGCGCGCCGTGGTCCGCCGATGATGAGGCGGCGCTCGCCGCGTGGCGTGCCGCGTCCACCGCGCACCAGGTGGCTTTTATTCGCCTGGAAGCCGCCTGGAAGGAGAGCGCGCGCCTCAAGGCCCTGGGAGCCGGGATTCCGGCGGGCGCCAGTCCCGATCCTGAGCAGCTGCGGCGATCCATTTTCCTCGGGCGAGGTCGCTTCGAGAGCGCGCGCGCAGTGATCCCACCGGGCCGTTCCCTCGTGCCGCATGGGCTCCGCGGGCGCCGCCGCGGCATCCTTGCCCTGGCCTCGCGGCGGCTATGGGTGAGCGCGAGCGCCGCAAGCGTGCTCATCGCAGCTCTCCTCACGGCGGGGTGGTTCCTCCGCTCCGGTGGCACGGATTACCGCACGGCCGTCGGAGCCCTCAAGACCGTGCACCTTGCCGACGGCTCCGAGGTTACCTTGAACACCGACACGGATCTCACGGTCCTGCTGACGCAAGGTGAACGACACGTCGACCTGAGACGCGGAGAGGCATTCTTCCAGGTTGCCAAAGACCCGACGCGGCCCTTCGTCGTACAGGCGGCCGGTGAGCGCGTGGTGGCGGTCGGAACGGAGTTCTCCGTGCGTCGCGAGGGGCAGAACCTGCAGGTGATCGTCACCGATGGGAAGGTCCGGCTCGAGGGGCAGGGGAGCCGAGGTCCGGATGCGCCCGTAGCTTTCGTTCCCGCAGGGCACGCCGCGCGCGTGGTCGCCTCCGAGGTGCTGGTGAAGCCCGAGGCGCCTGCGGAGGGTGAGGCGGCTTTGAGTTGGCGGCGCGGCTATCTCATTTTTCACGACACCTCGATCGCGGACGCCGTCGCCGAGTTCAACCGCTACAGCACCAGGAAGATCGTGATCGAGGACCCCGCCATCGGCTCCATTCGCATCGGCGGGAATTTTCGCTCCACGAGCTCTGAGGCATTTCTGCGGCTCCTGTCGGATGGATTTCCAGTGCGGGTTGACGATCGCGGCGATGAAGTTTTTCTGACACGCCCGTAGCCGACGGGAGGAACCACCGACTCCACTCGTCCCGCTTATTGCCGGCCAAAGAGCCGGCTTAAGGGGATAAGCATGCTCAAGGGTCTTCTCGTGCGCCTGACGCTCATTGCGTTCCTGGGATCGATATCGTTCGCCGCGCATGCGATCGCGGATCCGGGCGTTCAAGTCAACGTGCCGGCGGGCGATCTCGGGTCGGCTCTCGCGACACTCGCCAAGCAGTCCGGAGCGGAATTTGTCTACCAGGTTGAGCAGGTGCGCGGGGTGCACACAGGCGGGGTCAGAGGGACTTACAGCCCCCACGATGCGGTGCAGTTGCTCCTGAAGGGCACGCCGCTGGAGGTTCGTACCGATCCCTCCGGTGCCATGCTGATTGCGCCGCCGCGGGCCATGACCACCTCGCAAGAGAAGAATGGCGGCGAGCCGGCCCAGGAGGGCCAGAAAAGCGACTCCTTTCTCGTGGCTCAGGCAGCTACGGGACAAGATCAAGGCGCTTCTTCCGTAGAAGCCCAGACCGATAAGTCTGCGAAAGAGACCGGAGAGAAGAAGGACCAACTCCAGCAGATCGTTGTGACCGGTTCTCACCTGGCGACGTCGCAAGGGACGCAACCAGTCGAAACGTATACTCGAGAAGACATTGAAAGAACGGGCCTGTCAGATGTCGCTGACTTTCTTAGCACATTGCCTCAGGTGTCTGTGAACTCCAGTGATAGTTACTATGGATCGAAGCTAGGGATCGCCGGCGCGACGACGGTTCAACTGCACGGCATGCCGATCGGAACCACGCTGGTGCTCATCAACGGACGGCGAGTGGAAACGTCCGGAAGCCTGTCGGAAAGCGACGCGTTCGATCTCAGTACGATACCGGTAGCGGCAATTGAACGAATTGAAATCGTCCCAGCAGGCGCGTCAGCCGTCTACGGCTCCGATGCCATCGCAGGCGTCGTCAACATCATCCTCAAAACGGATTTTACAGGGGCGGAAATTGATGGCAAATACAGCTGGGCCAAGGATCTTCCTCAGTGGGACAGCAGCATCGCACTCGGAAAAGAGTGGGATAAGGCCTCAATATCGCTGATCGGAACATTCCTCAATCGAGGCACCCTCGATGGGTTCGACCGATCCTTCAGCGCAAGCTCCGACTTTACGGCTCAGGGAGGATCCGACGCGAGATACCCGATCTGCAATCCAGGCAACGTTTACTTTCCAAACGGCTATACGATTAACGGCCAGGTCGTTTATCAGGCCGCCGTTCCCCAAGGGTATAAGGGTACGCCGACCGTTCAGGAATTCGCAGGTACTGCCGGAACCCAGAACCTGTGCAGCGTTTTTCCCTACGCTTCCACCGTGCCTCAGATGAAACGGGAGGGCGCCTTCCTCTCCGGGCACTACGATCTGACATCCGACCTTCAGGTTTTCGCCGAAGTCCTCTACTCGCACTACGACGCGGTACTGGCATCATTTCCGAACTTCCTCTACTTCACGGACGTTCCAGCATCAAACGCATATAACCCGTTCGGTGAGGACGTCGATGTGACGTATCTGATCACCGGCAGTCCTTACGTCGATACCACTCATTCAGCTCTGTTCCGTCCGGTGCTCGGGATACGCGGGTCCTTCGGTCAAAGCTGGACATGGGAAGTGACGGGGTTGAGCTCTCAGGACCGCACGTCGAGCATTACCCCCTATGTCTACGCGACACCGGCGTTAGGTGCCGCGCTAAGCTCGTCGAATCCGGCGACAGCCCTCAATCCCTTCGGCTCCGGGGCTCCTGCCTCGCAGCAACTGCTGCAAACGTTGTACTCACCGGACAGAGTGGACTGGAACGGACAGCTGACAAGCGCAACCGCGTTTGCGCGAGGTGACCTCTTCGCCCTTCCTGCCGGCCCGGCGCAGCTTGTGCTGGGCAGCGAGTTCGATCACAGCTCGGTGAATTCGATCGAGGCTGGAATTTTGCCCTTCGCTTCCTATGGACGCGAAAGCTACGCGGTATTTGGCGAGACGCATATCCCGATAATTTCAGGCGCGTCACGAGGGCAGCAGTACGGCGACTACTTAAGCCTTACCGCAGCGGGTCGGTACGATCATTTCAGTGACTTTGGCGGGAAGGGCACCCCGCAGGTCGGTTTGGTCTGGCAGCCTGTCCGCGGACTCATGGTCAAGGGCAACTACAGTCAAGCCTTTAAGGCCCCCACACTCGTATCTCTCTTCGAGCCACAGATTTCCGAGCCGAACTATCCCGTTGTGATCAACGGAGTGAATACCACGGTCACGGAGATCGTTGGTGGCAACCCAAATCTCAAAGCGGAAACCTCAACCTCGCACACATTCAGCCTCAGTTATTCGGGTGACGACATTCCCGGTCTGAAGGCTTCTGTCACGAATTGGGAAGTGGACCTCAAGAACGATATTCAATCTATCGGAGTTCAGACCATCATCGATAACGCAGACTTGTTCCCGCAGTACATCACCCGATCTGCCGACGGGACGATCACGGAAGTTAACGCCACGTGGGTCAACTTCGGCGAGATTCGCATCGGGGGAGCGGATTCTGCCGTCTCCTATGGATTTCCGACCGCGATTGGAACCTGGACTCCGTCTTTGCAGGCCACGACCATTTACCACTATACGAGCGCGCTGGCTCCTGGCTCACCTGAAGTAAGCGTCAACGGTCATGCGCAGGACAGTGGCGTGTGGGCGCCGCACTGGAAGGGCACCGTTGCCCTGCAGTGGGCATGGGGTCCGCTGGCGGCGGGGATAGATGGGCGCTATGTCGGGCCTTATCAGGATTACGACCGTGCGGCCTATATCGGGAATTTCTGGCTGTCCGACCTCAACTTTCACTATTCACTGAACGGGCGCCTTAATCGCACCGCGGATGCGTATATAGATGCGGGCGTACGCAACTTGCTCAACCGAGAGCCCCAATTCTCAAACTTTTCGGGGGGCATCCTGGGATACGACCCGACGCAATCCGACTACATCGGTCGGCTGATGTACGTAAAGGTCGGCCTAAAGCTGTGAGTTCCGCTCCTGGTGCGCGCTCCGGCACGCCGGCAGCTCGACAGGCGGTCCCGATGCGAGAACGGAGAATTCCCGCCGGAAGCTTCAAGCATCTCGCGCGGGGGATCGCGCTCCTTGTCATGTCGGCGACGGCGATGGCTAGCCGGCCGGTGACGATTCGAGATGTGATCGAAATGTCAACGGTATCGCGGAACTCGCAGCAGTCCACCCTGACATACAACGCACCTGTGTCAGAGGACTCTGTCGGGCTGCGGTCGCCCGATGGAAAGCGATTCGCGCTCGTGACGCAGAGGGGTGACCTTGCCACCGATGCCAACGAATATACCTTGTCGCTCTTCACGCCGACGCCTACCGGCGCCGACGGAGGTCCGGAAGCAGTCGCATCGATGCGGTCCACGTCAAACCGTCCGGCAATCCAGCGCCTCCAGTGGCTCGACAACGGATCGCTCGCATTTCTAGGGGAGCGCGAACACGAAACGCAGCAGCTGTTTCGGATTAGCACTGCGACGCATCAATTGGAGCAACTGACGTCCTTTGCCACCAACGTCAGCTACTACGCCTTTTCGGGGGACCGGAGAGAGGTCTTTGTCATTACGGAAGTAAAGGACAATCCACTATCTCTGACAAACGTGCGTGCCAGGGAGATTTTGGTCGAGGATCAAGCGCTCACGGACCTATTGACGGGGAGCAGCGGCTTCAGCAGTTTTCGTGATGGAGCGTTATATGAAATAGGTCTGCGCGACGGTCAGACGCACAAGATCGAGGTTTCCGGTGGCTTAGGAATACCGATCCTCTGGCCTTCCCCGGACGGCCGATACCTTCTGGTCGAGTCTTGGCATAAGGGCCCATTGCCGCAGACGTGGACGGAGTACACCAACGCGCGGATCGCATCGGCAATACGGTCGAAGCGCGGGACAACGGTTACTTCATGGGTGGCGCAGTTGACGCTGGTCGATTGCCGCAGCAGAACCGAGGTTCCCTTTGTTGCAGCGCCTGTAGACAGTCGAGTCGAGGCAATCTGGGCGCGGGACGGAAGGTCGGTCTTACTATCCAAAACGCTTCTTCCGCTCGATGTCGAGGATGATGCGATGCGGAGGCAGCGGCTGGAGTCGCAGTACGTCGTCAAGGTTGACATCGCGAGCGGCAAAATACA
>Ga0335085_10006725_pt1 | contig 18058 bp, 13 predicted proteins | sample Lox_Sample_45_FD_206712 | JGI IMG/M metagenome (GOLD analysis project Ga0335085, IMG submission 206712) | Soil microbial communities from Loxahatchee National Wildlife Refuge, Florida, United States - Lox_Sample_4.5 | ecosystem: Environmental > Terrestrial > Soil > Wetlands | place: USA...
TGGTGCGCGATCAGCTCGCAGGATCTGACGGCCGCTCCAGCGCGGTCACGGCGCTTGCGCGAGCGCGCGACGACGGAGCACGAGTCGCGCGGACGTGGTCGCGCGAGAGCCTTTGCAAGCGTCCGTGACGCGCGGGAAGAGGTCAGGTGCCTGGGTGCAGCTTCCGGTATGCCTCGAATTGCTTCGTCTCGCAGTAGAGCTGCATCTCAAAGTTATCCGGCCATTCCTTCTGGCATTTCGCACGGATCGTCGCGAACACCTCGGGAGGGATGTCGGCCGGGCAGCCCTTTGGAGGGGCAGCAGTGGCCGCCGTCTTCGGCGGGGACATCGCACCAGATGACCTTGATCCAGAGCTGTGAGTCATCACTCGATTTCGGCCGCCCTCCTTGGCGCGGTAAAGAGCCTTGTCGGCGGCCTGGTCGAGGCGCTCTGAAGTCACACCGGGCTCATCCGCGCATGCGACGCCAGCACTTAGGGTGACCGCGCGCTCAATCTCGGGAATCACTTCATTCTCGACTGCGCCACGGAGTCGCTCAGCAATGGCGGCCGCCTCCGATTCGGTCGTGTTAGGGAGGAGCAAGGCCATCTCTTCGCCACCTACTCGGTAGGCCTTTCCTTTGCCGCTAGTGACCGCGTGATGGATCTGCGCGACGGCCCGGAGTGTCATGTCGCCAGCGGGGTGCCCATGCTTGTCGTTTACCGCCTTGAAATAATCGACGTCGGTCCTCACGAGCGATAGTGGCTCCGTGGTCGTGACCTCGGAAAGAGCCTGCACGAGGTCTTTTTTGAAAGCTTTGTGCGACGCTACGGGAAGCAGGACGTCGATCTCGTCGGGCAACTCCTGGAGCCACGCGCGACGCATGGGCGTGCGATGAGGGGCCGCCCGAAGCTGCTTTTTCAGCCGAAAGATCTCGAGCTCATTCGTGAGCTTCTGAATTGCCGCAGCTTCCGCCTGAGCGAACGTCTGCGAGAATGGCGATGCTTGAACCCCGAGGGCGGTGGCCCTGTAGTCCATGGCACTTCGTGCGGAATGGGCGCGAGCCCTGATGGCATCGGCGAGCTCAGCCCCCAATTCTTTCGCATCCAGCTCCGTCAGCTCCGCGCCCTCGGCCTCGAATGCTTCGATCACGGCATCCAGGAAAGCCCTGCCGAACACCTCGATGCCCTTCTCGAGAACGGGAGCGAGTCGGGTCATCGGCGCCATGGCGTTGTGGTCGCCGGGCGGCTGCCTCAATGCTGACTTCTCTTCCTCGGAGAGCGCGGCCTGGCTAGCCTCGGTCTTCTGTGTGAAAAGCCGCGCTTGAAGCGCGCGGCCCGGCTCAGAGAGGGGCATCAGGTCATGCCGAACGCTTGATGCGTTTCGACACGATCTCCTCGTGCTGGCGGCTTCCGACCCAGGCATCTATCAAGGCGATCACGACCTCGCGATCCTTGCGGCTGAGTTTCTCCAGGTCGCGGAACCTCTCGAGTAGCGTGATGTCTCCGATCGGCTGATCGGCGCCGCCTCCTGCCTCCTCCTCGCCCAGCAGGAGCGTCCCAACACTTACGCGAAGGAAACGCGCCAAGTCAATCAACGTCTCGGCGTTAGGCAGGAAAAGGCCTCTCTCATAGCGAGAGATATGGGCAGGCTCGCCCTTGATGCCTTCGGCTAGCTGGCGCTGGGAGAGGAAGCGCTGCTCCCGAAGGAGCCGAAGCCTCTTACCGAACTCTTTCGCCAGCATTTCGGAGCGCCTCGGGCGGGGTCGCGGTTTGCGGGCCATGACGGCAGCAGGATGCCGCCGGTCTCTTTATGTGCTCGGTCGTGCACGCCATTTCGCAGATAGTAACCGTTTGTGGTATTGCTTGACAAGCAATAAGTGGTTAGTCAAGATTCCTCTTGACAGCCCTCCCTGAAAAACGAGGTGGCGATGCCCCGAATCCCGAACGACCTCCTCGAGCGCATCAAGCACGAGACGCCGCTGCGCCTCCTCGTCGAGCGCTCGGGCGTCGTGCTCAAGGTCTCGGGAGAAAACCTGCTCGGCCTCTGCCCGATGCACGAGGATCACGACCCCTCGCTCGTGCTGACGCCCTCGCGCGGACTCTGGCACTGCCTGGGCGCGTGTCAGGCCGGCGGGACGGTCATCGACTGGGTGATGAAGGCCGACCGCCTCGACTTCCGCGAGGCCGTCGACAAGCTGCTCGCCGAATTCTTTCCTTTAGAGGCCGCGTCTCTCGTCCGGCGCGCGGCCGTGACGGAGATGGCCTGTCCGCTCGACCTCGAAGCCGACGACCAGACGCTCCTGAACCAGTACGCCGATTTCTGCCACGAGCTCTTCAAGACGACGGCTGAGCCGAAGGAGTACGTGGCGAAAAGGGGCATCTCGTCCGACGAGCTCGTCTCTCACTTCAAGCTCGGCTATGCGAATCGGACGCTCGGCCTCCGTCTCCCGAACGTGAAATCGAAAGCGGGCCTGGCCCTCCGGATGCGCTTGCAGGATCTCGGCATCCTCCGCGCCTCGGGCCACGAGCATCTCGTCGGCTCTCTCGTCATCCCGATCAGAGACAGCGCCGGCAACGTCACGGGCATGTACGGGAGGAAGACCCGTAACGACCTCAGGCCTGGCACGCCTGATCACCTCTACCTGCCCGGTCCGCACCGGGGCGTCTTCAACGTCGAGGCTTTCGAAGAGAAGACGGTCATCCTCACCGAGTCGCTCATCGACGCGCTGTCCTTCTGGGAAAGCAGCTTTAAGAACGTCACGTGCGCCTACGGCGTCGAGGGCTTCACCGAAGAGATCCTGGGCGCCTTTTCCTTCCACGAGGTCGAGAAGTGCTACATCGCTTTCGATCGCGACGAGGCGGGCGATCGCGGGGCCAGGCGCGTCGCCGAGAAGCTGATGGCCGCCGGCGTCGAGTGCTTCCGCGTCCTTTTGCCGAAAGGGATGGATGCGAACGACGTCGTCCGGAAGATGAAGCCTGCCGAGAAGGCCCTCGGGCTCTTCCTCAGGAGCGCCGAGTGGATCGGGAAGGGACGTGGGCCCGAGAGACCGGAGAAGGCGGCTAAAGAGGAAATGCAGGCAGCGACGGAGAGCCCGGCGCACATCGAGGAGTCGCCTGCTGCCGCCTCCGCTCAGCTTCTTTCTTTAGCCGCTCCTGCGGTGAAGCCCGAAGCGCCGGCGCCAGCTCGTGTGCACGACGAGGCGGCTAAGGAAGAAAGACCAGCCGAGGCGCTCGACGAATTCATTCTCGTGGAAGGCGATCGCCGCTATCGCGTCCGCGGCCTCAGGAAGAACCTCTCCTACGGCTCGCTGCGCCTGAACGTCTTCGTCTCGCGCGCCGGCGACCTCTTCGACGAGAAGTCTCCACTCGCGGGCTTCTTCGTCGACACCTTCGACCTCTACGCGGCTCGTGCGCGCGCCATCTTCGAGCGGCAGGCGTCTCTCGAGATGGGTGTCGAGGAGCGCGTAATCAAGCACGACCTGGGCGCGGTCCTGCGTCGCGCCGAGGAGCTGCAGCAGGAAGCGATCGCCAAGGCGCTCGAGCCGAAGGCGCGCCCCGTCCTCATGAGCGCCGAGGACACCGAGGAGGCGATGAGGCTCCTTAAGGACCCGAACCTCCTCGACCGCATCCTCCACGACTTCTCCCGCTGCGGCGTCGTGGGCGAGGAAACGAACAAGCTCGTCGGCTACCTGGCCGCCACGTCACGAAAGCTCGACCGGCCGCTCGCCGTGATCCTCCAGTCCAGCTCGGCCGCAGGGAAGTCGAGCCTGATGGAAGCGATCCTGGATTTCATGCCCGAGGAGGAGCGCGAGAAGTACTCGGCTCTGACCGGCATGTCGCTCTTCTATTTCACCGAGGAGAAGAGCCTCCGTCACAAGATCCTCGCGGTCGTCGAGGAGGAAGGCGCCGAGAGGGCCAGCTACGCGCTGAAGCTCCTCCAGTCGGAAGGCGAGCTGTCGATCGCGTCGACGGGGAAAGACCCCCACACCGGGCGTCTCGTGACGCAGGAGTACCGCGTCGAAGGGCCGGTGATGATCTTTTTGACGACGACGGCCGCCGTCGTCGACGAGGAGCTCCTCAACCGCTGTCTCGTCCTCTCCGTCGATGAGAACCGCGAGCAGACGAAGAGGATCCACGAGCTACAGAGGCAGGCCGAGACGATCGAAGGCCTCCTGGCCGCTAAAGACAGGAACCGGATCGTCAGGCTGCATCGCAACGCGCAGCGCCTTCTCAAGCCGCTTCTCGTCGCGAATCCTTACGCCGGCCGGCTCACCTTCCTCGACGACAGAACGCGCACGAGGCGCGACCACGTCAAGTACCTCACGCTCATCCGGGCGCTCGCGCTCCTGCACCAGCACCAGCGCCAGGTGAAGACGATCGAGCACGAAGGAAAGCGCGTCGAGTACATCGAGGCGACGCTGGAAGACATCGCGATCGCCAACCGACTCGCGGCCGAAGTCCTCGGGCGCTCGCTCGACGAGCTGCCACCGCAGACACGTCGGCTCCTCGAGCTCCTCGATGAGTGGGTCCGGAACGAGACCGTGCGGCTGAAGAAGGGGAGAGCGGACTTCCATTTCAGCCGCAAGACCGTGCGCGCGGCGACGGGCTGGACCGACTTCCAGGTGCGCGTGCATCTCGGCCGCCTCGTCGAGCTCGAGTACGCGCTCGTCCACCGCGGCGGCCGCGGTCAGAGCTTCGTTTACGAGCTCCTCTATGAGGGCCAGGGGCAGGACGGCCGGCCTTTTGTCATCGGGCTCGTCGACGACGCGCTTCTGAAAACTGGTGCTGCGACTGAAACCTCGAGGGGGAGTGAGGCCAGCTTCGAGGGGGCATCGAGCCCCGGTCGAGCCCCGTTAGAGCCCACACTGAGCCCCGTCGCGATCGCGCCCTCGCCCGCTCCTGACGCTGCCTTTCTTCCTTTAGTCGCCGCGCGCTTCGACGAATCGCTACTCGGTGGCAATGGGAAAGTGTCGTCGTACCCCGAGGCGGCTAAAGAGAAAAGCTATCGGCCGCGCCGCTACTTCCTGCGTGGTGCCTGATGGCCCGGCGCGGCGAGAAGAGGATCTGGGCTTTCGCCGAGGCGTCCGATCCCGGCGGCCTCGTGGCACTCATGCAGAGCTGGCTCGAATCGCTGCGCGTGCGCAACGTCTCCGAAAACACCGTTTCTCACTATCGCTGGGAGCTCTCGAATTTCATTCTCTGGTGCCACGAGCGCGGCCTCACGCGGCCCGACGAAGTCTCGCGCCCTGTCCTCGAGCGTTTCCAGCGAGCGCTCTTCCAGCACAGGACAGCGAAGGGGCGCCCGCTGTCTTTTCGTAGCCAGTACAAGCGCCTGGCCGCGCCGAAGTACTTCTTCCGGTGGCTCGCCAAGCAGGGCTACCTCGGATCGAGCCCGGCCTCCGAGCTCGACATGCCGCGCCTCGGAAGGCGTCTCCCGCGCCAGATCCTGACGGCCTCGGAAGTCGAACGGGTCCTCGCCCAGGCGGATCTCACCGATCCCGTCGGCGTCCGTGACCGGGCGATTCTCGAGACCTTCTACTCGACCGGAATCCGAAGGGGCGAGCTCGTCAGGCTCAAGCTCTACGACATCGGCTTCGAGAAGGGCACGCTGATGATCCGGGAGGGCAAGGGCCAGAAGGATCGCGTCGTCCCGATCGGAGAGCGCGCGCTCACGTGGCTCGAGAAGTACCTCCTCGACATCCGGCCGCACCTCGTCGTCCCGCCCGACGAGGGCGTGGTCTTCCTGACCTACATGGGCGTGCCGTTTAATCCCGACGCTCTCGGGCACGAGATGAAGAAGTACATCCTGGCCTCGGGAGTCGGGAAGGAAGGCGCCTGCCACATCTTCCGGCACACCGTCGCCACGCTGATGCTCGACGGGGGAGCCGACATCCGCTACGTCCAGGAGATGCTCGGGCACACGAAGCTCGAGACGACGTCGATCTACACGCAGGTGACGATCGACAAGCTCAAGAAGATCCACGACGCGACACACCCCGGAGCGAAGCTGAAGCCGACGCAGGCCGACGGCAACGACCTTCCTTGAAGCGCTAACCTCTTGGCGCGCGAAAGGAAGGGCTTGATGGCTCTCGTGGAACCGCCCCTGACCGAGATCGACGAACGTCAGCTGGGCCTCGTGCTTGGCGTGCTGGTAAGCGCAGACCCGAAATTCGACGGTGTGACTGCCTCAGCGCTTGCGACCGCTGCGGCCCAGGCCGCCTCGGGGGACGTGGAGGGCGAACGAGCCCTGCATTTCGCGACGCGCCTCGTCTCGATCCCGATCGACGGCCTCGATCACACGCCTCCCGTGTCGGTCGCGGCGCTTCGTGCGGCAACCACCCCTGACCCAGGGGAAGTCGAGGTCACGAAAAAGCTGCTCGAGAGAATCGCTACGCCCGCGATCAAGGCGAGGGTCGCTGACCTCCTGTGGCAGTGGACGAAGGACTATCGTTTCGCCGAGCTCGCGATCGACGCCTATTTCGAAGCCGGAACCCCATTCGAAACGCAGGAAGAATGGCCTTCCTGCACCCGCCGTTACGGAAGGGCCGTCCAGCTGGCTGCCTCCCTTGGAAGGGGAAGCCGCTTTACGGGCGCAATTCAACGCATCGAGTCGGCGCTGGGAAGGGTGAAGGACGACACGTCCTTCCTGACGCGAGAACTGATCCAGATCCTGCTCGACCGCAAGCAGGGCGATCCGAAGGCGCTCGCCGTGACGGCAGAGGCCATCGCCCATCGATTGGAGACGGCTGGGGAATTCTTGAAGGCGCGAGAGTATTGGGGCGCGGTAGCCGACTGCCAGGCGATGGTCGGAAATCAGGACGGCCGCCGTGCGGCGGTGACCGCGAGAGCGGAAGCTTTCGTGAAGGAAGCCGAAGCCGAGGTCGCGAAAGAAAAGCCCAGTCATCTTCGAGCGTGCGCCTTCATTCAAGATGCGATCGGCATCCTCGACAAGCTGCAGCCAGAGTCACGGCCTCGCGTGGCCGAGCTGCGCGTCCTTCTGGCGACTCTCGGAAAGAAGGCAGCCGGGGAGATGAAGCCGCTGGGAGCGTCGATCGATCTGAGCGATGCCGTCAAGCAAGCGCAGTCACGGGTTTCGGGAAAGAGCCTGGAAGAAGCGCTCGTCGCTTTTGCGACGATGACTCGGGCACCTTCCCGGAGCCGCCTGGAGACAGGCGTACGGGAAGCCGTCAAGAACTTCCCCCTGCAGCACATGTTTCCCGTGCGCGTCATGAACCCCGACGGCGGCGTCGTGGCCGGGCGCGCCGGGATCGACCTCGACGAACCAGAAGAAGGTCCTCTGGTGACGGAGATGGTCCGGCAAGCCGCGATTCATTTCGAAATCAGCTGCCAGGCCACGATCGAACCGGCCCGCCGCACGCTCGTGGCAGAGCACGGCTACCACGAGCGAGATTTCGCTCGGCTCGTAGAAGCGAGCCCATTCGTGCCTCCCGGCCGGGAACCCTTCTTCTCCCGAGGTCTCTTCGCGGGCATGGAGGGCGATTACTTTCTAGCGACGCATGTCCTCGTCCCTCAGATCGAGCACGCCATTCGCTGTCTCCTGAAGAGCCAGGGCGTGAACACGGTCAAGGTGAATCGCGGCAGCCTCGACGAGGAGCGTGACCTCGGTGACCTGCTTCGACTTCCCGAGACGACGAAGCTCCTCGGCGAGGACGTGTGTTTCAGTCTCAATGCCCTGCTTTTGCAGCGATCCGGGCCTCACTTCCGGGATCTCCTGGCACACGGGCTGCTCGAGTACGGGGCTTTCTTCTCGGTCTTCGCCAGTTATCTCTGGTGGCTCACGCTCCACATCTGCGTCGTCTCAACGCTAGCTACGCAGCCCAGCCCAACCAGCGGGGTGGGAGAATCTCCGAAGGATGGGGCCCAGCAAGAAGAGAAATAGTGGCGCGAAGTACTGCGCCCTGCTCGCGCTGCTGACCTTCGTCAGCCCGGCGGCCGAGGCCTCGCTCACGCGCGCGACATCGCATGCGGCCGAACGCCCGGCACTCGAGATCGCGCTGGCTTCGACCGCTGCGGCGCCATCCGACTTCTCTCTCTTCGAAGGCATCGAGCTCGCGGCCGCTGCCGGCGAATCAGCGAGCGCGCCGAGCTTCCATCCCTTAGCCGCCGTCTCTCTCCTCTCTAAGAACGGAGCCGAGGCGCCTCTCGTATCGGTCGACGAACTGATTTATCCGAAAACTCGCTACCGGGTTTTCGAGCTTCTCGGGAGCCGCATCATCGGGGTCGAGCGCGGGCTAACTCTCGAACTGCATTGGAGATCCGCGTCATTTAGCTGCGGACTTTCGTCTGGGACCGTGGGATGGCTCTCCCAGGATCCCATGGAGGATCGCGACTCCCCGAACCTCTACGGATTCGTCGGTGCAAGGCCGCACGAGAAGACTGATCCGCTGGGACTCATCGAGCTTCCCGAGGGGCCGCTTACGACGTCCTACAGCGCAGCGGCTAGCGAGGCCTTGAATCCAGGCAACCCGACCGCCGAGCGCATCGCGTTCGGAATTCTAGGGTTGTTGGTCGCGCCGGCGGCTGGGGTTGAACAAGCCATTCATGGATTCCTGGCGACCCCTGAGCGGCTAAACAGGAATGTTCCTGCGGTCGTCCGCGAGACAAAGGCAGCGATAGCTGCAACCGATACCGATACGAGGCTGCGTCACGGCGCCGCGGCTCTCGGAGCCGGTTCTTCCGTCGTTCTTGACGTAACGGTCATTGCCGGGCTCGCGAAAAGCGCGGCCACGGCCACTGTTGAGCGAGAGCTCGCACAAGCGAGCGCTGACGCTGCTTCGGCACCGGTCACTAACAGCGCGCTAGTGAGGGCGAAGCCTGACTATACGAATCCTCAGGTGGTGGAAGCTCAGGTGCGTCAGAACGCTGCGAACGCGCTCGCCCGCGCACAACGGCAGGGATTGAGCGGCGCCCCCGGAGGCAACGCTGCAGACGCTACGTTCAACCGGGCGAACGCAGCGTTTGAGAAGCGGCTGCAGGACGCGGGTAGTCCTTTTGGCGTTGAGGTACAGCCAGCGCGCAGCGCCGCGGGATTGCCCGTGCCGGCTCGAACGGGCGGCGCCTACACAGCGGGCTCCAAGAGGCTCGACGCTACGATTTTCGATAGAGGTACCGGCCAGGTCAGGAATGGCTTCGACATCACCATCAGCACGATTAAATGGAATAGCACGGCCGACAACGCGGCGTACACGCAACGATTCGGTATTTCGCAGGTCGAAGAGATCAACCCGAACGGACCCCGATGACGCCCTCGACGACGGTCACGGTCTCCCTTGCCGTACAGAGTGGATTAGCGAAGGTATGGGCGTCCACAACTGATGGCTTCTACGATCCAAAGCGGTTTCCGGAGCGCGTACTGTTGGACTGTAAGAGCGGCGAAGCTGCGACTGAGGAGATCGAGTTAGATTCGGGCAAAGCCTTGGTGCTGCGAGTCGAGGACGCAGCCGCTATCACGCTTCAATACTCCCTCCTCGTTGATGTAAAGCCGCTGCGCTTCTTGGAAATCGCGGCTCGCCCGTACGAATACAAAGGCCGCGTAGAGGCTACGGAGTACGTGAAGCACCGGCTGGACTCTGTGAAGCCCATCGCGAGGATAAGGGGGTACAAAGTGCTCCCTGAGAAGGCGTCTGAGCACGAACAGATACTCGAATTCAAGCCTACGATTCCGGCTGGCGCTCGATGGCTGTAGATGCGACGAGTGCGCGTGGCCGGGCACGCATCGCGCCGCGCTGGAGCTTCTTTCTTTAGCTGCTTCGATCTCGGCTCACGACTCGTCCGAAGAGGACGGAGATTGCGCCCCGCGGCGCTCCGGCCCGCAGGGTGAATGCGCCGGGCGCGGGGCAGCGCGCGTGCCCGCGGGTCCCTCCCGGCCTCCCATCGGTCACGCGCGCTGCGAGACCCGCTGGCCGATAAGCGCGCTTATCGGCCCCGGCACTTTCATGTCCCGCTGCGCTTCGCTCCGCGGGCCACCCCGCGGGCCTACGGGTCGCGTGCTCGCTGCGCTGCGCCGCGACCTTCAACGTAACGCGAGCGCTACGTTAAACGCCGGAGGGCGTGCGGTGCGCGCCCGACCCGGGCGCGAGCGGCTAAGGGCCTTGCGTGGCGCGCTTCCGAAGGGCGCGAGCACCTGCGCGCGCAAGCGTGCTCGGTCCACGCGCCGTGAACCCGCGCGCCGCGCAAGGCCACGTGGCTGGCGGTGCTCGCTTCGCTCGGGCGGCAAAGGGCTGGCAGTGCGCGTGCGCCTCTTCCGCTTCGGTCGCCTGCGCGCCTCGCTTCGCTCGTGTGCTCGGCCACCTTCGCGGGCACGCTCCCGCCAGCGCGTGGCACGACGAGGACACCGGGGAGAGCCGCGCGGCGGCGCTGCGCGCCGCCGCGCGGCCGGAGGCCGACGCGGCTAAGGTGGAGAATTGACCGCGGGGGTGAACCTCATGACGACCACCACGAAGAATCTCCCTTCCCCTCACGGGGCATGTAAAGCGCCTGGGTGTCGCGAGCAGCATTCGGATGTCGATGGGCCGGAGTGTCATGAGACGAGACCCATTGAACGCGACGGCAAGACCACCGTGCTTTGTCCGAAGCACATCGCTCAATTGAAGCCGAGCCCGAAAGCCCCGAGATAGGTGCGTCGCTCTCATTAGTCGTCTGGGCGTGGCGCGAGCGTGCCCGTGCGAGCGGACGGAGCACGGAGCCACAGCACCGCGCGCACGTGCGCGAGCACGGAAGGGAGCACGCGCAGTGCCACGCCTTTAGGCGCTCGCGCGAAGCGCGCACGGAAGATCGAGGCGTGAACCCTGACCGAAGTCGAGACGCATGGACGCGCGGTGACGAGAGCCCCCGGCCCCGGCGGGTTTACATAGCCTTGGGTTATGTGAAAGGCGAAGCCCGGAGGCGCGCGGGGTGGCCCGCGTGTGCGGAGCACATGCGCACAAGAGCAGTGCCGGGGCCGATAAACGCGTTTATCGGCCAGCGACCTTTAGCAGCGCGCGTGACGGGAAGGGGAACGTGGGGCCACGCCTGGCGCGCGCGCTGCGGAGCGCCCGGCACGAACACCCCGCGCGCCGGAGCCCGCCGGGGCCGGGGGCGGGTAACGGGTCTGCTCTTTGGGCGGGTGGGTGCGCGAGCAGCTCGCAGGATCTGACGGCCGCTCCAGCGCGGTCACGGCGCTTGCGCGAGCGCGCGACGACGGAGCACGTGCCGCGCGGACGTGGTCGCGCGAGAGCCATTGCAAGCGCCCGTGACGCGCGGGAAGAGGCTAATGGGTGGTTGCGGTAGGAGGGGGCGGGCTGGGCTGATTGACTAGCTCCAGGATGCGACGGATGTGGGATCTGCCGGTCTCACGTCCTGTGCGAACACCTTCTTCGAGCACCCCTGCCTTTTCCTCGAACTGGCGTCGGATGGGCCCTTCCGGCAGGAACCCGAGCTTCAGTTTGAAGCCAGCGACATTTCCGTCGAGCTTGTCGAGCAGGTCGAGGAAAGGGGTGTTATCGGTCAGGTAGGTGCGGACTTTTTCCTTGTCGTAATTTGCCCCGGACGCCAAGCCGTTTTCCAGTCCTCGTAGGTTTTCATTAAGTCGTTGCAGAGCATTCTGAGACTTTTGAAGGAGCTGCTCGTGTTTAAGGAACTCTCGCCGAACGTAGGCCTCCGCGGTCAGCCCGCTCACAACGTACGAGGCGTGCTGCGCCGCATCCTCGTGGCTCATGGCCCCGAGAGCGAGGTCGCGTCGAAGGGCAATTAGAGCGGGCGCGATTTCTGCTCGGAGCCTAGTTTCCAGCACGAGCGAAGTCAGGAAGGTCGCCACGATGACGAGTAACGACGTCTTGTAGTCCTCAGGGCGGAACGTCAGATGGAGAGCGAAAACCGGCCTCCAGTAGATCAACGTCAATGCAAGGGGGAAGGTCCATCCCAACGCGGCAAGGAAGAAATTGCGGAGCTTGACCTTACTGCTCGTCTCTTTTTTCTCGGGCTCGGGCAATTCGATGTCGAAGCTCCCGATGAAGAACGCGAACACCATGAGGAGCATTTGAAGTGCCAGCCAGACTCCGATCGTCCAGCGAACGGCGCCGCTGACGTAGCCCGGCAGGAGCGCCAAGGCGACCAAGAGGCAGAGGCCTCGGAGAAGAAAATAGAGTATTTGCCGCCGGCGTGACCCGAGGACGGACGACATCCGGACGACGCGACGTACGAGAGTCGGCTCGGGCACCTTCTCTCGTGCGCTGAAATAGGCGTTAGTGAGGAAGTCCTGAATGAGCGAGAAACCGCAGATTAGATAGAGCAGCGCCGGCAGCTCGGCCCATGAAGAACGTGACTCGGACAGCAAGAGCCAGAGCACGGCGCCCAGGGCAAGCGTCAGGCTCCAGGTCGAAGCGCCGACGAGCTTCTCCTGCTCTCGTATGTTTTGAATTTCCCAGTCGAGGTAGGCGAGCACTTCGGCCTTTGTCGGTGAGTCGGCCAGCGCCACCTGAGATTGGGAGGTAGGGATTTCGGGGACAGCCGGTGCCGAGGAAGACATGTAGGCCAGCGAGCTGCCTGCGGTCAGGCGCTGCGGCGCATCCGGCGCGCGACGACCTCTTCCATGTGCCGGCTGCTGACCCAGGCGTCGATCAGCTCGATCACCATCTCGCGATCCTTCCGCTTCAGCTTCTCCAGCTCGCGGAAGCGCTCGAGGAGAGAGATGTCCTCGATGGGCTGCTCGTTTCCAGGGGGCGCGGCGTCCTCCTGCCCGAACGCGAGCATGCCGAGCCCGACCCGAAGGAAGCGGGCGAGATCCACGAACGTCTCGACGCTCGGGAGGGCCAGACCGCGCTCGTAGCGGGAAATCTGGGCGGGCTCGATGTGGATCGCCTTGGCGAGCTCGCGCTGGGAAACGAAGCGAGCCTCACGTATCTTTCTGAGGCGCCCTCCCAGCTCCTTGGCGAGCATGAGGTCCTTCTTTCCGCGAGACTTCCTGGCCATGCCGGAAGTCTCGCGCTACTTCCGGCCCCGGCTTCCCTCGAGGGGGTCGATCCTGGAATGATGATATTGCGAAAACCTACACTTGACAAGTAGTCTAATGCTATAGCAGATTCCTCTTGACAGGCTCCCCAGGGAAAGCGGTTTCGACGAGAGGAACGCTGGATGCCCCGAATCCCCTCGGATCTCCTCGAGCGCATCAAGCACGAGACGCCCCTGCGCCTCCTCGTCGAGCGCTCGGGCGTGGCGCTGAAAGTCTCCGGAGAAAACCTCCTCGGCCTCTGCCCGATGCACGAGGATCACGATCCGTCGCTCGTCCTGACGCCCTCGCGCGGCCTCTGGCACTGCCTGGGTGCATGTCAGGCCGGTGGGACCGTGATCGACTGGGCAATGAAGGCCTACCGCCTCGACTTCCGGGAAGCCGTCGACAAGCTGCTCGCCGAATTCTTTCCTTTAGAGGCCGCGTCTCTCGTGAGGCGGGCGGCCGTTACGGAGCTGGCGTGCCCGCTGGATCTCGAGGCCGACGGTCAGGCCCTCCTCAATCAGTACGCCGACTTCTGCCACGAGCTTTTTAGGACGACGGCCGAGCCGAAGGAGTACGTGGCGAAAAGGTGCATCTCGTCCGACGAGCTCGTCTCTCACTTCAAGCTCGGCTATGCGAACCGCACGCTCGGGCTCCGTCTCCCGAACGTGAAATCGAAAGCGGGCCTGGCCCTCCGGATGCGCTTGCAGGATCTCGGCATCCTCCGCGCCTCGGGCCACGAGCACCTCGTCGGCTCTCTCGTCATCCCGATCAGAGACAGCGCCGGCAACGTCACGGGCATGTACGGGAGGAAGACCCGTAACGACCTCCGAACCGGCACACCCGATCACCTCTACCTGCCCGGCCCGCACCGCGGCGTCTTCAACGTCGAGGCCTTCACCGAGGGCAAGACGATCATCCTCACGGAGTCGCTCATCGACGCGCTGTCCTTCTGGGAAAGCGGCTTCAAGAACGTCACCTCGGCCTACGGCGTCGAGGGCTTCACCGAAGAGATCCTCGGCGCCTTTTCCTTCCACGAGGTCGAGAAGTGCTACATCGCTTTCGATCGCGACGAGGCGGGCGATCGCGGGGCCAGGCGCGTCGCCGAGAAGCTCATGGCCGCCGGTGTCGAGTGCTTCCGCGTCCTTTTGCCGAAAGGGATGGATGCGAACGACGTCGTCCGGAAGATGAAGCCTGCCGAGAAGGCGCTCGGGCTCTTCCTCAGGGGCGCCGAGTGGATCGGGAAGGGAAGAGGCCCGGAGAGACCGAAGAAGGCGGCTAAAGAGGAAATGCAGGTATCGGCCGAGCGGCCGGCCGTGCGCGTCGAAGAGTCGCCTGCTGCCGCCCCCGCTCAGCTTCATTCTTTAGCCGCCCCTGTGCCGGCTCCCGAAGCTTCAGCGAGCCCGACTGCCGCTGATCTCGACGAATTCGTCCTCGTAGAGGCGGATCGCCGCTATCGCGTCCGCGGCCTTCGGAAGAATCTCTCCTACGGCTCGCTCAGACTGAATGTCTTCGTCTCGCGCGACGGCGATCTCTTCGACGAGAAGTCACCTCTCGCGGGCTTCTTCGTCGACACATTCGATCTCTACGCGGCTCGTGCGCGCGCCGTCTTCGAGCGCCAGGCGTCCCTCGAGCTGGGCGTCGAGGAGCGCGTGATCAAGCACGACCTGGGGGCGGTCCTGCGTCGCGCCGAGGAGCTGCAGCAGGAAGCGATCGCGAAGGTGCTCGAGCCTAAAGCGCGGCCCGTCCTCATGAGCGCCGAGGACACCGAAGAAGCGATGCGGCTCTTGAAGGATCCGAACCTCCTCGACCGCATCCTCCATGATTTCTCGCGCTGCGGCGTCGTGGGCGAGGAAACGAACAAGCTCGTCGGGTACCTGGCCGCCACGTCACGAAAGCTCGACCGGCCGCTCGCCGTGATTCTCCAGTCGAGCTCGGCCGCGGGGAAGTCGAGCCTGATGGAAGCGATCCTGGATTTCATGCCCGAGGAGGAGCGCGAGAAGTACTCGGCTCTGACCGGCATGTCGCTCTTCTATTTCACCGAGGAGAAGAGCCTCCGTCACAAGATCCTCGCGGTCGTCGAGGAGGAAGGCGCCGAGAGGGCCAGCTACGCGCTGAAGCTCCTCCAGTCGGAAGGCGAGCTGTCGATCGCGTCGACGGGGAAAGACCCCCACACCGGGCGTCTCGTGACGCAGGAGTACCGCGTCGAAGGGCCGGTGATGATCTTTTTGACGACGACGGCCGCCGTCGTCGACGAGGAGCTCCTCAACCGCTGTCTCGTCCTCTCCGTCGATGAGAACCGCGAGCAGACGAAGAGGATCCACGAGCTACAGAGGCAGGCCGAGACGATCGAAGGCCTCCTGGCCGCTAAAGACAGGAACCGGATCGTCAGGCTGCATCGCAACGCGCAGCGCCTTCTCAAGCCGCTTCTCGTCGCGAATCCTTACGCCGGCCGGCTCACCTTCCTCGACGACAGAACGCGCACGAGGCGCGACCACGTCAAGTACCTCACGCTCATCCGGGCGCTCGCGCTCCTGCACCAGCACCAGCGCCAGGTGAAGACGATCGAGCACGAAGGAAAGCGCGTCGAGTACATCGAGGCGACGCTGGAAGACATCGCGATCGCCAACCGACTCGCGGCCGAAGTCCTCGGGCGCTCGCTCGACGAGCTGCCACCGCAGACACGTCGGCTCCTCGAGCTCCTCGATGAGTGGGTCCGGAACGAGACCGTGCGGCTGAAGAAGGGGAGAGCGGACTTCCATTTCAGCCGCAAGACCGTGCGCGCGGCGACGGGCTGGACCGACTTCCAGGTGCGCGTGCATCTCGGCCGCCTCGTCGAGCTCGAGTACGCGCTCGTCCACCGCGGCGGCCGCGGTCAGAGCTTCGTTTACGAGCTCCTCTATGAGGGCCAGGGGCAGGACGGCCGGCCTTTTGTCATCGGGCTCGTCGACGACGCGCTTCTGAAAACTGGTGCTGCGACTGAAACCTCGAGGGGGAGTGAGGCCAGCTTCGAGGGGGCATCGAGCCCCGGTCGAGCCCCGTTAGAGCCCACACTGAGCCCCGTCGCGATCGCGCCCTCGCCCGCTCCTGACGCTGCCTTTCTTCCTTTAGTCGCCGCGCGCTTCGACGAATCGCTACTCGGTGGCAATGGGAAAGTGTCGTCGTACCCCGAGGCGGCTAAAGAGAAAAGCTATCGGCCGCGCCGCTACTTCCTGCGTGGTGCCTGATGGCCCGGCGCGGCGAGAAGAGGATCTGGGCTTTCGCCGAGGCGTCCGATCCCGGCGGCCTCGTGGCACTCATGCAGAGCTGGCTCGAATCGCTGCGCGTGCGCAACGTCTCCGAAAACACCGTTTCTCACTATCGCTGGGAGCTCTCGAATTTCATTCTCTGGTGCCACGAGCGCGGCCTCACGCGGCCCGACGAAGTCTCGCGCCCTGTCCTCGAGCGTTTCCAGCGAGCGCTCTTCCAGCACAGGACAGCGAAGGGGCGCCCGCTGTCTTTTCGTAGCCAGTACAAGCGCCTGGCCGCGCCGAAGTACTTCTTCCGGTGGCTCGCCAAGCAGGGCTACCTCGGGTCGAGCCCGGCCTCCGAGCTCGACATGCCGCGCCTCGGAAGACGTCTCCCGCGCCAGATCCTGACGGCCTCGGAAGTCGAGAGAGTGCTCGCCCAAGCGGATCTCACCGATCCCGTCGGCGTACGTGACCGGGCGATCCTCGAGACCTTTTACTCGACGGGAATCCGGAGAGGCGAGCTCGTCAGGCTCAAGCTCTACGACATCGGCTTCGAGAAAGGGACGCTGATGATCCGAGAGGGCAAGGGCCAGAAGGATCGCGTCGTCCCGATCGGAGAACGCGCGCTGAAATGGCTCGAGAAGTACCTCCTCGACATCCGGCCGCACCTCGTCGTCCCGCCGGATGAAGGAGTGGTCTTCCTGACTTACATGGGCGTGCCGTTTAACCCGGACGCGCTCGGCCACGAGATGAAGAAATACATCCTGGCCTCGGGCGTCGGGAAAGAGGGCGCCTGCCACATTTTCCGGCACACCGTCGCGACCCTGATGCTCGACGGGGGCGCCGACATCAGGTACGTCCAGGAGATGCTCGGCCACACGAAGCTGGAGACGACGTCGATCTACACGCAGGTGACGATCGACAAGCTCAAGAAGATCCACGACGCGACCCACCCGGGGGCGAAGCTGAGGCCCGTGGGTGGGATCGAAGGTAGGAACGGAGGCACGAAGGTGGGTGGGAACGAAGGCTAGAATGAGCACCGTCATGAGCCGCGCCGCTGCCACCAAGCCGCCTGCCTCCGTGAGCGAATCCGCTCTCGATCGCGCCCGTCACGGCGAGCGCGTGATCGTGCGCCGTGGGAAAAAGCCGGTCGCCGCGGTCGTCTCGATTGCGGACCTGAAGCTCCTCGAGGAGCTGGAGGATCGCTACGACGTGAGCGTCTCCGTCTCCCGGCTGGCAAACCCCAAGGAGAAGCGGGTCCCCTGGGCCGAGGTCCGTAAGCGCGCCGGTCTGTAACGGCGTGGCTTACCGGCTCGAATTCGTCTCGTCAGCACAGCGCGAATTCCTGCGGCTTCCGTTTGCGGTCCGAAAGCGTCTCGAGCCGCACGTGAACGGCCTCGAAGAGAACCCCCGGCCCCACGGTGTCAAGGCGATGGCCGGCCACAAAGGGCTCTTCCGGATCCGCGTGGGCGATTACCGGATCCTTTACGAGATCGACGACACGGCCCGTGTCGTGACCGTGACGCGCGTCAGGCCTCGAGGCGCGGCATATCGCGGCCTCTGATCGGCCTTTCTTTGCTGCGCCCGGCGCGCGAAAATCAGGCAGCTAAATGAAGAAGCGGGCGCGCATCGTCTCGGGCCTGGCCGCGCTCGCGGCTCTCTTGCTCGCGCCGCTCGCCGAGGCATCCATCACGCGCGCGAGCAACCCGCCTCGCGAGACTCCTGAGCTCTCACTCGCCTTAGTCGCTGCTGAACCCTCCGCGTTTTCGCTCTTCGAAGGCATCGAGCTTGCGGCCGCTGCCGGCGAATCAGCGCTCGCGCCGAGCTTCCATCCCTTAGCCGCCGTCTCTCTCCTCTCTAA
>Ga0335085_10006727_pt1 | contig 18052 bp, 21 predicted proteins | sample Lox_Sample_45_FD_206712 | JGI IMG/M metagenome (GOLD analysis project Ga0335085, IMG submission 206712) | Soil microbial communities from Loxahatchee National Wildlife Refuge, Florida, United States - Lox_Sample_4.5 | ecosystem: Environmental > Terrestrial > Soil > Wetlands | place: USA...
ACCACCCGCCGCCGCTGGAAACGCAGGAGCCCGTTCTCGGTGGTCCCTGCCTGCACGAACACCACCCGACCCTCGCCCACGTGGAGGACGGCGCTGCGCGGCACCACCAGCGCCTTGCGGCCGGGGGTGGCGATGGTCACCGTGGCGTACATCTCGGGCAAGAGCTCGTGCGCGGGGTTGGGAAGGGTGCAGCGCAGGCGGGCGGTCCTGGTGACGGGATCGAGGGCGGCGGACATCCACTCGACCGTCCCGGACCAGACCCGGTCCGGCCAGGCGATCACCTTCACTTGCACCGGCGCGCCTGGACGCACGCGCGAGAGGTCCGACTCGTAGACGTCCGCGTAGACCCAGACCGAGTCGATCGATCCCACCGTGAACAGCTCCGCTGCCGTCCCTCCGGAGAGCTGGCCCTGCACGTCGGTGCCCGGGTTGGCGGAGCGGGCGATCACCTCCCCGTCGACGGGCGAGCGGAGCAGCAGGCGCTGGGTGACCTTGTCCAACCCGCGCCGGCGGAAGAGGCCGGCGCGCTGCCGGGCGCGGGCAAGCTCGGCGCGGGCGCGCTCCCAGGCACCCTGGGCCTGGTCGAGATCGCGCTGGGCGCCGGCCTGCGCCTCGACCAATTCGCGCTGTCGCTTCAGCTCCCGCGCGGTGGCGGCCAGGTCCGCCTCCGCCTTGTCCACGTCGGAGAAGGCGGCGGCCACGTCGGGAGCGTCCAGCTCCAGAAGCGCATCGCCCTTGCGCATCCGCTGCCCGGGTGCCGCGTCGATCCGGGCGATCCGGCCGGACACCGGCGCGAAGACGTGCGCCACCCGCAGGTCGTCGAAGGCGATGCGCCCGGGCGCATCCAGGCTGGCCGCCACCTCCTGCTCGCCGATCAGATCGATGCGCATCTGCTGCGATTCGATCTGCTTCCGCGAGAGCCACACCTCTCCCGCCGGCGGCCGGACCGCCTCTGCCTCCGGCTTTTTCGCGCACCCGATCAGCGCGAGCACCGCGCAACAGAACCCCAGGTTCTTCACGGGCGCCCCAGGGCGGCGTCGAGCTGGAAGGCGGAGAGCCAGAAGTCGCGCAGGTTGCGCAGGTACTCGGAGCGGGTCTGGGCCCAGGTGCGCTGGGCGTCGAGCAGTTCCAGCAGCGAGGAGGTGCCCTTCTCGTACTGCACCTGCGCCAGGTCGCGCATCCGCCGCGCCCGGCCCAACAGGCGGCCGCGCATCCGCTCCACCAGCCGCCGGTTCGCCTCCACCGCCGCCAGCGCCGACTGCAGCTCCGCCCGGGCCTGTGCGCGCAGCTTCTCGCGGGCCAGGCCCTGCGCGCGGCGGTCGGCTTCGGCGCGGGCGATCTCGCCCGAGCGCCGGTAGAAGAGGGGCAGCTCGAGCTGGGTGCCCACCGTCAGGGTGGGAGGCTGGAGCGCGTTCTGCCCCGTGCCCTGCTGCTGGTACTGGGCGGAAAGCGCCACGTCGGGGATCCGCCGCTTCCGCTCCAGCGCCAGGGTGGCTTCCGCCCGCGCCTCCTGCGCCGCGGCCGCGAGCAGGTCGGGGCGGTGCTCGAAGGACTCGGGCGGGATTGCCGGAGGGGGCGGCAGGGGCCGCTCCAGCAGGTCGGGGTCGACGGTGAACTCCGCCTCGTCGTCCCGGGATCCGAGGAGGAAGGCGATCTGCAGCCGGGCGACGCGCAGGGCCTGCTCCGCGAGGTCGGCCGCCTGCGCCGCCTCCAGCGCTGCCACCTCGGCGCGCGCTACTTCCGCCTCGGAGATGGCGCCCGCCCGCAGCCGCCGCTCGTTGAGCGCGAAGGTCTTCTCGCTCGACTCCGCCAGCTCGCGGACGACGTCGCGCTGGGACTGCAGCAAGGCGCCGTCCAGCATCGCTTGCCGGACCTGGAGGGAGAGCGTTCGCAGCGCCTCCTCGCGCGAGTGGCGGGCGGCGGCCAGCGCGGCCTGGCCCACGTCGGCCCGAAGGCTCCGCTTGCCGCTGATCAGGTCGGAGAGCGCGGAAGGATCGGAGAGGCCCACCGACCAGGCGACAGCGGAACAGCCGGCGCAGGCCGAGGGGTCGTACCCGAAGGACTTGCCCACGCTGCCGGAGAGCTGCGGGTTGGCGACAGCGGCGCCCGCCTCCGCATCTCCCTGCGCCGCCGCCACCTGCGCTTCGGCGATGAGCAGATCGAAGCCGCTCTCCCGGAAGAGGCGCAGGGCGTCCTCCAGCGTCAGCACGCGCGGCAGCGCGGCGAGGAGCAGGGCTGCGATCAGGGCCACTCCTCGGTGTTAATTCGAGTCGCTCCTCGGCAATTCGGGCGGAAGTCCGTCCGACGAGGGGCGCAACGGCGAGGTTGACAGAAGCCCGCCGCCAGCCGAGAAGCGGCGCGGTGAGAGCGCAGCTCGTGCGCACCGCGGTCCTCGAGATCTACGAGGAGGTCCGGCGCGAAGGCGCCCGGGCGGACCAGGCGCTGCAGCGCGCCCTGCGGCGGGAGAAGCAGCTGCGCAGCGTGGAGCGGCGGGCGGTATCGGACGCGGTGTACGGGTTGCTGCGCCTGCAGGGGAGGATCGACCACCTGCTGGCCGCGGCGCTGCGCACGCGCAAGTCGGCGCTGGAGAAGCTGGCCACGCCCACCCAGCACTTGTTGCGCTATGCCGCCTTCCTCATCGCCGGAGAGCGGCAGTCGGTGGCGAGCGCGGTGGGCCTGGCGGGGCCGGAGGTGGCGCCCTGGCAGTGGGCGCTGGAACTGATCGCCGAGCCGGCGAAGCTGGGCGCTCCGGCGGATCCGCTGGAGGCGCTGGCGGCGGAGACCTCGCTGCCGCGCTGGATGGCGAAGCTGTGGAGCGAGCAGCTCGGACCGGAGGAGACGCGCGCCCTGGCCGCGGCGCTGAACCAGCGTGCTCCACTGACCGTGCGGGCGAACCTGCTCAAGAACACACGGGAGGAGCTGATCGCGAGCTTGCGGGCCGAGGGCTCGCGGGTCGAGCCCACCCGGCTCTCGCCCTGGGGCGTGATCTTCACCGGCCGCACCAACGTTTTCGCCCTGCGGGCCTTCAAGGCCGGCCGCTTCGAGGTGCAGGACGAGGGCAGCCAGCTCATCGCCCTGGCCTGCGAGGCGCGGCCGGGGCAGGTAGTGGTGGATGCCTGCGCCGGCGCGGGTGGCAAGACGCTCGCCCTGGCCTCGGAGATGCGCAACAAGGGCCGGCTCGTGGCCTGCGACCGCGACGGCCGCCGCCTGGACGAATTGCGGCCGCGCGCCCGGCGCGACGGGGTGCACAACTGGGAAGCGCGCACGGTGCCCGAGTCGAGCGACGAGCGGATCGCGGACCTGGGCGGGAACGCGGACGTGGTGCTGGTCGACGCTCCCTGCTCCGGCCTCGGCGCCCTGAGGCGCAATCCCGACGCCCGCTGGCGGCTGGACGCGGAGGAGGTGGCGTCCTTTCCCCCGCGGCAGAAGGAGATCCTCGCCCGCTACGCGCGGCTGGTGAAGGCCGGCGGCCGCCTGGTGTACGCCACCTGCTCGATCAACCGCGCCGAGAACGAGGAGGTGCGGGCGGCGTTCCTCGCGGCCCATCCGCAGTTCGAGCCGGCGCAGGCGCTGCCCGGGTCGATCGGGCTGGGCGAAGGCCCCGAGGTGCATCTTCTTCCCCACCGGCACGGCACCGACGGCTTCTACATCGCGGCGATGCGCCGCCGGTGACGGCTTCAGGGGCGGCCGGGCGACTCGAGCAGCGCTTCCTCGGCGGCGTCCACCGTGCGCCACTGGGCCAGCAGCACGCCGGAGATCACCACCGCCGCGGCCAGGTAGAAGCCGAGGGTGACGCGCTCGCCGAGAAAAAGCTGGGCGAGCAGCGCGGTGGCCAGCGGCTGCAGGTTGGTGAACACCGCCACCCGGGCGGCGGCCAGCCAGGCCAAGGCCCAGTACCAGAGGAGGTAGGAGACGACGCTGGTCATGACGATCAGGTACACGACGCCCCACCAGGCCAGCGCCGAGGCATGCGCGATGTCCGCCCGCCAGGAGGGGACCAAGAGCGCGCCCAGTCCCAGGGGGAGGTAGAGGACGGTGCCGCCGATGATGGTCCAGGCGATCACCGGCAGCGCTCCGAGCTTGCCTACCACCTCCCGGCCTTCGGCCGTATAGAGGGACCAGGCCAGCACCGCCACCAGCAACAGGCCGTCGCCCAAAAGCGGCCCACGCGACAGGTCGAGGCCGCGCTGCACCAGCACGTACACCGTCCCTCCCAGCGCCAGCGCCGTGCCCAGCCAGGTCCGCCAGCCGGGGAACTCGCCGAGCAACGCCTGCGCCAGCAGGAGCACGAAGAGCGGGGTGAGGGTGTAGAGCAGCGCCCCGTGGGCGGCGGTGGAGAGCTGCAGCCCGTAGAGGAAGAAGCCCTGGTTGACCGGCACGCCCACGAACGCGAGGAAGAGCAGCTTGCGGCGGGCCTCCGGGGGCGGGAGCCGCTGGCCCTTGGGCTTCACCCGGCGCAAGAGGAGGATCAGCAAGAGGGAGGAGCCGGTGAAGCGCAACAGCCCCAGGGGCAGCGCGGGGATCTCCATCAGCGCCCGCTTGGCGAACAGGTAGTTCGCCGACGAGAGAAGCGTGTGCAGGAGCAGCGCGCCGTAGAGGAGCGCGGCGGAAGGACGGGCGCGGGCGTGCATCGGCGGCGCCATTCTGCGTAGATTGCCCCGCCATGCCAATGAAAAGCCGCTGCGTGGTGGTGACAGGCGCCTCGGGGTACCTGGGCAGGGCGGTGGTCGAGCGCCTGGGCCGCGCCGGCGCGCGCGTGGTCGGGCTGACCCGCGATGATGCCGACCTGACCGAGGAAGCGCAGGTAGAGAGCGTCTACGAGAAGGCGCTCGAGCGCCACGGATCGCTCTGGGGCTCAGTGCACTGCGCGGGTGGCTGGACGGGCGCTCCCTTCGCGCAGACGGAAGTGGCGGCTTTCGAGAGGATGATCGCTCTCAACCTCCGCTCCTGCTTCCTCTGCTGCCGCGCGGCGCTCCGCCGCATGCGCGGCGAGGGGCGCATCGTGAACGTGGCGGCGTTCACCGCGGCGGCGCTGCACGGAGTGGGCGGCGCGGCGGTATACGCCGCGTCCAAGGCCGGCGTGATCGCGCTCACCAAGGCCCTGGCGGAGGAGGGCTCCGGGGTGCGGGCGAACTGCGTGGCGCCGGGCACCCTGCGCACTCCCGCCAACGGCGAGGCGCCCGGCCAGGTGCCGCTCGAGGACGTGGCGGAGGCGATCCTCTACCTCTTGTCGCCGGAGGCGGGCGCGGTCAACGGCGCCGTGCTCACCTTTCCCTCCCGCTGAAGGCGCCGCAGCGCCTGCTCGCGCACGCCCGGCGCCGGGTCGCGGGCGAGGCTTCTCGCCTCCTCCTCCGGCGCATCGCCCACGGCCAGCGCGGTGCGCACCAGCCCGTCGCGGCCGGCGCGCATCAGGGGAGTGCCCTCGAAGCGCCGCCGGGCACCGTCAGGGGTGAGCGCGAGCGCCTCGTGAACAGAAAGCGAAGGAGTGCGGGCGCGGAGGGCGACCAGCGTGGCCGGCGGCGCGCGCCGGTTCCAGGGGCAGACCTCCTGGCAGGCGTCGCAGCCGAAGATCCGGCGACCGGCGGCCAAGGCGATCTCCTCGGGGATGACCTCGCGGTGCTCGATGGTGTGGTAGGCGATGCAGCGGTTGGAATCGACGTAGCGCGGCTCGGGGATGGCGTTCGTGGGGCAGGCGGGGATGCAGAGGGCGCACTCGCCGCAGCGGTCCGGGTGGGGCGGATCGGGGTCGAGCTCCGCGTCGGCGATCAGGGCCCCGAGCAAGAGCCAGGATCCGAGGCGCTCGTTGATCAGGCAGCCGTTCTTGCCGATCCACCCGAGGCCCGCCTCCTGCGCCCAGGCCTTCTCCAGGACCGCGCCCGTGTCGACCTCGGCGTAGACGGCCGCGCCCCGCTCGCGCAGCCAGCGGGCGAGCTTGCGCACCGGCTTGAGCAGCGCGTTGTGGTAGTCGCGCCCCCGCGCGTAGCGGGCCACGGCCAGCTCTCCCGGCGCGGGCTCGGGGTCGCCGGGGGCGGGCGCGTACGAAGCCGCCACCACGATCACGCTGCGGGCCCCGGGCAAGAGCCGGGATGGGTCGAGGCGCTCCGCCCGCCGCTCGGCCACGTAGGCGAGGCCCGCGTCCCACTTGCGCGAGAGCCAGCGGTCCAGCCGATCGGGCGGAAGCGGGCGGGCGCGCGCCACCCCGCAGAGATCGAATCCCAGCCCGGCTGCCCGCGCTTTCACCTGCGCGGATGTGACGTCCACCGCTACCTCTTCAGGGTGATGGCGAGCCCGTCCCTCATGGGCACGATGGTGGAGACCAGGCCTTCGCTCCCGAAGATCAGCCGGGTGTACTCGCGCAGCCCGGCCGTGGCCGCGTCGCTCTCGCCGCGCGCGACCGCCCCACCCCAGAGCACGTTGTCGGCCAGCACCAGCCCCCCCGTGCGCAGCTTGGGCAGCGCGATGGCCAGCGCCTTGGGATATTCGGCCTTCTCCCCGTCGAGGAACACCAGGTCGAGGCCGGTCTCCACCCGCGCCAGGGCGTCCAGGCCGTCGCCGGCGGGCTCGAAGCGGCAGCGGTCGAGCAGGCCGGCCTTGCCCAGCCAGGCCCGGGCCCGCTCCAGGTTCTCCCGGTCGAAGTCGGTGAGGGTCACCGTGCAGCCCGGCTCCAGCGCCCGGGCGAACCAGAAGGCGGAGTACCCGAAGCCGCTCCCCACCTCGAAGATCCGCTTGGCCTTGAGGAGCATCGCGTACTGGCCCAGCAGCGTGCCCAGGGTCTGGCCCACGATGGGAAAGCCTTCGCGCTCGTCCGCGTACCTGCGCATCTCCGCCTCCACCGGGTCGGGCGACCCGGCGAGGCGCGTCAGGTAGTCGTCGATCAAGGGATCGACGATGTCCATGTCGCCTTGCATGCAGGGCATAAGGTAGCGCAAAACGCGGGAATGGCGCGGTTCCTCTACCAGCTCTCTTGCGGCGGCCTGTTCGGCGCCCAGCTTTTCTTCGCGGCCGTGGCCGCGCAGGTGGTCTTTCCCCGGGAGGTTGCGGGCCTGGCCCGCGATCATCCCCGCCGCCAGCTCGCCGCCGACCTGGTGGGCAGCATGCTCGCCCGCCTGGACGCGGCCACCATCGCCCTGACGGCGGTAGCGGTGATCTGCGCCTTCGCCCTCGGGCGGCCGCGCGGAGCGATCGCTCCCTTGCTGGCGGGGCTCTGCGCGGTCGCCTCCGCGGCCTTGATCACGCCGGCGATCCACGCCATGCGCGCGGCCGGCACGACCGCTTCAGGGCGCTTCGGGCTCCTGCACGGCGTCAGCTCCGGGCTCCTCCTGCTGGAGATGATCCTCCTGGCGGTGGCGGTCTTCCTGCTGCGCAGGGATTGAAACCGGGGCGCCAAGGGCCTAGAAATCGCGGCCCATGTCCATTCCAGTCACGCTGATCCCCGGAGACGGCATCGGCCCCGAGGTAGTGAAGGCCGCGGTCGAGGTGATCGAGGCGGCCGGAGCCAAGCTGGAGTGGGAGCGCGCCGCGGCCGGCGCCGGAGCGGTTCCCACGCACGGCACGCCCATCCCGGCGGAGACGCTGGAGTCGATCCGGCGCAACAAGCTGGCCCTCAAGGGCCCCTTGGCCACGCCCATCGGCGAGGGCTTTCGCAGCGTCAACGTCGCCCTGCGCAAGGAGTTCGACCTCTACGCCAACGTGCGCCCGGCCCGCAGCTTCGCCGGGGTGGAGACCCGCTTCACCGGGGTGGACCTGGTGGTGATCCGGGAGAACACCCAGGGCCTCTACTCGGGCGTGGAGCATTACATCGACGAGGAGCGGACCGCGGCGGAGAGCATCTCCATCATCACCCGCAAGGGGAGCGAGCGGATCGTCGACTACGCCTTCAACTACTGCAAGCAGAACAAGCGCCGGCGGCTCACCCTGGTGCACAAGGCGAACATCCTCAAGTGCACCAGCGGGCTCTTCCTCGACACCGGCCGGGCGCTGGCCGCCCGCCACCCGGACATCGAGTTCCGGGAGGTGATCATCGACAACTGCGCCATGCAGCTGGTGAAGAACCCCAACCAGTTCGACGTGCTGGTCACCACCAACCTCTTCGGCGACATCCTCAGCGACCTCACCAGCGGCCTGATCGGCGGCCTGGGCCTGACCGCGGGGGCGAACATCGGGCGGGACGCGGCCATCTTCGAGGCGGTGCACGGGACGGCGCCGGACATCGCGGGGAAAGGGATCGCCAATCCCACCGCGGTGATGCTGGCGGGCATGATGCTGCTCGAGCACATCGGCGAGCGGACGGCGGCGGAGCGGCTGGACACGGCCATCCGGGAGGCCATCGCCTCCAAGGAGGCGGTGACGCCGGACCTGGGCGGCTCGGCCACCACCCGGATGTTCGCCGCGGCGGTGCTGAAGCGGCTCAAGTAGCCGGCTCAGGCTCCGCCAGCCAGACTTCCCGATCGCGCTCCTCCACCCGCAGCGGGGTGAGGGTGCGCCCGTCGCAGGGACCGCCGGTGCAGGCGCCGGTCGCCGGGTGGAAACGGGCGCCGTGGGCCTGGCATTCGATCTCGCCCGTCTTCAGCCAGAGGCGGCCGTCGCCCACGTCCACCGGCTGGAGGCGGTGGGGGCAGACATTGAGGTAGGCGCGGACCGAGCCCGCCTCGTCCAGCACGGCGAACCCTTCCCGCATCTCCCCCAGCCTGAACCGGACCGAGCCCAGAGGCTGAAGCTCGGCGCGGTCGAACAGCTTCATTTCGCCGGCACCCAGGGGATCTCCCGGCCGCCGGCGCGCAGGTTGGCGGCGCGGGCGATGACGAAGAGCAGGTCGGAGAGCCGGTTCACATAGGCCAGCGCTTCCGGCGCGACGTCGGCCGTTTCGGCCAGCTCCACCACCTTGCGCTCCGCGCGCCGGCAGACGGTGCGGCAGAGGTGCAGGGCCGCGCCCGCCCGCGACCCGCCGGGGAGGATGAAGTTCTTCATCGGCGGCAGCCCGGCGGTCAGGCGATCGATCTCGCGCTCCAGCCGGTCGACGTTCGCCTGGACGATGCGCGGCACCTCCTTGGGCGCCGCCTGCGCGTCGGGGGTGGCGAGCTGCGCGCCCAGGGTGAAGAGCTCGCTCTGCAGCTCGTCGAGCAGGGAGCGCAGGTCTCCTTCGGGAAGCTCCTCCCGCGCCACTCCCAGGGCAGAGTTCAGCTCGTCGATGTCGCCGTAGGCCGAGACGCGCAGATCGTCCTTGCGGACCCGCGGACCGCCGAAAAGGCCCGTCGACCCGTCGTCGCCCCGACGCGTGTAGATCTTCGCCACGCCGCCTCCGCTGCTCGCTGATAGGATCGAATGCGATGCCGCGCAAGGGCCCGCCCGGGACACTGCTCGCGCTCGCCCTGGCCCTTCTGGGGTGCGGCGGGATGAAGGACGCCGGCTCGGTGGCGGACAAGTTCGTCGACAAGTACTACGTGGAATCGGACCAGGACTCCGCGCTGCCCCTCACCACCGGCATCGCCACGCTGCGGCTGCGGGACGAGCTGAAGCTCACCCGGGAGGCGCGGCAGGGGAACCCGGGCATGCCGCTCAGGCCGGTGCGGGTCTACTACAAGCGCACCGCGCTCACCGGCTCCGACGGGGCGCGGGAGGCGGACTACGAGCTGGACATCCGCCCGCAGGGCGGCGGCGATCTGCAGCGGGGCGCGCACCTGGTCCTGGAGCGGCAGCAGGACGGCACCTGGCGCGTCTCCCGCTTCTCCGAGAGCCAGCCCAGTGAACCGGCGGTGCACTGAATGAGGGTGGACTTCAAGGTGAGCGAGGACGCCGCCGGCCAGCGGCTGGACAAGTTCCTGCGCAAGCGGATGGAGGACCTGCCCCTCGGCCACCTCTACAAACTGGTGCGGACCAAGAAGGTGCGGGTGAACGGGGCGCGGGCGGAGATCGCCCAGCTCTTGCGGCCGGGCGACGAGATCACCGTGCACGTGCTGCAGGCCGCGAGCCCCAAGCTGCCCCGCCCGGCGCGGGCCATCCGGCAGGACTTCCGCGTGCTCTACGAGGACGAGCACATCCTGGCGGTGGACAAGCCGGCGGGACTGGCCATCCATCCCGGGTCGGGGATCACCGGCGACACCCTGGTGGACCAGGTGCGCGCGTATCTGCAGCGCCAGGGGCTGGCGGTGCCGGAGGGCGAGTTCAAGCCCAGCCCGGCGCACCGGCTGGACCGGGAGACCAGCGGGGTGGTGGTGGTGGCGAAGACGCGCCAGGCGATGGTGAGGCTGACGGAGATCTTCACCGCGGGCGAGGCGCACAAGAGCTACCTGGCGCTGGCCAAGGGGCGCTTCCAGCGCGAGCAGGGCAGCATCGAGCTTCGCCTGGCCGAGAAGCAGCAGACCTACGCCTCCAGGCAGCAGCGCGGGGTGAACCTCCAGGAGGCGGTGACGCACTGGCGCAAGCTGGACGGCGGCCCCGAGGCGACGCTCCTGGAACTGACCATCGAGACCGGCCGGACGCACCAGATCCGCCGGCACCTGGAAGCCATCGGCCATCCGATCGTGGGGGACGCGAAGTACGGCGACTTCCCCTTCAACCGCCTGGCCCAGCGCCAATGGGGCCTTCGTCGGATGTTTCTCCACAGCGCCCGACTGGCCCTCGCCCACCCGGTCACGAAGAAGAGGCTGGCGTTCGAGGCGCCACTGCCGCAGGATCTGGCCGATTGCTTGCCGCGCGCGGGCATCCGGTGGAAAACACAGACGGCGTGAACGAACCGCAGCAAGCGGTCGGCCGTTTACATGTTGCCAGGATGAACCGCGCCGGTTCTGATGTTCCGGGGTAGGACCCGAGAGATGCCCAACCAGACTCCTTCCCTGCTGCGCCGCATCTATCGCCGCCTGGTGGCCGATCGAGGTCCGGGGAAGAAGAAGCTCTGGGTGCTGCTCGCCATCCCGCTGGGCATCCTCGGCGCCATCGGGGCGCTGGTGCTGACAATCGGCTACTTCGTCCTCGCCCACGGGCTGCCCTCCATCGACTGGGCCCGCCACTACCGGCCGCCCATCGTCAGCACGGTGTGGAGCGGCGACGAGCAACTGATCGGCGAGTTCTACGACGAGCGCCGGGTGGTGGTGCCGTACGAGAAGATTCCCAAGCGCCTGAAGCAGGCGCTGATCGCCAGCGAGGACAAGGACTTCTTCGAGCACGGCGGGGTCAGCTTCACCGGGCTCTTGCGCGGCCTCTACCAGACGTACCTGAAGCACAACCGCATCGTGGGCGGCTCGACGCTCTCGCAGCAGACGGCGAAGGCGATCATGTCTTCCGTCGAGGGCGAGAAGAGCGTGCGCGTGCGCTCCGGCTGGCCCGGCATCCGCCGCAAGATCCGCGAGTTCATCCTCACGCGGCGGCTGGAGACGAACTTCGAGAAGGAGCACATCCTCTGGCTGTACCTGAACGAGGTCTATCTCGGTCACCACAGCTATGGCGTGCAGGCCGCGGCGGAGAACTACTTCCGCAAGAACGTCTGGGAGCTGACCCTGCCGGAGATCGCGCTCATCGCCGGCCTGCCCCAGGCGCCCAGCGAGTTCTCCCCCTTCGCGCACCCGGAGAGGTCGAAGCAGCGCCGCGCCTACGTGCTGCGCCGCATGTTCGAGGAGGGGATGATCTCCGCCGAGGAGCGGACGCAGGCGGAGGCGGCGCCCATCGAGGTGTATCCGGTGCAGGACATCTTCCGGGAGACCTCGCCTTACGTCACCGAGCACATCCGCCGCGACCTGGTGGCGCGCTACGGGAACGAGCGCCTGCTCAACGACGGGCTGAAGGTCTACGCCACCGTGGACCTGGAGCGCGAGCACGACGCGATCGCAGCCACCATCAAGGGCGTGATCGAGGCGGACAAGCGCCAGGGGTACCGGGGGGCGCTGTTGAAACTGCCCCAGAAGGACTGGGAGGACTTCGCCAGGAAGGAGCAGGCCTTCCTCGACGGGGAGGGCAAGCACGACGAGGTGATCGCCGCGCTGGTGCTCTCGGTGGACAAGGACGGCAAGGCGGCGAACATCCGGGTGGGCGACAAGAAGGGCGTGATCCCGCTCTCCGAGACGCTCTGGGCGCGCAAGCCCAACCCGGAGGTGAACTCCGAGTACACCAAGATCACCACCCTGCGCGGGGTGCTGGCGCCGGGCGACGTGGTGCTGGTGCGGGCGGCGGAGACGGTGGACGGGCAGCCCGCGCCCAAGGATCCCGATGGGCCTTCCTGGTGGCTCCTGGAGCAGGACCCCAAGCTGCAGGGCGCGCTGATCAGCACCGACCCGCACAGCGGGTACGTGGTGGCGATGATCGGCGGCTACGACTTCGAGAAGAGCGAGTTCAACCGCGCCTTCCAGGCCTGCCGCCAGCCCGGCTCGGCGTTCAAGCCGGTGATCTACAGCGCGGCCATCGAACAGCGCGGGTTCACCGCTTCCACCATCCTGCTGGACGCGCCCATCGTCACCGACGACGACTCCACCGGGCGGCGCTGGAAGCCGCAGAACTACGAGGAGGAGTTCAAGGGCGAGGTGCCGGTAAGGCAGGCGCTCATCCACTCCATGAACACTCCCGCCATCCGCACCCTGCAGGCGGTAGGGGTGAAGGCGGCGGGCGCCTGGGCGCACAACCTGGGCATCAGCACCAAGATCAACGAGGACCTCTCCATGGCGCTGGGGTCCTCCTGCGTCTACCCCAGCGAGCTGACCGGCGTGTACGCCACCATCGCCCGGATGGGGAAGAAGGCGAAGATGATCTACCTGCGCCGGGTGCTCGACCGCGACGGGCGCATCCTCGAGGACCACAGCTCCTTCTACGATCCCTGGACGGCGCTGGCCGACAGGGTGGCGGCGGGGTACGCCAAGCTCTACCAGGTGCCCGACCAGGTGATGCAGCCCGAGACGGCGTTCCTCATGCAGCAGCTGATGACCGAGGTGTGCAAGCCGCCCGGCACCGGAGGGCGCGCGGTGGCGCTGGGGAAGCCGGTGGCCGGCAAGACGGGGACCACCAACGATCTCTTCGACGCCTGGTTTCTGGGCTACACGCGCGACCTCGTCACCGGGGTGTGGGTGGGCTACGACACCTACGAGTCGCCGATGGACAAGTACGCCACCGGCGGCCACTACGCCCTGCCCATCTGGCTCGACTACATGTCGAAGGCCTTGAAAGGCGTTCCCCAGGGCGACTTCGAGGCCCCTAGCGACAAGATCGTGTGGGTGAACGTGGACGGCGACACCGGCCAGAGGGCCACCGCCGATACGCGCCAGCCGGTGCTGGAGGCGTACCTGAAAGGGAACGAGCCGCCGGACGAGAGCGGGGCGGTCGCCAATGCGCCCGGCCAGCCGGCGCGCCCGGCGCAGACGCCGGACGCCGCGCAGGCGGCGGACCAGATCGTGAAGGGCGGACTCTAGTCTGACGCCCCGGCGAGGCCGCCGGGATGTTAGAAAGGACGCATGATCGGCGGCCTTTCCATGACGGAGATCATCATCATCCTGGGCCTGGCGCTCTTGCTGCTGGGCCCGGATCAGCTGCCCTCGCTGGCCCGATCGCTGGGCAAGGGGCTGCGCGAGCTGCGCAAGGCCACCGACGACCTGAAGGGCCAGTTCGAGTCGGAGATCGCGCGCATCGATCTCAACGAGCAGCAGCAGAAGATCGCCCCCGTGCCTCCGCCGCCCGACGCGGCCCCCAAGGTGGAGGGGGAGAAGCCCGCGGAGCCGCCGGCGCTGGCCAATCCCGCCGATGATCCCGGGGCTGCCCGCGCCGCCGCCCGGCGCGCTGCCATGGAGTCGCAGCTCAAGCTGGTCGCGCCCGAAGGAACGGTGGCGCGCAAGCCCGAGGCGGATCCGGCGGCGGCCGGGGAGCCCAAGGCGTGAGCCCCGCTCTCTTGCCCAAGCCGGCGGCGACTCCCGAAGGGCCCGAGGACGACGTCCAGCTCACGCTGCGCGATCACCTGATCGAGCTGCGCAAGCGGCTGAAGTGGGCGGTGATCTGGCTGATGGTCGGGTTTTGCGCCTCGTACTACTGGTCGCAGCAGATCTTCCACTTCATGATGAAGCCCGTCTTCGCCGCCTTGCCCGAGGGCGAGAAGGCGCTGCACTTCTCCTCCTCGGTGGAGCCGTTCATCATCTACCTGAAGGTGGGTCTGTACGCGGGACTCTTCGTCGCCTCACCCTTCATCTTCTGGCAGATCTGGATGTTCGTGGCCCCGGGGCTGTACCGGCGCGAGCGGCGCAAGGTGGCGCCCTTCGTCATCGCCGCCACCTTCTTCTTCATCGCCGGTGCGGTGTTCTGCTACGTCGTCATCCTGCCCCCTGCGTTCCAGTTCCTGATCAATACGGCGGGGCCCGACATCAAGCCGGTGCTGATGATGGACGAACAGCTCGGGCTGGTGATGATGATGGTGCTGGCTTTCGGGATCATCTTCGAGCTGCCGATGATCCTCACGCTGCTCTCGATGATGGGGGTGGTGGACCACAAGTTCCTCTCGAAGTACCGGCGGCACGCGATCGTGGTGAACGTGATCATCGCGGCCTTCGTCACGCCCACGGGCGATCCCTTCAACCTGGCGCTGATGGCGCTGCCCATGATGGTCTGCTACGAGCTGGGCGTCCTGGGGGCGTGGATCTTCCGCAAGAAGGACGCGACGGCGCGGCTGACGGCCTGACTTCTTCGGGTTGAAGCGGGCGCCAGTGCTCATTCTAATTTGCAGATGCGGTCACTTTTGCCGTTGTTGCTCGCCCTGGCGGCGTGCGGGGAAAAGCTCGCTCCCTTGGCGGTCGATGCCGGTGTCGATGCGGGCGTCGCGGCGGGCGGGCCCTCGCTCGCCGGCTGTCCGATGTTCCCGCCGGGCGACGAACGGAACCGCGACGTGTCCGCGGATCCCGTCGACCCGCACTCCGCCGACTACCTCGCGTTCATGAACGCTCAGGCGCTGATGCTGCAGCCCGACTTCGGCGGCCAGTACGGCCAGCCCTTCGTGGTGGTGCCGGCCTCCCAGCCGCGCGTGCCCATGTCGTTCCTGTACGTTACCCAGAGCGAACCCGGCCCGTACCCGTTCCCTTCCGACGTTCCCATCCAGGGGAACGAGGACCGCCACGCCACCGTGCTCGCTCAAGGCGAGTGCCGGCTCTACGAAACGTACAACACCTACGCCTCGGGCCCGGGGTTCCACGCCGACTCCGGCGCCGTATTCGACCTGGTGTCGGGCACGCCGCGCCCGGACGGCTGGACCTCCGCCACGGCATCCGGCCTCCCCATCCTCCCCGGCCTGGTCCGGTACGACGAGGCGGTGGAGCAGGGGGAGATCCAGCACGCGCTCAACTTCGTGGCCGGCGGGACGGCGCACGCCTACGTGGCGCCGGCCACGCACTCCTCGGGGACCAGCAACGCGCCGTTCGCGCCCCCGATGGGCCTGCGCGTCCGCCTGCGGGCGGACTTCGATGTCTCCCGATTCAAAGGCGCCTCCCTGGCGGTGCTCCGCGCCCTGCAGCGGTATGGCATGTTTCTCACGGACAGCTCCGCCGGGCGGTTCTGGTCCATCGACGGGGCGCTGGATCCGCGCTGGTCAGTGGAGGATCTGGAGCAGCTCAAGTCGGTGCCCGCCAGCGCCTTCGAAGTGCTCCAGCTCGGCCCTGTGCACAGCGGGCAGTAGATATGGTAGACGGCGCGCCGACGTCCCCATCGTCTAGAGGCCCAGGACACCGCCCTTTCACGGCGGTAACCAGAGTTCGAATCTCTGTGGGGACGCCACTTAGCTAGTTCAGATTGTTTCGGTTTCCTTGTGACGCAGTTGCTCTCTCCCCGGTCTCTCCCCGGGTGTTTCCGGGGGCCGAGGAGTCGGCGGCGACGGGCTGCTCGAGAAGCCGGATCGCCTGGTTCAGCGATGCTGGGGACAGGTGCATGTAACGCATCGTGGTGCAGGTCGGCGTGGCCGGCCAGCTCCTGGATGGCCTTCGCCGGTGCACCGCGCATCACCAAGCTGGCGTAACGCGTCGCTTCTCGGCACGACCCTTGCCGACGTTGATCTCCTCCCACGAAGGGAGGTCCGTCGCGCGTGACGCGACCCATGCGAACGGACCGTTTGTCGCCGCCCTGCCGTGCGCGAGCGTCAGATACAGCTCGTTGACCCTCACCATCCGCGCGAGCACGACGGTCGTGACGTCCTCCCCTGGCTGCGCCACCGCGCGGCCCAGAAACTGCGCGGCGACGCCGTACCCGAGCGTCGTCGCGGCGAACACCGCGACGGGCTTGTTGTCGGCGTTCCGGAACGCGAGGCGTCTACGACGTGCTCGCGACCTACAAAGCGGTGCGCCACTTCCTGCGCGCGAACCCAGCGATCCGTGCAGCAAATGGGTCGTTTCGGGATGAACCACTGATGCTTGATGGGGTCGCGCGGTAGCACTTGAAGGCTCCACTTTCCCCATCACGTTCAAGCTGCCGCTGCGTCTACGCGCGTTGCAGCAAAACCTGCTGCGGTCCTGGAGAGCACCGCGCCGGGGTGCGCCGACCGAGGATCCGAAACCGTTTGAACGCAAACTGCCAACGCCCAGGCGAGCCTCGACGCGACGGTCGAGACTCGGGACTACTTTGCTACTCCGAGCGGAGGGCGATGGCCGGGTGCAGACGGGAAGCCCTTAAGAGACAGGCGCGCAATCGCTCGTCGATCGCGCGGCCCGAGCGCGGAATGTGGGGGTAAGCCGGTAAGAAGCGCTACGATACGGTCAGCCGAAGGGAGCTCCGGATGATCGCCGATCCCGCCTGGAAGTCCGCCCTGCTGCACAAGGGACAGGATGTCGCCGACATGCTCGAGGCCGTGCTGTCGGGAAAGGAGGTGGATCTCTCTTCGCTGCCGGTGCCATTCGGGCCGGGTCAGGATCCGGAACTGCGGCTGCGGAACTTCCTCGATCAGATCGATCGCGCCATCGAGGCCTTCGACACCGACCGCTTCGGCCGCTGCCAGTTCTGCGGCGTCGACCTCGATCGCCGCGCGCTCCAGCAGCAGCCGTGGCTGGCGAGCTGTCCCGCCCACGCCGGCCGGTGGATCTCGTGAGCGCCGCCACGCTGCAGGAGAGGCTCGAGGCCGCGCGGCAGCGCATGCTCGCGGCGGAGAGCGGCATGGAGCGGGCGCTCCAGCAGATCCAGCTCGCCCCGCGCGAGGACAAGAGCATCGCCAGCGCCGCGCTGAGCAACGCGCTCGCCGAGACGAAGGCGGCGCGCCTGGAGCTGCTCGCGCTCGAGAAGGCCGTCGCGGACGGCTGACGTCAGCAGATGCCGAGCGTGGACGGCCGCCAGGCGACCAGGTCCGAGCCGCGGTACACGATGAGGCTGTACGGGCGCCGCGTCGGCCGTTTGCCCGCCTCGCCGAGCCGGTCGATCTCGCGGTTGAGATCGGCGAGCGCCGCGGGCAGCGACGAGCCCCCGACCTTGCCGTCCGAAACGATCTCCAGGTCGCCGTCCAGCAGCCACCAGCGGTACTGCTCGTAGCGCGGGCCCATCGCCATCCTCTAACAGCGGCGCGCCCCAATAGCGATGCACATCTCCTCAATTTGCGTTCCGCGTGGAAATCGGGTGGCGCGATCCGTCATCCCCGTTCCGCTGGCGCTGAATTCAGCGCGGGTCGAGTGCAGCGCAGCCGATCGAGGAGCCGTTGCACACCTCGGCGAGCGCGTGCGGCGACTCGGCGCGTCCGCGGGCCTTCAGCTTTTCTGTGCTAGACTCTGCGGCGATGAAGGACATGACGCAGGCGCAGGCGCAGGCCGAGGCGATCCGTCGCTGGGGTTCGTGCGGCACCGTCGAGTTCCGGCCCCCGCGTGCGCGGGGCGGGGCCCGCGGCAGGCTCGCCCGATACAGCTGCCTGGTGAGCGACGGCGCGCCCGGCTCCCGGTCCATCGAGGGACAGGGCGAGACCTGGGCCGACGCATTCGCCGACGCCCGCTCCCGCTGATCCGCGCGCCGTCCTCTTGCAAGTGCGGTGATGATGACCCGACTGAATGCGACCTCGACGAGGGCCGCAATGGCATTCAGCCGTCGGTATCGACGGCGCACAACGTGTAGCGGCCAGAGCCGCCGATCAAAT